>Ga0070729_10002718_pt1 | contig 22078 bp, 17 predicted proteins | sample tdDd472_FD_66725 | JGI IMG/M metagenome (GOLD analysis project Ga0070729, IMG submission 66725) | Marine sediment microbial communities from the Atlantic coast under amendment with organic carbon and nitrate - tdDd47.2 | ecosystem: Environmental > Aquatic > Marine > Coastal > Sediment | place... | reverse complement strand
TCTGCGGCTCTGTTGACTCCTCGGGGGCTGCCGCCTTGGGGGCGGGCACGCTGTAGCCCACGCGCTCGAGGGCCGCGGCCAGCTCGCCCGCGCTCTGCCAGCGGTCCTTGGGGTCCTTGGCCAGGCAGCGCATGCACGCGGCCTCGAGCTCGGCCGGAATGCTCGCCCGCTGCTGGCGCAGCGGCTTGGCTGGCTCGGAGAGCACGGCGTGCATGACCGAGAGCGTGCTCCCACGAAACGGCGGGTGCCCGACCAGCATGTGGTAGAGGGTCGCGCCGAGGCCGTAGACGTCGGTGGGCGGTCCGAGGAGCTCGGACTCCCCCGTCGCCTGCTCCGGCGCCATGTAGGCCGGGGTCCCCACGGCCTGGCCCGAGAGGGTCAGCCTCGAGGCCTCGGTCTGGCTCTGCTTGCGCGCCAGGCCAAAGTCGGTGAGCAGCGGGGTCCCGCGCTCGGCCTCGAGCAGGATGTTGTTGGGCTTGACGTCGCGGTGCAGCACGCCCTGCTGATGGGAGTAGTCCAGCGCGCGGGCGATCGCCGCCCCCAGTCGAGCCGCCTCGAGCGGATCGAAGGGTCCGCCCTTCTTGATCCGCTCGCCAATCGACTCCCCCTGGACGAGGTCCATGACCAGGTAGGGGTGCCCGTGATCGGTCCCGGTGTCGAGGACCGAGACGATATGAGGGTGGCGCATCTTCGCGGTGGCCTTGGCCTCGCGCACGAAGCGCTCGACGTCGACGGGGTCGAGCTCGAACCCGTCTTCGCCTTGCATGACCTTCAGCGCGACGTAGCGCTCGAGGTGCGGGTCCTTGGCCTTGTAGACCACGCCCATGCCGCCGCGGGCGATCTCGCTCTCGACGAGGTAGCGCCCAAAGCGAGTGACCGCGCTCTGCGCCTGGGTCGCCGCGTTCTGGTCGACGGCCGCGGAGGCTTCGGCGGTGAAAGGGAGCACGGGCCCCGAGTCGGAGCCGACCTGGCGCGGGTAGGCGGGGATGTCGGCGGTGTGGGGGATCACTTGCCCCGAGTCCGAGGGGCGCCTGGAGCCAGGGGGCGTGGGGACCGGCGGCCGCGTGGGGCCCCCGCTGGCCTGGGCCAGCCGCCCCGAGTCGGGCATACCGAGGCGCCCCGAGTCGGGTCGCTTCGCGACCAGCGCCGCGGTCTCTTCGGCCTCGATCGGCGGAGCGACAGCGTCCGAGCCGGCGTCGAGGCCCACGCCGACCCGACTGATGAACGCCTTGACGCGCAGCGGGTCTTCAGCCGGGTGACGGTCGAGGCGCAGCCGGGCGCGAGCGCTGACCCGCGGCATGAGCCCCGAGGGGATCGGGTCGTAGGAACGCGGCTTCGCGTCGAGTCCTGTCAGCACCTGGGCGTAGATCCTGCCGAGCTCGGGGATCGCGCTGGCGGGGAGGCAGCGCTGGCGCAGCAGAGGGAGCAGCCCCACGTCATGCCCGCGCTCGGCGAACTCCTCGCGCAACAGGAGCACCTCGCGCAATTGCGCGCCAGTCAGGTGGCCGTTGCCGATGGCAACGCGAACCACCGCGACTTCGGCGCTCGTCTCGGCCTCTGCGAAACTCACGTCATCACTCTAACGAACGCGGCGCAGCCGCTCCCAACTCCGGTGTTCGGAAGCCTAACCCGATGCATTCTGCAGATTTACGTCGCATGCGCCGAACTCCCTGAAACGGGATTTCTTTGTAACCGCATGCACTGCAATACCGCTCGCTAACACGACCCAGGAATTTCTTCCAGCAGAATTCGGCATTTGGCCTAATGCTCGTTAGTCTGCGGGTAGGAGTGGATCCGAAGGCTCAGGAAGGGACCTATTCTTATGCGAACGTTGTTGGCTCTCGCGCTTCTCGTCACCCCGGTGGCCATGGCGCAACAAACACTGACCTTCGTCGACTCGGAGAATCCGGGCGCCGGACCGTGCGGGATCACGACGACGATGGGGAGGAACACGTTCCTCCTCACCGGCAGTCACTTCGAGGACCGGATCACCAGCTACCGCGTGCTGAACAACGGCGCGTTGGAGCCCGGCGGAACCGCGAACGTCGCGCCCGGATCCATGCCGGCGGCGATCGGCTTCGGCTGGGGTCGCTTCGCGGTTGTCGCCAACAAAGCCAGCTCGGACCTCTACGTGTTCCGCATGAACCGCAGCGGTCAGTTCACCCAGGTCGGGCAGCCGGTCTCGACCCAGGGCGTGAACCCCGTCGACATGGTCGTCTCCCGAGCGGGCCTGGTCGCGGTCGCGAACAACATGTCCGACGAGCTGAGCACGTTCTGGCTCGACCCGCGCGGCGGGCTGCACTTCCTCGACAAGATCAACACCGGCCTCGCGCCGACGGGGGTCGCTGTCAGCGGGACCCGGATCGCCGTGGCCAACTCAGGGTCCGCCGACGTGAGCGTGTTCCGCCTGAACCGCCTGCGGAACCTGCAGCTGGAGAGCACCACCTCGATCAACGCCAACCCGGTCGACCTCGCCTTCGGGGCCGGCAACAACCTCTACGTGTCGTCGTCCCCGGCCCAGCAGGGGGCGCAGAGCAAGCTCTTCCACCTGCGGCTGAACCGCCGCAACGGCTCGCTGACCCAGGTCAGCTCCGTCGACGCGGGCCTGTTCCTCAGCGGCCTCACCGCGGACAACCAGAGCGTCTACGGCGCAACGGTCAACGCGTCGGGTCAGAACGAAATCCGCGTCTACGACCGGCGGCTGAACCAGACGGCGTCCGCGACCCTCGCCAGCCCGCCGAACACCATGACCCTCGCGGTCGCCCGAGCCGGGCGCCGGAGCACGGACGTGTTCCTCAACGAGTTCAACAACAACACCACGTCCTCGTTCCGCCTCGAGCGCTGACGGTCGAACCAATCGACCTCGCAGCCCGCGCCTCGAGCGCGGGCTGCTTTCATGTACGGCCGCGAACCAAAGGGAGCGGCCGGCCTGTAAGCCGGGTTTTGTATCCCCCCGAGGGGGGCGACGATCATCCATCTAGGATCGTCCTCGCGGACGACCTCGAGCGGCCTACCCGGACGTCAGATGAGACGAGCAGCCTCTCCGCCCTGTTTGGCCTTGCTCCGGGTGGGGTTTACCCTGCCAGCGACGTCGCCGCCGCCGCGGTGCGCTCTTACCGCACCTTTTCACCCTTACCGCGGCCGACCGAAGCCGACCGTGGCGGTACGTTTTCTGTGGCACTTTCCCTGGGATCTCTCCCGGTTGCCGTTAACAACCACCCTTGCTCTGCGGAGCCCGGACTTTCCTCTCCCGGGGCGAACCCCGACAGCGATCGTCCAGCCAACCGCTCCCAGCGCTCAGTCTACCCCTGAGGAGGCCTCGCCTGTTAGCGCGCGCGCAACGCGACCTCGAGGGCCTCGAGGGTCGGCTCGATCGGGTCGGGGATCCCTCCAGCCGCGCGGATCGCTGAGTCGGCGTCCTTCAGCCCGCTGCCAGTCACCCAGGCCACGCACGGAGTGTCCGCGCCGATCACGCCGTCGGCCTGCGCCTGCAGCAGACCAGCCAACGAAGTCGCCCCGGCGGGCTCGCTGAACACGCCGCTGGCGCGGGCGATCGCGGGCATGGCCGCGAGGATCTGCTCGTCGCTGACCCGCACGAAGCGGCCCCCCGACTCGCGAATCGCCCGCAGCGCCTTGCGACCGTCCCGCGGGCGATCGACCGAAATGCTGTCGGCGACGGTGTGCGCCTTGACCTGCGCGGGCGCGTCGAGGCCGGCCTCCCAGGCGCGGGTCAGCGCGTCGCTGCCGGCGGCCTGGACCCCGAGCAGCTTGGGCACCTGGGGGATCAGCCCCATGTCGCGCAGGTCGCGGAAGCCCTTGTAGAGCCCAGAGACGATACAGCCGTCGCCCACCGAGACGGCGACCCACTCCGGCAGGTTCCAGCCAAACTGCTCGGCCAGCTCCAGCGCGCCGGTCTTCTTGCCCTCCGCGAGGTAGGGGTTGACCCCGGTCGAGCGGAGCACCAACCCCAGGCGCTCGGCCGCCGGCAGCGAGAGGTCGAAGGCGTCGTCGTAGGTGCCCTCGACCGGGAACAGCTCGGCCCCGTAGACGAGGAGCTGGGCCAGCTTGGCGCGAGGCGCCGAGCGCGGCACGAGGATCACGGCTCGCAGCCCGGCCGCAGCGCAGAAGCCGGCGAGGCTGCTGGCGGCGTTGCCCGTGGAGGCGCAGAGCAGGCCTTCGGCGCCCGACTCCAGCGCGCGAGCCACGGCGACGCAGGTCGCGCGGTCCTTGAACGACGCGGTGGGCAGCCGCCCGTCGTCCTTGATCGTGAGCGCCCGCAGGCCCCCCGGCGCGCGGGCCGGGTCGACGCAGAGCAGCGGGGTCGGCCCCACCTGCAGGGGGGCGCGCGGCCCGTCGTCCCGCACCGGGAGGATCGCCCGGTAGCGCCACACCCCACGCAGCCGCGGATCCTGGAGGTCGCGCTCGAAGTCCGGGCGCGCGGCCGCGAGGTCGTAGTGCACGTCGAGGGTGCCCTCGGGACCGCAGCTGGGGCAGGTCAACGCCTCGGCGGGAGCGACCTCGCCACACGCGACGCAGGTCAATTGGATTACCGTGCCCACCGTGCCTCCTGAGGCGTCGAGAATGCCACACCCGGCGGTCGATCCCCACCGCGAGCGAGCCTAACTCGCGCGGCCTCCGCCTGGCCCTGGGCTTGCGCGAGGCCACGCCCCACCGGGTAGGCTGAGCCCCATGAACGACCCCACGACCCCCGATCCCGAGCCGAGCACCGAGCCCGACGCCCCGGCGCCCACGCCCGCTCCCGCCGCCCCGGCGCCCACGCCCGCTCCCGCCGACCCGGCCCCCGCGCCTGCGCCCGCCGCCGCCGCCGAGCCGGCGCCAGCCCCCGCCGTGACGCCCAGCGACCCCAAGGCCGCCAAGCGTCGCCCGCAGCTGGGGCGCGTGGTCTTCGCCGCCGGCGCGCTGACCCTCCCCCTGGGGATCGGCGTCGCGCTCGGCTTCTGGATCTCCGACGCCGGCGCCCGCTGGATCCCGGTGGTCGGCTGGCTGCTGCTGGGCTGGATCGCCGGGCTCGTGGTCATGATCGGCGGGGCCTACCTCATGGGCCCGGCCGTCGGCAGCCCCAAGGGCCGCAAGCGGATCGTGGGCTGCGCGCTGCTGGTCTTGCTCGCGGCCGGGGCGCGGCTGGGCGTCGCCTGGCTCAACCAGCCGGGGCCGTTGGCGACTATGCGCCCGCTGGAGTTCACGCGCACGATCCGCGCCGACACCCAGCGCTATCGCGCCCTCGACCGCGAGCTCGAGAGCACGGTGCGCGCGCTGGGTGCGCTCCCCGTGTTCGCCGGTGACGACCCCACGGGCGTGCTCTCCGAAGACGAAGAGCGCGCGCTGCTCGAGGGCTGGCTGGCCTACCTCGACGTGGCCTTCTCCCTCGATCAGCTGCGGGTCTTCTACGAAGACTACTACCGCCTCGACCTCTCGCGGGTCGAGCGGGGGCGCCACCTGCAGAGCTTCCTGCTCACCTTCGCCGCCGAGCTCAGCCTCTACGAGCACACCGCCGACCTGATCGACCTCGTCGAGAGCCGCCCCAACGTGGTGACCTTCCTCAACCAGGCCCGGCCCGAGAGCGGGCTGCCCGAGGACAGCTACGCCAGCGCTCGCGAAGAGCTGACCGGCGTCACGGACCTCTCGCGGGTCGTCGCCGGCAAGCAGTACCTCGCCTACCTCGACACCCTGCACCGGGCCCACGAGGAGGCCGAGCTCCTCGGCAGCGGTCGGCTCTGGCGCCAGGTCGAGGCCCACCTGAGTCGGATCGAGACCCGCCGCAAGCGCGAGCTCGCCGCGCTGACCATCGCCAGCGACGTGGCCCCCCTCAAGCGCTCGGTGAAGCACACCGTCTTCCCCGCGCAGAAGAAGGTGGCTGAGCTCATGGGCGACGTGCGCGTGCGCCGCCCCGGCCGTTACCTGATCAGCGACGAGGACCTGCACGCGATCCAGCCCAAGCTCGCCCCCGGCGACGTCATGATCGGGCGCAAGAACTGGTACCTCTCCAACGTGGGGCTCCCTGGGTTCTGGCCCCACGCCATGATCTACGTGGGCACGGAAGAGCAGCTACGGTCGAGCCTCGATCCGGACCCCGAGGTCCTCGACTGGGTGAAGCGCACCTGCGGTCGCGAGCTGAGCTTCACCGAGTTCCTCGCCCAGACCTACCCCCGCGCCTGGGCGCTCCGCCAGGAGCACACCGGCGAGCACCCGCTGACGATCATCGAGGCGGTCTCGGAGGGGGTGCTGCAGAGCGACCTGCGCCACGCCTCGGGCGACTACCTGGCCGCCATGCGCCCGCAGCTCCCCGCCTGGGTCAAAGCCCAGGCGATCTCGCGAGCCTTCGGCTACCTCGACCGCCCCTACGACTTCGACTTCAACTTCGCCAGCGACCAGACGCTGGTGTGCTCCGAGGTGGTGTGGCGCTCCTACCGCCCCCTCGACGGCGCGCCCGGCCTCGAGCTCCCGCTGGTGCAGGTCGTCGGCCGCCCGACGCTCCCGCCCAACGAAATGGTCCGGCTCTACGCGCGCGAGTTCGGCACCCCCGAGGCCCAGTTCGAGTTCGTCGCGTTCATCGACGCCCGCGAGTCCGACGAGAGCACGTTCTTCGCCGACGAGGAGGCCTTCCGCACGTCCTGCGAGCGCTCCAAGTGGGACTTCAGCCAGGAGTAGGCCAGTGCCTTGCGTCAGACGTATCGCTACGTCTGACGCAAGACACTAGCGGTCGTAGTCGACGTACCACCGGCCGTCGACACGCCTCAGGCTCACGTCCCGCGAGAGGTCGGCGCCGCCGCCGCCCGCGTGGGTGGTCGCCGTGTGCGCGCGGTCCTCACCCTCGAGCACGACCTCGCCGGGCTGTCCCGGATCCAGCAGCTTCTGCGGAGTGAACCGCTCGTCGGTGTTGATCTGCTCCCGCAGGCGCAGGGTCTCGGCGTAGGCCACGCGAGGGTCGCTGATCTGGCCCAGAAGGGCCTTGCGCCACGCTGCGCGCTCGGCGTCGTAGTCCTCGACGCTGCGGTTCCCCAGCTCGCGCTGCTCGGGCAACGCCTCGTAGTCGACGCCGATCGTCTTCAGGCACGCCCGGGAGGCCTCGGCCCGTGAGCCACCGCGCGCGTCGGCGATCACGGCTGCGACCCGCTCGACGAGCAACGCCTCGCGGGTGTCCGGCGAGGTCAGGTCGTAGTAGCGCTCCCAGTCCCCGGCTCGGGCCGCGGCGCTGTAGGCAGCGAGGGCAGCCCCGGGGCTGGCTTGCGAATCCGCCGAACCACCCGATCCAGGGCAACCGAGCAGACACAGGCAGGGCAAGAGCGCGAGCGAACGAAGCATGACGGCCTCCAGAGTGGAGGAGCCTACCAACCTAGCGCAGACGCACCCAGAGCGACTCCAGGCCCCGCGCCTGCGGGTTGGGCTTGTAGCGCAGCGGACCCTCCTCGAGCCTGGCGTCGGGGAAGCGCGCGGCGAAGGTCTGCAGCACGAGCTGGGCCTCGATCCGAGCCAGCGGCGCCCCCAGGCAGTAGTGGGCGCCGAAGCCGAAGGCCACGTGCTGGCGCGCGTTGCGCCGGCGCACGTCGAACACCTCGGGGTCGTCGAAGACCTCGGGGTCGCGGTTAGCCGAGGCCTGGAACAGCGTCACCAGCTGCCCGGCGCGGATCGGGGCCCCGCCGAGCTCGAGGTCCTCGGTCGCCACCCGGTTGGTGAACAGGAGCGGCCCCGCGTAGCGCAAGAGCTCCTCCACCGCCCCCGGCAAGAGCGCCGGATTCGCGGCGACCTCGTGCCAGGCCTCGCGGTGGCTGAGCAGCGTCAGCAGCTCCGCCCCCACGAAGTCGAGGGTCGTGTTGTGCGCCGCGCCGACGATCTCGAGGCAGAGGATCGCGACCTCCTCCGGGCTCAGGCCCTTGCCGTCGCCCGCGGCGACCAGGCGGCTGACCAGGTCCGCCTGCGGCGCAGACCGGCGCTCCGCGGCGAGCTCCCCCATGTAGGCGAGCATGTCGACCACGGCTTGCTGCCCTTCGAGGGCGTCCTCCTCCGAGAGGCGACCGCTGCCGAACAGCCGGGTCCCCGCGGCCGTCCAGGCGCAGAAGGCGTCGCGCATGTCTCCGGGGACACCCATCAGGCGCGCGATCACGTGGGAGGGGAACGGGCGCGCGAGCTCGGCGACGAGGTCCACGCGCTCGCGGTCCGCGATCCGGTCGAGCAGGCGATCCAGCTCTTCTTGCACCAGAGGACGGAACGCCTGCATGGCGCCCGGGACGAAGCCGTCGATCGCCGCTCGACGCATGCGTGAATGGTGAGGCGCGTCGGACATCACGCAGGTCTGACCGAGGACGCGGACGAACTCGCGCAGCTTCTCGGCGCCACCCGGCAGCTGCGCCTCGACCAATCCCCGCGAGCGTGCCGCCGAGAGTCGCCTGTCGGCGAACGCGGCGACGACGTCGGCGTGCCGGAGCAAGACCCAGCTGTTGAGCGGCTCGTAGAAGAACACGGGGCGCTCGCGGCGCAGCTCGGCGTAGAGCGGGAACGGATCCGCGACGTGCGCGGGGCTCAGGAGGTCAGGGAGCAACTGGAGGGTGGTCATGGGAAGCCAGCTTGGTGGTAGGGATCGAGTGGGACGAGTAGCCGGAGGTGGCCGTGTGGCCACCTCCGGGTGGGCGCTCAGCCGCGCCAGGCGAGGGCCTGTTGCCAGAGCCCGTCGATATCGAGCTCCAGCGCGGGCAGCGTGCAAGCGGCGGCAGGGTCCTCGACCCTGAACGCGGCGCGCGCCTCCTCGCCCCAGCGCACGCGGCCGACCTCGGGCGAGGTCCAGCCGCCGAGGAGGGTGTGCAGCTCCGCGGTGGTGTAGGCCGCGCGGACCGACTCCCGGAACAGCCGGGCCACCGGGAGCACCTGGTCGACGTAGGTGTCGAGCCAGCGGAAGTAGGCCCCGGCGGCCGCGTCGCGACGGAGGTCCATCAGGTAGAGCTGCCCGCCCGGCTTGAGCACCCGATAGATACTCGCCAGCGCCCGCGCGGCGTCCTCGAAGTGGTGCAGGGTGAACACGCACACCACCGCGTCGAAGCGCCCCAACGACTCGACGTCGTAGGCGCTGCAGGCGGCGTAGCCAAGGTTCGGAGCCTGGAACCGCTCCGCGGCTGCGGCCACCGCCTGGGGGCAGAGGTCGCTCCCGAGGACCTCGACGTGGGGCAGGCGAGTGGCCAGCTCCGACGCCAGGCGCCCTTCGCCCTCGCCCACCGAGAGCAGCCGCCCGCCGTCCAGCTGGAGCAGGTCGGCGACGTGTTGCCCGAGCGCGGCGTAGACCGCGCGCCCGGTAGGGCTCGCTTGCCAGGCCGCGAGGGCGGCGCTCTCCTCGGGGGTCATGGCCTCGCTGGCCTCGGGGACGCGCTCGGGGAAGAGCGTGGTCGTGGTCTCCGCGACGTCGAGGAGGATCATGCGCTCACCGCCTCGGGCAACTGCTCGGCCACGAAGCGGGCAATGCCCTCGAAGTTGGCCAGCGCCGCGTCCGCGAAGAACAGCGCTGCGGTGCGGCTGGCGGGGTCGTCCAGCAGCAAGGAGCGCTGGATCCCCTGAGCCTGGTGCTGCGACTCGACCGCCGAGCAGTGGCCGGCCACGAAGGAGATCGCGTTCTCGATCCCGAAGATCGAGCCGCTGCCCAGCAGCCCGTCACGGATCGCGTCCATGTGCAGGGCGGCCAGGCTCTCGAGCGCGAGGGCGATCCCGACCACGCCCTCGGGGTAACGGGTGATCGTGAGGTCGAGGAATCCGCCCCAGAGCTGAGCCGAGGGCGCCTTGGGCTCGTATTCGATCCGCCCGCGGGCCTCCCCGGGGGTCACGCCCCACAGCTCGGCGAGGTCGTTGACGAGCAGCTCGTCGTGGCCTTCCTCCTCCGACGCCTCGTGCAAGGCGTGGTCACGGATCGTGGCCGCGGCAGGGCTGGTCGCCGCCCGCGCACCCATGGCAGCCGCCAACGCGCGTTCGCCGCGCACGGTGTGCCGCACGTAGCAGTGCAGCTGCACGAGCCAGAGGGCGTATTCCTCACGGTCGACCTCGCCCGCGAGCAGGCGCGCATAGAAAGGGTTTTGGCGCAAGCGCGCGTCGGCCGCCTGCACCTTCACGAGGATTTCGTCGGGGAGGGATTTCATGGTCTTGCCTCGGTGGCCCCCGCGATCGCGGCGGCCAGGTTGGGGGTGTGAATGGGTGCGGGCCAGGTGTCGTCGAGGTAGCTCGCGACGCCGAGCAACATGCCGCGGGCCAGCTCGGCGAAGGCGCAGAGCGACTCCGCCGACGCGGTGCCCTCGTAGTCGCCGCGATCGAATCGAGCGAGCGAGCGCGCGGCGAGGCAACCGAGCTCAGCGAGGAACTCGGAGTCGGCGCTGCACGCGGCGCTGTCGATCCATGAGGTCGCAGCGACCGAAATCGTGAGGTCGAACGCACAGGGCGAACCGAGGGCCGCGCCCTGGGGGGTGGAGGTCAAAGCGCTGAGGAAGCTCACCGCGGTGCAGGGCGGGGGGGCGTTCCCCAGGGACGCGCCGCCACCGAGCCGACGCGCGTCGCGTCCCGCGAGCTCGATCAGGTGCGCGCTCTGCTCGCGCCCGATCGACCAGAGCAGGAACGCCAGCTGCGCGATCAGGTCGAGGGACTCCTCGGGGCGCAGCAGGTCGCGGACCGCGCGGCTGACGAAGGCGCGGGTGCGGAGGGTCTGGTCGAGCTCGAGCCGCAGGCGACGCAGGTGGCGAGGCAGATTCAAAGGACGGCCACCTGACTCCGACGGTAGTCCGCCAGGACGTCGCGGAAGGTCTCGCCAAACTCCTCGACGAGGACCAGCGCGCCCTCACGAATCGGCGTGGCGCCTTGGTAGCGCTGCATGCGTACCACGTCCTGGCCAGCGGGCCCCATGCCCAGCAGGTAGGCCCCGAAGCAGAAGCCGGAGGCGCGCAGGGCGTCGAGCTGCTCCTGAGCGTCGAGGTCCGTGGAGGGGACGTCGACCCACACGAGCCGCGCGTCGAAGCAGGCAGCGAAGTCGAGCTCGCCCCCACCGTCCTCAGGGACGAAGTGCGCCAGCCCCTCGGCCAGGTGCTCCTCCAGCCGCCAAGCGGACTGCCCAGGGCTCCTTCCGCGGCGTTGCAAGCTGGGGATCTCGAAGGCGTCGAGCACCCGGCGGGCGCGCCGCAGGTCAGCTCCGCGCAACCCGAGCCGACGGCACTCGGGGTCAGGGTCATGGCCGAAGACCAACTGGGCCGCTGATACCGGCTGAGGCAAGGCCTCGATCCCCCGCATACGGGTCTCGTCGGGATACCGCCCGAGGAGCAACCCCGAGGCGGTTCCTCCGAGGGTCACGCCGTGGCGTTGGGCGAAGGCGTGGTTGGCGACCGCGCTGCTGTGCATGTAGCGCAGTCCCCGCTCGGGCCCGACCTGGTGCACGAGCAGGCGTCCGATCGCGGTCAGCATGCCGCGGCCGCGGTGCTCGACGTCCACCACGCAGCGCCCGAACACAGCGGTCCAAGGGTTTACGACGTCGAGGGCCCCGGCCCCGAGGGCTTCACCGGCGGGGGACTCTGTGATCGCAAACACGACCCGGCCCGCGCGAATCCGCTCCGCGACGACCGTCGCGTCCAGCGCGTCGGCGTCGATATAGGTCCCCTGGTAGCAGCGCTCGATCAGCCGCACCAGGCTCTCCGCGTCCCTGGGCTCAGCCAGGCGAACCCTGAACCCTCCTTCCATACCTCGCGCTCCTTCCGCGAGGGAGACTCGCAAGCCAGGACTGGAGCGGAATCATCAACATTGATGGTCTTGCGTATCTCCTTGTTTGCCCTGCAGATCGGGCAGGGCTACCATCCGAGGACCATGGAACTCTCCCTCGAACACGCGGATCTGTTGTTGCACGTCGCACACGACGCGACTCAGGGCTCGACCTTCGAGGAGCGCATGGACGCAGTCTCGGACTCGCTCATGGCGCTGGTACCCGGGAGCAGCCTGTCCATGATCGTGCTCGACCCGGGGCGCCCAGAGCTCGGGGTGCGGGCGTTCATGAAGAACGCGGACCCGCAGGGAGCGACGGAGTATGCGACGCACTACGCGCACGCAGACCCGCTGCCTACAGCGGGTCTGCGCGCATTGGGACTGCCCAAACGACTCAGCGACCAGCTGACCGCAGCCCAGTGGGGCAAGGACGCCTACACCGGTGAATTCCTCCCTCGCTACGGCCTCCGCCACGTGTTCGGCTTCATTCAACCCCTCACCGACGGACGCCTGCTGCAAGTGGCCATGCACCGGGAGAGCCGACTGGGAGACTTCGCCAACCGCGAGCTGAAGCTACTCGAACTGACGAGCCTCGACCTCGCGCACTCCGCGTTCGGTGTGCTGCTGCGCGAGCAGCTCTCGCGCACGCACAGCGTGCTCGAGCGGGAGAGCGGAGTCGGCGTGCTGATCTTCGACGGCCGCGGGCTGCTCGAGCGCGCCGACGCGGGCGCGAGGGCCCTGGTCAACCGACTGGGCAACCGCTTCCCCATGGAGCGCCTCCTGCGAGGCGCGCACGCCGCCCGAACCCGTCGGCGCGCCGTCCAGCTCGTCACGCTCCTCGAGGACGGGGCCCTGGTGATTCGGGCTCGCCCGCTGAGCCGCCTCCCCAACCCAAGTGTGCTGGTGATCGTCGAGCTGCGCTCCCCGGAGCGCGCCGTCGACTTCGACCAACGGGTCGCGCCCTACAGACTCACCCCCCGCGAGCGCGACGTGTCGCAGCTGGCGGTCCTCGGCCTGACCAACCTGCAGATCGCGACCGAGCTGGGGATCAGCCCGACCACCGTCTCGGTGCACCTGACCAAGGTCTTCAGCAAGGTGGGGGTCAGCGGCCGCACCGAGCTGACCCGCCTGCTGAGCACACGGGGCTAGCGCGGAGCACGTGAAGGTCAGCGAGGCCGAGGTCCGGATCCTGCAAGAGCTGGCGAGGGGTCCGCTCGACACGACGCGCCCCTGCCTCGAGACCCTCGCCGAGACCCTGGCCCCGGTGTTTCCCGACGGTCGGGTCGCGCGCGTTCGCTGGGGCGCGAGGGACGCGCTGCCCGGAGAGCCCCTCGACGCCTCGGCCTTCGAGGACGCCCCCGCCGGGGCGCTGTATCTGCTCGCGGAGGCGCCCCCGGAGGCCGCCCTCGTGCTCCGCCTCCCCCAGGGCAGCCCCCCCCTCGACCCTCGCCAGCGCTCCCTGCTGCGCCTCGCCGGGCGCTGGCTCCCAGCCTGGGCCGAAGCGGAGGCCCTGGACACGAGCGCCATGCCCTCCCGCGGCAGCGCTGTCTGGATCGACGCCGCGGGCGACCTCGTCCGGAGCGACGACGTCAGCAACGAGCTCCTGGCTGAAGCGGGAGACCTCAGCGCGCTGCTGCGCGACCTCTACCGCGAGCAGCAGCAGGCGGCGCCCGGGGGGCACGTCGAACGCGCGGTCGAGCTCGCGACCCGCGGGGTCATGCTCCTGCGGGCCGAGGGCCAGCAGGCCGACGGCAGCTGCCTCGTGACCCTCGAGGTGCTGGAGCCCGGCTCGGAGGCCATGTTCCTCGCTCGCACCCGCGAGCTCTCCGCGCGGGAGACCCAGATCGCGCGCCTGGTCCAGGACAGCTGGGGGAACAAGGGGATCGCCCAGCGGCTCAGGCTCTCCCCTGCGACGGTGAACATGTATCTGGGGAAGATCTACAAGAAGCTGGAGGTCAAGAACCGCACCGAGCTGACCCGCTACCTCAGCGGGAAGGCCGGCGGCTGAGCCTCAGGGCGACGCCGGTCCGCCACGCCGTAGACGCCGCGCGGGCCAGGTCAGCGCCCCGATCAGGGCTGCCGCCAGCGAGCTGAACAACCCCTCCGTGGGCTCTCCTCCGGCGTAGAGGTTGAAGCGCTTGTTCCCGCAGGAACAGATCCGACCCACCGCGAGGCAGGCGCGGTCGTAGTGCAAGCGACAGGCCGAGCAGCAGTAGGCCTCTTCGGGGGCGAGCCGCGCGTAGCAACGCGCGCACTCGAGCACCTCTCCACCCGGGCCGGTCCCCCACACGCGGTTGGTGGGCTCCCGGGGCTCGCTCACCCGGTCTGACCCGGCGCCGGACAGGAGAGCGCCGCGAACACCTCGTCCAGGGTCTGGTAGCGCTCCCCGGGGTCGAACGCGGTCAGCTTGTTCAGCAGCGTGCAGAGCGTGCCGTCGACCTTGTCCTCCGCCAGCGGGGGCAGCGGGCGCGCCATGGCCGCGAACAGCTCCCAGCCCCGCAGCCGGGGGTAGGCGGCGTGGCCGTTCACCATGAAGCGCCCGAGCATGCCCAGCGCGAACAGGTCCGAGCGCAGGTCGTCGCCTTCGCCGCGGATCCGCTCGGGCGCCAGGTAGGCGGCGGTCCCCAGGATCACGTCGTCGCTCGTCACGCTCCGATCGCCGGGACGCTTGGCGAGGCCCAGGTCCACCAGCACGGCGCCCGCGGCCTTGCCGTTGCGCAGGATCACGTTGGCGGGCTTGAGGTCGCGGTGCAGCAGGCGGACTTGCTCGAGGGCCGCCATGCCCCGGGCGACCCCCACCAGCACCTCGCTCGTGCTGCGCGCGTCGAGGGGCCCCGTCTCCCGCACCAGCTGCTCGAGGCTGGGGCCCTTGACCAGCTCCATGGCGAGGTAGGGGCGCCCCTCCTTCAGCCCGGAGTCGAGGGCCTCCACCACGTGCGGAGAGGTCACCGTGGAGAGGGCGTAGAACTCGCGCAAGAAGCGATACCTGGCCTCGCGCTGCTGGCAAGCCCCCGGGAACAGGACCTTCAGCGCCACGTCGGTGTCGCGGTCGCAGTCGTAGGCGCTGTAGACGACCCCGAACCCGCCCGACCCCAGCTCGTCCTGGATCCGGTAGCGCCCGAACGCGCGCTCGTTCCCCCCGGGGAGCCCCGGACCGCCCGCCCAATCCTGGCGGCGGAAACAGGCCATCATCAGGTTCAGCTTTGCGCGCAGCACGTCGGGGGACACCGCGAACCCCACGGTGTCCGTCGCGCCGGCGGCGTGGGCGCGGAGGACCTCCCGCTCCGAGGAGGTCTCGGTGATCACCAGGATCGGCAGCTGCTCCACCGTGAGGGTGTCCCGCACGGTGCAGATCTCGTCCAGGGCCTTGGGGGCCCGCGCGTTGACGACCAAGAGGTCGAAGGCCTCGACCTCGATCTCGCTGGCGCGCTCCTGGATCCGGTCGGCCCAGTGGAGCTCGAAGCGCGACTCGCAGGCCGCCTCGAGCACGCGCTTGCGGCAGCCGACGGCCAGCACCTGCGCCAGGCTGGTGCGCCGTTCGTCCCTCCCCGTCCCGCGCCGGATCCGCTTCGAGCTGCGCCGGCGAGCGGCCACGGGCAACAGGTCCAGGGAGCTCACGACTCCGATCAGGACCCCGCGCTGGATCACCAGCACGTGGTGCGCCTTGCTCTCCTGCATGCGCTCGGCGACGACCGCGGCCTCTTCCCCGGGCCCAGCCTCGCACCAGTCCTCGGACATCAGCGCCGAGACCGGCGTCGAGTCGTCGCTGGAGCGCAGCAGGTCCGAGGAGCTGATCACGCCGACCACCGCCTGGTCGCCCACGGTCACGGGGAGGAAGTTCACCTTCCCGGTGTCCATGATTCGCTTCGCGACGCGGACCAGGCACGCAGGGGCCACGGTGAGCACCTGACTGGACATGATCTCGGATACCAGCACTAATCGCCCCTCCGCAGGCTCGAACGCAGGACGATCCTAGCCAAGGCCTTGAACCAGCCGAACCATCACATCTGCTGGTTATCTCGAATCGTGTTCTTGGGGCCCTTTCCCCACCTGTCTAGCCAAGGTTAGCCAGGGCGGCGGTGAATTGCCCGTGAGCTGACGAAGAAATTCGAGGCTGCGCGCCGCCCCCGAGGCGGGGTCTACGGTTTCTCACCCGCTGGAGCGCTCCGAATCCCATGAGGGGGAGGAGGACCCATGCACACCCTGCGCCCAACCATCGTCGCGCTCGCGCTGCTCGCCGCCTTGCCGGCGAGGGCGGAGTCCGAGTTCGTCCTGCTGAACACCTACCGCGAGGCCGCCGGCGCCGAGCGCTGGGGCGAGACGACTCGGATCTTCGCCCAGCTGCGAGGGACGCCCGCCGCCGAGGACCCTGGGGTCCGCTGCCTCCACGCGCGGGCCCTGCTGGAGCTGGATCGGCTCGATCGGGCCGCGGCCGCGCTGGACTCGCTGCTCGAGGACGAGCCGCGCCACGTGGAGGCGCTGTTCCTCCTCGCCCAGGTTCACGCCAAACGGGCCCAGCGCGCCCCCGACCCCCACGCACGCCAACGTTGCTGGCGCGAATCCCGCGCGCTGCTCCTGCGCTCTGCGGCGAGCGGCCAGTTCGTGTGCCGCGACCTGCAAGACCCCCGGCACGCGGAGCTCTTCGCTGAGCTCGCCCGCGACCCCCGCTTCGTGGTCGCCGTGCTCCGCGCCAGCCGGGCCCAACCGGTCAGCGCCGGCGCCCTCCACGACCCCTTCCGCAGCGCGCTGCGGACGACCGAGGCGCCCCGCGAGGCCCTCCCTCCGGCCTACGACCCGGAGCTCGAGGCGCGCCTCGGGGCGCTCTACGCCGAGCTGGTCCAGCTCGCCCGGGAGGAGCGGCTGAGCGAGCTGGTGGAGACGATCGAAGAGGTCCGCGCGCTGCTCGCCCGCTACGGACCCGCGGCGGCCGACGCCTCCCGCAAGGTGCGCGGCTGCGGCGGGGACATGCTCCGCGAGTTCGACGTCCTGGTGCGCATGCTGAAGCTCCAGGAGTGGGTGCACGAAGGCAACGGCGCGCTGAAGGCCATGCGTCAGGCGCTCGAGGACGCCGAGTTCGACGCCGCCCTCGAGGCCTTCGCCGAGATCGAGCGAATCGCGGAGGCCATGCACCAGGAGCCCGACCCGATTTTCGCGCGCAACGCCGAGGGGCTCCTCGCCCGGGGCCGCCACCTGGCCGAGCGCGCGCGCCTGCACCGGGAGATCGCCGCCCTCGAGCTCGTGATCAGCGGCGTGGTCGTCGCCTCCCAGGCGCGAGGGATCGAGAACGCCTACGACAGCGCGATCGTCAACGACCGGATCCTGCGGATCGGCGACGCGGTGTTCCGCAGCCCGCGGTCCAACGAGGCGGACCCCAACCTGACCCTGGAGGCGATCAGCCCCGAAGGCACGACCCTCACCTTCAGCTACCGGGGGACGAAGTTCGTCCGCGGCCGCGGCCGCTGATCAGGGGTGCCGGTCGCGCGGGTGGCCGCAGAACCCACGCCCACAGGCGTCGCCCTCCCCCCCGCTGGACCAGTCCGGGCACTGGCAATCGAGGCAGGGGTGCTCGGCGCTGGGGAACCCTCCCGAGCCGGCGTCGGCGCTCGACGCCGGGGCCGCCCCACCAGCGCAGCCGCCCAGGAGCAGCGCCGTCCCCACGGCCCAAGTCGACACGATCCGACGCATGCCACCACCTCTCGGCGCCAAGGCTACCCCAGCGGGCTGACCTCGTCGGGTAGGCTCGCGGGGTGGAGCGGATCGGTCCCTACGAGGTGCAGGAAGAGTTGGCCCGCGGCGGGGTGGGGGTGATCTACCTCGGCCGCGATCCGCGGCTCGGGCGGCAGGTGGTGCTCAAGCTGCTGCAGCTCGACGACGACCGCAGCCGCGCCCGGCTCGACCGCGAGGCCAAGGCCATGGCCCAGCTCGTGCACCCCCACGTGGTGCCGCTGCTCGACGCGGGCGAGCACGAGGGCGAGCCCTACCTCGTGCTGCCCTACGTCAAGGGAGAGTCACTGCAGGACACCCTCGACCGCGAGGGGGCGCTCTCGGTGAGCGACACCGTGCGCTGCGCGCTGCAGATCGGCCAGGGCCTGAGCGCGGTCCACGCCCAGGGGCTCGTGCACCGCGACCTCAAGCCCGCCAACCTGCTCCTCGACCAACACGGCAACGCGCTGATCACCGACTTCGGCCTGGTGAAGGACGTCTCCCCCGAGGAGTCTCGCTCGATCAGCGTCTCGGTGCGCGGACGCTTCCTGGGCACCCCCGGCTATTGGCCGCCCGAGCAAGCCCAGGGCCGGCTGCACCAGATCGGCCCGCACTCGGACGTCTACGCCCTCGGCGCGACCCTTCACGCGCTGCTGACGGGCGTCGCCCCACGCAACCCGGAGAGCATGATCCAGGCGCTGGAGTGCTTCAAGGACCCGCTCCCGCCTCTCTCCCTGCTCCGCCCGTCTGGGGACCCCGTCCCCGAGTGGCTCGAGGGCGTCGTCCGCGCCTGCCTGCGCAACACCCCCGCCGAGCGCCCCGAGCTGAACCAGGTGCTCGACTGGCTGCGGGACGAGCGGGGCCCCGCGCCCCCCATGCCTCCGCCCGCCACGCGAACCCCTGCCGCGCCGCTCCCGTCCTTGCCGACGTCCGCAACCCGGGAGGGGGTCAGCGCCCCCCCGAACGTGCTCCCGATCGGTCGCGACCCCACCCGTCCACCCAGGCGCGGCGTCGGCTGGGCAGGCCCCGCGGGCCTGCTCTGCGGGTTGCTGGTGACCCTGGGGGCCGCGTGGCTGATCTTTGGCGGCTCGTCGGGAGGCGACGCGAGCCTCGCCGTCGACGCCACCCCCGGGGAGATCCTGGACTACGTCGAACACCAAGCCCGAGCCCAGGCCCCGCTGACCGAGCTCCTGGCCTTGCTCGACCGCGCGCAGAACCAGACCCGCGAGGGCTCGCAGGAGGAGGCCGCCGTGCGCCTCGCGCGGGCGGACGCCTACCGCCGACGGGGCGACTACAAGGGCGCCCTCAGCGCGGCCCCGGTGGAGGTCCGGGGCGAGGTCGGGCTCCGCGCGCGCCTGATCCAGGGCCTCGCCGAGCAGCGCATGGGGCGCACCCACGACGCGCTGCAGACCCTCGCCAAGCTGGCCGAGGCCGACCGGGTCGGCTGCAACGGACTCCAGGCGCGGGCGATCCTCGCCTTGTTCCACCAGGACCCGGAGTGGATCGACCTCGCCCTGCGCGCAGAGCGCGCCGACCCGGAGGACGTCCACGCCCGCGCGCTCGCGGCCTACGCGAGCAGCCGCGAGGCGGGCTACGCCGCGGCGGAGGCCGCCCTCGACGCGCTGCGGGCGGAGGTCCCCGACGATCCGCTGGTCCCCCTGCGCCTGGCCTACGTGCTCCAGGACAGCGGGGACGTCGAGGGAGCCCTCGCGGCCTTCGAAGACGCCCTGGTCCTGGCCGGCGCCTACACGCCGGCACAGATCATGGCCGAGCGGGCGTTCACCCTGGCCAAACTCGAGCGCATGGGTCAAGCGCTGGAGGCCTGCGAGCGGCTGGTCACCGCGCACCCCGACTACCTGCGCGGCCACGCGATCCACGGCGTCGTGCTCCAGATCTCCGGCCGCGCGGAGCTCTCGCGCCAGGCGTTCACCCGCGCCTGCCTCCTGGCCCCCGAGGACCCCGAGGCCTGGGAGAGCCTGCTCGCCAGCCTCGGCGACGGGGACGCCAGCAGGCTCCGCGAGCTGAAGGAGTCCCTCCGCCGCTGAGCGACGGGACCTGCTGGGCTAGGCTGGGCGTGTGAACGAGCCCGCAACACCTCCGCAGCGCGCGGCGCGCTGCCGCCAGCTCCTGCTGGGAGCCTTGCTGCTGCTGACGGTGCTCGCGTGGTTTGCCAAGCGCCAGGGCCTCGACGCGCTGCTCGCCCCCGCACCCTTCACCGGCGAGCTGCGCCTCGGCGACCCCGAGGCTCCGGTCGAAGTCACGCAGCGCACCCTGCTCGACCCCCCGGCCAAGCTCGTGGTCGCGCGGGTGCCCCGCGGCGGGCGCTACCGCCTGGGGGTCGCGCTGAACGTCCCCGGCGCCGCGGCCCTGGCCGGGATCGGCGCGCCGGCCGGCCGCCGCCGCGCGCTGCTGGCGACCAACGGCGACTACCACCGCCAGGGCAGCAGCCCCTGCTTCGCCTCGCCGTTCTCGACCTTCGTCGAAGGCGACGCCTGGCACACCCTCGGCTCCCCCTTCGGCTACAGCTGCCAGTTCTGGCTCGACGCCGAGGGGCGGCCGCACGTGGGGCGGCTCGATCTCCGCGGGTCGCTGCAGCTCCCCGACGGCCCGCTGCAGGTCGTGCTCAACGGCGAGCTGGGCGAGACCCTGCTCTGGCTGCGCACCCCAGGGGCCTGGACGGTGCCGGAGGGACGGCTAGCCCTCCCGCTGAAGGTCCTCGCTCCGCGCGTCCTGCGGGTCGCGGGTCCGCCCCGCTCCGCGGGCAGCGCCCTCCAAGGGCCGGCGCTCCTGACCCAGGCGACTGGGGCCGCCGCGCCGCGACTGCGCGCGCTGCAGGCTGGGCAAGAGCTGACCCTCGAGCAGCAGGGGGCCGACGCCGGCGCGACCCGGCTCGTGATCGGCACCGGCCCGCGGCTGCTGAGCGACGGCGTCGTCCCTGCCGCCCTCGCCGAGGACGCCGCCGACGCGAAGTGGCTGCTCCGCGCTCCGCGGACCGCCGTCGGCTTCGACGAGGACTGGGTCTACCTGGTGACCACGCTCCAGGACCCGCGCACCGGGCTCTCGCTCCCCGACTTCGCCCGCGCGCTGGCGGCCCTCGGCTGCCGGGAGGCGGTCAACCTCGACGGCGGACCGAGCACGAGCATGTGGGCCAGCGGACACGCGGTGATCAACGGCCCCTTCGAGCCCGAGGTCGGCACCGCGCTCCTGGTCCTGCCCCCCGACGAGGCGGGCGTCGAGCTGCGCTGAGGGCGGCCCCCTCGCACTGGCCGGCGGCCCGCAGCCGGGTAGGCTCTCCCCCAACCGAGGACCCGGTGAACCGACTCCCCGACCCTTCGACGAGCTGGACGCTGTATCAGGCCGCGCGCGGCTACGTGGACGTGGAGCTGGTGCGGACCCACCCCCGGCCCAAGGACCCCGAGGGCAAGCGCGCCGCGGCCCTGGCCTTCAACGCGGCCCTCGGCGACCCCCAGCGCAGCTACGGCGCCGTGCAGGTCGCGGGCACCAGCGGCAAGGGCTCCGTGGCCGCGCTGATCGCCAGCGCGCTCAGCGCGGCGGGGGTCCGCAGCGGGCTGCACGTCTCGCCCTACGTGCAGGCCTTCACCGAGAAGACCTGGGTCGACGGCGAGCTGCTCTCCGCCGAGGGCTTCGCCTCACACGTGGAGACGGTCCGCCCCCACGCCACCGCCGAAGACCAGCGCGACGGCCCCGCCTCGGTGCACGGCCTCGCCTCCCTCGCGATCAGCTACCTCGAGTTCGCAGAGCGGGGCGTCGAGCTCGCCGTGCAGGAGACCGGCGTCGGCGGGCGCTTCGACCTCACCCAGGGCCTCGACCTGCGCCTGGCCGTGATCACCGACCTCGGCCTCGACCACCTGAAGTCCCTCGGCCCCACCCTCGAACGGATCGCCTGGCACAAGGCCGGGATCCAGCGCGCGGGCGTGCCCTGCGTGGCCGTGGTCGGCCCGGGGTTCGAGGTCCTCGAGCGCGAAGCCCGCGCCGTGGGCGCTCCCCTCGTCCCGGTCCGCCCCGAGGCGCGGATCCTCGCGCGCGACGACGCGCGGGTCCAGCTCCAGAGCGGCTGGGGCCCCCTCGAGCTCGGCCTGCCCTCGTCCGCGCCCTTCTGGGCGCGCAACGCGGCGGTGGCGGTCGCCGCGCTGGAGTGCCTGGCCGAGGCGGGCTGGCCGCTGACCCCCGCCGCGATCCAGGCCGGGTTCGCCCAGCGCGTGCTCCCCGGGCGGGTCGAGCCCCTCCCGGGCGGGCTGCTCCTCGACGGGGCCCACAACCCGCAGAAAGCGCGCGCCCTCGCCGCGGCGCTCCCCCCGGGGCGAATCGTGGCCGTGCTGGGCTCCACCGGCCAGCGCGCGCCGACGGAGGTCCTGCAGATCCTCGCTCCCCGGCTGTCCCACGTGGTCGCCACGACCCCCCACCTCTACGGCAAGCAGGCGCTGACCGGAGAGGCCCTGGCCGACGCGGCCCGCGGGCTGGGCCTCAGCGCCGAGGCCGCCCCCGACGTCGCCGAGGCCCTGCGCCTGGCCCGCGCTCGGCAGGAGGGCGGGACCCTGCTGGTCACCGGCTCGCTCTACCTCGTGGGGGAGGCCCGCGACACCGTCTACCCCACCCGCGAGGTCGTGCTCCAACGCACCCCCTG
>Ga0070729_10002716_pt1 | contig 22081 bp, 16 predicted proteins | sample tdDd472_FD_66725 | JGI IMG/M metagenome (GOLD analysis project Ga0070729, IMG submission 66725) | Marine sediment microbial communities from the Atlantic coast under amendment with organic carbon and nitrate - tdDd47.2 | ecosystem: Environmental > Aquatic > Marine > Coastal > Sediment | place... | reverse complement strand
TTCGTATGCCTGCATGTGACCAAGAAACGCTTCATGTCCCTCTCGCTGTTCGGTTTCATCGGTCCAGCCGTATTGATATGTTGCCGAAAGGGGATGATCCAGGTAGCCGAAGAAACCTTTTGCCGCGTGATAGTTTGCAAAGCAGGTCTTATAGATTTCAAGGCCATCTCCCGGTCGTCGATGGTAGCAGTCGCCATGCAACATGCACTGCTGGCTCATGGAGACGAACGGCGTGTCAACGAATGGGACCTGCCCGGCTCTTGCAATAAGGTACTCCGGGTCATTATGGATCACACCTGAGACGAAGGCTTTGCATCCTGTCTCAGCAATGGCCTTGATCACATAGGCAGGGTTCTTGTGAAACGGGCTGACCGCCAGATCGGGACGAGCGATTGTCACGTTTTTCTGCAGCCACTCTGCAGAGACTCGATACTCTTCTTTCGCGGCCAAAGCGGAACCACCCCAGTCCTCAGGGTGCCTGTGCGAATGGGAGACAACCGAGCCTTGTGTTGCAAGGACTTTCTCGATCATCGCAAAATCTTCTTGTTTCATCGGCAGAGACGTTGTGACTGCCAGTGATAAGGGGACCCCCAGGTCCTGGTAGAGTTCCAGCAGCGACAGGGCAGAGGCGACCTCCTGATCGCAGTCCAGTCGCATTGTCACTGCGCCGGAGTATCCGTACGGGATATCCAGCAGGTATGGGCTGCAGGGCAACTCATCACAACGCCAGGCCGAGAAAAAGGCCTCTGCCATGGCCCAGTCGAGGCCATCTACCGGTCCCACTGGCCTGTTAAACCATAGTACGGACAGTCCGGGTTGATCGAAAATCGCCGCGTAGACGATGCCGGTCGCCTCACCCCGGCATGTGACCTCGGCCAGAACGGTCGCCCCGTCCGCTTTTGCAGGGCAGGCAAGATCCCATATGTCACCGTTCAATCCAATTCGCCCGTAGCCCAGGTTGTTCCATTCGTTATAAAAATCGTACCTGCAGAAGTGACGTTGCAGATACGGTGATGCAGCACCTAAAGGATGAGATCGATCGTAGCTGATGGCCAAAGGACTTTCATCGGCAGAGGAGGTAATCGGCGCTTCCGGTAAACTCTGGGCAACTTTGGCAATAGCCCCTGAAGCTGCAAACGGGAAAACGGGAACGGAAGAGATCCCGATCTTCTCGGCGGCGGTCTCGTCAAGAGGGCCGAATGCCAGCAACTTCCGTGATCGACCATCATCTGCCAGGGCCTGAGAGAAAAGATCTGTCGAGCTGGTATCCACCGCCACCACCAAGCGGTCAGGAACAGCAGATAGTATTTTGGGATCGCTCAGACAAACCTGTGAATCGCTGAAGGATCGATGCATAGCCTTGCCGACGACCTGTTCCAGCTCGTGAGAAGTTGTCCATAGATGAATTACAGAGCTGCTCATAAAATCTTGCTCTCAGGCGGTCTCCCCGGAAGTGACCCGTTTAACGATCGGGCAGCTCGGGCAGGACCTGCAGTATTCGCTCAATTCATGGCTTGCCAGCGCTCGCCTGATCTCCTGCATGGCCGGAGAGTTCAGCGTGTCACGGACAAAAGTCTCCAACGGGCGACTCCCTTGGTCGTTCCACGTTGCGATAGGCCTGCGACCAAAGCAGCAGGGCATAATGCCGCGCGACATCAGGTACGCTGTCCGCCATGGTTCCATGCAAAGAGGGTCTCCGGTCGGCTCGTCAACCTGACCAGTGTAATGCAGTTGGTCAACGATAAATTCCAGACCCAATTCCAGGGCCCGAGGTCTGAGTTTTTCCGCAAGGGTCAGGGTCTGTTCCTTGTCGAGTCGTTCTTCAAGATAATTGAAGTGATGGCCGTTGCGCTCAGTTGGTTCAAGGCCGGATAAATTCTCCACATCCAGTGAACGCAGGATAAAACCATCGGCACCCATATCAGCAGAGAGTTCCATGACTTTTTCGATCTTATCATAGTTTGAACGCATCCCGAGGCTGCTGATGTAGACTTCCAGTCTGCCATGGCGTGCCTGTTTGAGCTCACAGAGGCGACGTACATTGACTTCAAGTTGGTCGAAATCCTGATTCCGGTACCAGCCGTAGGTTTCCGCGTCTGGCGCGTCCAGGGAGACACAGATGTGGGCATTGCTATCGAGCAGGGGCCGGTATTTTTCTTCTGTCATCAGGAGGGCGTTGGTGGTGAGGGCGATTCGTGCGCCGGTAGCGACCAACTGCCGGGCGACCTGAGAGAATTCAGGTATCAGAAAAGGTTCCCCTATGCTGCAATCCACACATTCCCTTGCCAGAGTCAGGTAATCACCCAGGCCCTGGAGAAACTCAACCGAGACACTATCAATAGCGGCGGTTTTTTCCAGCTTTTTATAGTATGTCCAGTGGCAATATACACACCTCGGTTTGACGTTGCAGTCGCGAGCAAGACTTAGCCGCAGCAGCGGCGGCACAGTATTCAGGGTTATTGCACCGCGTTGAAACTCTCTGGTGTTGAGACGATAGTTTTCATGCCGGCGTTCTTTTATTCGGGCATCATCAGTATCGTCGGTGCAGGTGGCTGTACGAATCATCACGGCCAATTCTCGCGAGTCTGTTTCGTGGGGCAGCACGGGAGCCACTTCGAATTCGAGACGCTCGGGAGCCTCTGCCAGCGGGAAAACGTAATCGCTCCAGCCATAAATCATGGCGATTTGATGCCGCCTGCCATTTTTCAATTGCAGCAGTATTTCGCCGTCGTGCCCGTGGTAACAGGCATGAAGGACAAGGTAAGCGCCATTGCCTTTGGGGAAGGAAAAATTCGCACGCGCCCAAACGAAGGGCCCCAGGGAGTCCCGCTCCAGTTCGTACGTGCCTTCAATGTCACTCAGTAGGATCATTGGCTCTGTTGCTCGGGTGAAGTCACTGGATGTCTGGCGTGATCAGGTAGCGAAACTTGCCGCGGCGACCGATCCGCTTGATTTGCTCAAAAGCGATAAACTCAACGATAATGTTTTTGCCCCACCACTCGCCCAGCCGATGCTTTATGGCCTCCTGATCCACGTTGGGCTCGGTGACGATGCGAAGGACAGGTACGGGTTGACCTGGAATAGTCTCCACCTGGAACTCCAGAATCCCCCCGATACGATCGAGCAGGTCTTGGATGTAATGAGTTGGGTAGGATCTGTTGCCGATCGTTATGACATCGTGAATCCGCCCCTCCACATCCTGTAACCATGACTGCCCGTACTCATCATGCTCGATCTTACCGAGATCCCCGGTTCGATAACGAATCAGAGGCATTGCTGAATTGGTCAGTCCCGTCAGGATAATTTCAGGAGCGCTTTGATCCTCAACCCGGTTCTCGGGATAGACGATCGGCTCCAGGAGCTTCATTCTGCCAGATGGACTGTCTGGAGATTCGTACGCAACCACGCCAAATTCAGCGTTGCCGTATCGATTTATCACACGACAGTCGAAGCTTATCGTAATCAGTTCGCGTTGCGCGGGTCCAAGCACTTCGCCCGTAGACTCAAACACCGCCATCACTTTGGTCGCATCAATGCCCTTGCGCTCCGTGTAGTGTGCCAATGCATAGAGTGTGGAAGGATGGCCCTGGACAAGAAAAGGTTTGAGCCGTTGCAGTTGTCGCCAAAGGTTCTTTAGAGCGTCGTCGTCAAACGACGCGGTATAGATATTTTTTCGGTTCAATGCCGCGCATTTGAGCGCTTCCTTGACACGATCTCTCCAGGGGAATTTCTCCGGGAAATTGCTGGCGAGATGGACTTCTCTTTTCTCCAGTGTCCTGCCGGCCCACCCCAGGACAAAACGATTTACGGCGGCGGTCGCATCCAGGGCTTGCGTTGAATAGTAGATTGATACGGAGGACCCCGTTGAACCACCGGTCTTTCGTAGATGAAGATGTGCCGGATCGAGGCGTTCATCGCACATGCGATGGCCCTGCTCCCGGATCACTTCTTTCGTGAGCAAGGGCAGTTTTTGCAGATAATCGATATCTCGCTTGAGCCGTTCCGGATAAAAGCCAAGTTTCCGAAACAGCTCTCTGTAGTAGGGGACATGGGCTTTCGCTGACTGCAGGATTGTGATCAGTTGTTGCCGCTGCTGATGTTGCCGCGCTTCAGGGGAAAGTGCCATGCTCGCTTGCAAGGATTTCCATGTCGCAGAGATGTTGCGTTTCTCCATGCGCTCTGCAATGGGATAAAGGACACGGGCCAGATAAGCATCAAGCACTCGAAGCATCAGGCCCTCTTCTTATCTTTAAGCAGGACCTTCTGATAAGCGTCAAGCAGCTGTTGGCCCGCGTTCTGCCAGGTAAACTTGCTCAGGACATGTTCTGCCAGACCGGTCTGCCGTACCTTCTCCAGGCTTGTTGCCACTCCCGCCTGAATCTCCGAGGTGCTGAGCGGATCGACATAGGTTACGTATTCATCAAAGTATTCCTTCGTCGAACCTTCCTGCGTCACAAGAACTTTTGCCCCTGCTGCCGCGGCTTCCAATGCGGCTAATCCGGGTGTTTCCAGCAGGCTTGGCATAACAAAAAGATCGCAGGCAGCATATGCAGATTTGAGGATGTCGCTTGCATGGTCAACGCTGCCGAGCCAGCGCCAATGGTTGCCGGCGGCGGCCTGGCAGGCCTGATGATAATCGTCGTCACGGACGTTGCCGAGGATGACCAGGTCGATACCGATCAATTTGGCTGCCTGGGCAAGGCGCAGCTGGTTCTTGCGCGGTTCGACATTGGCAACGTTCAGCAGAAAGGGCCCCTTGATGCCATAGTGTTCCCTGAAAATGTCGGGGGGAACAGGCTGTCCAAAGCTCTCATCAACACCATTATGTACAACTGTGACATGCTTTGGATCCAGCCCGAACTCCTCGCAGAGTTGACTTGCTTCAAGCTGGGAGTTGGGGAGGACCTGGTCACACAAGTGCAGCAGGTCCCTGATCTCTTCGAGTGGTAACAGGGGGCGATTCTCCGGAGTCAGCCAGAGCACGGGAGAAATCAGTAGTGGCAGGCTCCGTTGGTTTTTTACGTAGGAACAGAAGTTCATGGAGCCGCCCTGAACACTGAAGTAGTGCACCAGGTCAGCTCCTTGCAGCTGTGGGTCCCAAGGGTTAAACATTTGTATCTCGACGCCCAACCTGGCAAGTTCTGCCGCATTGTGTCGAAGTTGTACTTCCCCGCCTCCTGGACAGTCGAAGGCGACGGGATATGTATTATAAACGACTCGCATGATGTCGATGAGCCTCTTCCAGAGTCTGAATGATCAATGCGCCTGTTGCCTCTTCCCTAAGATGGTCCAACCGCAGGCGTTGACTGGCGAGGACATGCTCGAGGAATTTTTCGCCTTCGAGTACTCGGTGGATCGCCCTGGCTATGGCCCCAAAATCCTTGTGGTGGAACAACACTCCACTTCCGTCGAGTGTTTCAGCCACGGCCGGTTGGGCATAAGCAAAGATCGGAAGGTTAAATGACATTGCTTCGACCAAAGGAATGCAAAACCCTTCATGCTCGCTCATACAAATAAATGCTGACGCGTGGTGGTAAAGCCTGGCAAGCCCAGCATCATCTATATCCTTATAGAAGTAGATATGTTTTCGAACACTGTCGGGGACCTTCTGAAGCTGATAGTTAAGATACTGCGCGTAGGGACCACGGTCTTCCTGTCCAGCAATGATCAGCACCGCATCTTTCTGTAATTTATGATACTCATGAAAGAGTGAGATCAGGTCCTCAATGCGTTTATGAGGCGCAATCCGGCCGACAAAGAGCAAGGTCTGGGCATCTGGGGGAAGCGGCAGGTCACTCTCAGGCATCGTCGTTCCATTACACAACGCAGAGGGAAGCACCATGGGCGGAGCTACCCCGACAGAAACCTGAGGCTCCAAAACAGTCTCATTACAAGCGTCACTCTCCGGCCTGAAAGCCTCAGCTAATGCCCGTGCGGAGTATGCCGAATTGGCGAGAAAATGCGAGAACCCTCTGAGTTTTCTGAGCTGATCCAATCCATGTTTACAACTTCGAGCGTATTCCGCGTCGTAGGCTGCGTAGTGCTCCGGGGGGGTGATATTATGGAAATAGAGGACCTTCGGGCACGCCAATTCCTGCAATAAAGGCAGGGTGACATCGTATATGGAGTGATTGTATAAAAGGACGATATTCTCAAGGCGCTTTTCAAAAAATAGCTCTGTGGTTCGCTTCACGACCCCTCTCCAGGCTGGAGAAGGGGTGCTTGAATAGATTTCACACGCAATATTGTTGTTGTTGAGAATACCGTAAAGTCCTACCAGCAAGCGCCCGACGCCACTATTAGGATCGAATGTGTCCGTTACAAGTGCAACTCGTTTTTCGCTGGACCAACAGAACGGAATTGCACGGTTCTCCTCGGTCAGCAGGTCACGTGTATCGTCCAGATAAGCCAGATGCGACTGCAGGGCCGAGGGCACTTGAAAGAGATAAAGCGATTCCATAAAAAGCATCGCCGAGGTCTTTGAATCGCGCAAGACGCAGTGGACCAGGAGTGTCTCGTCCGTTTGTTCTTGAAGTTCCTCGTTAATCCAACAATCTACAAACTCACCTAGATCAGGGATGGCCACGCTAACTGCGCCGCCTGAATCTCGTGTAATCCCTGCTTTCAGGGTCGTCTGTAAACCCTCCCATCGCCACAGCCACCAGCCTATATGACGGTCCGGGTGAGACGGGGCGTCTTTCTTGTAGATATCGATGATGAGGTTCATTGAGCTGTGTGCCCTCTTGGGAAGATCAATGGTTGCCCAAGTGGTCGTTGCGGAATAAAACTCGAGGGAGGGCTCGCGAACACGGAGGAATGGCGGTTCCTGGATATCGGTCACTTTCTTCATTTCCACGTCCTTCTGACATCACGAACGAACTTTCTGGTCATTTCAACGTACTGATTACCATGGTTTAAGGATGCCTCGATATGAGTGTTCTCGTGGTACTCGTTAAACGTCGAAACCATCACAATGTCTGGACGCATCTCAAGCTCGAGCGCAGATCGTTGCATTGACCGAAAGACCTCTCCGTCGTTGCGCTCAATACAACGCATCGGATTCCCCTCACGCTCTGGAGCTCTGAGATGTCGGTCATCATACCCCGGACTTACCGTGAACACCCGTAAACCACTTGTGCCGGCATCAGCAGCTTCGTAAGCTTGGCTCCAGAGTTTAGGGGCCTCTTCTGGGCGGCCCAGTTCCAAGGGGGAGAAAAGCGACCACGCATCGAACAATCCCTCCGTGTTTTTGCTCTCATTGCGATCGGCATAGAGCCTCAAGCTGCTGGCCATCAGGAAATAACCGGCCATCTCTTCCTTCAAAAACGCCAGCCACCGACGATCGCCGTCCCAGACCCCTGTCCAAAACAGTTTGACAACCGGTTTGCCCTTGATCATCAAGTAGTTCGGATGATCAACAAAGTGTTCTTGAAGCGCCTGCATTGCGACGCGAAACCCCTTCTGGGTTATCCCGTAAGGACACAATTGAACACAGAACTTGAGCTTGGTGCCAGTTTGCAGAGCGAGCGACATAATGTTCTCGATAACACTCATCTCGTAGACATTGATTCCATTCTCATCCACATGAAGGTTCAGTGATAAGAAATCCATCCCCATATATTCGGCTTGCTCGAAGTGGTCCAGGATCACGTCGCCTTGACTGGAGGAGTAATATCCTGTCAAAGGCATGTCAGTCACGCCGCCGTACCGGAGATCATCATTCCAATGGCTTCCTCCTGCTCCCATCCCATACCAGCAGTAGTATTGGGCACCGAACAAAGTTCGATGAAGACGTGTCTTACGACGCTTTCGATGACTTTTTTTCCACTCGGAAGCTGTTTCCTCCAAAATTGTGAGCATTTCCTGGGCATGTCGGTCCCATGTGTGCTGCGCCGCAATTGCTTTGCCTGCCCGGCCCATTGCGTAAGCTTTGTCAGGGTTTTGTTTGAGATAATTTATCTTCTCGGCGATAACTGACGGTTGAGGTGGAATGAGGAATGCGCACTCATTATTGACCAGTTCAGTGAAACCCCCTTCGTTGTTTGCGATCAGTGGTTTACCTGCTGCCAAGGCTTCCATGGGAACAATCCCGAACGGCTCACGCCTAGCCATAAAAACCACCGCGAGGCATCGAGCATAGAGCAATTGAACCTGCTCGTCCGTCAACCCGTGAAGGAAAAACACCCGGTCGGCTATACCGAGGGCCTCTGCTATTCGTTGTAGGGCCTGCTTCTCCGGGCCATTTCCGACAATATAGAGCTGGGTATCATCGGTCAGACGGATCGCTTCAAGAATTCGATCAAACTGTTTATGAGGCCAGAGCTGCCCCACGGAGAGGATGATGTCATTTTGCGGCATCCCTCCATGACTCGGCACAAGGTCGATTTCATTGGCAGATTTCCCCCATTGTTCTGATGGAGTCACCGCAGGCCTGGGTTTGAAGAATGATGGGTCGAGAAATGCTTCCGTCGTGATGCCGGGGTAGACGACATCCTTCACCTCCCAGCCATAGACTCTGTTGAGGTAACCTGCGGTGTACAGACTATTGGCAACCACCCGGTCCGGTTGTCCCGTTTGGTCGAAGGTCGCGATTGCATCCAATGAAGCTTCATGGACAGAGTTCGAAAGCGAATCGTAGAAATACTTCGGATAGATATGAACTTTGCGATTACTTGCATCATCAAGGGAAGCATTGTATCGAAGATCGTGAAGAATGCGTAACGGCTCATGCGGATACCAAACCATCGGATGCACGTCAACCAGATGCGTCGGCCAAAGGTGGTTCAGGTAAACATCGTGTTTGCCGACTTCTCGTTGCCAGATCTTGGGCAGAAGGGAACAGTTCAGTACCAGCGAGTGCGGTCCTTCTTGGTAGGGAGTTAATTCCTTGAAACGAACCGATCGGCCAAGGCCATACGCTCGGAGCATTTTCCGGTCTATCTGTGTCGTGTAGATGGTGATAGTTTGGTCACGTTGCCACCGAACCAGGCATTCGATAAGTAATCGTTCGGCCCCACCGTGCTTGGCAAGTTCTGGGATTATAACGCCGATATCCATAGTGTGACTTTCCAGTAACCAGTCTGGTGGGGCTGTTAAATGTGTCTTGTCTGGGCCGATCACTTCGGCAGGAGAACCAATCCTCCTGGCCGTATGCTGGTCTATCCAAACACCCGATCGCACAACTGCACGACATCAACCACATTGTGAGAGATTAGGCCCCCTTGGTGATATTTTTTGATCCAATTTCGTAGTGTCTGTCGCGAGACGCTCAGCCGGCGACTAACCTTATGCGAATGTCAACCCGCCATCTACAACCAGACTGACTGCTTCCAGTTTAAATTCATGTTATGTAAAACTACTTTGATGTGTGTTTCAAATGGCCTCCAGCTTTAAGCCTCAGAGGCTAGCCAGGTTGGCATCCACTCTCCCAGCTTATCTCAATTAATCAGGTAGGACAATGCTTTGTCTTGTGACGTTCCTTGGCGAAGAGAGAAGATGAATCCACTGTGTGTGAACTCACCAGATGGCTTGACGCCCTCATCCAGGGGATGGGTATGGGAGAGTCGCGGTATTAATTAAGGGGCTTGTAAATGAGGCCGATGATTTAGGTTTGACAAGATTTCATGCCTAAGGTAAGTCTGAATAATGCAATGTTCTGGATGGATGTCCGGCATGATACCGGATGAAAAAGTGTCCTGAACTCTTTAAATTCCCATCGAGAGACAACAAGTGTCGCGCGATAATCAGTCAATAAGTATTAACAAACAGTTGATTGTAGATTTCCGCAAGGCGGTCATATGGTCTTATCGCTTGTCCCGGACGGCATCCTCACGTCTTCTGACTGTGATCACCATATGTTTCCTGTTCGAGTCACTTATCCCGGCTGCCTCAACCGCAACGATAGGTATTCTGATCAGCAAACTCAAAGATGCCTCTGATCAGAATCCTGTCGGTTATGAACTTGTTGCCATTCTGCTGGGACTGGCCATTGGTTTGATGGCTGTGGGGTTCCTCCTGAAGGAGGCACGATCTTTCAGTCGGCAACGATTGATTGATGAAACCGGAGTGAATCTGCAGAAAAGGCTTTACCAGCACACCGCAAGGATGGATCTGGCTTTTTTTGAAGACAGCGAAAACCTCAATCAACTGTCTCGTGCGACCTCAGGAGGTGGTAGCGGAGCATATGGCCCGCTTCAAAGTGCCATGTCCGGGGCCTCGGGAACTTTAAAGGCAATTACTCTCTTCGGGCTCATGGTTTATCTCCAACCTCTTTTGGCAATATTGCTGCTTGCTGCGGGCATCCCTTTGGTCATCGTTCGTAGTCTCAGCTCGATCGAAAAATACAAGCTCGCTGTTAAAACGACTCAAAGGAGACGTTTGAGCGGTTACTATACCTCACATCTTGCCGGGGCCGGCAATGTCCCTTCTACTAAACTGTTGAATCTTGCAGGTGAGATGATAGGACGTTTTGAGACGACCGCTCGCTCGATCATTGAGGAGAAGAGAAAGATCCTGGAAAAAATCACCTTCCGCTTGGGTTTTGCCGTTATCCTATTTATGGGCGTGATGGTGACCGTTGTTGGTTGGCTGATCTATCGTTTCAGCCTCGGTATGATCGAAGCGGGTGCCATGGTTGCCTTCATCCTCGCAGCCTTTCGATCACTGGGAAGCATTACCCAGATATCCGATTCAGTTGCATCCGGTGCCGAGTCCGCTTTGGCTGTTATCCCTGTTTTCGACTTTTTATGCGAGGAGCCCGTAATCTCTGACGAGGGGGGATTAATCCCTGAAGCCCTGCATGGAGGTCTCTCTCTCGAGGGAGTTCAGTTCACCTATCCCAAGGGCAACAGCCCTGTCATCAAAGATCTCTCTTTTACCATCCCTCCCGGGCAAAAGGTGGCGATTGTCGGAAGGAATGGAGCTGGCAAGTCGACCTTGATAAAGTTGATTTCCAGACTGTATGAAACCGACGTTGGGGTTATCCGCCTGGATGATCATGATATCAGAGAACTTTCTCTGAGATGGCTTCATGATCATATAGCCCTGGTTTTTCAGAGACCGATCCAGTTTGAGGCAACTGCTCATGACAACCTTGCTTTTGGTGATTGGCAGAGACTCAAGGATAACCCTGACGAAGTTCGCACTTTGGCGGAGCAGACCGGTCTTGTTGATTTTATCAAGGATTTGCCAAGCGGCTTTGATACCCACCTTGGGCGGAGGTTCGGTGAGGTCACTCTGTCTGGTGGCCAATGGCAGTCGTTAGCTGTTGCCAGGGCTTTGGTAAGGAAAGATTCGATCTTGGTTCTGGATGAGCCAACATCCAATCTTGATGTGGAAGCAGAAGCCTCGATGTTCCGTGCAATCAGGCAGTTCGCCGGCCATAGAACAGTTTTGTTTGTTTCACATAAGGTCTCCACTGTTCAAGAAGCAGACAGGATCCTGGTCCTTGATGGTGGGCAACTGGTTGAAGACGGCACCCATGAAGAATTGCTTTCTCAGGGTGGGTACTATGCTTCGATGAACAAGCGACAACAAAAAGAGAGCTATTTGAATTGAGTGGAGCAGGACCCAAAAAGCGTGTTCCGGTAATCCATATCGGTCTGCCGAAAACAGCAACGAAAACATTGCAGTGGAGGCTTTTCGCCGGTCACAGTGAGATCTATTATCTGGGACGATTTGATGGCCCTGTTTTTAAAGGGAAGTACCTTGAGTTTGATGCCTGTCGAGACCAGTCAGTGCAGAGCATTATGAAACAGGTCGCTTACGATAATATATACAATCCCGACATTCCACTATGTAGAAGGACCTTATCAGAAGTACTTGCCCCGGCACTCGAGAGGAACCTTCTGCCTGTCTGGTCCTGGGAATCATATTCGACCGATATCCTTGATAAGAGGAGGGTGCGGGCAAAGAATCTGAAGGAAGTTTTTGGCGAGGCCCGGATCATCATGACCCTCAGGAATCCTGTCGCCTTGTTGGAGTCCACCTATTTCCAGATACTAAAGAGGGACAACGTCGGTGCCTGTGGTCACTGGGGGATGCCTCCGTACTATGTCTCGATAGACGATTGGCTGGATACTGAATTTGATGGAGAGGTTCTGCCCCATTTACAGTATGCCGAAACATTGCAAGCGTACGCCGAGCAGTTCGGGATTAACAACGTCTCGGTTTTCCTCTTTGAAGATTTACTGGCGGACAAACATGTCTTTTCCAATAGCGTCTGTGCTGCTATGGGGATTGATCCTGACGAAGGTCGTCAGCTGATGGAGGCGAAAACCGACAACGAAAGATGGACGGAAAGTCAGTTGGAAGCCCTGCAACAGGTCAAAGGGTCTTTCTTCAAATCACTCAGGTTCAGATACTCCCATAAGCATATCCGTAGACAGATATTGGATATGGACAAGAAGAGTGGAATCCATACGGACGAACCCAAGGCAAAAGCTCCAATTTCTAAAGAATGGCAAAAGAAAATTTACGAAACGACGAAAGAAGGGAATCGCTGGATTGAAGAGGTTTTCAATTTGCCACTTGGCAGACATGGATATTTCGGAGTTGACCTCTCGTGAGTAATCCCAGCTCGAGTGAGCGTATCCCGGTCATCCATATCGGCCTGCCGAAAACGGCGACCAAAACATTGCAGTGGAGACTCTTTGCCTGTCACAGTGAGATCTTCTATCTTGGCCGGTTTGAGGGCCATTTTTTCGAGGGGAAGTACCGACAATTCGATAAATGTCGTGACCAGTCAGTCCAGAAGATAATGAAACAGATAGTATATGATGATATTGAAAACCCGGATTTTTCTCAATGTCGGGAGGTGCTGGCGGGGATCATTGAACCGGCGATCAAGAAGAACCTGCTCCCCGTATGGTCATTCGAGGGATATTCTTCGGGATCGTTCGAGCAGCGAGAGACCAGAGCACGAAATCTTAAAGAGGTCTTTGATGAGGCCAGGATTGTCATGACGTTGAGGAACCCCGTGTCTTTGCTCGAATCAACTTACTTCCATCAACTTAGAAGAGATAATGTTGGTGCAAACGGCTCACGTGGAAGGGGTCCATATTCTCCTTCGATAGTTGATTGGCTGAAAAAGGAAATTACCAGAGGACTGCGACCCCTGCTGGAGTATGCCGAAACCTTGCAAACATACGTTGACCTTTTCGGTCTCGAAAACGTCTCGGTTTTTCTTTTCGAGGAGCTGGCAAATGACAGTCAGGCTTTTGCCAAGAATATTTGCGGGGTCTTGGATATAGATGCTGGAGAGGGCGCTTGCCTGATGGCGGCAAAGGCGGATAACTCAAGATGGACGGAAGTGCAGTTGGATGCCTTGAAGCGGATCAAGGGGTCTTTCCTGGGGTCACTTAAATTCAGGTTCTCGGATAAGCGTTCCCGTCGGCAGATGTTGAGTCTTTCCCGGCAGAACACTCCTCTTGTGAGTGGCCCCAAAGCAAAAGCGTCGATCCCTCCTGAGTGGCAGAAGCAGATTTTTGATGCAACGGAGCAGGGGAACCGATGGATCGAAGAGATGTTCAACTTGCCGCTGAGCAGATATGGATATTTCGGAGCCAGGGGTTGAGTATGGACTCGCTGGATAGAAGATTGATCCTGCATGTTGGTTTGCCCAAGACGGCGACAACAACCCTGCAGCGAGCGCTTTTTGCCTGTCATCCCCAGATTTTTTACCTGGGGAAAATCGTCGAGGCCAATCAGACTGAGAAGAAATGTCTCAATGAGGAAACGTACCAGGTTCTCAGGAATGTATTGTGGGATATTGACGTTTCTCTTGACGTACGTCATGCTTCAGGTCTTTTCCAGAACAGGATTCTTCCCTCAGTTGCGCAAGGGCAGTCTCTTGTGGGTTCCTGGGAGGAACTTGCTTATGTCTCGACCTCCCGTCATTTAGAAAGATTGCACAGGATTAAAGCTGTTTTCGGCGGCTGCCGGATTATGTATACCCTGCGAAATCCCCTGTTCCAGATACCATCACTGTATATTCAGAACCTTCGAGCTTCTTTTATTAAGCAGGAAAACTTGTGGCTTACACCACGGGCAAGTGTCGATATAGAAGAGTGGTATGCCTCTTGGAAACGATGCAGAGGTGAGTTTGCTCCCTTATTCAACTACAGTGAGTGTATCCGTGCATCCATAGAACTCCTCGGTAGAGAGAATGTCGGGGTTTTTTTGTTTGAAGACCTGCTGGAGAATCCGACAAGATATTATCACTCAATTTGTGAATTCGTAGGGATCGACTCCGAGATCGGAACTTCTCTGGTGGAACGTCAACACCATCATGGCAGGATAAGCCAGGCTCAGGTCGACTTTGTCCGTGGAATAAACTCTTCGTGGTTTAAAGTTTTTTGTTCTCGGAAGCTTCGCATAAATACCCGTCGGAGGGCATTTATGCGAAGAGGTGGTGGTCCCTCCGCCAAAGTTGCTCTGACTGAGCGGCTTGAAAAAGAAATCTCTGAGGTCTCCAGCGAAGGCCATCGTTGGTTGGTCAACAATTGTGCCTTGCCATTGGAGAAATATGGGTACCCACTGTCATAGCTCCTCGTTTCATACTATGCGTTCAGGGGTTACTTTTTTTCTCAAAGATTTGGTTTTTCTTGGCTGTGCAGTTTATAGGTTAACTAATGAAATTGTTTGATAAAGGGTTTGTTTATGCCGAATTGTATCAGATTTTGTGGCCAGTTTTTTAGGGGGGGAAGTCACTAGAATATTTGAGCTATAGTCGGAATATACGAGTTTCTCCCGAACTATTGGGGCGTGAAAATGTTGGGGTTTTTCTTTTTGAGGATCTGGTGGAAACCCCGGACGCCTATTATCGAGATGTTAGCAGATTCCTCGGCATTGACGCCGATGAGACGTGTGCTCTTGTTCGAGAACAGCATTTCAATGAGAGGATTACACAAGGGCAACTCGAGCTGATTCGAAAGCTGGAATCTTCCATTGTCAGGAAATCTCTGTTGTCTTGTCTTGGCCCCTCTAGACGGCGCACCCTATTGGAATTGTTTGCAAAAAACACCGGGAAGGCTCGAGTAGAATTGCCGGAGGAATTGCGAGTGAAAATTGTCAATTCAACTCGTCAAAGTCATCGGTGGTTGGCTGAGAATTATAATTTGCCTTTAGAAAAGCATGGCTACCCCTTGTAGACGAGAGAGAATTGACAAATATATTCAAATACAGACTTTATAGACAATTATCAGACCTTGGTAAAAAGACCGGTTTTTTGGTTTTTTCAATTGTCAGGCGAGTTGGACTTAAACGGTTTGTATTCTTTGAGAGAAATGCTGGTTTTGCTGATAGGTTTGTGAGGATGCGTCAGGCGATACAGGTTGGCAATAAGCTCAAGGTCCCTGTTTTCGTCCACTGGCCAGAGAATAAATGGTGTAATGATCATTACTTAAACTTTTTCCAAGAGATAAAGAACGTCATCTTTGTCGATAAAGATCGAGCTGACTTTCTCAGGGGCCACCAGGGGCGAATTGACGATGAATTGATTCTCGCAAACTCCACTCGCAGGCCACCTCCTGGAGAAAAGTTCTCAATGTTGATGCTCAAGCCGGAATATATAAGGTTAGTAAAGGATTTTGTCGCCCGGAATAATATTGAGGATGCTATTGGGTTTCATATCCGCACTACGGATAACATCCGAATTAGGGGCGGGAGAAGGGGGATCAATTTTCAGTTCCAGATTTTTGACCAGATTGCGAAAGAAACCGAAAAGAGGATTTTCCTCGCAACGGACAACATCGAGATACGTGAAGAATTCGTGAGAAATTATAATAAGAAAATTATTTTTTATGATACTGAGTTTAATGCGGAGGAGCTAAGGCAAACACCCCTGAAGTCAGCAATTATTGAATTATTTGTCCTGGCACATTGTGCTGAATTTTATGGCACTACAGGTGCTGACGGTAAAATTCATAGTGCATTTTCCAGGATGGCGAAGCATATGCGGATGGAGAGGCGGTTAAATTTCCTGCCAGGCTTTGAAATGTCCGAAAATCAGTAGACCAATAGTCTGATCTTATTAACTCGGCAACTCTTTGTGGAAGAATCATATTTGCTAATCCATCATGTAGGCTATAGATGATTACCTTCAATAAGGGAATATTACTGCATGTGGGCTTAATGAAGACAGGCTCGACCACGATGCAGCGGTCCCTTTTCCCAGACCATTCTCAGCTAATCTATTTAGGCAGGCACTACGACAGGAACTCAATCAAAAAAGGTGTTTTTTCAGAGGAAATCTATGAAGCACTTCGCCCTGTTATTTGGGATGTCAATTGTTCATTAGATGTAACCGAAACAGCCAAACTATGCTGGGGCAGAATTTTCCCTGAGGGGGATGGAAATAAATTGGTAGTGGGTTCATGGGAAAGTTTAGGCGATCGTCCGACAATTCCTTATCGCAGGATGTTGGACAGGACTCGAAAGATATTTGGTCGTTGCCGAGTCATGTATGTTTTAAGGAACCCGGAGACGCAAATTCCCTCAGAGTACCTAGAATTGATAAAAGAGAAATTTCTTCGCCGAAAGCGCGAGTGGATGGGGCCCTCTGCATCTTTGTCGATAGATGAATGGTTTGCTAGGAAATTGCGCAAAGGTGCAGCGTTAAGTAGTTCCCTAAACTACCCACAGAACATTCAGGTGTCTGTTGAGCTGTTGGGGAAGGAGAATGTCGGTGTTTTCCTTTTTGAAGATTTGCAGGCAGACTCGGAAGCCTATTATCAAGCAATTAGCGGTTTCCTTGGGATTGATGAAGAAGAGACCCTTGCTCTCACAAAGCAGAAACATTTCAACCCAAGGCTTTCTCAGGGGCAGCTCGATCTGATCTGGAAACTCGATTCCTCTGTTCTGACCAGGAGGATGCTCTCCCGTTTAACTCCACGGTGGCGTCATTTCCTGCTGAGAAAAATTTCAAAAAGTACTGGCCCGGCAAAAGTTGAACGGAGTCCTGAATTGCACGAACAGATTGTCAATTCAACACGGGATGGTCATCGGTGGTTGGTTGAAAACTTCGATTTGCCACTGGAGAAATACGGTTATCCCCTCTAGGAGGCTGTCGGACTATACAGGCCTCAGACCTACCCCAGCGGGCGCCAACGCCTAACTCCAAAAGCCAAAAGCCAAAAGAGCGGCACCGAAGGGCTAATGCGAAACGAAATCGAGGTGTTGAGCCGAATAGTATTGAGGCTATCGAGGATACCTTGAGGTCTAGGCTGCGCCTGGTTTTGAAATTCTACGTAGTACTTCGTAGCAAGCCCATAGGGTGTCGGGGAGACTTAATTTTAAGTGTCCTTTTTGGGTGTCCCGCTACAAAGGAGAGGGGCCTTTCGTGTTTTTAGCGTCGAATGGCCTGTGGAGGTCCCGGTGAAGGTGAAAATGTCCTCTCTAGCGCGACAATCGCCAGCTCGCGAATTGTGTCACAGGTTTTTTCGGGTACCCTTAGGAGAGCAAACAAAACCTGCCAAGGAGAATGATCATGCAATTGAAAGAATATTTCGAGAATTTGAGCGGCATAGGGATTTTCTCAAGTGCCGACAGTCAAGGTAAGGTCAATGCCGCCGTCTATGCCCGACCGCATGTCATGGTTGATGGAACCATTGCTTTTATCATGCGCGACCGACTGACCCATAAAAACCTGGAGAAGAATCCGTATGCATCCTACCTGTTCATCGAAGCTGAGCGCGGCTACAAAGGGATCCGGCTTTATCTTAAAAAAGTCAGGGAGAACCAGGATGCCGAGTTGATTCAACAGATGACCAGGCGTTGTCTGACTCCCGAAGAAGACGCCGCCAAGGGGCCAAAATTCCTTGTCTACTTTGAAATTGAACAGGCCCTTGACCTGATTGGCAGCGGGACTCCGGATATAGCGCTGCCATAATCACCGGCGCGATATTTAAAGAAAGGCTTCAGCGCTTAACGGTGCCGGGGCCTTTCGTGTTTATTCTGGGCATGCTGCTCTGAATCGACTGTTTTATGCAACAACCGGGAGTAAAAGCTTGACATGAGGAAGCCATAATCTAGTATTTTTAGCAGGTTGGAAGCTCACTATTGTCTATCAGGGGGTTGTTCGAGAGCATGAAGCTGCAATTTAAAAAATACTTCATCAGTGGTCTGGTCACAATCATCCCCCTGGGTATTACATGGTGGGTGCTCAGCTTTATTTTCCGGCAATTAGTGCAGACCGGTCTGCCACTGGTCCGGCTCCTCTCGCGCAACATAAGTGACGAGGCTCCCGGTCTGGCCAGTTTGCTTCTAAACCCCTGGTTCGACAATCTGCTCGCGGCCACGATTGTGGTGATCGCGATATATCTGCTGGGTTGGGCGACTAACCGTGTGCTTGGTGGCAAGGCTCTCAATGCCATGGACCGGCTCATCGACCGACTGCCTCTGGCCAAATCCATTTATGGCTCCGTGAAAAAGTTGATTGGTGTGCTGCAGACAAAGCCTGAGAATGTGGATCGTGTCGTACTGATCGATTTTCCTCACAAGGAGATGAAAGCGGTTGGCCTGGTGACGCGGACCCTGGTGGACCAGCATACCGGGAAGCAGCTGGCTGCGGTTTACGTTCCGACCACACCGAACCCGACCAACGGGTACGTGGAGCTGGTGCCGATCGAAAACCTGGTTGCCACCGACTGGTCGATAGAAGAGGCCATGAATTTTATTGTTTCCGGCGGAGCCATAGCCCCGGAGGATATCCCCTACGAGGCGAGAATCGAGCCCTCGGAAAATTCAGCAACTTCAGAAAAAGACCACGGTATCTGAAAAACAATCAGATAAGACGCAATAGCTCATAATCAACCGTTTCTCCACCGGCTAGGCAGCCCCCCATCAACTGTTATATGATTACTTACGGTCATGTTTCTTCACCTGTGAGGCTGGTATGTTTGATCCCTGCAACAGGGCCCTCCTGACGTTGATTTTCTTCCTGCTGGTGCAGACAGGTTGTACCCCCACGGTACAGACGACCCCCATGGCCATTGACAAGGTGCGCTACGACCCTGCCGTTGCCCGTTACCCGGTGAGTGTCGGCGTGTACTTTCCCGCCGACTTTTTTGACAATAACTTTTACCACACGACCGCTGACGACTATCAGCTGACCTTCCACACCAATCCCGCGGCTGCGACACGCCAGGCTCTTGACCTTGCCTTCACCGAGACTTTTGCAGAGGTGCGCTACCTGGACACCCTGCAAAAGGGTCTCGCCGAAGAGGACCTGGCGTTCGTCATCGTGCCGAACATTGTCTCAATGCCCTCGCATCTCGATCCACAGATCATAGCGGTCGGGGTCGTCTACCAGTTCGAGTTTTTTCTCGAAGGGAAACATATCCATAGCTGGCAGGTTGCCGGGCTTGATTACGTAAAAGAGCTCGCCGGGCAGTCGTCCCGGGGAGCAAATGTTTCCATCAACCAGGGCGCATTGCCCCGCAGGGTCTCCCCTGAGGAATTCGATACTGTCGCCCGGGGCGCGGTTTGGGATGCTATCTCGGTCCTGCTCGCCGAGCTTGATCAACAGCAGCTTCTGATGGGCAGGCTCCCGGCACCCGAGGTGACGAAGCAAGTGGTCAGTACATCCCTGCCGGACACCGAAGACCTGGTGATCTTGGCAATGCTCGGATCCGTTTATGACCAGGATCAGGAGCCGGCCAGGAGGCGTCTCGAACGATGCATGCTCGAGGAAATCGAAGATAACGAATTATCATTGAAGCCGATCTTGCAGGGCGACCTGCGTGACCAGTTGTATCCCTGGCTGTCACGCAGCAACTATCCCAAAGGGCTGAGTGAGCTGGAATCGATCGTCAAGGAACCGGCCGTCAGGGAGCGCCTCCTGGAACTGGGAGTCAACTATATTGTGAGTTGGGATGGAGAGACCATCAGTGCACCCTTTACCGGGCCCTTCTATGTCACTGCCTATGGTGTTCTTGGCTATGAAAGCTCAGACAAGGTTTCGACCATCAGGGCGGACCTGCTGGCGGTTGAGGATGGCAGGGTTGTGACCTCTTTTGAGAGTACCCGGGAAGGGACAGACACCGTACTTGGCTTGGTCCTGGTGCCGGTGCCGATTCCGGAGGATACGGAAGGGGCCGTCTGCGAGGAGATCACGCGCCAGATCGACGACTTTTTGCAGACGGTCCGCGCTGCAAACCAGGTCACGGTTAGCAACCTGACTGAGGAATAAAAGAGCCCCGGCACTTTAAAGTGCCGGGGCTTCAGATTGTTGACAAACCCCACAGGTGATGCGTGCTTGTTTTTTTAGGGCAACAGATGAACTATCTATTGTCCTGTCTATCATGAAGTCAGGCTGAACTTTGTCAGCAGCCTGGAGGAATAGGTCGATTTATGTCTCGTCCTTGCCCCAGACCCGGTTGATAAACTGGTCGCGGCCCGAATTGTAGCGGTAGAACTTGTAGCGGACCGGACTCTCCTTGTAGTAATCCTGATGATAGTCCTCGGCCGGGTAGAATCTGGTTGCGGCGACGATCTCGGTGACGATAGGGCTCTCGAAGCGGCCCGATTTGCCCAGCCGTTCTTTTGATGCTTCAGCCTGCTGCTTCTGTTCGTCGTTGAGATAGTAGATGCCGGTGCGGTACTGGCTGCCGCGGTCGACAAACTGGCCGCCGGCGTCGGTCGGATCGACATTCACCCAGAACACCTCGAGCAATTCTTCGAAGCTGACTTTGGCCGGGTCGTAGCTGATCTCGACGGCCTCGGTGTGTCCGGTCGTCCCGGACGAAACTTCCTGGTAGGTCGGATTCTCCTTGTGGCCATCGATGTAGCCGGAGACCACCGTATGTACGCCGTCGAGTTTTTCAAAAGGCGGTTCCATGCACCAGAAGCAGCCGCCGGCAAAAATGGCCTTGGCCGTCATAGTTTCCTCCATATCTTTCATCTCTCCCTTTTTATCCATCGTAGCAGCAACTGAAAAAGTGGCAATTATGATCAGGCTGACCAGTATGCTGAGCAGGAGTTTCATGACGTCTCTACCTTACTTGCTGGCAACAAAGCTGAGCGAGGCCGAGTTGATGCAATGACGTAGTCCGGTTGGTTGAGGGCCATCGTCAAAGACGTGTCCAAGGTGACCATCACAACGGGCACAGAGCAGCTCGGTGCGATGGCTGAAAAAGCTGAAGTCCTCTTCCGTGGCGATATTCTCTTCGGCGACCGGCGCGGTAAAGCTCGGCCAGCCGGTCCTGGAATCGAACTTGTCCTTGGAGGAATACAGGTCGAGGCGGCAACCGGCACACTGGTAAACACCCTCATGGTAATGTTTGTCGTACATGCCGGTAAACGCGCGCTCAGTGCCTTTTTCTCGCAGGATATGGAACTGTTCCGGCGTCAGCAGCGTGCGCCATTCAGCGACACTCTTTTCAACTTTCTCGGTCATGATGTACTTTCCCTCTGAGACGGAATAGGCCTTGAGCTGTTCCGCCGCATTGGCTGCGTTCGGGGAAAAAACCGACATCAGCCGCGTATCGATCAGGTTGAGCATAGCCAGGGAGACCGAGGTCCCGGCAACCACAACCGCTGTACCCTTCAGAAAATCGCGTCTTTTCATTGTAACATCTCCTTTGCCGGCTCGGTGCTGATCGTCTGCTCCAGGGTGCTGACGAAGGTGTCTGCGTCCTTGAGCCAGCCTTCGAGTTGCATGATTGATACTTCCTTAGGATTATATACCACACGGTCGACTTCGCGCGAGCCGCTCCAGCCGCGTTCGACGGAGAGGACCCCGGGTTTGCCTTCCAGAGCGTGAGCGCCGACGTCATAACAATGAACAACGAAGGTGGCTTTTGCCATTCCCGGGGGAACCTCTGCCGTAGCGCTGAAAGCGACCAGCAGAACGGTCAGCAGGGTTGCTGCGACGAGTAGCGATGTTGGCATGGTCTTAACCTTTCTCTTAAATTCTTTGCTGTGACAGAACGATAGCAAACGGCTGTAAACAGAAGAAAAAGGGTCGGTAAAGATTCTGTAAAGTTTTTTAAAAAAAGGGAAAAGGGAAGAGGTGAGAGGAAAGATGTGAGAGGGGTCAGGCCGGGAGTTCGAACCAGATGCGGGTTTCACCGGGCGTGCTCTC
>Ga0070729_10002710_pt1 | contig 22145 bp, 18 predicted proteins | sample tdDd472_FD_66725 | JGI IMG/M metagenome (GOLD analysis project Ga0070729, IMG submission 66725) | Marine sediment microbial communities from the Atlantic coast under amendment with organic carbon and nitrate - tdDd47.2 | ecosystem: Environmental > Aquatic > Marine > Coastal > Sediment | place... | reverse complement strand
TTTATAGGAGGTCTTTGATCCTATATTCTAATTGATTGATCAGATCGATAATTGCTGCTTTCTATTCATGCTGTTATTAGTGAGGTGAATCCAATGCAATATTTATGCTTTTCAGCAATTTCATGTGAAGGTGGAAACCTGCCTGGCCGACGCCAGATCAGACAGGTGCGAAATCGGAAGCCTGCCTGGCTTTTTGTCAGAACAGACAGGGCGGAATCTCTGTTGGGCTAGGTTAGGCGCCCACAAATATCGTCTTGCTCATTTCTGTTACAGTTTTAGACGTGAACACCTTACATGAGAAATTGATATATGTTTTTAAATTTTACCGCATAAGTAATTGATAATCAATTATTTGTGTGATAACAGCATAACTCGCTGATAATCAGTATATTGTAGGTTGGTGGCGAATAGCGCTATTTCTCGGAAGAAAATGAGAACAGAAACCCTACTTTACTGTTTCATCTTTGTTGTGTGTTAGTGATCACAATTTTCAGCTTTGTATATTTGTATTTTTGTAACACGGAAAGAATTTGAAATGGAATATGTAAACCCCAAGTTGGTCGTTGACTCAGCAAATCTTGAAAAAGGTGAAATACGGTGGAGGAGTCCATCTAATATTGCTATCATAAAATATTGGGGTAAGCATGGAACTCAATTCCCCCAAAATCCTTCTATTAGCTTTACCTTAGAAAATGCTTACACGGAAACTAATTTTTCTTACGAAGCGAGGCGCGGAGATGGGAAAGGAGTTGATTTGGATCTTTACTTCAATGGCGAATTGAATATGGCTTTTGGAGAAAAGGTAAGTAAGTATTTTGAAAAACTTGTTCCGATTTATCCATTCTTGCGTCAGTTAAAAATGACGATTCATTCTTCCAATTCATTTCCCCATTCCGCAGGTATTGCATCATCGGCATCGGCGATGAGTGCATTGGCATTATGCCTATGCAGTTTTGAAGATCGAATTTTTGGTACACTATCTGATATTGATAATTTTCGTAGAAAGGCATCCTATTTATCAAGATTGGGTTCGGGCAGTGCTTGTCGCTCAATTTATGGAGAGGCAGCCGTTTGGGGAGAGAGTGGTGAGGTAGAAGGAGCATCGAACGAATATGCTATTCCTTTTGGAGAATTTTTGCATCCTGTTTTTAAAACCTTTCATGATGATATCCTGATTATTAGTAAAGGAGAAAAGGCAGTTTCTAGTACGATAGGCCATGGGATGATGGAAGGTAATATCTATGCCAATAGCAGATACCAACAAGCTAGGCAAAGGTTTCATGAATTGCTAATTGCTTTACGACAAGGGGACGTGGAATCCTTTGGCCGGATTGCGGAAGCGGAGGCTTTGACCTTACACGCACTGATGATGACCTCCTACCCTCCCTATATACTAATGAAACCCAATACATTGTTGGTTATTGAAAAAATAAAAGACTTTAGGAAACGGACGGGCCATCCGCTGTATTTTAGCCTCGATGCTGGACCCAATTTACATTTGCTGTATCCTGATGAAATTGTTGAAGCTGTCCAAACGTTTATTGAAAGTGAGCTGCGGCAGTATTGTGAGGGAGGAGAATGGATAAAGGATAAGGTGGGCAGTGGCCCAATAGAAATTTAACAGCTTTAAAGTTTTACTATGAGATTCAAACAGTTTTCGACATTGATAGCTGTTGCCTTTGTTATTTTGGGATGTGCACAGGCTAATGGGCAACCACAAGGATTATGTATAGATGAAAAATTTGATAAAGAAATAGCAAATACCATTAGTTTCACTGTACCCTTGATGGGAGTAGAAGAACTTCATGCACAACAAGAAGAACTAGTGGTGTTTGATACGAGAAAAAAAGAGGAGTATGATATGAGTCATATTCCAGGTGCTCAATATTTGGGCTATAAAGATTTTGAAGCAGATCGCTTGGGTGATCTACCTAAGGATACCAAAATTGTATTGTATTGTTCTATAGGATATCGAAGTGAAAAAATTGGACAACGTCTCCAAGCCTTGGGGTATAAGAATGTCTTCAATTTATATGGGAGCATTTTTGAATGGGCCAACCGCTCCTATCCTTTAGAAAATAAGGAAGGAGAGTCAACACGAAAAGTGCACACTTATAATAAAGCGTGGAGTAAATGGGTGGATGGACAAAAAGCGGAAAAGGTTTGGTAAGTACTAAAGACAAACTACTTATATCTCACCATCTAAGGATTTGCGAATCAACTCCGCTTTACTGTTAATTTCTAAGGCTCGATATATTCGTTTGATATGATCGCGAACGGTATCAAGGGAAATACTAAGACGAGTTGCAATCATTTTATAACTGAGACCATCCACTATACCTTGTACAATATCCTTTTGACGATCGGTCAAAATATCTTCCTTTTTCTTTGCTTTAGGCATAAAATACTCAGCTACTCGACGGGCAATGGATGGCGACATATAGGATCCTCCTCGATAGATCGTAAATACTGCTTCCCGGATTTGGGCTAAAGATGTTCTCTTAGAAATATAAGAACAGGCTCCCGCACAGAGCGCACTAAAAATTTTATCGTCTTCTTCAAAGGTGGTCAACATGACGATATCCGTTTTGGGGTATTTTTCTTTGATCAACCTAATTCCTTGTAGTCCAGACATGCCAGGCAGGCCGATATCCAAGAGTAACACATCAATTGCTTTAACCTGTCCGTTGTTAGTCCTATTGAAAAAATCCTCCATGCTCTTCGCTGCGATCTGAATTTCAATAGAAGGATTGGCACTCATGTATTTGATAAGGCTTTCTCTAATGACTGTGTCATCCTCAACTATGCCTAGTCTGATTGTTTCCATGCTTTAAAAATACAAAAAAGAAAGCTCCTTCGAATCCACATCTTAATGTGGTTGTAGTATACCCCTCCTCTTATGAGAATACTATTTTGAGCGGACGCGAAATAGAAGGCTTATTAGATGAAGATTAGCCACTACCTATCAGTGAAGACCTAGAACGCTAATTCTTGTTGAATCGTAAAGGTTGCAATTTCCTCACCCCATATTTGATGCGCAAATTCACTGGGGTGAACGCCATCACAAAATAACTCTTCCTTCGAGAGACCATCAGGTAACCTGTTGGACCAATTATCAAAATCAATCCTATCGGCAATGTAATAGGTATTGGGGATGGCTGTTACAATCGCTTGGTTGACAGTATGATACTGCCGGATGAAGTGACCCATAAACCATTGTAATAGTGGACTTAATACTGGAAATTGATGTACAGGAGGAAGATGTGCAATGACAATTGGACAGTCAGGCTGCTGTCTTCGAATCGCAAGTAAGAGTGCCTTCATATCCTTTTCCCATTTGGATGGAAGGTGGATTTCGAAGGTATCATTAGCTCCCATACCTATGACAATGAGATCGATTTTTGTACTAGGAATTAGCGGAACGAGTTCATTGATCACCTGTTCTAGGTTGTATCCACTTTTAGCAATTACTTCCCAATTTATATTTTGCTTTAACTGCTTTGCAAGAGATTGTGCCAAAACACCTGTAATGCTTTTTTGGTGTTGCTGCAGGCCTACTCCAGCGAAAGCGGACTCACCTAGCGATAATATTTGAAGAGATTTGCTAGCACCTGCTTGTTTGACGACACCTTTGGGATTTTTAGCTGGAGGCAAATCGGGAACGGCTGACTTTGCTTGCTTCCCTTGCCAGTATAATAAGGGAAGTATAGGAATGGCCATAAAAAGGTTACCATAAAAAAACAAACGATTTAGCATGCCAACTTTATTTTAATTAGCTTCCTTCGGATACTCTTTCCAAGCCTTGTTTTGCCAATTCATAGTTGGGCGCCAGATTGAGTGCCTGTTGATAATCCGCTTTAGCTTGTTGTATTCTCCCCAAGGCTTCAGCAGCATAGCCCCTAAAAAAATAAGCCTTGATATAGACTGGGTTGGTATTGATCGCGATATCAAACTGTTCATAAGCCTTACTCACCGAATCCATTTCCATGAAAAGTAGGCCAGCATTTAGATAAGCTTCATCGTATTGATTATCCAACAAATTAATTTTCCGGTATAAGGCAATGGCTCCGTTATAGTCTTCTTGACCGCCAAGAAAATCGGCTTTGGCGTGTAGAGCGGTAATGCTATTAGCATTAATATCCAGTGCATTATTGAAGAATTGTTCGGCTAAATCCCCTCCAATAGCCGCATGTAATTGTCCCAAGTTGATCCAAGCATCAATATGATCAGGCTCGTATTCAACGGCAGATTGGAAGCTGTTAATGGCGCGAACAGTATCTCCCATTTGTTTGAAATTCATACCAAACATGAAGTAAGCTTCGGGGTGTTGTGGTTTAAGTTTTAAAACCTGATCGATAGTGCGCATCGAAGCTTGATGCTGTTTTAAAATAAGTTGGAACTCACTCAATTTCAGTAAAGTAGGTATCCTTTCTGGATGTAATTTAGCTGCCCGTTCCATCGTCTTTAGTGCTAAATTAGACTTAAAATAATCTAAATATACATCGGCTAAAAGGTGATGATAATCCGGATTAATCGAATCTATTTTCATGGCAAAAGCCAGGTCCTGAATCGCTTCATCATAGCCCTGGTTTTCGTAAAACAAGCGGGCACGTTCGGCGTATAGCGTAGGATTATCCGGTTGTTGTTCAAGTTGTTTAGTAATGGCATCAATACTTGGAATTCCCGTTAGATAATCAACACGTTGTGTTGTATCTACATTAGGGCTAGGCTCATTTTTACAAGCTGAAAAAAAGATTAAAAACAAGCAGAGTGTAAAAATCGTTATTCTTCTAACAGGCATATTATAAGGTTATCTTTATTGGTCTTGTTTAGCGCATTTTTTGCTAGAAATCCTAGGATAAAGGGCTAATTAAGGACAAAGAGAATCTATTCATAGAACACCATTTCAATAATATAGATTGCATGTCGATTTACAAAATTACGCTTTTACTTTGTTTTTTGAATGTCGGCCTCAATGGACAAGTTTGGGAAAACCTAATTGCTGTAGGAGGAGAGCGTAAGGAGTCTGCCACGGTCATCGTCAATGGACCTGGTACTGCTATTTTTGTTGGGGGAATTTATGATGACTCATTTGATTGGGATGGAACGACGGTGGCAAATTTAGGGCAAGATGATTTATTCCTAGGGTGTTTGGATTCTGAGACCAATGTGTGGAAGTGGAAGTTAACAGCAGGAAGTGTGCTCGATGATGCATGGGCCCGATTAACTGTAGATGAGGCTGGAAACCTAATATGCGTAGGTGTCTTTTGGGTGGAGATGAACTTCGGAGGAATTCCACTTAAAAATGAGGTAGGAGCAAAGTCTATTTTTGTAGCAAAGATAAATCCCGATGGGGATATCTTATGGGCGAGAAGTTTTGATGGTAGTGCGCTCAAAGAGGTGCGAGGAGTTGATACGGATCGAATGGGGAATATTTATTTAACCGGGTATTTTCGTGATGAAATCTATTTTGGAGATACTACACTTATTGCTAGCGGCGAGACCGCTGTTTTTGTAACTAAGTTGGAAGAGACCGGTAAACCCGAATGGGCGCGGCAATTTGGAGGGCGAAATGACACAAGAGGGATTGGAATTGGTACGATCGACGGTAATGAAATTGCCGTAGTAGGGTATTATAATGATACCACCTACTTTGATAATTTTTCTTTACCCGCTAAGACCTTTGATAGAGATATTTTTGTGCTGGGTTTGGATAGTATAGGAAATACTCGCTGGGCAAAAAGAGCAGGGGGCGTATTTGATGAGGAACCATTAGACATTAAGGTAGGGAGTAATCATGAGATATGGATTACAGGTTATTTGGTGGGTGTTTTGACACTGGAAGAAGGATTTTCAATTCAAAGTACCAATGCGACAAGTGATTTACTTTTGCTACAGTATTCTAGAGCGGGTAAGCCAGTCATAGCGACTACTTTTGGTGGTACCTCGCCTGCTCAATCTAAGGGGATAGATTTGAGTGATAATGAAGTAATCCTAGGAGGAGTCTATAAAGGAAACATCAATCTTCCTGATAATTTGCCGACAGCTGATGATCATGAGGCGGGATTTGTTGGGGCATTTGATAGGAATGGTCAACCGCTATGGGCTAGAAGTATACAATCGGATGCAGCCGTTTTCGTAAATGGTGTGATCAAGAAAAATGAAAAAATATGGATAATTGGTTCTTACCAAGGAACATTGATGGCTGGAGCCCAAAGCTTGCCGAATGAAGGCGGGTTTGACGCCTTCATCGCTAGTCTAAGTTTGCCTCCAACAAGCACCTACTCCCCCACTTCTCCTATCAAGTTAAGGGTTTTTCCTAATCCAGTAAGTGATACACTATTTCTAGAAGGTAGAGGTAATTTGCAAGCGGTAAGCTTAGAAGATACGGCAGGTAAAGTTGTCTATAAAGGGCAGCATCCGAGTCAAATAGAAGTGAGCAATTTGCCAGCGGGTGTCTATTTTTTGAAAGGAAAATATGAAGGAATTCCCTTTTCCAAAGTCATTCTTATTCAACATTAGCGCTTAGACTTCAGAAGTTTCCCTGGCCTTTCCAAAGAAAACTTCTGAAGTCTAATATCCACTCCCCGCCTAATTCAACTTAAAATATTTCTGATTCAGGTAATAGGGCCAATTCCAGGATCGAATACTTTTTTTCTCTTTAGCTTTTCCAATTTTCTCTTCCAGCCGTGAAGCTAAGTAGGCTTGATGAGCCTGTAGCTGCGGAGTAATGGAAGCTTCATTCTTCTTCAGAAGAAATGCATTTTGGGTAGGTAGTTTAACCACTAAGTAATGGATGTCTAGATGTTGGATAAAGTTAGCGTGAAGATTGATTCGAGTGATCAAAAGGTTCCAGTTGATTAAGCTCGCGACTAGTAAAATGGTAAAAACGGACCAACTATTTCGGTGTAATAGAAAGTAGATACTTTTCCGATCTCGTATTTTTAAATATAGGCTTACCAAACCTACCGTGACAATTAGAAGAAAAATGAAAACGCCAATTCTCTTATGCGTTAAGCCGTAGGCACTCAGGTATTGGAGGTTTCTATGTCCTACAGAAAATACCATGAAAATATTCTGCCCGATCCAAATGTAGGCCAACTTTTTTAAGCCTTCATTATTCGGGTAAAAGTTAAGATTTTTACGAAAGATGACCAGGACCACGACAGCGGCCAGTAATATGGCAAAAATGAGTAGATAGGTGCCTTCATGTACATACTGACTCAGTTCTACAGCTCCCAATTGTCGACGACTGAGCCATACATAGAAGAGGTCAGTAAGATTAACTAGGAATAGTAATCCATTAAGCATGGCTAAAGTGATCAAGCCAATTTTAAACCTATTCTTTAAAACCAGTGGATTCAGTGAAAATATAAACCAGCTTTTCTGCCGTTTTCGTACCAACTTCAAACCCATTTTTTGCTGTAAAGCTGAAAAGAATCTACTGGTAGGAGAAATTACAAAACCCGCCCCGAATAAAGCAAACCCGAGGAGAAATAGCAGCGTTTGACTCAAATTGAATTGCATTAAACTGGGCCCACTGAATTTGACTAAGATGTTATCAATAATTTCTCCAAATTTGGCATTGGCTACGTAATAGATCAATAAGAAAAAGAAGAACAATCCTAAAGGAACCAGTAATTGTAATAACTGGCGACTCAATTGATAAATGGTCGTTGTACCTCCGATATGCCTTGACCAGGATTGATATAAAGATTTGGGGAGTAAAGCCAAACTGCTTAAGGCTGCACTAAAGGCGAAGGGTATAAAACGAAGAGATGGGTGCTGGATAAAACCTAAAAATGCAAGTAATGATATCCAGTACATGACTTTAGCTAGCACCGAAGCATTTCCTACTACGGCTAGCGCTGCTAGAAAAGTAGCCGCTGCAGTGATGCTTACTTCTAGCGCGTAAGGGGCTTTATGACGATGCTTTGCTAATGCTATAACTAGTATCGGAACACTAAAAAGTATCGTGTTTAAACCCATTTCTTCTTGGTAGAATAGGTTTGCTAATAGCAGCCCTCCGAAAATCAGTATAATATTGGTGATAATTACTTTTCGCATAAGATTTGGTTTTTGGAGAAAACATAAATCAAGCTGAGAAATAAAGAGAAGATGATGGCCATTCCCCAGATGTTTTTGTGGGCCTCCATTTGGGTAAATAGGGACAGTGTATCCTGTAAAATCAAGCCGGGATTGGTGACAACATCCCAGCTATTCCAGCGTAGGAAACGTCCCGCCGCAATACCTAAACCGCTCAGGCTAATGGCACCAAAAATGAAGACTTGACTAAGAGAATATCCTAGGCGATCCTTCAACATTTTTGCAACCAGTTCTATGGATAATAGGCCAAGGTATAGGCCACTCCAGGCAAAAACAAAGAAGGTGAAAGTGTCGTACCAAAGTGGCATGAAAGCCCTGGGCCGAATATGGATTAGGTCGGTGATAATGTAAGGCGAGTTAGGAAAAAACAATAGCCACAAAAGGATGCCAGGCCAAAACAGCCAATTGAAGAAGGATTTTTCTCTTAATAAGTAGAGGATGAGCGCAATACCTAAAGGAATCCCTGCTAGAAATAGATTCCACAATAAAAAGAGAAAGCTTTGGCTTCTGTACATGACTATATTTTCCAGGCTGGCCAATTGCTCCCAAGATCCATCCGTAAATAGGTGCCGGAAAACGATTAAGCTAAGGTCAAAAAACATCAATAGGGATAAATTAAAAATTTGTTTTTTGGAGATATTCATGCAAAACGATTTTGATTCTTAAACAACTTCTTAGACTAAAAAATGGCTTTATAATAAGCTGAAGGTTTTCTGGCAATAAAGGACTTCATTTCTTCAATGGGTTCATCAAGTAGATATTCAAAATACCACCGGTACAATCGCCTAAGCTGTTTGCCCCGCCGATAAGCTCGTCTAAATGAACCCCAGTATTCTGGAAAAGTGAGGCTAGCAACTATGGCTGTACCAATGGCATATAAACTTCTTTTACCATTCCCAATGAGACAAAATTGCATTTGCGACTCCGCCACAGCATGCGTGTCATAATCGAGTAGCACATGAAATACATCATGATTTTCAAGTTTTGGGATCAGTTGAATCTCATTTGACTTTAGGAAAATTCCTAAGGTTTTACCTAAAGTCCCATCAGGATAGGCCAGTAACTCAAGGTTCGTTTTTTGCCAAGCCGGCCGGCCCTGCTTAAACCATTTGATGTATAATGGATAGGTCCAACCTACCAATTGTATCATGATTCCTTCTCGTATTCTAAACAGTGGCCAGCCGGTGGCTTCGGGAGTGCGCGTCATGTATTATTGTTTAAAAGTACTTTGTTTTTCAAAGTGAATAAGCAAAAAAAATTTAAGACCTCATGTTCAACAGTTGTTCCAATGCATTTAGATGATCATTAAAAGATTGTCTGCCAATGTCCGTAACCTTATAGGATGTATTGGGTTTACGCCCAATAAATTGCTTTCTAATTTCAATGTAATTATTGGTTTCGAGGGCTTTTACATGAGAGGCCAAGTTTCCATCTGTCACCTCCAATGTTTGTTTTAGTGTTTTAAAATCGACCCAATCATTGACCAATAGAATAGACATGATACCGAGACGAATTCGGTGATCAAATGTCTTATTCAGATTTGTGATAATATTTTTCATAAATTAACTTAAACCGCTGCTGGTCCTATTGCGTCTTTTCGTTCATACTTTAAGTACATAATGGTTCCGTATAAAATATGCAAAAATCCAAATCCCATTACCCAAAATTCTAATCCATATCCAATATTAAAAACGGCAATAAGACCGAGAACGATTTCGCAAATACCCAGGTAATAGATATCATGCAAAGTATACTTACTCGCATTGACTAAACTCAAGCCATAAAATATCAAGGTAGCTGGGGCTATCAAGCCGGCTATCCCATGCATAAATAAAGCGAGGCAAAAAAAGCCGCCCGCCAGTAGTGGGATAGCTAAGCTAATAATGAGTCTTTTCGTAAGTGCATCCCAAATGGGTTGTCCTTTCAATCTTGCTTTTCTAGTAGTGAAATAAATACCTGAAGACAATGCACCTAGTAGAACACTTCCACCTGTTATCAAAAAGAAGCTGATATAGTCGATCCCCCATTTATCGGCTGATTCAGCCGTAATATAGTACATCCGTTTATTTTCGAAAGGCGTTATTCCCAAATAAATGTAAACCATTGTAGCACCTGCCAGTGCAAAAAGCCCGGCTGCTACTCCCGAAAGTCCACTTAGTGAAATGAACCTGGAGGACCGTTCCATGAGTGAACGAATTTCACTCAATGTTTTCAAATGGTTTTCGTGTGTTTTAGTCATTGTAATGGATTGAAAAGTACTTTGAATTACAAAGTAAGTTTATTTCTACAATAAATGCAAGTACTTTACGAGTCATCGGGTAAAAAAAAAGCGGTGATGCCATACTTATTATGACACCACCGCTTTTTCGAATTTATCTTGTCTTACTACAAAATGTCAGCTTCGGTATTAGCTGATACTTGGTAGCTAAGAATTATTATCGTTTTCTTTCACCAACACTTTCTTTCTCTTTTTCCTCTATTTTTAATGTTTTGCGGGGAAGCATTTCGTCCCGCTGTGCAGTATGGAAAATAAAAGAAGCAATAATCGTCGCCGCTTGGGCTAGATCTTCACCAACCAAATGATCAAAGTTATCCATATTAGAGTGGTGAGTACGGTTGAAATAGGCCATCCCATCTTGAATAAATTGGAAACCAGGAATACCCACTGCGTCAAAAGCCAAGTGATCGGTTCCGCCGGTATTTGACATGGTTAAGGTATTTGCCTCAAGATCACTAAAAGCATCCAACCATCTTCTGAAGATTGGGGCTACTCCACTATTCCCTTGCATATACACACCTCGGATTTTACCAGTACCATTATCAAGGTTATAATAAGCAGAGATTTTGGACTGCTCATCTTTGATACTTTGTGGGGTATAGCTATTGGGTGGGAATTCAGCGAAATGGTCCTTTACATATCCGCGAGACCCTAAAAGTCCTTGCTCTTCACCCGTCCATAAAGCTAGTCGAAGAGTACGGCGTGGTTTGATTCCACTCTCTTTGATTGTTTCCAATAAGATACGTGCAGCTTCCATCATTACGGTCGAACCTGCGCCATTATCCGTTGCACCTGTACCCGTATGCCAAGAGTCGAAGTGAGCACCAAACATAACCACTTCATCTTTCAAGTCTGTGCCTGGAATCTCCGCAATAATATTGTGCTCCATTTCGTCGGGGTTGGTATATTGAGCTTTCAATTCCATGGTTAGTTCAACTGGAATTCCTTTTTGGTGAAGTCTCAAAATTCTGTTGTAGTGCTCGACTGAAAGTGTGGCTTGTGGTACAATTTTGGCATCTTTATCTTGAGCTCTTCCTTCAGCTGCTCGAGCGGCTGATACAAATACCGTTCCCAAATCGCCTTTGTAACTTCTATCTAAAATAGCCAATGGTTTTTCATCAAATAAGAATTGACGTAAAGCTTGGTTGAATGAAAAACCTCCCAAGTTTCTGAAGTTTCTACGAGGACGAGGAGTAGGCTCAGGAGCATTAGCTAATTTGAGTAAGCTTTCTGCATCGTGTCGCTTAGCCATAGGGCCAAACCATTCTTTGGTATTGCGAATAGTATCTAGCAAAACAAATTTGCCTTTCAATTTACCTTTATAAGCATCTAAATCTTCTACTTTATCAGCTTGTAAATAAATTACTTCGCCTGTTACTTCACCTTTAGTAGAGGGAGACCAAGCCTTTGGGTAAGCGATAATTGGCCAATAACTAGGGGATTTAGCGTGCATTTCGAAGTGTTGCAATTCCCATCCACGACCAAAAGGGCCCCAGCTTTCGAGGTGCACATTTTTCATTCCCCACTCTTTGAGTGTTTTTTCAGCCCATTCGGTGGCTTTATCCAACATAGGAGAGCCCGTTAATCTTGGCCCATATACGTCAGTCATCCAACCAGCTATCTCCATGGCTTTCCCTTCATCGAGGCCATGCTTTCTGATAAGTGTATTGATCTCTTCATTAACTGGTTCTTGTGCCATCAGTCCCACACTAAAGACTAGGCAGACTAGGAGATAAAAAGTTTTGTTATTCATACTATATAAAATTTGGCAAGGATTGATAAAAAAATACCCAAGACTTTAAAGGTAATAAAGTCTTGGGTATTTTCTTTTACACCAGTTGATCATCAAAGAAAAATAGCAGTTTTCTTTACTCCAACTGGAAGCAATAAATGTAGTGCTAGAAGCCTACATCCAATGTAATTCTTTTCTTCTCTTCTACATTTACTTTGGCATTGTGGTCACCATATTCGCAACTAACAGTGACATTATAGATTTGACCAGGAATATCTTTAAATATGGCATATCCACCAGCAGTTGTAGTCGCTTGATATGAAGTCTTTTCATCACTATCAGCAGCATTAGTGGTCGCTAGCAAAGAAACAACAGCACCTGCGATAGGCGCTTTGGTATTGCAAGTACCATTACAATCCTGGTTGCGGGCTTCCTCATTTACAGAAACATTAACTAAGAGTTGTGTTACCTGTTCGACAGCGGCTTGTTCTTCAACGGGTTGAATGGATTCTTGATTTTTTGCGCAAGCGACAAAGAAGACAGCGAGTAAAACGAAGTAGAATAGTTTTTTCATGACGGATTTTTTAGATGAAGTTATCTAGGGTTTTACCTGAGTATCAGGATTTGTAGCCTACTAAAGATAAGGAATAGATGGCGGACTTTGCGGGGAAGCTTTTAGCGTTTTTGTAAATGTCGTAAATATTACACTTCTGGATCGGATTTATGTCCAGCTTCTCCCCTAAGCTTCGCTTTTTCCTTTTCTAACCATTCATTAATTTGGGTTCTAACTAATTCCAGCTGTGCATCTGCCACTACCTGCATCGCCTCTTTTTGTTGTTCAATTTCTTTTTCCAATTCAGCCTGTTGTAGGTTTTTGGCCAATAATTGTTGCTGATGGATTTGTTGCTTCTGTTGTTCAATCGCCGCTACCTGTGTTAATTGATAGGCTTCCTCTACTTGTTTTAAACCATCATCGTAAGGCCCTCTGGGAGCCAATAACTTGGCGAGTACAGGAGAAATTTCTATCAAAAGAATCAATAATGTGATCATTAAGCTTGGACGGGTGGGAAGCTCAGTTGTAGCTCCAAGTCGGGCTAGTAAGCCAGAAGAAAAGACCTCATTCATGGCAATTACAGCCTCGTCAGCTTCTTCTTTCAATTGGTCAATTTCAGTTCGAGTCAAGTTGATTTGCACCTCATTTTGTGCTTTTAAATCTAGGTATTCTTGCTGAGACAAGCGGTATTTTTCTTCTTTTCGTTCACATTCAGAGCCTCTTCCTCTTTTACCCGTTCCGCAAGTGCCATCACATTCACATTTATAATCAGCGTAGTTGGTTTCACGAATAGCAAAGCTAGCAGCAATTTCACCTTTCAATTGGTCAATTTGTAAGTTACTGGCTTCTATTTTCTCCCCATAAGTTGTTGCAATCACGGCGCGCTTCTCTTGTCTTCTGTCATCTAAAATTTCCAATATTTCCGATTCAAATATTCTTAATTCTAGTGGTTTGGCAATAACCAGGGCCAATACTGCAGCCAATAAGAAACGAGGAATAGCAAGGCTTAGCTGTTTACTAAAAGGGCCTTCTTTTTTGATAGAGGATACCAGAAATCGATCGAGGTTGAAGATGATCGAGCCCCATAGTAGCGCAAACAAAATGGCAATAAGCCAAGATTGGAAAACAGTATAAAGTGCATATCCCCCAGAGAAAGCGGCTAGTAAACCAGTGAAAAATACGGTAGCGCCAACTCCTACAAATTTATGGTGCTCGGATTTTGGACACTGGAGTAGTATATCCGTATTTGCACCTGAACAAAACCAAAAGAAGCGTGTAAATAGGCTAATATTATTCATCTCCTATCTTTTTGGTATTAAAAATTTTTTTAAAGGACTTCCATAGATTCGGTGTCTCAACGGGTATCTCGGACTTGGTAGTTGGAATAGGCGGAGCGGGTAAAATAACCTTGGGAGGATTTAGCTTCAAGTCTGGGATGTCAAAGGCATGCACAACGATATTTTGTTCTACTGTCGAATGCTTATTCTTAGCTACAATTACATACGAAGACAAATCCTGGGGTACCAAATCTCGGTACCCACTTGCAGGAATTTGTCCAACACTACTAAGTGTAACTGTTTCTGCCAGGTAAACAGTCCATCGCAAGCGGATCACTTGGCCTTTGATTACCCCATATTGATGAGGCAAATCCGTTTTTTCGCGAAGCGGCAGTTCTACTTCATTTGGCCAATCTGGAGTAGATAGGTGATATTCTATAACGGGAGCAGGATCCACTTCAAGATGACATCTAGCGAGTTGCCTACCCCACTCGCTAGTAGCTTCTAATTGAAAATCTGTACTGTTTACTGCTTTTAATAATCGAGATCCTTTTAGCGCTACGTTCCCAATGCCATGACTAATGGTAACACTTTGAGCACCAATGACTTTCCAATGTAATTCAAATAATTGATTCGCTTTAACCGCTTCGGGATGCAGTTTGAATTCGATCTGCAAGCGTTGATCGATTGACTGATTTTTATCTGCTTTGACCGGTTGTATTTCAGTCGCAACTGCGGGTTGGATAGGCAGTGAAGCTTCTTTGTTTACTTGTTGAAGCAATTGTAAAAAAGTGGCAATACTAGCTTTATCTGATGACACTTCAAATTGTGACCCTTTTCGCTTTGAATGAAGTGTGGATCGTAATAAATATTGTTGATCGATAATCAGGAAATTGAGATTGGGGAGACGCTGACCGGGTTTTAACCACAGTATTTCTCCGCCATGTTGCCTGAAGTTCTTCATGTACAAAGAGGTAAGACCTACTTGGTGCCAAACGCTCTCATAGCAAAGTATTTTTACTTCAACACCCGTTTTTACCTTTTGTAAAAGGAAATGAAATAAAGGTTGCCCAATAACCGTGTGCATATGTAAGAGGATATTGGAAGCGGCCTGCTTTAATATCTCTTGATTGATCGGACTATAATGACGAAGTGCATGCATCATTTGGGAGTGGACTTAATTATTTCCAGTTCTTCGTAGAGAGCCTCAATATTGGTTTTCCAAATTCTTGTTTTTATGTTTTCGGCACCTGCTAATTCATTTTCATTGACGTAGGTTATTTTCCAGATGCCCTGCCCATCAAATTTGACTTTTATTTGATCATTCAATACACTTTCCTCCAGGAAGCTTACCTCTTTTGTCAAATTAGGGTTCTGTAAATCTTTTCCGAGTTGAGCCAAATTCCAAAACCGAATATAGCCATCGAGTGCAGAAGAAGCCATTTGAGGATAGCTTGGGTTAAATACCAAACCCGTAATCGTCGATTCATGAAACTTGAAATGTGTAAAAGCTGTATTGTTGATGTCAATAGAAGTGACTCCTTCGGAGAGGAAATCTTGTTGACTGATCCATATATCCCCTAGCTCCCCTCCTAAAGCTAGCCAGAAATTCCCGTTTTCATCGTGCTTCACACCTATTTCACTAATGGTAGCTCCCTCATGGGTGATTTGGAGTACTTGCCGGAAAAAACCATCGCTACTACTTGCGGAAGGATTAACTTCCATTACAATTGTTTCATTCTTACTCCCTGCCCATAGATACCTATTGTCGTCACTCATCGTACGAGCCCTCATTACGCCATTCAAGGTGAGCGAATCGATTCGAGTGTTTAGTTTGGTGTAAGACACCGTATCTCCAGAAGGTGTAGCTTGATATAAATAGAGCCGTTTCCCTGATACAATCAGGAGCCGATCCTCCTCTATCGTGTTAGCGATATAGCTAATGCCATTCGCAACAGAAAGCGTATGTGTACTCACTTTTCTTTGATCGGTACCCCGTAGTTGTACATCATCAAAACGAACCAATACCCTACGTTCGCCCCCAGCGTAAAGTACGGTACCTTGTTTGTAAATATCATAATGCAAGGCTGTAACATTGGCGCCAGCTACACCAATCGAGTCGAGATAAAAAGGAGGGTCATTCTTTTCATTTCTGCCTTTCAAAAACACTTTCCCATTCTTATCGCCATAGGCAAATTGATCATCTATGTCAGGATTGGAAGCCATGTGTTCGATAAGTGATTGCTTCTGCTCTGTCAACTTACTTTGTCTAAAGGCTTCCTTCATATGCACTTCCTGATGCGCCATCAAGGCATAATAAACATAGGGATATTGTTGATATCCTACATCCTTTTGTAGCGGTAATAAATCTGCTGTTATCTTTAGTATGGAAGCCTGAAGGTTCACTGATTTCTTCCTTTTGGCTTTGCTAGTGGTTTTTTCTTTTAACGCACCATAGAGAGCATCTAATGAATGGAGGGCGCTGAAGGCGAGTTTTTTATTGTTTTCTGGAAAGTGTATGTAGCCTTCCCTATTCAGGAAAGTAAGTACACTATCATTATTCGTAATTTTCTTATCTGCCGCGACTCTCCGGGTGAGCCCCTCCATTTGGCGAAAGCTTTCATCTTTTCTTTCAGATGGATAATAGATTACATTATTGTGATTAAGAATTTCAACAAAATCAATCAACTCAATATTGCGTTTTGCGATTCGGGATGATCGCCAAGCTAGGCCAGCTAGAATCATTAGGATCCCAGCAATACTACCAGCCATCAGGGCATAATTTTTTAAGCGATTGGCTCTACGTTCTCTTTGATTAGCAACTTTTATCTCATTATCTTTTGTATCAAAAAATGAATGTTCACTATACTTGATAAACCATTTAGCAAAATCCAAATTGGTCTTAATGTCCTTGCTGGCATTTTGAGGGATGAACTTACTCATTTCCTCTTTGTCCTCATCCGTAATTAAGAATTCCGGTAGATATCTGTTAGCCCATGCCTCATTGGGGGGGCGTTGGGTCAACCATTTCAATGCCCCGTATAGTTGTTGACCTTCATATAGATGGGGCTCATCATCAATTAATGATGTTTTTTCTTCCTCCTGAGATTCATCTGTTTTTACTTGCTTTTGAGATGCTTTTTTTGAGAACAGCTTTCTGATTTTACTAGAGATGTCGTTCTCTTCCTTTTTTGCTGGCTCTGGCAGTGTTTTTTTGCCTGATTCGACATAACGCCGACCATCTTTTACGGTAGCAATAAATGTATTAGAATCTAGACTCTCTTCCTGTGCCCAAGAAAGTAAGGTAGTCCAGTTTTGCAAGACAGCTTCTGATGAAATATCAACCACTTCTCCAGCAGTAGCTTCTGTTAGTTCAAATAGGTGAGGAATCTCTTCATCTGCTAAGCGGATTACTTCCTTAAGTTGCCTTTCTGTGAGTTTTTGATTTTCAGGCTTCCTTTGACAAAATGCCAATAGAACAGTAATCTTTCTAGGAATTCTAAAGAGTTGATCTTTTGCTCCCAACTCAGTCATGGCTTTAAGCATATTCACCACTAGTGGCTGATGCTCCTTCGAAAGGGTTCTGAACTTGGTGTCCAACATCGTCGATACGATACCCTCAATTGGGGGGAGTTTTTTATAAGTAATCAATAACTGGCGATCGGCCTTACTTCTACCCCATGTGACTAGTGCTTTTTTTAATAGTTTTTCCAGTTCTTCCAGTCGACTTAGATTCTTGTCGACCTCTATCTGTTTGAGTATATCAGTGATGTCTTGGAGTGAGCCTTTGTCAGCCTCTATCTGTTTGAGTATATCCGTTATGCCTTGGAGTGAGTCCTTGTCAGCCTCTATCCGTTTGAGTATATCAGCTATGTCTTGGCGTAAGCCCTTGTCGACCTCTACTTGTTTGAGTATAGCAGCTATGCCTTGCCGTAAGTCCTTGTCGACCTCTGCCTGTTTGAGTATAGCAGCTGTGCCTTGGAATGAGCCCTTGTTGACCTCTATTTGTTTGAGTAGTATTTCAACGATATCTTGGAGTGAGTCCTTATCGGTATAGAGAGAAGCGTCAAATGGCCAAAAATAGGCTGATAGAATTTCCCAGAATTCATTGTTTTCAACGCCTCCTTTTGAAAGTGGAGCAGCTTGGCGAATAGACCTAAGCTTATGTTTGAATTTTAGGATTGGATTGGCATTGGGTAAAAGATGTTCAATATCATCGATAACTCCTGCTATCTTCTTGCCGAGTACAGATTCGTCTACTTTAACAAAAATACCTTTCAACTTTTTTCTGAAATCCTCATCAATCCCTTCCAGCGCTTTGTTAGGATCTTGGATAAAGTGATTTACCTGGATTTCTTCTTCCTCCGTTCGGATGAGCGGACGGAGTATCTTCTCCAGTTCTTTTCCACTGAGTTCATTCAGCTTGTTTTCTGTTTTAGATTTTTCCCAATTGCGTCGAGCGCCATTTAGTTTTTGTTTTAAACTATAGACGGCATAGGCATTTTTGTTTTGCCCAGTTTCTGTTTGATTTGCTTTATTAAAGTCTGTAAGTATATAGTTATTGACTAAATCCTTCTCCGCTTCTCTTATAGCTTTTGACTGAAAATACTGCTTGAGGAGGAGGATTGAAATATTGGGAACAAAAAGCCTATAATTATTAATAATTTCTGGTAACCCTCTGTATCTAGATAAACCAATGATGCTATTTGTATCTAGAATTAAGATCAAATAAATCGGTAATTTACTTCTAGCTGCAGTCGTTAAAAGGTTTATAAAAAGTAAATCCTCTCCTGGTTCAATGAAAGGATCAAACCGTAGGAGCTGATCCAATTGATCAACTACAATTAGTAAATTGAAGGGCTCCTCCCCAATAGCCGCTACTTCTTGATAAAGGTTAACTAGTCCGGCAGGCCCAGCAGGGTTAGAAGAGTTCGCCGCCGTATTTGTTCCCGCTAACTTCGTTGTTATTTTTTGTCTAAAATTGGCAGGAACACTGCCCTTTTCTTTTAATTTATCGGGTTGACTTAAGGCTTCAGATAGTCGACCAATTGGATCCGCAGCAGGACTCAATGAAACCACTCGCCACTCATTACCCGCTTGACCAATTAATTCTTTGTCATCAATGGTGGGGAGTAAACTTTGCTCGACCAATGAAGATTTTCCACTTCCGCTGTCTCCAATAATGGCAACCATGTAATCACTGAGCAATTTACTTTTCAGTTCTTGCCCTAGATTAGGTCGTTCCAGATAAAAATTTTCTGGAATCCGATCATAGAAAGATTGCTCTTGATTCTCCTGTACTGACATACATCCTGATTTAGACGCCAAGGCCACTAACAATATTGAAACTGTAGTAAAAGGATATACCGCAATCCGTATTCATGATTGCATTCCGAGGGTTTCGGATTTGGAGGAGATTCAGCTGGGTTTTGCTGAAAATAAGGACCTGTTATAAGTCTCTAAGATAGGAAATTAATAGTGGAGTAAAGCGGCAAGGCTCTCGTAATTTTAAAATTATAATAGATTCGAAACCATTAATAGAATTTAAAATGCTATTTTTAACAAAGTTTCTCACCAAAGTATTACCCTTAAAGTTTTTCATTGGATCTCCGATGGACTAATGCTCAATTGTATTTAGTCATTACTCTTAATCTAATCATACATATGATAGCCAATGACCATATTGCTATAAAATCTGCGCAAAGCCGGGCTAATGCCTGTAATTGTACGACCCAAGCTAAATCCGCTGCTAGTAGTGCTTTTGCCGATAATCGGCCAGATCATTTAATACAAAGGCAAATTATAGGAAGGATTGCCAGCTCCCAGCCCGTGCAACGAGAAGAAAATCGTACGGGGATGCCTGATCAAGTAAAGTCTAAAATGGAGAAGTCTTTTAATACCGATTTTTCTAATGTCCAGGTTACCCCAAACTCAGCTGCGGCGCCAAAAGTTGGAGCACTAGCTTTTACACAAGGAAATAATGTCCATTTTGCGCCGGGTCAGTTTAAACCTAATACAATTAAAGGGCAGCAATTGATTGGACATGAGTTAGCCCATGTGGTACAGCAGCGCAAAGGAATGGTAAAACCAACGACTCAGGTAGGAGGGATGCCTGTAAATGATAGTCCTCGTTTTGAAAAAGAAGCTGATATATTGGGTAGAAAAGCAGCTCGAACTCAATTATGATCCTGTTGTTATGAGATTGACCTTACTCTTTTCCCTACTCTTCTTCCAGCTTGTATCTGGCCATGGTCAGACGATAGATACTATTGCCCAGTCGTTTCTTGATACGACTTACGCTAACCGAGAACGACTAATTCGAGAAGAAGTAGTTTTCGTGCGGCAACCTTTTAAAGAAAGAGTAAGCATTATCGACAATATAGATGTCAAAGTCCCCTGCCTGAAAAAATACCAAGGCATTATCGAGGGGCGAGGTACTGGAGAAGATACAATTGTCCTAAAGCTAAAGACCAAAGAGGGGAAATTATTCAAGTGGGTTAGATTATTATCGGATAGCCTGATAACTTCCGAAGTTCCGCTGGATGAATTTAATTATTCCGGACGATTGCCCACAGAGGGGCAATCGCTTGAATTACAAGCTAAAGGTAAGTTCTCTTTTAAAAAAACACTGGCTAGTTTAAACGTTGAGCGGCAATTTCTACAGCGTTCAGATACGATAATATACACAAATGATACCTTGATCATTCCTTCTCTTGATACCATTTGGAAGATCCAAAACGGCTTAAAGCAAGTAGATACAATCATGGTTTTATGGCGAGATACCCTCCTACAAGAAAAGCAAGGCCCGCTAGATGCGCAACTACTCCTTAGTGAGACAAGAATAGCGCAAGATAAACAGGGGCAAGCCAATAGAACACACAAGGAAATAGTAACAGAAATACAACAAAAAAAGCCCATTTCGATTTCACCCGATGGCTACCAACTTGCCCCACAATGGAAGTGGAAAAGCTTAAAATATGAACGAATAAAAGGGGGAGACACCTTATTTGCTACAAAGGATACGCTCGTTTTTTCAATTACAGCTATAGATGATGTACCCATTAGAAAGCTTTATTTATCGGATGATCAACAAAAAGTACATGGTGTAGCCTTAAAAGCTACGTCATTTAAAGATACCATTGTGGTTGAGGATGAAGCTTTTTTCGAACTTAAAATGAAGGGGAAATTAGGCTTCTTCAATAAGCGCAGGACGAAGCTAGAAGTTACCCGGTTTCCTAGGTCAATAGCGCAATCATTTTATCAAATCAGTGATACATTGTATCAAGATATCCGCAAGGATTTGTATGATACAGTTATGCTACAAATTGCAACAGCGGAAACGATTTTAGCTGCACGTTTGAATTATGAGGGACAAAGTAATCAACAGATTCCCGTCTTTGTTCCTACTCAACCCCAAGGGGTGGGGAACTTGCTTTTCCTTACCTACTGGATCGGTGTTGGAGAGAAGACACTTGCTGATTATGTTCAATTGGAAAGTGAGATTCCTGCGGACTGGGCTCAGCCAGGTGTATCAGCAGCCCTTGCTGCTTATGGCTTGTCACATCCTGTTTTTTTACCCTCCTTAAAGCAAAAAGATGTGTTTTTTGCCTTTACCAATACTTCAGATATGAAGCGTATGCTGAAGGGAAATACACCCAGAAACCCAATCTTTATTGACGACAACTATCGAGGGAATAAAGGGAGAATTACCCGCCAGGAATTACAAACGGCAAAAATTCAAGCAAGGGACCCGATCACTAATAATAAGGGGTATGGATATCATTTCTGTTTACAAAACAAAAGTGAGATAAATACCTACCCGATCCAATTGAAAATAGTAGCCTATTATCAGCAATATAAAGATACAGAGGTAACGCGAAAATTAGTAGGTATCCATCATCATAGAGAAGAACTAAAACCCTAATGAGAAAGAGAATTATTGCATACTGCTTATTATTTATTGCACCGCTTTTAGTAGGCTTGCTACTAGGGGAGGAAACATATACATACCACAGCTTACAAGGACAGGAAAAGAAGGAAGGAGGTAGAAATCAATTGAGCCGTTTTTTGCGTATGTTTTCCGATTCCACTCGGCAAGCAGACCCTCTTTCTGGAGAAAGTGTTACGACTCAGTTTGAACCTATTTATAACTTCATCCATTCCCAGGAGTTGTTGATGTATGATAGCCTGCTAAATGAA
>Ga0070729_10002709_pt1 | contig 22146 bp, 20 predicted proteins | sample tdDd472_FD_66725 | JGI IMG/M metagenome (GOLD analysis project Ga0070729, IMG submission 66725) | Marine sediment microbial communities from the Atlantic coast under amendment with organic carbon and nitrate - tdDd47.2 | ecosystem: Environmental > Aquatic > Marine > Coastal > Sediment | place... | reverse complement strand
TGTTCTCCGGCTGCTGCTCGGTCAGCCCCAGCGAGTTCACCTGCATGCCGTAGCGGAAGCGGCGCAGCTTGGCGTCCTCGACCCCGTAGCGTTCGCGGGTGATCTCGTCCCACAGCTCGGTGAAGGCGCGGACCTTGCAGATTTCGGTGACGAAGCGGATCCCGGCATTGAGGAAGAAGCTGATGCGTCCCACAACGCGCGCGAAATCGGCCTCGGGCACCTGGCCCGAGTCGCGCACCCCGTCCAGGATGGCGATCGCGTTGGCGAGGGCGAAGGACAGTTCCTGCACCGGCGTCGCGCCCGCCTCCTGCAAATGGTAAGAGCAGACATTGACCGGGTTCCATTTCGGCACCTCCCGGTAGCACCAGGCGATGACGTCGGTGGTCAGCCGCAGGCTGGGACCGGGCGGGAAGACGTAGGTGCCGCGCGACAGATACTCCTTGATGATGTCGTTCTGGGTGGTCCCCGCCAGATCGGCCCGGGTCGCGCCCTGCTCCTCGGCCACAGCCACATAGAGGGCCAGCAGCCAGGGCGCGGTGGCGTTGATCGTCATCGAGGTGTTCATCCGGGCGAGCGGAATCCCGTCGAACAGGGCCCGCATGTCGCCGATATGGCCGATGGGCACGCCGACCTTGCCGACCTCGCCGCGGGCGAAGACATGGTCCGAATCGAAGCCGGTCTGGGTCGGCAGGTCGAAGGCGACCGACAGGCCGGTCTGGCCGCGCTCCAGATTGGTCCGGTACAGCTCGTTGGACTTCTTCGCCGTCGAATGGCCCGAATAGGTTCGGATCATCCAGGGCCGGTCGCGCCCGCCGGCGCCCGGCCCGGCATCGCCGCGCGCCCCGCTCATCGGCCGGCCTCCGTGACGTCTCGGCGGCGGGTTGGTCGGCGGTCTTTCATCAAAGGCTGGGTATGCATCCTGCAAGAATCATGATTTTTCGGTGTCGGAGACGAAACAATATCACATCCGTACCGGCCGCGCGGGCAGCAAAAATACTTGCAACCGGCGGCGAAAGCGGCGAAGACGGGCACCCTCCGACCCGCCCTGCCGGCTGCTAGATTTGGAATCGAGGGACAAGAGGACACCAAGGTATGAGCGCCCCCGCTGAAGCGACCGATCTCTCCCCCCGAGGAGAGCGAAAAGACCTCTACGAAATCGGCGAAATTCCGCCGCTCGGCCATGTGCCCGCGCAGATGTATGCCTGGGCTATCCGCCGCGAGCGCCATGGCGAGCCGGAGAAGGCGATGCAGGTGGAGGTCGTGCCGGTCCCCGAGATCGACCCCCACGAGGTCCTGGTCATGGTGATGGCCGCCGGCGTCAACTACAACGGCGTCTGGGCGGCGCTGGGCACGCCGGTCTCGGTGTTCGACGTGCACGGCCAGGATATTCACATCGCCGGGTCCGACGCTTCCGGGATCGTCTGGGCCGTGGGCAGCAAGGTGACCCGCTTCAAGGTCGGCGACGAGGTGGTGGTCCACTGCAACCAGGACGACGGCGACGACGAGGAATGCAACGGCGGCGATCCGATGTTCAGCCCCACCCAGCGCATCTGGGGCTACGAGACGCCGGACGGCTCCTTCGCCCAGTTCTGCAAGGTTCAGGCCCAGCAATTGATGCCGCGGCCCCTGCATCTGACCTGGGAGGACAGCAGCTGCTACGTGCTGACGCTGGCCACCGCCTATCGGATGCTGTTCGGCCACCGCCCGCATATCCTGCGGCCCGGCGACAACGTCCTGATCTGGGGCGCCGCCGGCGGCCTCGGCTCCATGGCGATCCAACTCGTCGCGACGGCGGGCGCCAACGCCATCGGCGTGATTTCCGACGACAGCAAGCGGGATTTCGTCCTCTCGCTGGGCGCCAAGGGGGTGATCAACCGCAACGACTTCGATTGCTGGGGCCAATTGCCGCCGGTGACCGACGTCGAGGCCCAGGCCGAATACATGAAGAAGGTCCGGCCCTTCGGCAAGGCCATCTGGGACATCACCGGCAAGGGCAACGATGTCGATTTCGTGTTCGAGCATCCCGGCGAGGCGACCTTCCCGGTCTCCTGCTTCGTGGTCAAGCGCGGCGGCATGGTCGTGATCTGCGCCGGCACCACCGGCTACAACCTGACCCTGGACGCCCGCTTCCTATGGATGCGCCAAAAGCGCGTCCAGGGCAGCCATTTCGCCAATCTGAAGCAGGCGAGCCAGGCCAACCGCCTGGTGATCGAGCGCCGCATCGACCCCTGCATGTCCGAGGTTTTCTCCTGGGACGACATCCCGCGCGCCCACACCAAGATGTGGCGCAACGAGCACAAGCCGGGGAACATGGCGGTGCTGGTCCAGGCGAAGCGCCCGGGCATGCGCAGCCTGGACGACGCGATCGAAGGATAAGACCCGCCGCGCGGGCGCGCCGCCGGCCGCGCGGCGCGACGGACCGAACGAAGGAGATAGGAATGAGCAACCCCGCGCCGGCCGCGCCGGTGATCGAGGATCTGAACGCGCTGTGCGCCGAGGCGCTGGTCGCCGCCGAGAAGCTGGCCGACGCCGCGCAGCGAGCGGTGGCCGAGCGGATCGCCACCGACGGCGCCATCGACGCCGCCAAGATCGACGCCAACCAGTTCGCGGTTCACGGCTATGCCTGGCTCGCGACCTATGTGGAATCCCTGCGCCAGATGCGCGACTGGGCCGCGCGGCTGGACGGGGCCGGCCGGCTGCGCGATTTCGAGCGCCTGATCCTGCAAGCCGCCTTCGGCGAGTATCTGAACCAGATCGGCGGCGGCATCGCCATGAGCCAGGTCGAGATCCTGCGCCCCGCCGACATGGGCGTCGGCGCCGCCGACATCGACGCCTTCTGGACGCCGGCGGTCCGCCGCCTGGCGGCCGAGGGCTTCACCGACGCGGTGCGCGCGGCGATCGCCGGCCATATCGCGAACAGCCTCGAATCGGGCGATTTCGGCGATGGCGGGCTGGACGACGACTCCCTGATCATGGTCCGCGACCAGTTCCACCGCTTCGTCGAGGAGCAGGTCGCCCCCAACGCCCATGACTGGCATCTGAAGAACAACCTCATCCCCATCGAGGTCGTCCGCCAGATGGCCGAGCTCGGCGTCTTCGGCCTCACCATCCCCGAGGAGAATGGCGGCCTGGGCATGAACAAGACGGCGATGTGCGTCGTCACCGAGGAGCTGTCGCGCGGCTATATCGGCGTCGGCTCGCTGGGGACGCGCTCCGAGATCGCCGGCGAGCTGGTCCGCCTGTACGGCACCGACGATCAGAAGGCGCGCCTGCTGCCCAAGCTCGCCGCCGGCGAGATCCTGCCGACCGCCGTCTTCACCGAGCCCAACACCGGCTCCGACCTCGCCTCGCTGCGCACCCGCGCCGAGAAGACGACCAACGCCGCCGGCGAGGAGGTCTACCGGGTGACCGGCAACAAGACCTGGATCACCCATGCCTCGCGCACCGACATCATGACCCTGCTGGTGCGCACCGACCCGAACCAGCCGGGCTACAAGGGCCTGTCGATGCTGCTGGCCGAGAAGCCGCGCGGCACCGAGCCCGACGACCTGTTCCCGGCCGAAGGCATGACCGGCACCGAGATCGAGGTGCTGGGCTATCGCGGCATGAAGGAATACGAGCTCGCCTTCGACGGGTTCGAGGTGCCGGCGACCAGCCTGCTGGGCGAGACCGAGGGCCAGGGCTTCAAGCAGCTCATGTCGACCTTTGAATCGGCCCGCATCCAGACCGCCGCGCGCGCCGTCGGCGTCGCCCAATGCGCCCTCGAGCTGGGCCTCGCCTACGCCAAGGAGCGGCTCCAGTTCGGCCGCCCGATCTTCGACTTCCCGCGGGTTTCGGGCAAGCTCGCCTGGATGGCGGTCGAGACCATGATCGCCCGCCAGCTCACCTATTTCTCGGCCCGCGAGAAGGATTCGGACCGCCGCTGCGACATCGAGGCCGGCATGGCCAAGCTGCTCGCCGCGCGCATCGCCTGGGCCAACGCCGACAACGCCCTCCAGGTCCATGGCGGCAACGGCTACGCCTTCGAATATCCGATCAGCCGGGTGCTGTGCGACGCGCGGATCCTCAACATCTTCGAGGGCGCGGCCGAGATCCAGGCCCAGGTCATCGCTCGCGGCCTGCTCGCCCGGCGCAACTGACCCGCGCCGGCGCGCCAACGCCGGGACGCGTCAGTAGGGCGCGTCGCCGGCGATGGTCGTGCGGTACATCAGCCGCCGGTTGCCCGGCGCGTCATGGTCCAGGTCCTGGGGCGCGTAATGCAGGACGCAGCGATTGTCCCAGAAGATCAGATCGTCGACCCGCCAGTGATGGCGGTAGGTCAGGGTCGGATGGGTCGCATGCCGGTTCAACAGGCCGAGCAGGACCGCGCTTTCCTCGGCCGACAGCCCCTCGATCCGCGAGGTGATGCCCTCGCTGACATAGAGCGCCTTGCGGCCGGTCTCGGGATGGGTGCGGACGATCGGATGCATGACCGGCGGCGTCTTCGCCTCGTCCTCGGCGGTGCGATTGGGATGGCGGGCGCGATAGGCGGCGGTGGTGTTCAGATTGTGCTCGGCGCGCCGCCCCTCGACCATCTTCTTCAAGGGCTCGGGCAGGGTCTCGTAGGCCTTGTACATGTTGGCGAACATCGTCGTGCCCCCGGCCCGCGGCGCCGCCTTGCAATACAGCAGCGAGCCCATCGCCGGCTCGGCCATGAAGGACTGGTCCGAATGCCAGACCCGCCCGGTGCCGAGCGTCGGCGAGGGGCTGCCGTCGGGCTGGCGCTCGTTGGTCAGCACCCAGACCTCCGGATGGTCGGGATGCAGCTCGCGGGCCAGCGCCGGATAATGCGGCAGCTCGCCGAACCGGCGCGAGAAGGCGATCTGCTGTTCGTGGGTCAGGTCTTGGTCGCGGAACAGGATCACGCAATTCTCGACCAGCGCCTGGCGGATGGCGGCGATGGTCGCGTCGTCCGGTTCCGCCGCGATGTCGACTCCAAGAATCTCCGCCCCGACCGCATGGGACAAGGGCCGCGTTTCGATGGGCATGACGTCCTCCCCTACTTGCCCGGCTTACGCCTTTACGGCTTGGTTGCGGGGCCTATCCTAGCACAAGAGCATGCCGGCGCCGGAACCGCGTTCGTCCGACAGCCGGCGACCGGGGCCTTGGGGCTAGGCGCGGCGCCCGGATCGGCCTATATCGGTCCCATGGACGGCTTGGCGGACATATTTCCCTGGCTGATCGGCGCGCTGCTCGCCGCGACCCTGGCGGTTCTGTTCGCCGGGCTGGTCTCGATGTTCCGGGGCGGGACCTTCAACCGGCGCAACGCGAACAAGCTGATGCGCTGGCGGGTCGGGCTTCAGGCGCTGGCGGTCTGCCTGCTGGTGGTCTTCGTCCTCTTCCTGCGCGCCTAGCCGGTCCAAGCCATGGTCAAACTCACGCGCATCTATACCGGCGGCGGCGATCGGGGCCAGACCTCGCTCACCGGCGGCGCCCGGGTCGCCAAGCACGACCCGCGGGTCGCCGCCTACGGCACGGTCGACGAAGCCAACGCGGTCATCGGCGTCGCCCGGCTGCATGTCGAGGGCGAGGCCGACGCGATCCTGGCCCGCGTCCAGCACGACCTGTTCGATCTGGGCGCCGATCTCAGCACCCGCGCCGACCCGGCCCCCGGCGAGGGCAGCGCGCTCAGGATCGTCGAGGGCCAGGCGCGGCGGCTGGAAGCCGAGATAGACGCGGTCAATGCCGGGCTGGCGGACCTGACCTCCTTCGTGCTGCCCGGCGGCAGCCCGGCGGGGGCCCATCTGCATCTGGCGCGCACGGTGGTGCGCCGCGCCGAGCGCGAAATGACCGAGCTGGCCGAAAACGAGCCCGTCAACCCGCACGCCATCACCTATGTCAACCGCCTGTCGGACCTGTTGTTCGTCCTCGCCCGGCAGGCCAATGGCGGCGGCGCGGCGGATGTGCTGTGGCGTCCCGGCGACAACCGCTGAACCCCCGAAAACAAGGGATTTGAACGGGTTGGGCGGCGTTGACTCGCGGCCGGGGCGGGCCTATTGTGCGACCGCCAAATTCGGACGGGCACCGCGGTTGGGAGGCGGCGGCGGCCTGTAAGAAAACGAAACCGACCCTTCCAATTTTCTCAGCGGGAAATCGATGAAAGTTCTTGTGCCGGTCAAGCGCGTCATCGACGCAAACGTGAAGGTTCGCGTCAAAGCGGACAAAACGGGCGTCGAGACCACCAACGTCAAGATGGCGATGAACCCCTTTTGCGAGATCGCGGTCGAAGAAGCGATCCGCTTGAAGGAAGCGGGCGTCGTCGAGGAAATCGTCGCCGTGTCCATCGGCGTCCAGCAATGCCAGGAAACGATCCGCACCGCGCTCGCCATGGGCGCCGATCGCGGCATCCATGTGGTGACGGACGCGGAGGTGCAGCCGCTGGCGGTCGCCAAGACCCTGAAGGCGGTGATCGAGAAGGAGAACCCGGGCATCGTCGTCATGGGCAAGCAGGCCATCGACGACGACAGCAACCAGACCGGCCAGATGCTGGCCGCGCTGATGGGCTGGCCCCAGGCGACCTTCGCCTCCAAGATCGAGGTCGCCGGCGACAAGGCCTCGGCCACGGTCACCCGCGAGATCGACGGCGGGCTCGAGACCGACAAGGTCAACCTGCCGGCGGTGGTCACCGCCGACTTGCGCCTGAACGAGCCGCGCTACGCGTCGCTGCCCAACATCATGAAGGCCAAGAAGAAGCCGATCGACCCGACCACGCCCGAGGAGCTGGGCGTCGACATCGCCCCGCGGCTGGAAATCCTGTCGGTCGAGGAACCGGCGGAGCGCCAGGCCGGCATCAAGGTCGAGACGGTCGAGGAGCTGGTTGGCAAGCTGAAGAACGAGGCGGGAGTTATCTGATGAGCGTCCTGGTCCTAGCCGAACACGACAACGCCGTCGTCAAGTCGGCGACCCTGAACACGGTCACGGCGGCGAGCCGACTGGGCGACGACGTCCATGTGCTGATCGCCGGCGCCGGCTGCGGCGCGGCCGCCGAGGCGGCGGCCAAGATCCAAGGCGTCGCCAAGGTCCTGGTCTGCGACAACCCGCTGTACGAGAACCAGCTGGTCGAGCCGCTGGCGGCCCTGATCCAGGGGCTGGCGTCGAACTACACCCACATCCTGGCGCCCGCCACCACCACCGGCAAGAGCACCATGCCGCGCGTCGCCGCGCTGCTGGACGTCGCCCAGATCTCCGATCTGATGGGGGTCCAGTCCGCCGATACGTTCCAGCGGCCGGTCTATGCCGGCAACGCCATCGCCACGGTCAAGTCGAACGACGCGATCAAGGTCTTCACCGTGCGCGGCCCGTCCTTCCCGAAGGCCGAGGCCGAAGGCGGCTCGGCGGCGGTCGAGAATATCGACGCGGCCGCGGATCCGGGCCTGTCCAGCTTCGTCGGCCGCGAGGAAAGCGTCTCCGAACGCCCCGAGCTGACCTCGGCGCGAGTAATCATCTCGGGCGGGCGCGGCATGCAGAGCGGCGACAATTTCGCGATGCTGGAGGAGGTCGCCGACAAGCTCGGCGCCGCCGTCGGCGCGTCGCGCGCGGCCGTCGACGCCGGCTTCGTGTCCAACGAGTTCCAGGTCGGCCAAACCGGCAAGATCGTCGCCCCCGAGCTGTATATCGCGGTCGGCATCTCCGGTGCCATCCAGCATCTGGCCGGCATGAAGGACAGCAAGGTGATCGTCGCCATCAACAAGGACGAAGAAGCGCCGATCTTCCAAGTCGCCGATTACGGCGTCGTCGGCGACCTGTTCAAGCTGGTGCCCGAACTGTCGAGCGAACTGGACAAGCAGCTGGAAAAGCCGTAAGCCGCGTAGCAGCGTAGCTTTGCGTTACGGCGCCAAAAACGGCGGATCCGAATGATCGAAAAGGTCGGCATTATCGGGGCCGGGCAGATGGGCCATGGAATCGCCCATGTCTGCGCCCTGGCCGGCTGCGAGGTTCGCCTGCTGGATGTCGGTCAGGAGCGGCTCGACCGCGCCCTGACCGACATCGAGCGCAATATGAGCCGCCAGGTCTCGGCCGGACGCATCGGCGACGATGAAAAGACGGCGGCGCTGGGGCGCATCCAGACCGGCCTCGACTACAAGATGTTCGCCGATTGCGACCTGGTGATCGAGGCGGCGGCCGAGGTCGAATCGGTCAAGCGCGACATCCTCGAGAAGATCTCGGGCATCCTGGGGCCCAAGGCGCTGCTCGCCACCAACACCTCGTCGATCTCGGTGACCCGCCTGGCGGCGGCGTCGGACCGGCCCGAGCGGTTCATGGGCATGCATTTCATGAACCCGGCGCCGATGATGGAACTGGTCGAGCTGATCCGCGCGATCACCACCAGCAACGAGACCTTCGAGGAAATCCGCGTCTTCACCCAACGGCTGGGCAAGGTACCGGCCAGCGCCGAGGATTTCCCCGCCTTCATCGTCAACCGTATCCTGCTGCCGATGATCAACGAGGCCGTCTACACCCTGTATGAGGGGGTCGGTACGGTCGAGGCGATCGACACCGCCATGCGCCTCGGCGCCCACCACCCGATGGGGCCGCTGGAACTCGCCGACTTCATCGGCCTGGACGTCTGTCTGGCGGTGATGCAGGTCTTGTATGACGGCCTGGCCGATTCGAAATACCGGCCCTGCCCGCTGCTGGTGAAGTATGTCGAGGCCGGCTGGCTGGGACGCAAGACCGGCCGCGGCTTCTACGATTACTCGGGCGACGCCCCTGTTCCCACCCGATAGGGCCGGCGCCACCCGATAGGGCTGGTCCCACCCGCAAAATCCGGCGCGTCGCCGCGCCCACGGCCGGCGGTCGCCGGTCAGCCCCCGTCGATATATTTTCGGATCAGGGCCACCGCGTCCGCCGAATCCCATTCCAGCGGCGCTTCCAGGCGGCCGATCTCGCGGCCCGAGGCGTCGACCAGGATCGAGGTCGGCAGCCGCTGCACCGACAGCTTTCGGTAGGCGGCGCTCTTGGGGTCCAGATAGATGGCCAGGTTCTCCAGGCCATGCTTGTCGAAGAAGGGCGACACCTTCGCCAGGCCGCCGCGATCCAGCGAGACCGCCACGACCTCGAACCTGTCCGAGCCCAGCTTCCCCTGTAGCCGGTCCAGGGCCGGCATCTCGCGCACGCAGGGCCCGCACCAGGTCGCCCACAGATTGATCAGGATGACCCGGTCCCGAAAGGCGTCCAGGCCGATATCGGCGCCGTCGGCGTCGGCGAACTGGATATCCGGCATTGGCCGGGGCGGCCGCGCCAGGGTAAAGTCGCCCAGCGGCCCCGCCGGACTGTAGGTATCGCCGGTGCCGCGAACGACAACCAACGCCTCCGCCTGTCGCGGCCCGCCGGACCATTCGAAGGCCGCGACCGCGAGGCCGAGCACGACAAACGCCAGGATGATGACGATGCCGGTCCGTTTCATGGCCCTACCCTATCATGGCGCCCCTCCCGCCGCGAGCGGCGGCCGGTCCGCGCCATGAGCGGCGAGGGCGGCGCGAGCCGTATCTGGGGCGGCCGGTTCGCCGGCGGTCCGGACGCGGTCATGGAGCGCATCAACGCCTCCATCGATTTCGACAAGCGGCTCTATGCCCAGGATATCGACGCTTCCCGCGCCCATTGCCGGATGCTGGTCGCGCAAGGAATCCTGTCTTCCCCAGATGGGGACGCGATCGCCGAAGGTCTAGAGAAGATCCGGGCCGAGATCGACGCCGGCGAGTTCGACTTCAAGGCGTCGCTGGAAGACATCCATATGAATATCGAGGCCCGCCTGGCCGAGCTGATCGGCGACGCCGCCGGCCGGCTGCATACGGCCCGCTCGCGCAACGACCAGGTCGCCACCGACCTGCGGCTTTGGGTTCGCGACGCGCTGGACCGGCTGGAATCGGGCCTCGCCGACCTGCAGGGCGCGCTGCTGGACCAGGCCGAGCGCCATGCCGACACGATCATGCCCGGCATGACCCACCTTCAGGCGGCCCAGCCGGTCACCTTCGGCCATCACCTGCTCGCCTATGTCGAGATGATCGGCCGCGACCGGTCGCGGGCCCGGGATTGCCGGGCGCGGCTGAACGAATCGCCCCTGGGCGCGGCGGCGCTGGCCGGCACCGCCTTCCCCATCGACCGCGAGGCGACCGCGCGGGCGCTGGGGTTCGACCGGCCGATGGCAAACAGTCTGGACGCGGTGTCGGACCGGGATTTCGCCCTCGAATTCCTGGCCGTCGCCGCCATCGCCGCGACCCATCTGAGCCGCCTGGCCGAGGAGATCGTGCTCTGGACCAGCGCCCAGTTCGGCTTCGTCGCCCTGTCCGACGCCTTCTCGACCGGCAGCTCGATCATGCCCCAGAAGCGCAACCCGGACGCCGCCGAGCTGATCCGCGGCAAGGCCGGCCGGGTCGTCGGGGCGCTGAACGCGCTTCTGGTGGTGATGAAGGGGCTGCCGCTGGCCTACGGCAAGGACATGCAGGAGGACAAGGAGCCGGTCTTCGACGCCGAGGCGACGCTGGCGCTTTGCGTCGCCGCGACGACCGGGATGATCGCCGACATGACCGTCGACCGCGACGCCATGCGGGCCGCCGCCGGCGCCGGCCACGCGACCGCGACCGACCTCGCCGACTGGCTGGTGCGGACCCTGGACATGCCGTTCCGCGACGCCCATCACGTCACCGGGCGGATCGTGCGCCTGGCGGACGAGGCCGGCTGCGCCCTGGACGCTTTGCCCCTGGAGGCGATGCGCGCGGTCGAGCCGCGCATCACCGAGGACGTGTTCGCCGTCCTCGGCGTCGAAAACTCGGTCGCCAGCCGCACCAGCCAGGGCGGCACGGCGCCGGACAATGTGCGCCGGGCCGTCGCCGCGGCGCGGGAGCGCTATCTGTGATCACATCCGCGTTACGGGCCTTGCGCGGGCCGGGCTTCCGGGTCCTATCTTTGATGATGATACTCGCCCTCGCCACGGCGCTGGCGGCCTGCGGCAAGAAGGGGCCGCCGGAGCCGCCGGCGGGCGAGGAAACCAGTTATCCCAGGACCTATCCGAGCCGATGAACCATTTCGAGTACAGGAACGGCGAGCTCCATGCCGAGGCGGTGGCGCTGACGCGCATCGCCGAGGCGGTCGGCACGCCGTTCTACTGCTATTCGACGGCGACCCTGGAGCGCCACTACCGGCGCTTCGCCGGCGCCTTCGCCGGCTTGGACGCGCTGGTCTGCTACGCGCTGAAGGCCAATTCGAACCTGGCGGTCGTGCGGACGCTGGGCGATCTGGGCGCCGGCGCCGACGTGGTCTCGGAAGGCGAGCTGCGCCGCGCCCTGGCCGCCGGCGTTCCGGCGGCGCGCTGCGTCTTCTCCGGCGTCGGCAAGACCGCGGCCGAGATGGCCTTCGCCCTGGAGGCCGGGATCCTGCAATTCAACGTCGAATCCGAGCCCGAGCTGGACCTGCTGGCCAGGATCGCCGCCGATCGCGGCCAGCGCGCGCCGGTCGCCATCCGGGTCAACCCGGACGTCGCCGCCGACACCCACCACAAGATCGCGACCGGCCGCCGCGAGGACAAGTTCGGCATCGATTGGGACCGCGTCCGGCCGCTCTACGCCCATGCCGCGTCGCTGCCGGGGATCGAGATCGCCGGTCTCGCCGTCCATATCGGCTCGCAGCTTCTGGACCTGGCGCCCTTCCGCGACGCCTTCCGCCGGGTCGCCGGGCTGGTGCGGGACCTGCGCGCCGACGGCCACGCCATTCGCCGGCTGGACCTGGGCGGCGGGCTGGGCGTGCCCTATGACGGCGAGGAGCCGCCGACGCCCGAGGCCTACGCCGCCCTGGTCGGCGAGACGACCGAGGGTCTGGACTGCCAGATCGTCCTGGAGCCCGGCCGCGTGCTGACCGGCAATGCCGGGGTGCTGGTGACCCGCGTTCTGTACGTCAAGCAAGGCGCCGAGCGCCGCTTCGCCATCGTCGACGCGGCGATGAACGATCTGCTCCGTCCCAGCCTCTATCACGCCCATCACGCGATCGCGCCGGTGCGCGCGCCGGCGGACGGGGCGCCCGGCGAGGAGATCGACATCGTCGGACCGATCTGCGAGACCGGCGATACCTTCGCCACCCGCCGGCCGATGCCGCCGCTGGCCACCGGCGACCTGATCGTTCTGCGCACCGCCGGCGCCTACGGCGCGACGATGGCCTCGGAATATAATTCGCGGCCCCTGATCGCCGAAGTCCTGGTCAAGGACGACGCCTTCGCCATCGTGCGGCCGCGCCCGACCTATGACGAGATGCTGGCCCGCGACCGGCTGCCGCCCTGGATGGCGGCGGCGCCGCCGACACGCTCGCGGGGCGCGGCGTGACCGGCCCGGCTTCGACCACCGGCGGCGTGCCGGAGCCGGATAGCGCGCGCGACATGCCGCCCGACCTGCCTTCGGCCCTGCGCCGGCGGCGGGCGCTGGCCCGCGCCGCCCTGTGGTGGCAGCGCGCCTGGCCCGCCCTGTGGCCGGCGCTGGCGGTCCTGATCGGGTTCGCCATCCTCGCCCTGGTCGATGTCCTGCCGGCCCTGCCCGGCTGGCTCCATCTGGGGACGCTCGCCCTCTTCGCCTCCGGTTTCCTGGTCGCGCTTTATCGGAGCGCCGGGGCCTTGCGCGCGCCCGGCGCCGCGGCGGCCGACCGCTATCTGGAAGGGGGCGACGATACCGCCCATCGGCCGCTGGCGGCCCTCGCCGACCGCCGCGCCGACCGGGAAAACCCCGCCGGCGCGGCCCTGTGGCGGGCTCATCGCCGGCGCATGCTGGCGCGTGCCGCGCGCCTGCGCCCGCGCCTGCCCGCCGCCGGTCTCGCCCGACGCGACCCCTGGGGGCTGCGCGCGGCGCTGGCCGCGCTTCTGGTGATCGCCGCGAGCGCCGCCGGCAACGAGGCCCCGGCGCGTTTCCTCCGCGCCGTCGCGCCGAGCCTGGGCGGGGCCGGCGCCGCTGTCGCCTTCGACGTCTGGGTCACGCCGCCGGCCTATACGGGTCGGGCGCCGCTGTTCCTCCGCCACCAGGCGGCCGACGCGCCCATCGAGCTGCCCCGCGACAGCCTTCTCACGGCACGGCTGACCGGGGGCCGGGGCGGCGCCGTCCTGACCCTGGACGCGGCGCGCTTCGACCTGACCGCCGAGGCCGGCGGCCTGCAACGGATCGAGACGCCGATCACGGGCGGATCGCGCCTCGCCCTCCGCCAGGACGGCCGCGAGCTGGCCGCCTGGCCGATCGCCGTCCTTCCCGACCTGGCGCCCGAGACCTCCCTGACCGAGCCTCCGGCGGACACCGGCCGGGGCGTTCTCCGCCTCGACTACGCGGCCGCCGACGATTACGGCGTGACCGCGCTTACCGCGCATATCCGCCGCGTCGGCGACGCCGCGGCTGCCGGAGACGCGACCGCCGGAGACGCAAACACGGGGGGCGCGACCGACGCGGGCGCGATCATCGCCCTCGACCTGATCGGCGCCGACGGCGGCGCCCAATCCCTCGCCCGACGCGGCTTTCACGACCTGTCGCCCCATCCCTGGGCCGGCCTGGAGGTCGAGATCCGCCTGCACGCCACCGACGCCGCCGGCCAGACGGGACAGAGCGCGGTCCATCGCTTCACCCTGCCCGAGCGCCGCTTCCACCATCCGGTAGCCCGGGCGATCGTCGAGCAGCGCAAGCGGCTGAGCCAGGCGCCGGACGCGCGGCGCAAGGTGGCTGCCGCCCTGTGGGGCCTTGCCGCCCTGCCCCAGCTTTTCGGCGAGGACCTGGTCGTCTATCTGGCCCTGCGCACGGCGACATCGCGGCTGCTGCGCGACAAGACCGGGGCCGAGATCGCGCCCGTTCAGGGCCTGCTCTGGGATACGGCCCTCCGCCTGGAGGACGGCGAGCTTTCGATCGCCGAGCGCGAGCTGCGCGAGCTGCGCCGCCAATTGCGCGAGGCGATCGAGCGCGGCGCCCCGGAGGCCGAGATCGCGCGCCTGATGGACGAGATCCGCCGCGCCCTGGACCGGTATCTGGAGGCCCTCGCGCGGGCGCCCGAGCCCGCGACGCCGGAACGCATGGCGCCCCTGCCGCCGTCGGCCCTCGACAACATGGTCAGCCGCGACGATCTGCAACGCTTCCTGGACCGGATGCAGGACGCGATGCGCGGCGGCGCGCGCGATTCGGCGATGGAGATGCTGCGCCGCCTGGACAATATGCTGGAGAATCTGCGGGCGATGCCGCGCGGCATGACGCAGCGGCGCAACGCCGCGCGCATGGACCAGATGATGCGCCAGATGGAGGACCTCGCCCAACAGCAGCAAAGGTTGCTGGACCAGACCTTCCGCCAGTCGCGCGGGGGCGAGAGCGAGACCGGCTGGCTGCGCGACAGCCAGGACGCGCTGCGCCGCCAGCTCGGCCGGCTGATGCAGATGCTGGGCGAACGCTTTGGCGACATTCCCCAGGCCCTGGGTCAAGCCGAACAGGCCATGCGCGGCGCGGTCGAGGCGCTGGGCCAGGGCCAACCCGGCGCCGCGCTGCCGTCCCAGGGCAAGGCGCTGGAGCAGCTACGCCAGGGCGTCGGCCAGGCGATGCGCCAAATGACCGGCGAGGACGGCCCGGGCGGGTTCGGCGACGCGGACGAGCTGGCCGACGACGAGCTGAATATCCGCGACCCCTTGGGACGGAACCGCCAAGGCGACGGCGCGGCGTTCGGCGGCCGGGTCGATGTCCCCGACGAATCGGCGCTGGCGCGGTCGCGGCGCATCCTGGAAGAGCTGCGCCGGCGCGCCGCCGACCCCTGGCGGCGACCCCTGGAACGCGACTATATCGAGCGATTGCTGGACCGTTTCTGAGCGCCCGGCCCGTCGGGATGCGACGATATCGGGCCGTCAGGCGGACCGCGGCAGGTCGGCGGCCAGCGCCTTGTCCACCGCCGCGCAGATGCTCTTCAGGGTGAAGGGCTTCGAGATGATGTTGTGGGCCAGGGCATCCAAATTATGCGCCCGCTGGCGTTCGTGGGAATAGCCGCTCATCAGGAGGATGCGCGTCGCCGGGAAATCCTTGGTCACCTTGAGGGCGAGGGCGATGCCGTCCATCCCCGGCATGACGATGTCGGACACCAGAAGATCGAACGTCTCCTCGTTCAGTGCCGCCAGCGCCGCGAGGCCGTCCTCCTCCGTGCGCACCGCATGGCCGGAATGGATCAAGGCCCGGGTAACGAACGCCGCCACGCCTTGATCGTCGTCGGCAATCAGAATCCGCGCCATTCCATCCCTCGTTTCCCGGCCTCCGCCGTGCGGGCCCTTTCCTTCTTTTTACCAGCAATCCGCGTGCCAGCCGGAAAGTGCCTCGATACCAAACGCTTAGCCCCCGCCGGGGGAAATTCGGCCCATGTTCGGCCCGGCAAATTTAGACCATCGGGCAAAATCTGCCTACCGCGGCGCCCGCCCGTCGCCTATCGGTCGGGGACGAACTCGATCTTCAGGTCGCGGGCCGTGGCCGGCGGGTTCTTGTAGCGGGTCGCGAAGGCGACCGTTTCGCCGGGAACCAGCCGCGCCGCCGTCGCCGCGAACTCCCACGCGCCGACCACCTTGCCGGCCTCGCCGGTCAGCGAGGCCCGCATCAGGGGCACGTCCAGCACCGATTCGGTCACGTTGGCCAACTGGCCGCGCAGGATCAGCACCTGGCCATCCGCGCCCGCCTCGCGCGCGAACCCGACATCGCGGAACTCGATCCCGTGACCGACCGGCAGCACCGGCATGCCCAACGCCGCGTAGAGGCGCGCCGCCGGCGGCCAGGCGGCGACCACGGGCTCGCGGGCAACCAGCCCGGCGACGACCAGTCCGGCGACGACCAGGATCAGGAGCGACCAGCCCAGCAGGTTCGGACGCCGCGGCACCGGACGCGGAAAAGCCGGCAGGTTCGAGCCCTCGGGGATCTCCCGTGGCGCTTCCGGCGCCCGGACGACATCCGGTTCGACGCGCAGCTTGGCGCCCGCCTGGGCCCAGGCATGGCCGCATTTGGCGCAGCGGACGCGCCGCCCGTCCGACCCGATCTGGACCGGATCGATCAGATAGCGCGTCGCGCAGGCGGGACAGGTGATGATCATCGCGGACCCGTGGCGGTCGGTCGTTGCCGGCGTTCTGTCGTTCTTGGCGTCGCGGCGCCGATACGGCCGGGAACGAATTCGGATGGGGCGCGTGCGAGGAGCCCCTCGAACCCGGCGCAAACCGTTCTAGGCCGGCATGTATAGGGCGCGGGCCGGGGCAAGGCAAGGACGCGGAACTGGACGCGGCGCCATGGCCCGTGCCAATCTTCGCGCGCCAAGGGACGCGCCGGAGAGGCGCGTTCGGGCGCCGGCGGCCGGCAGGGGCGGCCTGCGCCGCTCGGCTTTCGCGAACTGGAACGCGTCATGGTCCGATTCGAGAATGTCGGCATGCGCTACGGGACCGGTCCCGAGGTGCTGCGCGACGTGTCCTTCACCGTCGCCCCGGGCGCGTTCGCGTTCCTGACCGGCCCCAGCGGCGCCGGAAAATCCTCGCTTCTGCGGCTCATGTATCTGGCCCAGCGGCCGTCGCGCGGGCTGATCTCGCTGTTCGGCACCGACATCGCGACGGCGCCCCGCCACAGCCTGCCCGCCCTGCGCCGGCGGATCGGTGTCGTCTTTCAGGATTTCCGGCTGCTGGACCATCTGTCGGCGCTGGACAATGTCGCCCTGCCGCTGCGCATCGCCGGCGCCAGGGAAAGCGAGGTCCGCAGCCATGTCGTCGACCTGCTGCGCTGGGTCGGGCTGGGCGACCAGATCGACGCCCGCCCGGCGACCCTGTCCGGCGGGCAGAAGCAGCGGGTCGCCATCGCCCGCGCGGTGATCGCCAAGCCGGCGCTGCTGCTGGCCGACGAACCGACCGGCAATGTCGACGACGCCATCGCCCTGCGCCTGCTCTACCTGTTCGAGACCCTGAACAAGATGGGCACCACGGTCGTCATCGCCACCCACAGCGACGGGCTGGTCCGACGGTTCCGGCATTCGGTGATCCGCATCCGCGACGGCGAGACGGTCTTCGAGCCGGCGGGCCACGCCGACGTGGCCGGCTGAGCGTCCGGGAGCGCCCGCGCATGTTCGGTCGAGAGATTCTGGGCAACAAGGCCGGCCTGCCCCTGCGCGACGATTCCGCCGGCCGCTTCCTGCCCTGGTTCGTCGCCCTCATGGTCTATCTGGCGGCCCTGGCGCTGGCCGGCGCCCTGATCGCCGCCGAGGCCGGGCGCGATTGGCGCCAGGCCCTGACCGGCGCCTTGACCGTCGAATTGCCGCCGGCGCCGGCCGGCGCGCCGAAGGCGGCGACGACGGAGGTCGAGCGGCTGCTGGAAAGCCTGCGCGCCGCGCCCGGCGTCGCCGCCGCCGAGTTGGTCGGCCCCGACCGGATGCGGGCGCTCCTGGCGCCCTGGCTGGGCGCCGACGCGGCGGTCGAGGACCTGCCCTTGCCGCGCCTGATCGAGGTCGCGCTGGCGGCGGGCGCGGCGCCCGATCTGGACCTGCTGCGCCGACAGATCGCCGACATCGCGCCGGAGGCCCGCCTGGACGATCACGGCGCCTGGCTGGGAGCGCTGCTGCGGACCGCCCGGGGGATCGAAATCCTCGCCCTGATCCTCGTCGCCGTGGCCGGGGCGGCGGCGATCTGGACCGTGGTCTTCACCACCCGCACCCGGCTGGAAACCCATCGCGCCTCGATCGAGCTCCTGCACCTGATCGGCGCCCAGGACAGCTACATCGCCCGCCAATTCCAGTTCCAGGCGCTGCTCGTCGGCCTTGCCGGCGGGATCGGCGGCCTGCTGCCGGCGGCGCTGACCGTGCTCCTTCTCGGCGCCGTCACCGGCGGGGCTGATTTCGGGTTGTTGCCCGAGGTCGCGCTGACCTGGCAAGGCTGGGCCGCGCTTGCCTGCCTGGCCCCGGCGGCGGCCCTGGTCGCCATGGCGACCGCCCGACTGGTCGTGCTGCGGACCTTGGGGAAGCTGCCGTGAGCGGCATCGGCGCCACACCCCGCCGGCGGCGATGGCCGCGGCGCCTGGCGGGGATGGTCGCGGCGGGGATCGCCGCCTGGGGGCTGGGGCTGGTCTGGTTCGCCGGCGCGATCCCCGGCCGGGTCGCCGACCCGGACACCCCGACCGACGCCATCGTCGTGCTGACCGGCGGCAGCGAAAGGCTGGCCGCCGGCCTCGACCTGCTGGCCGCCGGACGGGCGCGGAAACTGTTCGTTTCCGGCGTCTATCGCGGGGTCGAGGTCGCCGAGCTCCTGCGCCTGTCGCGCCAGGCCCCGGAACGGCTGCGCTGTTGCATCACCCTCGGCTACACGGCCGGCGACACCGAGGGCAACGCCCGCGAGACGGCGGCCTGGATGGCGGCGGAAGGCTACACCTCGCTGCGTCTCGTGACCGCCAACTACCATCTGCGCCGCAGCCTGTTGGAATTCGCCCGCGCCATGCCGCGGGCGACGGTGATCGCCCATCCCGTCTTTCCCCCCGGCTTCAAGCGCGAGGACTGGTGGCGGTGGCCGGGCACGGCGCGGCTGCTGGCGGTCGAATACAACAAATATCTGGCGGCGCTGGCCCGCGGCCTGATCGCCGGCCCGACGCGGCCATGACCACGGCACGGCCATGACCACGGACGCGGCCAAGAACACCGGCGCGCCGGGACCCGCCGAGGACGCCGGCGCGGGGCCGGTCCTGCGGTCCCTCGCCTTCAACATCGCCTTCTATGGCTGGACGGTCCTGCTGCTGATCGTCGGCCTTCCCCTGTTGCTGCTGCCGCCGGTGGTCGCGACCCGGTTCGTCGTCTTCTGGATCGACGGCTCGTTTTGGCTGCTGCGCGTCCTGTGCCGGCTCGATTATCGGATCGAGGGATGGGAGAACCTGCCCGCCGGCCCGGTCCTGGTCGCCGCCAAGCACCAATCCATGTGGGACACCATGGTCCTGTTCGCGCGTCTGCGCCGGCCGGTCTATGTGGTCAAGCGCGAGCTGGGCTGGATTCCGATCTTCGGCTGGTTCCTGCGCCAGCAGGGCATGATCCTGATCGACCGCCGCGCCGGGGCCAGCGCCATGCGCCGGCTGCTGGACGGCGCCGCCGCGACGGTCGCCGCCGGGCGGGCGGTCATCATCTTCCCCGAGGGCACCCGCACACCGCCGGGCAGCAGCCACCCCTACCGGGCCGGGATCGCCGGGCTGTACGAGCGCCTCGCCGTCCCCGTGGTCCCGGTGGCGCTGAATTCGGGCCTCTATTGGGGACGCCGCGCCTTCCTCAAGCGGCCGGGCACCATCCGCCTCGCCTTCCTGCCGCCGATCCCGCCGGGGCTCTCGCGCCGCGACTTCCTCGCCCGCCTCGCCGCCGATATCGAGGACGAGAGCCTGCGCCTGTACGCGGAAGGGCGCGCCGACGAGAAAGACCCGCCGGCGGCGTCGGCGTGACCGGCGCCGCCGCGTCGGGCGCGAATTTCTGTGGATAAGTTGGTGGACGGCCCCCGCCGTTTGCCGTGATACCGGGGACGAAACGAGATTTTCGCGGTCCCTCAAGGGCTTGGCGGGACCGCGGCCTGTGGAAACATAACAAGAACATATTCTTGACCCGCCCGCCGGCGGATCATAGACTCCCAGCCTCGACCCGGTATTCGCAAGGATTACGGGGCGTTCATCGAATATTTACCATGACCGGGCCATAAGCGGTCCGCATGGAGAAGCTGCCATGTCGTCCATCGCCTCCATTTCCCAACGGATCTGGGATATGAAGTACCGGCTGAAACGGGCCGACGGCGCGCCTGTGGACAAGACCCTCGAGGATAGCTGGCGCCGGGTGGCGCAAAGCGTCGCCGCGCCGGAGGCCGACCCCGCGCGTTGGGAAGCGCGCTTCCTCGACGCCATGCGCGATTTCCGCTTCCTGCCCGCCGGGCGCATCCTGGCCGGCGCCGGCACCGAGCGCAACGTGACCCTGTTCAACTGCTTCGTCATGGGGACGATCCCCGACGACATGGGCGGGATTTTCGAAAGCCTGAAGGAAGCGGCGCTGACGATGCAGCAGGGCGGCGGCATCGGCTACGATTTCTCGACCCTGCGGCCCAAGGGCGCGCCGGTCCACGGCGTCGGCGCCGACGCATCGGGGCCGCTCAGCTTCATGGATGTCTGGGACGCCATGTGCCGCACCATCATGAGCGCCGGCGCCCGGCGCGGCGCGATGATGGCGACCCTGCGCTGCGACCATCCCGACATCGAGTCCTTCATCGAGGCCAAGCAGACGCCGGGCCGGCTGCGCATGTTCAACCTGTCGGTGCTGGTCAGCGACGCCTTCATGCGGGCGGTCGCCGACGACGATGCCTGGGAACTGCGCTTCGACGGCACGACCCATAAGAGCCTGCCGGCGCGCGACCTGTGGAACAAGATCATGCGCGCCACCTACGCCTATGCCGAACCGGGCGTGATCTTCATCGACCGGATCAACCGCCGCAACAATCTCGGCTATTGCGAGACCATCTCGGCGACCAATCCCTGCGGCGAGCAGCCGCTGCCGCCCTATGGCGCCTGTCTGCTGGGAGCGGTCAATCTGGCGGCGCTGGTCCGCGACCCGTTCGAGGCGACGGCGCGGCTGGATGTCGACGCCCTGGAGGACCTGGTCGCCGATTCGGTGCGCCTGCTGGACAATGTGATCGAGGTCTCGAAATACCCGCTGCCCCAGCAGGCCCACGAGGCCCGCGCCAAGCGCCGCATCGGCCTCGGCATCACCGGGCTGGCCGACGCGCTGATCATGTGCCGGACCCGCTATGGCAGCGACGCCGCGGTGGCGCTGACCGAGGACTGGATGGCGACGATCCGGCGCGCCGCCTATCGCGCCTCGGCCCGGCTGGCGGCGGAGAAGGGACCGTTCCCCCTGTTCGACGCGGACAAGTATCTGGCCGGGGAAAGCGTCGCCGAGCTGGACGACGAGACCCGGGCCCTGATCGCCCGCCACGGCATGCGCAACGCGCTGGTCACCACGGTCGCACCGACCGGGACCACATCGCTGCTGGCCGACAATGTGTCGTCGGGACTGGAGCCCGTCTTCAGCTACCGCTATTCGCGCAACATCCTGATGCCCGACGGCACCAGCCGGGAGGAAGAGGTCGCCGACTACGCCTATCGCCTGTTCCGCCGCCTGAAGGGCGAGGACACGCCGCTGCCCGACTATTTCGTCGACGCCCAGACCCTGACCCCGCGCCAGCATCTGGTCATGCAGGCGGCGGTGCAGAAATATGTCGACGCCTCGATCTCGAAGACCATCAACCTGCCCGAGGACATCCCCTTCGACGCCTTCAAGGACGTCTATGCCGAGGCCTACGCCCTGGGCTGCAAGGGCTGCACCACCTACCGGCCGAACAGCGTGACCGGCGCCGTGCTGGCGGCCCCGTCCGAGGCCAAGGACGCGCCGACCCAGACCGAGCTGCCGCTGGGCGTCCCCGCCGCCGCCACCCCGGCCCAGGACGTTTACGAAGCCGGCGGCATCGTCTACATGACCCAGCCGCTGAACCGGCCCGAGGAGTTGCAAGGCGCGACCTACAAGGTCCGTTGGCCGGACAGCGACCACGCCCTCTACATCACCATCAATGACGTGGTCCAGGACGGCCGGCGCCGGCCCTTCGAGATATTCATGAACTCGAAGAACATGGAGCATTACGCCTGGACCGTGGCCCTGACCCGCATGATCAGCGCCGTCTTCCGGCGCGGCGGCGACGTGTCCTTCGTCGTCGAGGAGCTGAAGGCGGTGTTCGACCCGCGCGGCGGCCAATGGATGCAGGGCCGCTACGTGCCCTCGCTGCTGGCCGCCATCGGCCAGGTGATCGAGCGCCATCTGATCGATATCGGCTTCCTGCCCTCGCCGGCGGCGGAGGACGACGCGGCGGCCGAGAAGCGCCAGGCGCTGGCCGCCGGCGGCGCGGCCGGCGATCCCGGCCGGGCGGGACCGTCCTGCCCGAAATGCGGGGTTCCCGGCCTGATCCGCCAGGAAGGCTGCGACCTGTGTACCGCCTGCGGCTATTCGAAATGCGCGTAAGCGCCGGTCGAAATGCGCGTAAGCGCCGGTTGGCCGTTTCCGACGTCCCGATAGCGCGCTAGCCCCGGGCCAGCGCCTCGACCCGTTCCAGCA
>Ga0070729_10002706_pt1 | contig 22174 bp, 20 predicted proteins | sample tdDd472_FD_66725 | JGI IMG/M metagenome (GOLD analysis project Ga0070729, IMG submission 66725) | Marine sediment microbial communities from the Atlantic coast under amendment with organic carbon and nitrate - tdDd47.2 | ecosystem: Environmental > Aquatic > Marine > Coastal > Sediment | place... | reverse complement strand
CATTCAACAGATAATTATATATGATTTCTGTTTTCTCATTATTCATTGGTGAATCAATTATCACTGCTTTCCCATTCTTAATGACAATCAGACCATTGCTACAAAACCGTCCTGCGTTGGGCCAATTTTCCCAGGTTGTATGAACATAAACTGAAACTCCTAGGGGAATCAGTTCAATATCCTCATTGATCTGGATTTTTTGTGCACAATTTACAACTGTGATTAACATTAAAATGAAAGTTAAGATTTGCTTCATAGTATCCTCAATAAATTGTTCATTTATTATTGAAGTAAATATATTGCTTAGCAAATAGAAATTAAAACAAAAAGAATAATTATATTTCATATCAAAATAGTATGTTTTAATTCCTAAAAAAAATTATTCATTCCAAATACATTTAAGAATCAAATATATTTATTTAAATATTATCAGGATTACTATGGTAGAAAATTTTAAACTATTAGGGGGATTTTCTATGCATTCTTCAGTAAAACAAATTTCACGACGTGATTTTTTTAAAATCATGGCACTATCCGGATATTTTCTAGCACAGCCACAAAAAATGCTATTTGCTAATGAACAGCCTTTTGGCATTATGGACTTCAAATTCAGGACTATGTCTGTAAAACATTTACCAGAAATTCAGAACAAAATGGATCAGGTCTTAAACTCCGGAAAAGTGAGCCAAAATGAAACATTTCAAAGTTATATTAAAGATCGAAAATTCCAATTACCTGAAAATTTTCAGGATGCAAAAACTATAATTGTCGTTGCAAAATTTACCAATGCTGCTACAGTCAACTTCAATTACAATGGAAAAAAATATCCGACCTATATTCCACCACAATATTGGGATGATGGAACAACATTAGATGCATTAACAGAAGAAGTACAAAAACAGGTTATCAAATCAAAAGAATACAAATTGGAAATTGCACGCGGATTTTTCATGAAACGACTTGCAACAAGTTGTGGATTGGCCAAATATGGTCGAAATAATATTGCCTATGTTGATGAATACGGTACCTTTATCACGCTGTTTACATTTCTCACAGATTGGGAAAGTCCGGAAGATCATTACACAGAGGTCCAACAATTAGATTTATGTGACACCTGTAATCTTTGCTTGACTCAGTGTCCGACAGGTGCTATCAGAAAAGAGGAATTCATTATTGATGTATCAAAGTGTGCTACTCTTTATAATGAGACTGACGCCGCTTTTCCAGAGGATATGCCAAAATCTGTTCATGACTCTCTAATGGGTTGTATGCAATGTCAAAAAAAATGTCCTTATAATGCAAAAGTCATGGAGCATCTAACAATACTCGAAGATATCAGTGAAGAAGATACAGAAAAAATTCTTACAGGAAAATGGAATACAGAAAAAATGAAATCAGTAGCAGAAAAATTAAATGAATATTATCCTGCTACCGATGAAGAATACTTTCCTGTTTTCACAAAAAATCTTGGTGTACTAATAAATTGAATATTTGCCACAGAGACACAGAGTATTTCTAAATAATATTCTGTGAGTCTCTGTGCCTTTATGTGATTTTTTATTCTTTTGTATAAAAGAATTTTTTACCATTTACCATAGGTGGCCATTCAACAAGTTTATCGATTTTACCACCCCAATTGGTGTAAAGATGCCCCAGTATTTTGCCTTCATCGAATTGCAAGCTGTATTTGATCAGATTTTCTGATGCATCTACATTGTGCCAACTACATGGGAGAACTCGGAAGCCTTTTTCAATAAACATTGGAATCGATGGATATTCTTCACGTGGTTCATAGTGCCAATCACAAATGATTATATCTTTTGGGATCATGTCAATAGCAGGCCATGTTCCGTTTGCAGATGCTTCCCATTCACCATAATTAATTTCATCGGCATTGATAAACCGATCGCCCCACATGAACATTTCTATACCTTTTTCATTCACAAGATGATTGTAAATGTCATTTGTGGCTTTAGCATACATTTCAGCCGGATCTTTATCCTTTGTATTTGGAGCAAATTCTGATTGGAGCAGAAAGACTTCATCCATTCCCACATGCATTCCATCAACCTGAAAAGCATCAATCAACTCATCCATCAGGGGAAAAACAATTTCGTATACTCTGGGATTGGTAACATCCCACTCACGACAATACAAACTGTCATTATTTGGATATGCTCCAGGTGTGAGGTCAAGTTCCGGATAAACTGTCAATAATTTAAAAGTCTCCTTTGCCCAGGACTGATGTCCAACACTTTGAAACTGGATGATTAGTCTGATATCATTTTCACGACAGATTTGTGCAAATTCTCTGGCAGCCGCTTTTGTAATGACATTATCAGTTTGACGAAGTTCCGGATGGGATTGGAATTCAAAGTGATAATCCACTTCCAGGATCAAAATATTTATTCCCTGTTCTTTGAATTTGGATATATTCTCACCAATTTTAGCTAGAGCCTCATTGTTATTAAAATTCAATAAATGAAAGGCTTGCCAGTATTCTCCATCGTTGGGGCCGATTTTTTCTTTAGAACAGTTGAATAGCGTGATGATAATTGAGAACAAAACTAGATTTCTAAGGATTTTCATGAATTTCTCCCTCATGTAATAATTAAAAATTTACAAAAGCCCTCAAAAATTGTGATGGAAGATAAGGAAATACATTAGAATGTCAAAGAATATTTTCACCATAGAATACACCGAAATTACTGAATAAAAATCATTTTTTTCTCTCAGTGTCCTTCAATTGTCAAATCCCAAATTTATCTTTCATTCCTTCCAAATTCACTTCATTCCAAATTCTCAACAATCCTTTTGTTCTTTCCAACAGAACTTAATAGTTTCCAAAAGTATGGTATGAATAAAATTGAGAGAGAAAAATGAAGAGAAGTATACTTTTATTATTAGCTATTTCATCCTTTTTGAGTGCGCAAATTCCAAAAATAGATTTAAGTTTCCGTGAAGAAAAATCAAAACGTGAAGAAATCAGATACAGAACATTAGCAAAAGTTTCTGATGAAGTTACCGACAACCAGCAATTATTTGATATAAAATATTATTCACTTGATCTGGTTATAAATGTTCGATACTCAAAAATCATTGGCAATACTAAAGTCATGGGCGAAGTATTAAGTGAACCAATGTCCAAAGTTGAGTTAAATTTTTGGCAAGGGCTGGAAATTGACAGTATTTACTTGTCACAAAACAATCAAAAATTAACTTATACATGGGTAAATGATATTTTGTCTGTTGATCTTGATTCTACATATTCAGCTGGAGATATTTTCACCTTCAATATCGAATACAGTGGTAATCCTGGACAAAATACCTATGGATATTTTTCCTTTGACATGTATAATGATCAATCTTTGGTTTGGACGCTAAATGAACCTTATGGAGCAAGAGGTTGGTTTCCCTGCAAAGATGTTCCCTCGGACAAACCTGATTCAATGGATATCTTTGTAAAGGTACCAAAAGGATATATCGTCGCTTCAAACGGAAATTTGATTAGTCAGACAGATGAAATCAACTCCACCGTTTTCCACTGGCATGAACAATATCCAATAGCTACATATCTTGTCTCCCTGGCAATTCATCCATACAAACAGTTTTCCGATTGGTATGTTTATGATGATAATGATTCCATGGAAGTGCAATATTTTGTATTTCCTAATAATTATACAAATCGTGTCCATGACTACAGAAAAACTGTAGATATGATTGAGTATTTTTCTGAGACCTTCGGGGAATATCCTTTTATCGAAGAAAAATATGGACATGCTGAATTTGGTTGGGGTGGCGGAATGGAACACCAGACAATCACAAGTTTAGGAGGTAGTTCAGAGATGCTGATTGCCCATGAACTTGCACACATGTGGTGGGGCGATGCTGTAACTTGTCACAGTTTCCACGACCTTTGGCTCAATGAAGGTTTTGCCAGCTATTCTGAAGCACTTTGGTATGAATATGAATATGATGGTGCTACAGCCAGTGATTATCAATTGTATTCCGAATATTTTGGAGATGGAACAATATATATTGAAAATTTAAATGGTAGCGAATCTTTCTTTTCCAAAGGTCTTCGATATGACAAAGCTTCCTGGGTTCTGCATATGCTTAGAAATGTTGTTGGCGACAACATGTTTTTCGAAATAGTCCAAACTTTTTACCAATCAGAAAAATTTAAATATGGTTCTGTAACAACAGAGCAATTCATTGAACATTGTAATGAAATTTCAAGTATAAATTTGGATAAGTTTTTCCATCAGTGGATTTTTGAAGAGTATTATCCTGATTATTCCTACTATTGGACAACAACAGAAGTTGATTCTGGTTATATTGTCAACTTAACTTTGAATCAGGAACAAACCAATACAGGAATGTTTTGGATGCCAATTGACATCAGAGTTTCCACATTACATGAAGATTATGATTTTGTAATATGGGATTCTGTAAAAACTCAAACTTTTGAATTATTCGTTGAGCAGAATCCTAAGATTATCGACATTGATCCAGACAACTGGATTTTGAAAAAAGTAAAATTGGCTGACACAAGTATCGCCAAAGAAAAACAGGCAAATGCTTTCAGACTTTTTCAAAATTATCCAAATCCTTTTAATCCAGAAACAAACATTGCCTTCAATTTGCCAATAAGAGCAGAAATCAGGTTGAATGTCTATGATATTCTGGGGCATCCTGTAAAAGAGTTGGCAAATGGAATTCTTGAGTCCGGTTTTCACAGAATAATATTCGATGGCTCAGGGCTACCTACCGGCATATATTTTTATAAATTTGAGTATGGCGATCAGACCCAATTCAAAAAAATGGTTTTGATGAAGTAAAGAAGAAGTGCCTAAAGTTTTGAGTGAACTAAATTTGTCAGGAGTAGTTCCAGACAACAACATTTAAAAATTAAATGAAACCAATCTCACAACTTTAGGCACTTTAAACTCTTTACTTTAATTCTCTTTTTAAAACATTTATTCCATTTAGGAACAATTCATTCCATTTATTATATAAACTGATGTTACCAGGACAACAATTTTCAAGTTGAAGTCCTCTCAGGGTAGTAAATTTTAATAATAAGAGGGGTTTTTAATGAGGTACAACAAGTATTTGACTATCGGGCTTTTGTCCACATCTTTGATTGCTTTGGAAATGGCCTGGACTCGTATCTTTTCTGCAGAATTTTTCTATACTTTTGCATTTTTGATATTATCATTGGCTGTATTAGGATTGGGACTGGGAAGTTTATCCCTGAGATTTTTCAAATTTCTCAACAAGGAAACTAATCTACCACACTTACTGGTTCTCACCGCAATAGCCATGTTTCTGGGGCCGATTCTGATTTTCAAACTGAATATCCAATTTGGAGCAATTTTCAGTGACAAGATGATGATTTTCAAATTAATTCTATCAATTTTCATCCTCAATTCAGCATACTTTTTCGGAGGGACAGTTTTAGCACTTTTATTAAAAATTCATAATAAAGAAATGGACAAACTCTACATGGTGGATCTTGTAAGTGCTGGTGCTGGAATCATTGTCATTATTTTCATGATGAACATTTTGGGAACTCCAGTAGCCACTTTTCTAATTTCACTACCAATTCTCATTGCTGCATTTTTGGCATATTCCAAGTATTTAAAAGCAATTCCTGTTGTCTTAGCAATTTTATTTATAGCCACAACACCTTTTGCAGACAATCTGTTACAAGCTCAAAGAAAAGAACGAGCAGAAGTGGAATATACTCACTGGGATGCGATGGCAAAGATCAAAGTCTATACTTATGATGAAACCTACAAAGGTCTGAATATTGATAATGCTGCTAATTCTCCCTGTTTTGGTTTTGATGGCAATTTTAACAAACCCGATTCTGAACTTTATGAATATGGAATTGATGTAAAATACCTCATCCAACAAAATGATGATTGCTGTTTCCTATCCCTCGGTGCAGGTGGAGGTGGCGATGTTCTTCAGGCATTACAACATGGAGCAACAGAAGTTCATGCCGTAGAAGTTATTCCCCATATCAACAAAATGATGACAAAAGGAATTTTATCTGATTTCACTGGCAATATCTACAATGATTCCAGAGTAAAGGTAGTAACAGAGGATGCACGTGCATATGTTCGTCGCTATACTGATAAATTTGACATGATATACTCGCTCAGTGCGAACTCATTTGCTGCAATGGCTTCCGGAAGTTTTGCATTGGCAGAAAATTATCTATTCACAACTGAAGCATTTATAGACTACTGGAATAGTTTGACACCTACTGGATATTTTATGATGGAGCATCAGTTCTATGTACCACGCATGATTTCTGAAGTGCAGGATGCTCTGAAAAAAGTTGGCATAAAAAATCCCAAAGACCACTTCGCCGTATACAATTTACCAAAAATGCGACGGAAGATTATCCTGATGTCAAAACAGCCTCTCACAATGGAAGTGATTGAAAATGCTTTTGGTGAAGTAGGAATCGAAGAGCACAATTGGGTTTATCCAATCTATCCTGTGACCGTGGATTCGTTGCACGATCCACTAGTTCTTGATATTGTGGAAAAAGGATGGGAATCAGCAGCAGAAAATGCACCTTATGATATCTCTCCAACTTCTGACAATCGACCTTTTGCTGCACAAATGGGTTTATGGAAAAACTTCTCATTTAAAAAACTGGATAAAGTGCTTCCTTATGAATTTTTCGGATTTCCACTTTCAAAAATGATCATTTGTATCATTATGATCATCATCTTTGCATTGATAATTCCCATCAATCTTCTTCCTTATATATTCAGTAAAGAAAAATTAAAACTTGCGCCCTGGCTATATTTTTTCATGATTGGAATGGGATTCATGATGGTAGAAGTAATATTGATTCAACAATATGCTTTACTCATTGGCTCTACAATTTTCAGCCTTACCACAATTCTAATAAGTTTATTGATATTTTCAGGATTGGGAAGTCGTTTTTCTCAAAAATTCAATAATATTATACCCTTTGCTGCAATTCTTGGATGGCTGTTATTTAACATACTACTTTTTCCATTTATAGTCGATATTTTCGGAGGATTTGGAATTTTTATGAGAATGCTAGTTTCCATAATTTTGTTGGCTCCTTTGGGATTTTTCATGGGGATGCCTTTTCCAAAAGCCGGGATGCGTGTTGGCGAACTGATTGACTGGGGATTTGCTGTTAATGGAGCTGCTTCTACACTGGGAGCAACACTAGTATTATTAATTGCGTTTACCTGGGGATATTCTATTGCATTGTTGTTTGCTGGATTGTGTTACCTAATTGCATTCCTGCTTTTCAATATCAAAAAAGCCTGGTAAAAATTACTCCCGCATATACAAGAAAGAGTGATCTATATGATCACTCTTTTTAATTTATCATTGCAATCATTTTTCAAAATCATCCAAAATAAATAAAAAAATTGTTTGTTTAATATAGATTATTTAGATTTTCAAAAATAATGTAAAGGATTACAAAATCATGCTATGCACAAAACTTTCGGATTTGTATAAACAAGAATCACTTGATTTTCAACAGGATAGATATAGCCAACTAGAAAAAAAATATCACAAATATTTTCCAGAGACTGAAATTCGTTTTTTCAGCAGTCCCGGGAGAACAGAGATTAGTGGAAACCATACAGACCATAATCATGGAAAAGTTGTAGCAGCAAGTATAAATCTAGACTCTATTGCAGCATTACAAAAAAATGAAACCGATATCATCAACATTTATTCAGAAGGATTTTCCGAACCATTCAAAATAAATATTACTAATTTGGATGCAAATCCATCTGAAAAGGAAACCACAAATGCTCTAATTCGCGGTATTGCAGCCAGATTTACACAACTCGGTTACAATATCGGTGGATTCAATGCTGTGATCACAAGTGATGTTTTGCAAGGTTCAGGGTTGAGTTCTTCAGCATCTATTGAAGTACTTGTTGGATTTATTTTCAACAATCTATTTAATGAAGGAAAAGTTTCTCCACAAGAAATAGCAAAAATTGGACAATATGCAGAAAACCACTATTTCGGTAAACCATGTGGTTTGATGGACCAGATGGCATGTGCTGTAGGCAATATTATTTCTATAGATTTCAAAAATCCTGATAATGCTATTGTGACACCAATATCTTTCGATTTTTCAAAAACAGGATATAAACTTGTTGTTTTAGACACTGGAGCGAATCATGCTGACCTAACAGATGATTACGCTTCAATTCCAAATGAAATGAAAGAAATTGCTCAACATTTTGGTTGTGACTTCTGTCGTCAAATAAGTGAAATTGAATTCATGTCACAGTTACCAATTCTGAGAGAAAAATACAATCATCGGGCAATTCTTCGAACCCTTCATTTTATTAATGAAAACAAAAGAGTTGATCAAATGGTTGAAGCACTGAAACTCTCTGATGTATTCCAATTTTTAATCCTGATCTCTGAATCAGGAAACTCATCCTTCAAATACTTACAAAATATTTATTCTACAAAAAATATCCAGGAACAAGGTGTCAGTCTCGCCTTGGCATTAACTGAAAAATTTCTTAAAAAAATCAACGCTGGTGCCTGCCGGGTTCACGGAGGTGGTTTTGCTGGTACAATTCAGATATTTATTCCTACAAATTATGTTGAGGATTACCATAATTTTATCACTTCAATATTTGGTAGAAATAGTTTATCAATACTTGATATTCGTCCCATTGGTGTTACTGAAGTAGATATCAATATATAAACCTTTCCAACTATCTTTTGTAAACTTTCACCGATTTCAAGACATTTGGATTTTTTCTTTACGTCATTATTTCATCCTCTGCCAGATAGTAATTCTCAATTGTCATAGTAGTAGAACATTATAACATAGTGCAAGACTTATGGACAAACTGGTCTGCCATTTATGAATTTGGCACATGCTGGTACATGGATTGACCTAGAAGGAGTGAAATTTGAAATTATGACTAACTAAAAAAAGAGATTAAAGATCATGACAAAAATAGAGATGTAACTTTTCTCATGATCATACTAAAAATTAGAAATAACTAAAAAGGAGAAAACCATGAGTTTAGTAAGATGGAACACAAGAAATGATTTAGCAAACACAACAAGAGAATTTGATAGTATTTTGAATAGTTTTTGGAATAGTGAAGATTCATATATGTCTAAGTTCAATCCAAATGTAGATATCGAAGAAAATGAAGAATCTTTTCAATTTCATGCAGAACTACCTGGATTGGGTAAAGAAAATGTAAAAATTTCTTTAAAAGATAATATCCTTAGTATCAGTGGTGAAAAAGAAAGTAGAAAAAAAGATGATAAATTAAATTTTCATAGAGTTGAAACCACTTTTGGGAAATTTCAGAGATGCTTCAAATTGCCACAAAATGTAAAACAGGAAGATATTAAAGCTGATTTTGTAAATGGAATTCTGAACATCTCAGTACCAAAAGCTGAGGAAGCAAAACCTCGCGAAATTGAAATTGTATAGATATTCCCTAAGTTAATATCCCCTCATGAAAGCCGGCTTCCCCCCTCGAAGTCGGCTTTTTCTATTGCATAAAAAGTCATAATGCATAAATTCACTCCATGAAATACTATTTTACACAAGTCAACCGATTATCAATTCTCAAACCATATCGCAATCAATATCTTGACTCATTATCTGAGTCACAGGAATTATTTCTGGAAATTCAGATAAGAGAAGGCGAGTATTATTTAATTAAAAATGATGATGATAGAAGTATTGGTTATATTATTTTCAACGGAAAAATATTATTGGAATATTTTCACGAAGATGATCACGAAACAATCCTCATTTTACAAAAAGTAATTCAATCCTTTTCATTGGAATCATGTTATTGCAAATCCTATGATAATCTACTTAGAAATACTGCCTTATCTATAGGAATCACAGCGAACATAATTGGATTTAGTTTCAGAAATTACAAAAGTCAAAATATCAAAAATGCACAGGATGAAATATCAAATCGATTTGCCAACAAAAATGATTTTGATTATATCTGGAAAATCAATGAGGAGGTTTTCGAAACTAAGGATGAGTTAACTGATTACATTGATGATAAAAAAGTCATAATATTTTCAAAAGATAGAAAAGTCATTGGATTTGGAATTTTCTCTCCTTCAGTGGTTGGAAAGTTGGAACATGATATAGGAATGTTAGTAGCAAAGGAATTTCGCAGAAAAGGCTACGCAACTTATATATTAAAATTCCTTGCTGATCATTGTTTGGAAAATGGATGGATTCCTACTGCGGGTTGTGCAGTTGATAATATTGGTTCAAAAAAGACTATTATTAAAATTGGCTTTCAAAATATTTTTCCGTTGCTGGAAATAAAATTTTGATCAAATAAAAAAAAGCCACCATCAAAAATTGAGGTGGCTAATATTCTTATTTATGATTTTATTATTTCTCAAAATACTTTTCGATATACTCTTCCATTACTGTTAGTGCTTCATCTTTACATCCACCGCAAACAGTACCTAGTTTTGTCATTTCCTGAAGCGTTTTGTAATCCTTTGCACCTTCAAGAACTGCATCTTCAATATCTCTGTCAGTAACATTCATACAGTTACAAACAACCTTTGCATTTTCTGTTTCGATTTTTTCTTCCATACCATTTTTACTATAGTAGTCATCGATTGCAGCTCGAAGAGCACGATCTCCAAGTACTGAGCAATGGATTTTTTTATCAGGAAGTCCACCAAGTGCTTTTACAACATCTTGTGGAGAAATATGATATGCTTCATCCAATGTCATTCCAATAACCATTTCAGAAAGTTTGGAAGTAGAGGCAATTGCACTGGCACAACCATAAGTTTTCCATTTTACATCAGCAATTTTACCATCTCCCACCTGGATGACAAAAAGCATTTCATCACCACATTGGATGTTTCCGGTTTTACCCATCCCATCATATTTATATTCTTCGATATTGTCCAAAATATTTTGAGGATCCATAAAGTGTTTTTTTACATTTTCGGAATATACCCAATTACTATCAGTCATAATCAACTCCTTAATTCTCTTGTTGACATTTTTCGTAACTTTGCTATGATTCCAGGCAAAGTATCCAATACATAATCAATTTCATCTTCTGTAGTATCTCTTCCCAGGCTAAATCTGATTGAGCCATGTGCAAATTCATCATCTAATCCTGTTGCAAGAATAACATGTGATGGTTCTAATGAACCGGAGGAACATGCACTACCTGTCGATACTGCTATTCCCATCAAATCAAGATACAGAAGAATAGATTCTCCTTCTACACCTTCGAAAGAAATATTCAGTGTTCCGGGAATACAATCAGTTTCATGTCCTACTACTCTTGTATGAGTAACCTGATCTAAAATTCCTTTCTTCAATTTATTTTTAAATTTCAGAAGTCTATCACCTTCCGGTTGCATTTCTGTTTTTCGCATTTCGATTGCTTTACCAAAACCCAGGATTCCCAGTGAATTCTCAGTACCAGCTCTTCTACCATCTTCCTGATGTCCTCCATGGATCAAGGGACAGAATGGAACACCTTTTTTGATATATAATGCTCCGATACCTTTTGGACCATAGATTTTATGTGCAGACATTGTTAAGAAATCAACATCTAAATCTTTAACGTCAATCTCGATTTTGCCTGTTGCTTGTACTGCATCAGTGTGAAAAAATGCATGATACTTATGCACTAAAGCGGCTATTTCTTTAATATTCTGAATTGTACCTATTTCATTATTCGCCATCATAATTGAAACCAGAAGTGCTTGTTCTTCTTTTAAAACTTCTTCCAAATGGATCATGTCAATTTTACCATCAGAATCTACATTTACATATTCTACGTCAGCACTTTTTCCATGCAGACATTTCACAGTCTCAATAATAGCCGGATGTTCAATTTTTGATGTGATCAGTTTTGGTTTCATTAATCCTTGAATATTACATGACTTCAACGGACAAGCAGACAAAGACAAAACAGTATTATTGGCTTCAGATCCACTCCCAACAAACATTATTTCATCAGGATCTGCATTGATAAAATCAGCAATGATCTTTCGATTTTTTTCAACTTCTCGTCTGGATTCCCGTCCAAATTCATGCATACTGGATGGATTCCCAAATAAATCAATCTTTTCAAACATATATTTTTTCACTTCAGGATGAAGTGGTGTAGTAGCATTGTGATCAAGATATACTCTCTTCATTTTTCCTCTCATGTTTTTCATTAATCAACCTATTAATCTATTTCCTATAAATACAATAGTAAACAGCTAATATCCTTTTTTCCTCATTATTAAAAAATGCGACATTGTCTCTATAAAAATCATGCCTCAATTTTATTTGGAATAAATGTCACTATAAAGTGTCAGATATTCAGACAATTTTTTAGTTACAAAAACCATTGTCAAAAAGACTGTTTTCTTTACACTCTTTTAATATATCAGTGCTTTTATTTTGGTATCAAAGTGTTTATATTAAACTTTACAAATTATGATATGGGGATTTTATGAAAAAAATATTTATACTAGTAGCATTTCTAACATCTATTCTACTTGCAGAAACAAATCTGTTTCCGGTAAAAATTCAAGATAAATTTGGTTACATTAATACTTCTGGTGAACTAATTATTGAAGCACAGTTTTCAGAAGCAGACTTTTATTCAGAAGAATTGGCTAAAGTTAGAATCGGTGACAAATTTGGTTTCATTGATCCACAAGGTGAATTAGTCATTGAAGCAAAATTTGATGATGTAAAGAAATTTTCCCAAGGATTCGCTGCAGTTAAAGTTGATGACAAATGGGGGTTTATAGATAAATCCGGAAACTATTTTTTTGAACCCAACTTAATAGAAGCCAACTCCTTTAATGACAATTATGCAAAAGTAAAAATCCAAAACAAATTGGGAATTATCCCAATGGGACAATCCGAGGCCTTCATATCACTTGAAGGTGATACACTTTTTAAAAAACAATTTCATCGTTTATCATCCTATTCTGAAGGATTTGCAGAAGTTGGAAAAGTGAAGACATTTCTTATTTTCCCAACATCTGTAAAATATGGATTCATTGATGCTAACATGGATTTTGTTATTGAACCAAAATATGATGCCGTTGGTCATTTCAACAATGGACTAGCTCCCTTTGCCATGAAAGAAAAGATGGGATATATTGATAAAACCGGAAAAATTACAATAGAAAATGATTACATATTCACTTATAGTTTTTCAGAAGGTCTTGGGAGAGTAAAAGATTTAAAAGGTTATGGATTTGTTGATACTGCCGGTAAATCTGTAATTGAACCAAAATATCAAAGTGCCGGTGACTTTTATTGTGGATTAGCAAAATTCTATATACAGGGAAAATGGGGATACATCAATAAAATTGGTGAAGAAGTAATCTATCCTCAATATACTTATGCAGAAGATTTTCATTTTGGTCTGACCAAAGTTTCCAAGGATGGAAAAACTCAGATAATCAACAAAGAGGGTGTTGTAGTCTGGCCAAAATAACAACTAATTATCGGAGGGTATTTTGAATTTTCAGTGGAGTTTTTTCATCGATTTTGGGATTATTTCTTTTTCACTATTAATAGCAACATTTCTAAGATTTAAAATCAAGTTCCTGCAAAAATACCTGATTCCAAACTCATTGACAGCCGGATTTATGCTGTTGTTTTTTTATAATGTATTTAGCAACATGGGATTGGTATCAACTGAGAACCTTGGAACAATTGTTTACCACTTTCTCAGTATTTCATTCATAGCAATGACATTAAAAAAATCTCCACCCAGAATTCCCGGACACAAACCCGAACTATTTTCTAACTCTATATCATTAATTTTTCAATATGCATCTCAGGCTATTATTGGGCTATTATTGACATTTTTGTTCATAAAAACAATGTATCCAGATTTATTCCCATCTTTTGGATTTTTTGTACCACTTGGTTTTTCACAGGGACCAGGACAAGCTTTTGCTATTGGAAAAAATTGGGAATCAATGGGTTTTGAAGGAGCAGGAAGTGTTGGGCTCACTTTCGCTGCTATCGGATTTCTCTATGCGTGTTTTGGAGGTGTTTGGCTCATCAACTATGGTATAAAAAAAGAGTGGTTATCTCAAGAAAAATTAGAAATAATCCGAGAAAAAGGTATCCGAACTGGTTTATTCAAAAAGAATGCAAAAAATCCTCAAGGTGCAAAACTCACAAGTGAGTCCGAAGCAATTGATACATTGACATTGAATTTTGCAATGGTCTTCGGTGTATATCTTCTTAGTTACTTGTTTTTAAAAGCAGTCACTTTTGGTTTATCATTCCTTGGACAAGCAGGTCAAGATTTAGGTGATACTTTCTGGGGAATCAATTTTGTATTCTCAGCCTTAACGGCTATTGTTGTAAAAACAATTCTCAAAGCCTTCAAAATCAACTACATAATGGATAATGGCATGCTGAATCGAGTCACAGGATTTTCAGTAGATTTTATGGTAACTGCTTCTATAGGCGCCATTTCCATTGCAGTTTTATGGCAATATTTGGTTCCAATTCTTGTAACCAGTCTGGTTGCAGGATTTGCAGTAATTATCACTGTACCTTGGTTCTGTTCAAGAATTTACAAAGACCATCAATTTGATAGAATGTTACTGATTTTTGGAGCAAGCACCGGTACAATGCCTACTGGTTTAGCACTACTTCGTGTTGTTGATCCAGATTTTGAAACGCCTGCTGCGTCTGATTATATGTTTTCTACAGGAATCACATTTCCTTTAGTAATTCCCTTTATCCTGGCAATCAATCTTCCGGCTTATGCACATACAAAAGGAGATTTTAGTTACTTTTGGTTAGCAATAGGTGTATCATCTATTTATCTTATTTTTTCTCTTGTAAGTTTCTTACTCATTGCACGAAAGAAAGCATTTCACAAACCATCACAAGCTTTTTACAAACTAAAAAAAGAAAATTATGGAATGTAAAAAAACAAAGAATCTAACAAGATGTAACTGTTCATATCCTGGTTGTGAAAAAAAGGGTGTCTGTTGTGATTGTCTATCTTATCATTTGAGGATGAGGCAATTACCTGCTTGCGCTTTTCCAAATGATGTGGAAAGTACCTATGATCGATCATTTGAGACCTTTGCTGACTTGGTTCAGCGAGGGAAAATATAATATTAATAAAGCCACCGGAAAATCAATTCGGTGGCTTTTTATAGCTTTATCCATCAGTCAATATTACTTAGAAAGCATAAGGTATATATTTATAGACACCAACCTGGCCTTCAAAATTACCGCTACATTCATATCCAATAAATATTTCGCCATTTTTCCCAGCAACTGCATCAAAATTATAATATAAATCAGGGGATGTAGTTGAACCTTCACTAATCCATTTTCCACAAGAATTGAGTTTATGAATTTTTATTCCATCGTTATATTCAGCAATTAATACATAAACAATATCATTGGATACAACAACATCAACCTGATTAAGATCATCAGCTAAAATATTTCCCAATAGAGTCCAACCTGAACCATCAAACATTCTTACAAATACTCTCCACTCACCATTTAGTGAAGTATAATAGGCAGAATATATTTTTCCTTCAGAATCAATTGCAAGAGAAGCATCATTTACTTTTTCATCCTGAAAACTACAGTCATGACTACTACTACTAACATAACTATTGCCTAACCATTCCCATTGTCCATTAACACCATTTGTTTCATTGCCAATTAATACTCCTGTTTTTCCGGTTCCACTACTTGTTCGAATACCGGTATAAGGGAGGTTTCCATAACATTCCAATTCTATTCCTCCACCCCAAAAACTATTAGTGTTATTGGTTTTATATCCATTATAGGATTTCCAGTTAATACCATCAAAATAATGTACGCGTCCAGCACCATGATCCATAGTGGCTACCATCAATGTACCATCATCTTTTATGGCTATTTCAGTACCTCCGTTCAATTTTTGATTTCCATCTCTTATAACACTTCCTAGACCTGTTCCTAGATATGAAAAAGTTCCACCGGTTGAAGATGCTACACAAAGTCCTTCATATCTGCTATCATTTACATCATCATAATAAAAATGTGATACAAATACTTCATTGTTATTATCTATGACTATACCCGGAGCATAAGCTTCATCATCTGTAATTGCTATCCGATCTCCATATTGTGACCAACTACCATTATATTTCCATACTTCTACCGATGCTTTGGAATCCAGTGAAGCATCTTTTGCATTTATTGCTAAGAATGGATTTCCCGTTGCATCAACAGCCATATCAACCCCAACATTGGAAGCAGGAGTTTCCAGGAAACCTTTTGTCATAATTTCTGTGATAACTCCCACACCATTAACTAAGACTTCACAGGATGCAACAAGACTACCATCATTGGTGGTTGCAGAAATATTAGTTATTCCTCCACCTATTCCTGTCACCAACCCATATTGATCTACCATTGCAATATTATTGTCAGAACTTGACCATATTATACTTTTGTCTGTTGCATCTTCTGGATATACAACAGTTGTCAACAATTGTGTACAACTAATATCTAATGTATCCTTCTCAATATCCAGGGAAATATCTGTTACATGAATTGCATCTGGTGCAACATTGACTGTACAGTAGGCTTCAAAATCACCATCTTCAGTCCTCACTTTAATAATTGCAATACCATCACTTTTTGTTGTAACTAGACCTTCATTTGATACAGATGCAACACCACCTGCTGAACTACTCCAATATAAGGTTCTATTTGTTGCATTTTCTGGTGAGATTGTAGCAACTAATTGCAATATTTCTCCTATTTCCATGGAAGATGTTGCTAAATTTAATGTAACTCCCTCCACAAGCACATCTGTTGCACCTGTTGTATCCTCACAATTTGTCAACATAATTAATAGGCTTATAACAATTGACATAACTGTTGTAGTTTTCCTTATCATAATTTTTCTCCTTAAATAATCACCTTATATCTTTCAATCTAAATATATGAAGTCATTATCAGATAAAGAGGAGAGATTTGAATTTGATAGGATTGGATTTGAATCTAAAGGGTTTAGACTTGAAATTAGTCTTATAGTGAGTCCAAATAGGCAAATAGTACAGGCTTTTTTTGATTTGAAACTGGAATATTGGAATTGTCTGACATAACCAGGCTACCACCATATTGTTTTTCATAATAATTGATATAATTACAATTAACCAGATGTGATTGATGAACTCTCATAAATCCTAAAGTATTCAACATTTCTTCATAGGATTTTATACTTTTCGAAACCACAATCTTCTTACCAGAATTAATGTATATCGTACAATAAGAATTATCAGACTCAAACCGGATAATATTCTTAATATCAACAACATGTATTTTATCAGAAGTCTTCAACACTATTCTTTTTAGTTCTGGTGATGTATTGCTATAGTTTGAAAAGAAAGTATTGAGTTTGTCTTCAAAACTTCCAGGGATATATTTTTCAGCCAAAACCTTATTGACGGATTGTATAAGTTCAGAGGGATTTAACGGTTTCAATATATAATCAAAGGCACTGAATTTAATTGCCTGGATTGCATATTCCTGATGTGCTGTTATAAATATGATTTTGAATTGTTTATAATTCACTTTATTGAGAATATCAAATCCATTTCCATCTGGTAAATCAATATCCAGAAACACCAAGTCCGGTTTATTATCATCAATCAGTTGAACAGAATCAGCAACATTGCCTGCTTCACCTAAAATATTCACTTCACCAAACTGTAATTCTAATATTTTACGAATACTTTGTCGTGCATGAGTTTCATCATCAATTATTACAGCCTTTATCATAACTTTACCTTTTTTTGTGGGATCTTAAACTCTACAGTTGTTCCAGTCTGTTTAGTTGTGTTAATATTGAAAATGATATTCATATTCAATATTTTTTTAATATTTTCTATTCGTTCTTTGGAGATTTGAGTGGCAAGGGATTTATGTTTCTTTCTATCAACTTTCAGATCACTTAAAATCCCATCCCCATTATCTTCAATAGTAACAATAAGATTTGAACTATCTAAAATATATCTAACTTTTATTTTCCCATCACCTTGGGATTTATTCCGCATACCATGTTCTACAGCATTTTCAATAAATGGCTGAGACAGCATCGGTGGTATTTTTGTTAATTCAGGATTTATATTTTCATCCAAAACAACTTCAAATTCAAATTTATTATCGAATCGTAATTGTTGGAGTGTTAAATAACTTTTCACAAGTTTTATATCATCTTCCAGTAATACTAAATCATTTCTGGCACTTTCAAGAACCATTCTCATCAAAGCTGAAAATTCAGAAATATAGGTAACAGAATCCAAAGGATTATTTTGTAAAATGAAATTTTGTATTGCAGACAAAGCATTGTAGATAAAATGTGGATTCATCTGTGATCTTAGCAGTTTGTGCCTATTTTTTTCAATCTCAAGCTCAGCATGGATTTTTCTTCTCTTGATTAGAGAAATTGCCAATACAATAACAAATAAAATAATTGTAACTAATAGAAGCAACAAGTAATTCCTGGAGTTGATTTTATGTTCCTTGATTTTATTTTCTTTGTCCAGAAGGGCTATTTGTTTTTGTTTCTCAGCTGTTTGGTACTTTGTTTCAACTTCCAGAATTTTCTCTTCTTTTTGGATATTTAAAAGAGAATCCTTTAGCACCATAAAGTTTTCTAAATCTAACAGTGCTACTGCATTATCACCAGTTGCTTTATTTATTTTGTACTTAAGCTCTGCAATTTGAGTACATTCATCCAATAGACTATTTTTCTTGGCTTTATCACCAATAGATTCTAGCAATTTTGTTGCTTCTCTATATTGTTTTTTATCAAAATAGATTTCAGCCAGATTAATATTGGATTGTACTATCCCTTGTTCAAAACCAATTTCATCATAACCGGAAATGGTTTCTTTATATAAGGATATAGCTTCATCAACATTTCCAAGATTTTGATTGATTCCGGCTTTGTAGCTTAATAAGGTTGTAATTCCCCGTTTATATCCAATATCAACACAATAATTCATAGCAGTATCAATGTAAGCAAATGCATTATCATATTGTTTCTGGATTTTATTTACAAGTGCCAATTCACTATAAAGATACGCAAGGATCTCTTTTCTATCTATTACTGATTTGTATTTCAAAGCTTTAGTGTAATAGTTTTCTGCTTTATTGTATTCTTCCTTTAACCTGAACACTTCACCAATAGAAGTCATAGAAGTAACAAAAGAAACTGTATCTCCTTGTGCCTCACGTAAATTTGCTGATTTTATATAATTCTCAACGGCTTTGTCGTATAATCCCTTGAAATGATTGGCAAGTCCAATATTATAGAAACTCAGTCCCATTCCACTACTGTCATTCAGTTCAATATTATAATCAAGGCCTTTTGTAAATAATACGATGGCTTCATCCAAATTATTTGTTAATCCATGACACATGCCAATAAGATTATAAATTCCAGGATATTCTTCCAACAAACGGGTTTTCTGATTGATTTTAATAGCTTGATTTAGAAAATCAATGGCTAATCCATAATTTGTGGAGTCTACATATACTTGCCCAATCTTCTTATAAAAATGAAGTCTATCCGCTCTATCCGGGTCAAGACTCAGTGCTTTTGTATAATAAAAAACAGCAGAAGCATATCCCCTATCTTTATGGTAAGATTCACCAATACTTTTACATAATTCTATCTGGGTAGTCTTATTATTATCATTTTCTGCTTTTGATAGTTCAAGAAGTAAAGTATCAATGTTTTGGGCATTGATAATCGTGACCAACAATATATAACATAAAAAATATTGGACTTTTAATTTCATTGATAGATCTCAAATAAAATAGAATAACAAGGATGCGGTTTATATTATAATTTTCCCTCTTTCATCAATTTCTTATAAGCACAAAGTTCATCACCGATCCAACTTTCTTTCAGTTTTGTGATAATATGCACACAATCCATTTCCAGGCCTTTTGTTGTATGGTGCTGTCCTAATCTGGTCTCATAAACCGGACAATAATATAAGCCATCATCACCTTGTTTTAATTCTTCACAAGGATCACCATCATAGGCACCACAACAGGCACCACACCTGGTACAGATAGCTTCAAACTCTTCATCAGTCATAAGATTGATAGTCTTTACCATCTTCTTTGCTCTTTTCTCTATTTTTAAATCCTGAGTAAACAAAATATAGTCCAGCCAATATCAATATCACTGGCCAAAAATGTAAAAAACGCCATGCTTCAACCATAAACAATGTTCCAATTGTAATAAGAATAGTTCCGGGAATCCAAAAGTCTTTCTTCATTCCTGAAGCAAAAAACATTGCAAAAAATCCTACACCAGGAGCCATGACAAATACTGGCCACAATTCATCTATCATTCTCCAATTACTTTCTTCCATATAAACAAAGAAAATACCAATGATAGTCAAGATACAAGCAGGCATCAAAAGCCCTAATTGTTTTTCTTTCAGGTAAGCAACAAAAAATGCCAATCCTGGAATAATCATAGCGAAGGGCCAGATATCATCCCAATGAAACCAATGTCTCTGTACACCAAGTAAGAATATACCAAGAAATATTAAGCTGATTCCTTCAACTAATTTGTTTCTATTTTTAGCCATTATGTTCTCCTTTTGATTAATCAATAAACAAATTTACGATTTAAAATAACAAAAGCATCTCGAAAAAATATTTTTTTGTCAAAATGTTTACATGTAATAATTGACATTAATATATCAAAACAATAAGTTTTCTATGTAATAATATATAAATAGGAAGAGATTATGGAAAATTCAACACAATTTAAAAAATGGGATTTGACTTTGATAACCTTTCCAAATGGTAAAAAAAGACCAGCATTGATCATTTCACCCGAAAGGCATAATACTACACATGATATTATAGTATTATTTATTACAAGCAATCTCGGATCAAAAGAAGAGTTTGGAGATTATAAGATTATTAATTGGGAAGAAGCAAAATTACCAAAACCAGCAACCATCAAAATGAATTTTTCTACAGTGAAAAAGAATCATATCAAGCCACTTGGCAGACTTACTCCAGAGGATATTACAAATTTTGAAAAAAACTTCAGCAATTTCTTTAACCTATCTTAACTAATTCTATCTAATAAAGGAGAAAATCATGGGTGTAATGAGTATAAGAATAAACGATAAGAAGAAAAAGATGTTAAAAGTCATCGCATCAATTCAGGGTAAAACAATTGGTGGATTAATTGAGGAACTTTTAGATGAGTATATTGATAAAAATATGAGTGGTCTCAAAGATACAATCAAAGAAGACGACCTGGGTATGATAATGCAATTAACCGAAGAATCATTTTTAGATTGGGAAAACGATGAAGATGAAATCTACAACAGCCTTTGAAAAATGGGATCTAATCCTTGTGTCCTATCCTTTTACAGATAAGAGTAGTAAGAGAAAACGACCCGTCCTAATCGTATCTCCAGAAGACTATAATTCCGGTAAAAATGTGATTGTTTTACAGGTCTCTTCCAAAAAGGATCAATCCAATGAAGATTATCAAATTTTGAATTGGGAATCTGCCAATTTACCATTACCTTCATATATTAAAATGAAGTTTGCCACCATAAAAAAGGACATTATTAAGAAAAAACTTGGCAGATTATCAGAAGATGATATAAAAGTTTTTAAAAATTATTTATAGTTAAAAAAAGGGAAAACATGCGAAAGATAATCCAAATTTTCACATATATACTGGTGCTGTCCTCCCTACTTTTCGGACAGTATGGAAAAAATAAAGTAACTTATGATGAATTTGACTGGAAATATATCCAGACTGAAAACTATGATATATACTTCTATCAAGGTGGCGAAAAACTAGCACAGTTTGCTGCACCAGTAATAGAAGAACAGACCAAACGTATATGCAATCTCTTCAACTGGCGTTTGAGTCGTAGATTTTCTTTCATCTTATATAATTCTCACAACGATTTCCAACAGACAAATGTAACATTAAGCGACTTAAGTGAAGGTACAGGCGGTTTTACAGAACTCTTTAAAAATCGTGCTGTAGTTCAGTTTACAGGTGATTATCACGAATTCTGGCATGTTATCCGACATGAA
>Ga0070729_10002704_pt1 | contig 22204 bp, 16 predicted proteins | sample tdDd472_FD_66725 | JGI IMG/M metagenome (GOLD analysis project Ga0070729, IMG submission 66725) | Marine sediment microbial communities from the Atlantic coast under amendment with organic carbon and nitrate - tdDd47.2 | ecosystem: Environmental > Aquatic > Marine > Coastal > Sediment | place... | reverse complement strand
ATTGTGGCCGGTCTGCTGATAGAAAAAGGTGAGTATGCCTCAAGCATGCCTCCTGCTCCGCTGGTGCACATCATTGATAACTCCAGTCTTGAGATAAAGACTTTTGTGGCCGAGGAACATTCCCGGGATATCAAGGTCGGTCAAAAGGCGGAAGTTACCATCGAAAGCGCCAATGCAACTGTGGAAGGGACCGTTGTATTTGCATCGGACCGTATTCAGGAAGCGACCCGGACTTTTGAAATACATGTGCGCATCGATAATCCTGATAGCGCCCTCAAATCCGGTGCCTATGCCCGGGTTACCATTCTTGCTTCCACGGACCAGAATGCCACCCTGCTGCCCACCCGTTCTATCCTTCGGGATAACAGCGGCAAACCCTTTGTGTTTATTGCAGCGGACGGCAAAGTCCAGCAGGTCTTTTTGAAGATTTCCGACAGCAATGGACAGCGGACAGTAGTTGAAGGACTGGACGCCGGCAGCACCATCATTACCACTGATCTTGATGATCTGAAACAGGGTGAGACTGTGACAGTGAAGGACCAGGGCTAAGGAGCGCATAATGTTTCTCTCAGACATTTCAATAAAACAACCTGTTTTTACGACAATGGTCATCATCGCTCTTGTGGTGTTCGGGGCAATGGCCTACCCGAAGATGGGGCTGGATCAGCTTCCCAATGTTGATTTCCCCATGGCTACCATCATTACTATTTACCCCGGTGCTGATCCCGAAACAGTGGAGACCGAAGTAAGCAAAAAGATCGAGGAAGCCGTCAGCACCATCAGCGGCATCAAGGTTCTTAAGAGCTACAGCGCGGAAAACGTCAGCCAGGTGTTGGTGCAGTTTGAACTGGACGTGGATTCCGCCCAGGCCATTCAGGATGTTCGGGACAAGGTGAATCGTATCATCGGCGAACTTCCCGGTGAAATTGAATCTCCACAGATTGAGCGCTTCGAGTTGGGAGCCATGCCGGTTATGACTCTTGCGGTTTCCGGCCCGGGGACTCACGCGGAAATCACCGAATTTGCCCGCAAGCGGATCAAGGAAACCCTGCAGCAGATTCAGGGCGTGGGCTCCATCGACATTATCGGTGGCCAGGAACGTGAGATTAAAATCTGGGTAGACCCCCAGAAGCTTGAAGCTAAAAATCTTACGGTGCTCGATGTGGTTAATGCCCTTGCCGCCAAAAATATCGAGATTCCCGGTGGACGTTTGAGCGCTGATAATTCCGAATTTGCCGTTAAGGTCAATGGCCGGATGCCGGATGTGCAGAGTTTTGCCGATATTACCATCATGGAAATGATGGGGCAGAAGATTCGAGTGGGCGATGTGGCCCGCATCGAAGACGGTATGGAGGAACAGCGCAGCTCTGCCCGCCTCAATGGTGTTAAGGCCGTATCCCTGAACGTCATCAAGCAGTCCGGCGCAAATGCCGTGGCCACGGTTGACGAAGTAAAGGCACGTCTGGATGAACTTAAAGCGGATTTTCCTCCCGGGTGGAATGTTTCCATTCCTGCGGATACCAGCATTGCCACCAAAGCTTCTGTGGATGATGTTCAGTTCGATCTCTGGTTTGGCGCCTTTCTTGCGGTTTTGATTATTCTTCTGTTCCTGCGCAATGGTCGTTCCACAATCATCAGCGCCCTTGCCTTGCCCACTTCCGTCTTTGGTACCTATGCATTTATCCAGGCTTTGGGCTTTACCCTCAACACCATGACTCTGATGGCGTTGTCGTTGTCCATCGGTATTTTGATTGATGACGCTATTGTGGTTATCGAAAATATCTACCGACACATGGAAAACGGCAAAACCGCCATGCAGGCAGCCAAAGACGCCACCGCAGAAATCGGGATGGCAGTCATGGCCATTACCCTCAGTATTGTGGCGGTGTTTGTGCCGGTGGCCTTTACCGAGGGAATGATCGGCAAATTTTTCTATGAGTTCGGTGTTACGGTGGCCATTGCGGTGCTGCTGTCCATGTTCGTATCCCTGACCCTAACCCCCATGCTGGCATCCAGATTTTTGGGTCATGGCGGAGACAATGCGTTTTACCGCATGATTGAACGCGGACTGGTTGGCCTTGAAAACTGGTATAAAGGAGTCCTTACCTCTGCTCTGCGGCGTCGCTGGACCGTGGTTGCCGGAGCCATCGCCATCTTTGTCGGCAGTATTTACCTGATGGGGCAGCTCGGCGTGGAGGCGTTCCCTGCACAGGATAACGGCGAGGTCAACGTGGAAATTGAACTGCCGGTGGGAACCGCTTTACCCAAAACCGAGGAAATAACCGGATCCATCGCAAAACAGATACGGGAAGAATACGGAGACATTGTTGTCACAACCCTGAGTTCCGTGGCCTATGATCCCCGGGAGTCCCAGCATAAGGGCAAAGTCTATGTCAAAATGCTGGACAAAACCGAGCGTGACCTGCAACAGGATGACTTCATTGCAGAGCTTCGCGGTAAATTTAACAATATTCCCGATGCCACGGTGACGGTTGTACAGGCCGACATTACCCGTGACAGCGCAGGATTTTCAGCCTCTCCCATTCAGTTCAACCTGCGTGGTGAAGATATGGCTCTGCTGGAAAAAACCGCCAACACCATGCTTGAGGAAATGGCGAAAATTCCTGGTATCGTTGACGCCAAGCTGACCTACGAAGGCAGTAAGCCGGAAGTTCGGGTTGATGTGGATGACGATAAGGCCAGCCGCCTCAATATTACCGCGGCGCAGATTGGCCAGACGGTTCGTGCCCTGGTCGGAGGTGTGACAGCCACAACCTACAAAGAAAAAGGCGAGGATTACGATGTTGTGGTTCGGCTTGAAAACTGGGAGCGCAAAGATGCCCAGCAGGTGGCAAGCCTGAAGGTTCGCAACAACAGCAACCAGCTTGTCAATGTTGGCAGCACCGCCAGCATTTACCCTGATGAAGGCCCTTCCCAGATTGAGCGTGAGGCCCGGCAGCGTCAGATTACCATTATGGCGAACACAGAAGGTGATCTGCCTCTTGCCGAAGCCGTTGAAAAAATTGAAGCCATTGCCGCAAAGGTGGTTCCCAAAAGCGTAGCAACAAAATTTACCGGTGATGCTGAAATTATGAAAGATTCATTTGCCAATCTTATAGTGTCACTGATTCTTGCTATTCTGTTGATCTACATGATTCTTGCAAGCCAGTTCGGCAGCTTTGTGCATCCCTTTACCATTATGCTGTCGCTGCCGCTGTCGCTCATTGGTGCGGTTGGCGCATTGCTGCTCACCGGCAATACCATGAACCTGATGGTGATGATTGGTATCATCATGCTCATTGGCCTGGTGACCAAGAACGCTATTTTGCTGGTTGACTTTATTATTACCTCCCGTACCCGGGACGGTCTTGAGCGCACAAAAGCCATTATCACTGCCGGTACCCTGCGTTTGCGTCCGATTCTTATGACCACCGCTGCCATGATATTCGGTATGCTGCCCGCTGCCATGAGCAACGGTCACGGTTCCGAAATGCGCGCCCCCATGGCTATCACGGTTATCGGCGGCCTGATTACCTCTACGGTGCTGACCCTGGTGGTGGTGCCTGTGGTGTATGAACTCATGGATGACCTGAGTCACAACCGCGTTGTGCAGTGGATTCAGAACAGTATTTTGACCAGCAACAAACAGCCTGCCGTCAATGAAGCGACAGTTGCCAGGACAGCTGAGTAACCATTATGAACTCCTCCCGTTTCCAACCCGCCAACCTGCTTCCCCCGGTATTCCCGCTATGTGCGGGAAGCCGGTGGGGGCGGGAAAGCATGGAGACGGATGTATATTCACTGCCGGTTGACCATATTGCCAAGAGGTGAACTGATGACAGTGTCCGGATACAAAACAGAAACGCACCTAAAACAGGAAATCGCCTGGGCCCGCACCAGCGGAACCCTTAAATCATTTCTGCAAAGCTATTTTGCCGCAGTGCTGTTGACCCTTTGGAGTTTTTCCCTGCTGGATCTTACCCTGGGACTTCCCGTGGCTCCGTTGTGGATGATTTTAATGGCGTCGGTTTTTATACCGGTTCCCCTTGCAGCCGCATATGCGTGGTTGCACCAGCCGTATAACGAAATCATCATTTACCCTCTGCATGCGGAAACTATATGGCGGCGTTTGTGGCGACATTACTCGTGGCTTATTATTGCGCTTGTATTGTTTGCCACATGGTCCGGGCTGTATTTCTGGGGCAACATCATGTCCGATTATTCCGGTGCAGCATGTGTCCCCGGTGCACTGGATGCGTATGTGCCCTTTGTTCCCGAAGCCGTATACATCTACCTTTCGGTGTACTGGTTGTTTCTTGTGGGAGTGCTTGGCAGTCGTGATCCTTTAGAGAGTTTGGCCCTTTTAAAAGGGGGCATGGTGCTGGTGGGAGCCAGCGTTCTGGTGCACATGATCTATCCGGTGGTCATGCCCCGACCGGACATAACAGGTAACGGCTTTGCCCTGTGGACACTGGACGTGTTGTATCAGACAGATCGCCCGGTGAGTTGTTTTCCATCAACCCATTGCGCCTTGGCATTGTTTGCGGCTTTGAGTATGTATCGCCGCAACAGCCTGACAGGCGCTTTGGGAGTAACAGCAGCGCTGGCCATTGGCATCTCGACGCTGCTGACCCGGCAGCATTACGTTGTGGACGTTGTGGCCGGGTTTATATTGGCATCTGCGGCGTACTGGTATTTTGTGCATTACGGTCTCTCTGCAACCACACCTGCTCCCACACAAAAGCATGCCAGTCGTCTGCAGGTGCCCCATTAACCATTCTGCGGGTGTTACCCCGCGTTTTGAAAGGATACTGTCATGATAGACAAGGACCACAGCGATACAAAACACAAGACCCGCTCCGGTGTTACCCGGAAAATGGCCCATGAAGATGCTTCGTCCCGCTATTTTGAAATAGTGATTGAACCGCAGGCCACATACCATAAAAGCGTTAATGTTCTGGATACCTGTCTGTATGTAGTGGAAGGCTCCGGTACGCTTGTAATTGGTGATGATACCTATCCGTTGCGGCCATCTTCATTTAACTCAAGTCCGGCACGATTTCCTCAGGTGATTAGCAATACCGGTTCAGAGCCCCTGCGTATTCTGGAGATTCAGCCGTCCCAGGGTGGGGCCAATTATTTCTACCCCGTTCCCAGGTAGGTACACCATGCGCATCGTGGATCATCGCATAACCTGGGGCTGCATTTTGAGTCTGGCGCTGCTGGCGCTGATCCTTATACCATCAGCTGTCAGTGCCCGGACGCCATGCACCCAAAACTGGACTGTTACCGTATGGGATGACAGCAGTCGCATGGTATCCATTCAGGTGTTGGAAGAAAATATTTGCTCCGGCGCCCACCGGGCGAATGTTGTCATCACCATGGTGGATGTCATGGGAAACCGTTTTGAACGCAGCAAACGTTTTGACAAACTGTGGTATGAAAAGCAGGAACATGGCGGCACCCTGTGGATGGGAGATGCGTTCATCCGAATGGCAGAAGACCACTACACCTTTCATGCACATATCAAGGACATGAGCGCCACCATAACAGTGCAGCGGGAGTTTCCATCTCGTGTGCCTCTTCGCGATGACATGCCTTCAATACTCCGGAATGCCGGAAGCAGCCTGGAGTTACTGGTTCCCCGGGGATCGGCGGAAGGGTATTTGATAAAGGATTCAGTGCCCTACGCCCTTTCCGGGATCGGTATGGTGGATCGCATGGCTTTTGATGATTTTTCTGCAATTTCTGATATCGAATCGGTAAGAATCATAACTATAAATAGACAAAACTCTGTGATAATTTATGGTGTTATGGGCGGTGAGACCGATGCGCAGCAAGCTCCGTTGATGTTTGGCTGGGCAGGCGGGGTAATCAATCCGCCTATCATGGCAACGGATATCCGTATGCAAAAATTCGAGTACAATACCAGCACCGCTGTTCCGCAGGCGGAACTGGTACTGCTATGCCCCCGGCATGTAATTTCCATTACATCTACCGGGCACGGGGAAGGCCCGACCAGCGAAGGCATGACAATGATTTCCCGGCAACCTCTGGGAGCACCCATGCAGAACATAGGTTTTGGGCGGTTTACCCTTACTGCGCCACAGGTCGTCGTTAAATAATCTACAACGCATATGGGGGCGTATTTTGCCGGAATTGCTGTGACAATTCCGTGACGCTATATGACAGTGCCGTGACACACGCTGAAGAGCAATGCATATCATGAGGGTATGAAGTTAACACGAAGCATTGATACGGCGAGGATCTCATGAACGCAAAAGAACGTTTTTTGAAGGCCTGCAACGGACAACCGGTTGATCGTCCCCCGGTATGGATTATGCGGCAGGCTGGCCGCACTCTACCGGAATACAACAAGGTACGGGAGAAATATTCTTTTTGGGAAATTTGCAAAAATCCCGAGTTGGCTTCTCTGGTTACCCTGCAGCCGGTCAAACGGTTCCCTTTGGATGCCGCCATTATTTTTAGCGACATCCTTACCATTCCCGCTGCAATGGGGCAGGAGGTGAGTTTTACTCCCATGAGCCTGAGTCCCGCAATCCGTACTGCTGCGGATATCGATTCCCTTCCCTCACCGGATGTTTTGGGTGATGTGGGTTACGTCGGGAAGGCAATTGAGGCGGTGCGCTCGGAAGTTGGACAGGACTTTCCGGTGTTGGGTTTCAGCGGTGCACCCTATACTCTGGCAAGCTACATGGTGGAAGGTGGCAGCAGCAAGAGCTTTCATCGCATCAAAAGCCTGATGTATTCCCAGCCGGACGTTTATGATCGTCTGCTCACCAAGATTGCGGATACCGTGGCAGAGTACCTTCTTATGCAAATTGAGGCATCGGCCAACGCTGTGCAGTTGTTTGACAGCTGGGCCGGAGAGCTTTCCGTGGCGGATTTTCGTCAGTTTGCCTTGCCCTATGTGCAGCGGATTATTGCACGGCTGAAAGATTCATCTGTCCCGGTAATATATTACATCAATGGCATTGGTGTGCTGCTGGAAGCTGCCGCAGAAAGCGGTGCAGATGTCATGGGTATTGACTGGCGCATATCCCTGACCGATGCCCGGCGCAGGCTTGGCGTTGATCGGGTTGTGCAGGGCAACCTCGAACCGGCGGTTCTGTTTGCGCCTGCTGATGAAATTAAACGTCGTACCTTTGAGATGCTGGATGAAATCGGCGGCGTGGGGCATATCGTTAATCTAGGGCACGGCGTGTTGCCGGACACCCCCCTGGACGGCATTGCGGCATTTATCGATGCCGTCGCACAGTGGTCAACATTATCCCGGTGAGGTGATATCATGATCAGCCCTCGAACACTGCCTCCGCATCTGGTGCAGAAATACGCCACCACGGGGCCGCGCTATACCAGTTACCCCACGGCTCCCCAGTTTTCCGAAGACTTTGACGGTGACGACATCGCTGCACGGTGGAAGGCTACAAACAAACCAGCGGGAACGCCGCTTTCCCTGTATGTGCATCTGCCGTTTTGCCGCAGTCGCTGCCTGTATTGCGGATGCTATACCCATATCGGCAAGTCAAAGGATACGGCGGCCCAGTATGTTGATGCCATGCTTCGGGAAGCCGACAGCATCCGTAATCTGATTGATGGTGATCGTCCGGTACAGCAGCTGGCGCTGGGAGGTGGTACGCCAACATTTTTGCGTCCCGAAACCATGCGCCATCTGATAGAGGGATTGAAGCAGCGATTTGCCTTTGACCCCAACGGAGAGCGCTCTATAGAAATCGACCCGCGTTCTGTTGATGAGGCATATCTTGATACCCTGGTTGAGCTTGGCTTCAATCGTTTCAGCTTTGGTGTGCAGGATTTGAATCAACAGGTGCAAAAGAATATCGGGCGCATTCAGGGGGCGGAGCATATCCGCGACATGCTTGATCACTCCCGGTCCATCGGTGTACAGGCGATTAACGTCGATCTGATCTATGGGCTGCCGGGGCAAACTCCACAAAGTTTTGAGGAAACCATACAGGGTGTCATTGAAATGAAACCCAGCCGTATCGCCCTGTTCGGATATGCCCATGTGCCCTGGGTCAGTCCTCATCAGGCCGCCATGGAGCGGCATCATATTCCGGATACCGATGAACGGCTGGAGTTGTTCGGCATTGGCTATGAACTTCTGCTTGAAGCAGGGTATGCCCACATCGGTATGGATCACTTTGCTCTGCCCGATGACGAACTGGTGGTGGCTCTTAACAGTCAAACCCTTACCCGCAATTTTATGGGTTACACAACACGTCACGGTCTTGATTTGGTGGGACTGGGGGCCTCTTCAATCAGTTCCGTAGGGACCAGCTATGCCCAGAATACCAAAGATCTGGCGCAGTACATGGAAGCTACCGAAGGCAGCCGGTGGGTGAAAGCCCTGGCCATGAACGATGATGATGTGTTGCGGCGGGCCATAATCATGGAACTGTTCTGCAATTTTCATCTGGACATTGCAAAAGTTGAGCAGCAGTTCGGCATTACCTTTAAAAAATATTTTGAGGACGAGCTTGTTGCACTCAAGCAGTTTGCAGCAGACGACTTGATTGATATCAAAGATTCGGCATTGCAGGTAAGCGATCTGGGAAGGTTTTTTGTCAGAAACATTTGCATGGTGTTTGACCGCTATTTAACGGTCAAGGGCCGCTATTCAAAGACACTGTAACTATGAACACGGTAAAAGGCGCGGCAACCTTTGGGGTCATCTTGATGGACATGGGCGGCCCTGCGGATATCTTCGGAGTAGAAGCATATATCGCCGCCATGCTGGGAGACCGTGATGTGGTGCAGATGCCTTTGGGGTGGTTGTACCAAAAGCCTTTGGCGCGGTTCATTGCCCGCAAGCGTGCCCCAAAGGTGGAAGGGCGGTACAAGCTGATCGGCGGCGGGTCTCCCATTGTCGGACACACCCGTGACTTAGCAAAGGCGGTAAAAGACATTGTTCGCCATCCGGTATCCATTGCCATGCGCTATACTGCGCCATTTGCGGCACAGGCCATTGATGAACTGCGGGTGCAGGGCGTAAACCATATTCTTGTTGTGCCTCTGTTTCCCCATTTATCAGGGGTCAGCACCGTGTCGGCCCTGAAAGCCATTGAGAAAGCCATGCCGGAGGGGATGGAGTGGGATGCCATACATGATCATCATGATGATCCCGGGTACATTGCCTCAGTTGCCCGGGGAACGGAAACATTGCTGGAAGAAGTAACGGATACATCTTCTGCCCATATCATGTTTGCGGCTCACAGCATTCCCGAATCCTACACCCGGCGGGGTGATCCGTATATTGCGCAGATAGAAACCACTGCACGGCTGGTGCATGAACACCTTGAAACCGAGGTGCCATATACGGTTGCGTATCAAAGCGCTGTCGGCCCGGTAAAGTGGCACAGGCCTGATGTGGAAGAGGAACTGCAGAGGTTGAAAATTGCGGGTATTTCCGATCTGGTGGTGGTTCCCCTCAGCTTTGTGTCGGAAAACCTGGAGACCCTTTATGATCTCGATATTGTGCTTAAACGCGCCTGTGACAATGCCGGGGTAAACATGCTCCGGGTTCTGGCAACAGGACTACTGCCGGGATATTCCGAGGCGCTGGCGCATCTTATAAATACTGCTATAGAAACATGGGAGTTACCCGATGCCTGATGTAATCGTTATTGGCGGCGGAATTTCCGGATTAACCGCAGCGTGGGATCTGCACGCAAAAGGAATGGATGTTCTTGTACTGGAAGCCTCAGAGACTCCCGGTGGAAACGTTCAGACTATCCAGATGGGGGATTACCGTATGGAGGCGGGCCCCAGCAGTTTTATGGGGTCGTCTGAAAACCTGTGGCGTCTGGTGGAAGAGTTGCAGATAGAAGAGTTGTCCGAGGCTGCCAGCTCTGTATCCGATAACCGCTATATTTATCGCGATGGCCGTCTTATGGCATTGCCCCTGGGCCCCATGAGTTTTCTGACCACAAAGCTGCTGAGCCTGCGGGCCAAACTGCGTCTGATGATGGAGCCCTTTATTCCCAACGGCGCAAAGGAACATGATACGGCATGGGAATACTTTATCCGGCGTTTCGGTGTTGAGGCCGCAACTTTTATTATGGGGCCCTTTATTTCCGGCGTGTATGCCGGTGATCCTAAAATGCTGGGCGCACGGGCCGCGTTCCCAAAGTTCTGGAACTTCGAACGTAACAGCGGCTCTATGATACTGGGCGCCATAAAATTCATGCGGGAAAAGAAAAAGCGCCTGGCCCTTGAAGGTAAGGTGTACCGCAAGGGACTGTACAGTTTTGATGGTGGCCTTGGCACCCTTACCAACACCATTGCCGATCGTCTTGGACAGCGCGTTATTGCACATGCCCCGGTGAGCAAACTTGGTAAAAACGGCAAGGGCTTTGAAGTTATGAGTTCTGCCGGGCAGTGGCACGCTCCCAACGTGGTGGTTGCTACGCCCCCGCATATTACCGCCGACATTGCAGGCGATGTGACTTCCGGTATCGTAAAACCTCTTCGGGAAATTCCCATGAGCCCGGTATCGGTGGTGCACTGGGCTCATGAAGATGATCCCAGGGTATTCCCCAATGGCTTTGGGTATCTGATGCCCCGGATCTATGATCTGCGGGTGTTGGGCACTATATTCGGTTCCAATTTGTTTATGCGGCGGGCTCCGGAAGGAAAGCGGCTGTTTACCTCATTTTACGGAGGCATGCTTGACCCCGGCGCAATGAATCTTTCCGATGAAGAATTGTCCGGTACCCTTCGCAGCGAAAGCAGCCGCGTGTTTGGAGCATCTTTGGATAGGGCGGAAATATTGTCCATCATGCGTTATCCCGGTGGTATTCCGCAACTGTTGCCGGATCATCCTGAGCGCATCCAGATTGTGCAGCGTGAAGTGGAGAAAGTGCCGGGAATGGTGCTTGCGGGAAATTATCTGACAGGTGTCGGCATAGAACATGCCGTAGCCAGCGGATATACTGCGGCTGATGCAATCACCAAGTTGCATTCGGGCTCGTAAGATGCGGGAAGATTAGGCCATGCAGACCGTATCCTCGAACGATATACCTCTTTTGGTAATAGGCAGCGATTTTCGGCTCGCCTCGGTGGTGCTGCGTGAACAACTGGTCAGCACCGCTGAAACCCGGAAGCCTTTGTTTGAATCAATAAGGAAAATTGACCCTGAAGCGGGTTTTGTGTCGCTTGAAACCTGTAACCGCACCGAGTGGATTATCAGCACTACCCAGCCCCAGTGGCTCGGCGATATTCTCAGAGCCCACATGATTCACATCTGGCAGCAGGCGTTTCCCCAGTGCAGTAATTTCCCTGAACCCTATATGTACACTGGCATGGATGCGGCGCGGCATGTACTGCAGGTTGTGGCGGGGTTAAAGTCCCTTGCCGCAGGGGAAGCCCAGATAGCCGGGCAGTTTCAGAAAGCTCTGGAGTTATCCCGGGTGGAACAGTCGGCGTCTATTATTCTCAACGGTCTGGGCAGTGTGGCCGGGCGTATTGCAAAGCAAGGATACCGCATCGGTTTTCGCAGCGATCACCGTCAGGGTATTCATGGAATGGCAGGAGAGTATCTGCGTCGCTATTTTGATGGTGAAACAAAAGGCAAGAGGGTGCTGGTGGTTGGTATGGGTATGATTGGTCGCCGTACAGCAGAATACCTTGATCAGCATCTGGGCTGTGATGTGACTGCGGTTAACCGCACAGTCAAACCTGCCCAGCAGGGGCAATGGCAGCCGCTGGCGGATCTGCGGCAGTTGTCTGCCGATGCCGATGCCATTGTTGCGGCCACCGGAGCTCATCAGCCGGTTATTACCGAAGACAACATCATTGCTCCCAAAGGAAAAGATGCGTTGCTGGTGCTGGATATCGGTATTCCCCGGCAGGTGGGTAAAGACGTGGAAGCCGTTGAATCCGTGGCATACCGTGATCTTGATGATCTGATGGACATCAGGATCGACCCGGATCAGGCCCGCTTTGCAACGGAAATGAAAGAACTGGTGGAAACCGAGCTTGAGCGGTTTAAGCGTTTTTGTCACGAACGGGACATGGTGCCGTTTCTGGATAAAACCCGCCGGGGTCGCGAAGAGATTATCCATCAATTGATACCCGAAATTGTCAGAACCCGACTGCATCATCTTAACGACAGCGATCAGCGTCTGGTGCAGGAGGTGGTCAGCGATCTGGTGCGTGAATATTCCAACGATATTTTTGCCAACATTCACCTGGCTTTAGATGAATACTGGAGTTCAAAAAATCATGATTGATAACATACGAATCGGCAGCCGTGGCAGCCGGCTGGCTCTGTGGCAGTCTGAAGAAGTCTCCCGGCAATTGTCGGTGCCATCCACCATTACGGTTATCAAAACCAGCGGTGACCGGTTTCTTAATATGCCGTTGCAGGGGCAACTGGAAAAAGGGTTCTTCACCAAAGAGATCGAAGACGCCCTGCTGGCCAATGACGTGGATATTGCCGTGCATTCCCTGAAGGATCTGCCAACAGAGTTTCCTCCGGGGCTGCGCATCGGCGCCTATATGAAACGGGCTCCCGTGGCGGATTTGCTGCTGATTCATCCCGACTGGCATGATCCCAACGGGCTGATGTACATGAAGGACGGATGCAGGGTGGGGGCGACCTCGCTGCGGCGGCAGGCCTTTGTACGGCTGTTCAATCCAAAGGTTAACCCGGATATGCTGCGGGGCAATGTGCCTACCAGAGTGCGGAAATGTGTTGAGGGACAGTATGGGGCCATTGTTTTGGCCCGGGCTGGCGTGGAACGTCTGCAACTGGATTTGGAGCCTTTGATTGTCTATGAACTCAAGCCGAAAATCTGGCTGCCTGCCCCGGGGCAGGGTGCCATGGCAATTGAAATGCGGCAGGAAGATAGTGCAGTTGATGAGGCACTGCTTCCTTTGGATGATCCTGACACCCGCATTGCCGTTGAACTGGAGCGGCGTCTGCTGGCAAACTTTGGTGGTGGTTGTCATACCGCCTTTGGGGCGTATGCCAAAAAGGATGGAAGCATATGGACTGTGCATGCGGGGCTGGAAACCCCCGAAGGCTGGCAGAGTGCCAGTTTCAGTGGACTGCCGGAAGAATTGTCCATTATTGGTCCTGAAGATATGGAACGATTTACCGTTAGAACCCTAAGCGATGGTGCAGAGCTATGCAAGCCCTTCCAGTCGTCATACTGACCCGGGAATCCGAAGATAACCGGGCAGTGGCCGCCCGTCTGATTTCCGAAGGCTATTCCGTGGTCGAATATCCCTGTATATCCGTGGGTATGCGTCCGGTGGACGCAGTCAGCGGCAAAGCGGCGAATTTTGATGACTACGACGTACTGATATTTACCAGCAAGCGGGGTGTCATGGGCGTTGCCCACATGGCGGATACTATACGGGAAACCAAAGCCGACATAGCTGTTATAGGACCGGGGACTGCACAACACCTGGTTGACATTACCGGTCGTCAGGCTGATCTCATACCCAAAGAGGCAACCGGCGAGGCAACTGCCAGGGCACTGATTGACGCATATCCACAGGGAACAAAAATGCTGTATCTCCGTGGTGATATGACCACCGGCACCATGGCAAACATGCTGAATGACAGTGAGATGGATTTGCATGATATAGTGGTGTACGAAAACATTGCCCCCCAGTTGCAGCCCCTGTTTCCCGAAGGTCCGGCGATCGCCGTGTTTGCAAGCCCTTCTGCGGTGCGCCGGTTTTTTGAGGCCAATCCCCATCTTGCCGTGATTCCCTGCGTTGCCATTGGTCCGGTTACTGCCGATGAACTGCAACGGCGCGGGATAACGGAGATATATGTTTCCAAAGGAACCGATACCAACGCAATCGTTGATTGTGTACAGCATACAGCCAGTCAAGGAGAATCCACATGACCTATTCCTCTACCATATCCGAGAAATTATATGCCGAGGCCTGCAATTGTATTCCCGGCGGCGTCAACAGTCCGGTGCGGGCATTTAAGCAGGTTGGCGGCACCCCGGTGTATTTTAAAAGCGCCCGGGGCAGTAAGGTTGTAGATGTAGACGGAAACAGCTATGTGGATTTCTGTCAGTCATGGGGACCAATGATTCTTGGTCATGCTCATCATCAGGTGGCAGAGGCTGTTGCCAAATCAATTCATGACGGTTTGTCTTACGGCGCATGTCATAAGGCGGAACTGGACATCGCCCGCTTAATCCTTGAAGGTTTTGAAGGCTATGACCGGGTGCGGCTTGTCAGTAGCGGTACTGAAGCGGTCATGACAGCCCTGCGGGTCGCCCGTGGTGTTACAGGAAGAAATCTCGTTTTGAAATTTGAAGGCGGATATCACGGTCATTTTGATGGTATGCTTGTGAAGGCGGGCAGCGGTCTTGCCACCCATGCCATCGCCAGCTCCGGCGGTATTCCTCAGGGCATCGCCGAATCCACGCTTGTTGCTCCGCTGGATGATGAAGATGCAGTAAAGGCTCACTTTGAAGCCCACGGCAAGGATATCGCCGCAATCATTATCGAGCCCATGCCTGCAAACAACGGACTGCTTTTGCAGCGCACAGAATTTCTGCGGTTCCTGCGGGATATTGCCACGGCCCACGGCGCGTTGCTGATATTTGATGAAGTGATTTCGGGATTTAGGCTGCGCTATGGCGGTTACGGCCAGAGCCTGGGCATTCGGCCGGACCTGGTGACCCTTGGTAAAATCATTGGTGGCGGCATGCCAGTGGGCGCGATTGTGGGAACTATCGGATATCTTGATCAGCTTTCTCCTTTGGGTGCAATTTATCAGGCAGGCACGCTCAGCGGTAATCCTGTCAGCCTTGCGGCGGGAATCAGTACGTTGAATATATTACGGGACGAATCGCCCTATGAAGTGCTGGATGCCTTGGGGCACGAGTTTGAGCAAACCCTTGCTGCTTCCGGCATTCCGCAGGCCCGGTGCCGTCGTATGGGATCAATTGTGTGGCCCTATTTTGACACTACGGATTTTCCGGCCCGGGCAGACGCCATATCAGAAACTGCCATGAAGCGCTTTACCGATATGTACTGGCCGCTGCTTAAGGCCGGGCACTATCTGCCGCCTTCATCATACGAGGTTCTTTTCATCAGTGCAGCCCATTCCAAGCAGGAAGTCCGCGATCTGGCAAAGGCCATGGTCGGGTTCCTGAAGGATGCGCCATAAACGGTTCGGGAGGTCCGCATGGATCACGTATACGTTGTAGAAGATGAACAACTTATCCGCACCATGGTTAAAATCAACCTGGAGCGGCAGGGGTATACGGTACATTGTTACGAAAACGCCGAAGATATGCTGGATGCCATGCAACCGGGTCAGCAGGGCGTACTGCTGCTTGATATCATGCTGCCGGGCATGGATGGCGATGAGGCCCTTGCAGAGTTGCGACGGCGGGGAATCGATATGCCGGTGCTTATGCTCACCGCCCGCAGGGATGTTGAAACCAAGGTGAAAACGCTGGAACAGGGTGCGGACGATTATCTGCCCAAGCCCTTTGACATGGACGAATTGCTGGCCCGGGTGCGGGTGTTGCTGCGTCGTCGTTCCCAACACTAAAACCTTTGATGCCCTTGCTGGCACAGGGAGATTTACATGAGCTTTCCGGTAACTAGAATGCGCCGCCTTCGCGAACACGCCGTGGTACGGGATCTGGTGCGGGAGAATCACCTGAGTGTTAACGATCTGATTGCTCCGTTGTTTGTGGTTGAAGGGCTGGAACATAACGAGGAAATCGTCTCCATGCCCGGTCAGTACCGATTCACCATGAAGGGCATTGTTGAGGAATGCCAGCGACTGGCGGACCTTGGCATTAAGGCGGTGATCCTCTTTGGGATACCGGAGCACAAGGATGAGGGCGGTTCCGGAGCTTATGATGACAAGGGTATTGTGCAACAGGCCATTACCGCCATCAAAAAGGCGGTGCCGTCGCTTCTGGTGATTGCCGATACCTGCCTGTGTGAATATACCTCCCACGGTCATTGCGGAGTGATTCACGGTGATCGTTTGCTGAATGACCCGACCCTGGATCTTCTTGCCAAAACCGCTGTCAGTCAGGTGCGGGCCGGGGCGGATATGATTGCGCCGTCTGATATGATGGACGGAAGAATTGCCGCTATTAGAGAAGCCCTTGATGATGCCGGGTATACCCACATTCCCATTATGTCCTATGCCGCCAAGTATGCGTCTGCTTACTATGGCCCTTTCCGGGATGCCGCCGACAGCGCCCCTGCCTTTGGAGACCGCCGCAGCTACCAGATGGACCCGGCCAACGGAGAAGAGGCTCTGCGGGAAGTTGAGCTGGATATTCAGGAAGGCGCGGACATTGTTATGGTAAAGCCGGGGCTTGCCTATATGGATATTTTGCGCAGAGTGAAGGACTCTTTTGCCTTGCCCACGGCGGTGTACAACGTGAGCGGCGAATATGCCATGGTCAAGGCTGCGGCCCAAAACGGCTGGATCGGTGAGCAGCGGGTGGTGCTGGAAACCCTTACCGGGTTCAAGCGGGCCGGGGCGGACATCATCCTTACCTATCATGCCGCAGACGCGGCTGCCTGGCTGGGATAGAACCTTAGTTGTTTCAGTACAATATGATGGGGTCTGCAATGTTTTTTGTGGGCCAAAATGCGCTTCCTTAAATGCGTTTTGTTTACTGATTTCATACACGATTCGATTGACAATCACATTTTTGGGGGCTTTTATAATGTATAGTGGTCGTGGTATCGCATCGGCGATAATACATCTTGATAAGACTTGCCGGTTGGAGGCGTTATGAAGCGCTCGTTGTATCTGATTCTTTTTGTTGTTTTCACCATTATACCTCTGGGGACGAAGCAGGCTCAGGCGGCTCCCAATATGGCGGCCATGTACTGCCTGTCCTTAGGCTATGAGTATGATGTGAAGGTTGGTAAGCTTGGGGGAGAGCAGGGCATTTGCCGCCTTCCCAATGGTGTTGAAGTTAATGACTGGGCGTTTTACAAGGGCAAAGTGGCTTCTGAATATTCCTACTGCGCACGGCACGGCTATCAGGCTGTTTCTGAAGTCAGTGAGCATAAGGGATATCGTCATGCACAGGCCATGTGCGTTACAAAGGGTAGTGATGGCAGCATTGGCAACAGCATTCCTTTGGCAGAGTTCATGGACATGCACGGAGATGCACTGCCGGTTCCGGCTCCCAAAAAGGAACGCAATGTCAGCGATGCGAAGGATGTATGCACCGTGGGTCCTCTGACCAGCCTGCGGGCCGCACCCCAGAGCTTTGACTGGCGTAATCATAACGGGCACAGTTACATTGGGGCTATCCGCAGTCAGGGCGATTGCGGCTCATGCTATTCCTTTGGTGCTACTGCGGCAGCCGAAGCGACGTACAATATTGCTTCAAATCTTACCGATAACAATGTGGCTGATTTTTCCGAAGCGTTTTTGGCCTTTTGTCTTGATGATTATTACAGTGGATTTGGCGGCTGTGACGGAGCCGACTATACCTACAGCGAACTACAGGCACTGGTAGACTACGGTGTCATCAATGAATCGGTGTATCCCTATAGCGATTATGATCAAAATTGCCCCGGGGGCATGATGGATAATCCTCGTATCCAGTTCAGCGATTGGGGACGGGTGGGCTGCAACGACATTGAGGCCATAAAAAACGCCATCATGACCTACGGTGTTGTCGATGCTGCAGTGCTGGTTGAGGGTGACTTTGACGGCTATGATGGTGGCATTTATTCTGATGGCAACACCAGTTGCGATGCCTCGCCCTGTTATGATGCAACCACCAACCACGCCATTGCACTGGTGGGTTGGGGCCATGACGCCGCACAGGGCGATTACTGGATTCTGCGCAACAGCTGGGGTGAGAGTTGGGGTGAAGATGGCTACATGCGTATCGCCGCCACCTCTGCCAAGGTTGCCTGCGCCGTAACCTATCTCGAATATGGAACCAAGCCCCTCGCGATAACCGGAGACGCCTCTGACCGGACCCAAAACAGTGCAAGGGTTGCCGGTATGGTGAATCCCCGTGGTTTGGCCACAACCTATTACTTTGAATATGGCCGCACTGCGGCTTACGACATGATGACCGCAACGGTGTCTGCGGGTAGCGGCAGCAACGATGTTACCGTTGACGCTTCCATTTCCGGACTGCTTGCGGAGCAGACCTATCACTATCGTCTGGTGGCCTCCAACACCAGCGGCACCACCTATGGCGCTGATGCAGTGTTTAACACCACCGGGCAGCCTGCGGTTCCCGAAGCAGTTACCCTCGCCGCCACCACGGTCAAGGGACGCAGCGCGGTGTTCAACGCCACGGTGAATCCGCACTACAGCGCCACAACCTGGTATTTTGAATACGGGACCTCTGCGTCGATGGGCAGCACCAGCCAGAGTTTTCAGCTTGAGCCTCTTAATGCCAATACCGATGTTTCACTGAGAATTGCCGGACTGGAACCGCTGACAACCCATTATGTTCGTATTGTGGCGACCAATACCCTTGGCACAACCCGGGGCGCTGTTCAGACATTCACCACCCCACGGGCTCCGATTCTGGAAGAGGATTTTGAGGGCGGTGTCATGCCCGATGGCTGGCAGAACAGCACAGCTTCTTCCCAGGGCTGGTTTGTGACCACCAACGGCAGCAGCACCTATTTTGAAATTCCGGATCATACGGTGTACGCCTGTGCCAACGATGACATGGCCAATGATGACGGCAGTATGGATTACCTGCTTACGCCCGTCATTAGCTTTGCGGGTTACACTGATGTGTATATGACCTTTAACAGTTTTTATGATGGCCAGTACAGCCAGCTGGCCACGGTGCGTATCAGCACCGATGGTGGATCAACATGGTCAGATGTGCAGACCATCAGCGCGTCGACTCAATGGAATGAAGTGACTCTGGATCTTTCGGCCTGGGATGGCATGGACAATATCATGCTGGCTTTCCACGCCGATGATGCAGGAGCCTGGGCAGGTGGCTGGGCCGTGGACGATATTATTGTTGACGGCACCGCCGAGGAACCTGTGGTTGGAGCGCCGGTGTTTACGCCTCCTCCCGGCACGGTTACAGCAGGCACAACAGTAACCATCACCAGCTCAACCGCCGGGGCATGGATCTATTACACCACCGATGGCAGCGTTCCCGGCTGGGGATCAAGTCCCTACAGCGGTCCGGTGACCATTAGCCAGACCACGACCCTGAAGTCCATTGCCTTTACCGCCGATGGGCGTAGCACCGTTACCACAGGGTTGTACACCGTTGAGAACTGCAGCTGTCACGAGGTGAACGAATGCTGTAATGGCTGCACCCCCATCAACATTAGCGGTGCCTGCGGTGATGCCACTTCTTCGGTGTGTGACCGCGCCGATACCTGCGACGCTCTGGGGGTATGTCAGGCAAATCTGCTGCCCCAAACCGTGGTGTGTCGTGGCTCGGAATCGGAATGCGATATACCGGAATACTGTGACGGCAACGGTGGTTGCCCACGCAATCAGGTGAAGCCCGAAGGCACCGAATGTGGCAGCAGCCGTGATACTGTCTGTGACAATCCCGATTCCTGCAACGGTTCCGGCGTATGCGTTTCTAACTTTGAAGGGCCGCAGGTGCTATGTCGTCAGGCTGAAGGCGACTGCGATGCCGCAGAATATTGCGATGGCAGAGGGATTTGCCCCACTGACGGCTATGCTCCTCAGGGCACTGCCTGCGGTTCTGATATTGAAAACACCTGCAATCACGCCGATACCTGCAATGGCAGCGGCATCTGCCAGCCCAATTTTGAGTCAGCCTCAACAGTGTGCCGGGCGGCGGCCTCCGAATGCGACCTGCCTGAATACTGCAACGGCACCGGAGGCTGTCCCCAAAATGAGGTTAAAGCCGAAGGCACTGCCTGCGGCAGCAGCCGTGATACGGTCTGCGACAATCCCGATACCTGTGACGGCAGCGGTCAGTGTCAGAACAATTACGAGTCCGGCGATTTTGTGTGCCGCGTATCGGCAGGCGAATGCGACGTGGCCGAATACTGCGACGGTGCAGGTGTGTGCCCTGTCAACGCCTTTGGCCCCCAGGGAGAGGCCTGCGGATCACAGACATCCGGAGTTTGTGACAACCCGGATACCTGCGATGGCGCTGGTGAGTGTCTGGACAATCATGCCTCTTCCGATACGCTGTGTCGCCCTGCCGATGGCCAGTGCGATGTGGATGAATACTGCAACGCTGCGGGGCAATGCCCCGGCGATAGCTGGGTGACAGACGGAACCCTGTGCGATGACGGTTTGGCCTGTAGCATGGATGATCAGTGCAACAACGGAATTTGCACCGGAACGGTTGCAGACTGCGACGATGGCAATGAGTGTACCTTTGACACCTGCAGCGATGAAGACGGTGGCTGCGTGAACGAGGCTGCTCCGGAGTGGTACCAGTGCGGAATTGATGTAAATACCCCCATGGCGTGTTTTACCGGTATCTGCGAAGCTTTGCCTGCCGGGGATGATTGCAGCGCCGCGCTGCCCGTAACCATTGGCGAAACCTACAGCGGTTCCTTTGAGGGCTATCACCGTTACCGTAATCCTGATGATGCATGCATGGACACGGTTCCCCAAGGACCGGACGTATTGCATAGTGTAACCATGGACGGGAATGCGTTGTACCGTATCGAGGCCGTATCCGATGGCGGGCAGGATATCGCCGTGGTGATATACCTGGAGTGTGACGAGCAATCCACCTGCTTCGAAGGGCTCTATGGACAGGGTGCCGTGTCTGCCATTGACTTGGCCTTTGAAGAAGAGGCCAGCCTGTTTATCCAGGTGATCGGCGCTTCTGAGGATGATACCTACAGCCTGCTTGTTGAAGAACAACCGGTGATTGATGGTGATGATGATGTTGTTGACGCCGTTGATCTTACTGACCCGGAGCCCGAGGTTGATGACATTGATGCCATTGACAGCGAGATTGTTGATGGCGATGTAGTTGAGCAGGAAGACGATGTTGTTGGTGACGAAGAACCGGACACCGACGGTGATGTTGAAGTGGACGGTGACACCGAAATCGAGGGCGATACCGAGATAGATGGCGATGCCGAAGAGGCTGTGGATGGAGACAGTGACGTAATCGATGGTGACGATGACAGTATGGAAGAGGAACTCGATGATATCACCGATGCTGTGGACACCACTGAAAATGACATCATTGTTGACGGCGATGATGACAGCAGCGACGCCATCGTCGATGCGGTTGATGATGATATCATAGAGCAGGAAACAGCTGATGCCGTTGATGCTGTAGACAGCGTTGACTCCAACCGGCCCGGTATTTCCACCGGTGGCGGTGGCTGCGCAGCAGGTAGCTCGTGGCTGTGGTTGCTGCTGGCGGGACTGGGTATGCTGAGGCGTAAACAGCGCTAAGACTGATACCTGGACTATAGATACAACAGCGGATGCCTTCGGGTGTCCGCTGTTTTTTATGGAGGCAGTATTCGCAGCTATTGTATAAGTCCCTGAAATCTTGCGGGAAACCAGTGGTCATGCTAGCGTTGTAAACATGATAATGCATTTTATAATGACGACGTTTATGGTTGGGGTGCTGGGTGCTATGATAATCTGGCTGCTGATTCAGCCGGTGGTGTTTATCTCACATCGTCTGGATGAGGGCGGTTTGCCTATGGGCCTGGTGCTGGGTATGCGCTTTGTGACGGCTGCATATGTAGGAGCGGGATGGGCTGCCTGGATGGTGATCCGGGTGCTTCGCGTTATCAATCAGGACGGCAACACCGAGCCGGCGGTATATTATTTCCTTGGGATTGTTTTTACCGTGGGCGCCATGGCCTCCACCTTTGTTGGTGAGCGTCAGAAAATCGTCTCCATTGCGGGTATGATTTTTGTGGGCATTGCATACCTGATCTTCTGCATGAGTCCGGACCTGATTATGGATACCTATGGCTGGTTTGTGTACTGGTATTATGGGCGTCTGGCCGGCCTTGTCTGATACTACCGATATCTAAAGCATTTCATAAAACAAAGGGATGGTTTCTGCACAGATGCTTTGGCGAAATCCCTCTGCTTGCCTCCCTGCCTCGAAAACGTTACACTCCATTGTACAAGGGAGAGTGCTGATAATGGACGCAAAGAAAGCCGCGATACACATCATCAGGGAGCTTATCGCCCAGGGGCATGAAGCCTATCTGGCAGGTG
>Ga0070729_10002702_pt1 | contig 22215 bp, 20 predicted proteins | sample tdDd472_FD_66725 | JGI IMG/M metagenome (GOLD analysis project Ga0070729, IMG submission 66725) | Marine sediment microbial communities from the Atlantic coast under amendment with organic carbon and nitrate - tdDd47.2 | ecosystem: Environmental > Aquatic > Marine > Coastal > Sediment | place... | reverse complement strand
CTTTCAATGGATGGATGGCCCTGCATGTCACCAACAATTGCCAGCCCCTGTTTTTCAGCCTCCGCCAGTGTCCCCATCTTCTGGGAACAAGCCTTGCAAATACAGGTTAACAGATTTTTTTCCCGAAGCTGGCTGTAGAGATTTGCAAAAGGGGCATCTGGCTTGACTAAGTCGGGAATAAGGCTGGTGGCAGCTCCTTCAATAACAACCTTAACTTCATAACCTTTTTTTTCAAAATCAAGAGCATAGAGCATAACATGGGCAAAGCAGGTCAGCTCTCCATTATAGGCAAGCAGGGCAACTTTTTTCATCTAAAACTCCTCTTATCGATGGCGTCGTAAAAACTCTTCATCTGCTTCGTTGTTGCGATTTTTCTATCACTACGACGTACTCCAGTACGCCGAAATGATAGAAAAACCTTACGCCTCGCATATGAAGTTTTTTACTTAGCCATCCAAATTCTTTTGTTTTTACGAATTCATCAATATTCATTGTTTAATTCTTTCGCTCCCGACAGCACTACAGAAAAACTTTTACGATCATGGAAGTCCGGCTTCCTGCCATGGTGATCAATGGCCCAATAACTGGCACTCCGGTCAATGGCCTGCAGGACACTACTCACCCCGAGCTCAAGATCGGCACAATCATCGATGAGACCGTTAAAATCGAGGGTACAGGTTAGCGACAAGAGGTTTCCATCCCTAACAACACGACAAACAGGCTGGCCCACAGATCTTTCCTCCCGCATTCCGGTACGGTAATCAGCAAAAGAATAAACATTCCACAGGCCGTTTGGGCTAAGGTTCACTTCCCAGTAAGCGGCTTCATCTTTAATACCAAAAAATAATTCAAAACAGCTTTGCCGCCACAGTTCATGGCAACGGCCAGTGCCCTGGGAAATGGTGGGCCAGCGAATACGATCCAGCGCACCCTCCACCATGTAGGCAACCTCAATTGCACCGGATCGCCTGACCAGAGATCCGTAAACATGAAGGTTCTCGGTTATCTGTCCGGCCGCAAAAGGGTGGAGTTGAAAATGCGTTGTGACCCGCTCTGCATGTTTTATCGAATACATATTCAAGGTGTTTCTCCATACTGGCAAAAGACTGCTACACCGTCAGGCCCTGCCCGTGATATGGCACATCCACCTCGAATCCCTGTCCGCGAAGATAATCTGCAAAACCAAGGGATTGCTCTTCTTCTCCATGAACCAGAGCGATTTTTTTGATTGAAAGGTTCGAGTCTTTTACAACCCGGGTCATTTCATCTCTATCTCCATGGGCACTGAAACCACCCAAAGTAATCACCCTTGCTTTGAGAGGATAGTCTTTATTATAAAACCGAACCATCGGAGGTGCTCCCTGCCGCCCACCTTCAGCATATTTCTCACCTTTTTCCTGCAAATGCCTGCCAAATGTATTTTGTCCCATATAGCCGACAATCAACACGGTATTTCGCTCATCATGGATCTTGTGCCTGAGATGATGCAGGACCCGTCCCCCCTCACACATCCCAGATCCTGCCAGGACGATGTGAGATTTGGTGTCGCGGTTCAGCTCCATTGATTCTTCAACACTCTGGACAAACTTCAGCTTCTCAAAATCGAATGGATTGATACCATTTTTCAGAAAGGTCTCATGTGTTCCCTCATCATAGGTCTCTGGGTGCTCCCCAAAAACATGGGTGATTTTCGTTGCCAAGGGACTGTCGACCCAGACAGGCATCGGCGGAACTTCTTTTGCCAGGTAGAGCTCATGTAGAAAATAGAGCAATTCCTGGGTACGGCCATAGGCAAAGGCGGGAATAATCACCGAACCACCCCTGTCAAAAGTTTCGACTAGAGCCTTTTTCAACAGAGGTTTCATATCGACCACCGGCTCATGTAACCTGTCTCCATAGGTACTTTCCATGATCATGAGATCAATATCCCTGTGCTCTCTCGCAAAATCAAGGGTCGGATCCTTGATAATAGGCTTGTTAAATCGCCCCAAATCTCCCGAATAGAGTACCGTTTTCGTCTGACCACCAGCTTTAAACTGAATGACCGACATGGCCGAACCAAGAATATGGCCGGCGCCATAAAACGTACAGGTCAGGTCCTTGCCGATAGTGACGGTTTCACCGAGCGGAACACCCTGAAAATATTCTAACGATTCAAGAGCCTCAGTCATGGTATACAGCGGAGTAACAACCTCCAGATTGTTTTCGCGCAGTAATTTTTCAGCTACCTCGGTGCGCAAGCCATGGTCACCTGATTTTAACAGCGATTTTATCTCCTGCTGATCAGCCTTTGAAATTTTTGATTTCCCGCCTTGGGTCTTGATCTGGCCCAAAAAGACCTTGGCAGTCTTATAATTAAGATAGGATGCATCCCCTTCCTGAATCTTGGCTGAATCCATAAGCAGATATTCACAAGCATGGGCTGTTGCCCTGGTACTGAAAATTCGTCCGTTAAACGCACTTTTGGTGAGCATGGGAATACGACCTGAATGATCGATATGAGCATGGGACAGCACCATATTGGTCAACATTTTCGGATCCACAGGAAGAACTCGATTCTTTGCCTCTGTCTCCTTTCTCCTGCCCTGAAAAAGACCACAATCGAGTAGAATATTGTCCTGATCAGTAGTCAAGATATGGAATGAACCGGTTACCTCTCGTGTAGCGCCATAAAATGAAACGTGCATAGATTCTCCTCATGGGTATCCTGAATAATCTTTCTTCTTCCCTAGTTCCCTCATATTTCTTTGTTTTTTTTTAGCAAAGCGCTGCACAAAACTCAACAGCAATCCCAAGGACAACATAATCATTTTTTCAAGAAATCTTTGCATCTATACAGATTCGATAGACTCGTGGTGCACAGTGTCCACATTTGGTAAGAGAGGATGCAACGATCATTCGGTTTACAGCACTACACGCATAGCTAATTTTGTCAATCGATTGCGTGAACATTCCAGGGCGCTGCATATCATAGAAATGTAAAAATCCATTGGGTTTGAGAACCTGGAGTGCACCTGACAAAAATTCCTCACCTCTGGTTGGCAGGGGCATGATCACCCGGTCATAAATAGCCGACAAGGTTGGCAATACCTCTTTTACATCTCCAAGATAAAGATGGATATTCTTTTGTTGTTTATTTCGAGAAAGATTTTTAACTGCATAGGCATGTGCCTGGGGGTTCTTCTCAATGCCGACAATGGATTTGGCCTTGCCATATTTGGAAATAATCAATGGAAAAGGCGCAATCCCGGAAAAGAGAACAAGGACCGACTCTCCTTGACCTACAAGCGATGCGATCCTCTTTCTTTCATTTCCGCTTCTGACAGAATAATATACCGTTTCAGGGTTGACGAGCAGCCGTATACCAAACTCTTTAACCTCGGTCTCTTTTCTGTTTTCTCCGGCGAGAATCTGCAGTGGAATGGTTCTGTATTCACCTCCATAATTACCCGCTCTTTTAGCCACAACCCTGATCTTCCTGTTACTGCTCAGTATTGCTTCTGCAACAAGATGCTCTTTTTGCTCCAAATCCTCCGGTATAATTACAATAGCAATGTCGCCCACAACATCATACGCCGCGATCAAACTTTCCATCTCTCTTTCAGACAAACTATCCTTTAGTCTTTCTTGTAGCTTCATCGACGTTGGTTTTTCACCAGTTCATTGCAAGACTTCAATAAAAAACAGCGCCAGAGAACCTAAAGTTCCCATGACGCTGTTACGAACAAAATCTAAACCGCAAAAAGCTTAGATTCTTAAAAAGAATGTATGAGTGTCCCGAGAATATTTTTCTTGTATTTTTACTAGAAAAATAAAGTTATCAAGACACTTATGCCCCCTCTATCTGGATCAGATTTTGGTTACATTCTCCGCAGCAGGACCTTTCGCGCCGTCCACAATATCAAATTTCACCCGCTCTCCTTCTTCAAGAGACTTGAAACCTTCCATATTGATTGCTGAATGATGAACAAAAACGTCTTTTCCCCCATCTTGCTCAATAAACCCGAATCCTTTAGAATTATTGAACCACTTCACTGTACCTTCTGCCATGACATACTCCTTTGACATTATGCAATTATGACTTTTTATGTACCATACAAAAGTCAGCCGATTTTTCCTTATACCCTTACCGTCGCAAAATACAAATAAAAAAGTTACATCAGAGCCATTTTCACTTTGCCGAGCACTAACCTTAAGAGACCATTATTGGGGAATAAATCCTGCCAACCTGACCATTACCCTGGTCATCGGTTCGATAAGTTTATCATTAAAAATATAGCGGGAATTATGACATGGTATGGAAAATAAACCATCGTCACCTGCCCCTCCAATAACGAATGATCCCGGTATCTTGTCAAGATAATAACTGAAATCTTCTGAGGCCATGAGAGGTATCAGCGTTTCTTTGTCCAACCAGCTTTTACCAAGGACCTCGCCAAGAATTTCCTGAACAATACGGGCTTCTGCCGGATCATTTACAACTGCTGGATAGCGAGGTGAAAATTCAACTTCTGCTGCAACATTATAACCAGCTGCAATCGACTTTGACGTTGATTCGAGCAGCTCACCAATCAATTGTAGATCACCGGTCGTTTCCATTCGTATCGATCCGGCAAGTATTGCCTGGTCTGGAATAACAGTTTCAGTACTCCTGGCATCAATAGAGGTGACGCTTATAACCACAGCCTGCTGTGGAGGAAGGCGCCGACTGACAATTTGCTGCAAGCCCTGTGTCAGTGCTGCAGCAGCAAGAACCGGATCACGGCAGAGTTCAGGCTGGCTGGCATGTCCACCACTGCCTTGGAGCACGACTTGAAAGCTGGCATTGGCTGCCATAATCGGCCCCGCTGGACAAATGGCTTGACCAAAGGGGATGCTGGGCCAGTTATGCCAGCCAAAAATCCGGTCAACTCCTTCAAGAGCACCATCTGCTATCATGGCCTTAGCACCATAACCACCTTCTTCAGCTGGCTGAAAGAGAAACGAAACTGGCCCCGGAAGAGTATCCTCGTGTTTTTTCAACCACTCTGCTGTGGCAAGCATTGTAGCCATATGACCATCATGCCCGCAACCATGCATGCAGCCAGGTACTGTCGACTTCCAGGGGACTGCAGCAGTCTCTTCCAGTACCAGACCATCAATATCAGTGCGAAGAGCAAGATGGTCACCACTTTTCCCTTTACCAATATGCGCCACAATCCCGGTTTTCGTGCACGGCCTCCAGGAAATGTCCAGCTGGTTGAGTCTTTTTCCAATTGCAGCAGAGGTTGCCACCTCTTTCCAACATGGCTCTGGTATCTTATGCAATTCCTTTCGCGTTGCTATAGCTCTCTGAATCAATCTATTCCAAGACACATCTACACCTTCGACAAAGCTTCAATTCTCTCATGAAAAACAACTGCCCCATTCTCTTCTCCATAAGTCCTATCTAGCTTAATTATATTGTTTATGCTTTTCGAAATTACAACCAGCTAACACCTTTAGTACAACAATATAGGTTGATTTAATGAACACTTTATGATTACTTATCCGTGCAAAATCGCACAAAAACTAATTATTTTCTGCTTGTGAAATTCAATATTTTTACACCTGGAGGGAAAAATGTTTAAGATTGTGAAACGCGAAGAAATGGCAGAAGGGACTGTTATCCTCAACGAAATAGAGGCTCCTTTAATTGCCAAGAAGGCCCTGCCCGGTCAATTCGTCATTCTCAAAGCCAACGAAGAAGGCGAGAGAATTCCCCTTACCATGGCGGACACCGACCCTGATAAAGGTACCATCACCATTATTTACATGGTTGTGGGAAAATCAACTGCACTTTTCAAAGATCTACAGGTTGGCGACAGCTATCAAGATGTCATTGGCCCCTTAGGTAAAGCCACACACCTCGAAAAAGTCGGCAAGGTTGTCTGCGTCGGCGGTGGTACCGGTGTTGCCGTGCTCCACCCAATTACTCGCGGCTTAAAAGAAGTCGGCAACGATGTCATCTGCATAATTGGCGCACGGAATAAAGGCCTGCTGATGATGGAAGACCACATGAGGTCAGCATCACACGATCTTCGCATTTGTACCGACGACGGATCCTACGGCCATCATGGCTTTGTTACCGACGTCCTCAAAGAAACCCTTCAAGCTGGAGATGTTAAACTGGTCGTAGGTATTGGCCCAGTACCCATGATGAAGGCAGTCAGCAACCTCACCAAAGAATTCAATGTAGAAACCATTGTAAGCCTCAATCCAATAATGGTTGACGGTACCGGAATGTGTGGTGGCTGCAGAGTTACTATCGGTGGTGAAACAAAATTTGCCTGCGTAGACGGTCCGGAATTTGACGGCCATAAAGTAGACTACGATGAGTTGATCCTAAGACTCAGAGCATATCAGGAAGATGAGAAAAAATGCCATAATGATTACTGCACAATTCGAGACGCCAGCTAATCAACTGACATCCGCTATCTCTTTGTGAAGTTTAGTACCTTACAGATTTTTTTCTTGGTTTTTTAGGAATTAATCTGTCTCAAGGTACTTACACCCCTCAAGGGGGGTACTGAGAAGAGTCCTGGCTTAATTTTCGTTTAACTGAGTTAACAAATTTATGAATCACATTATCGTGGATAACGATTTTCTACGGAGGACATTATGGCAGCTACAGCAGATAAAAAAGTGAAAAATCCTCGGCAACCAATGCCTGAGCAGGAACCAAAGGTACGAGCACGAAATTTTCTTGAAGTACCCACCGGCTACACCATGAAAATGGCCCAGGAAGAAGCCGCCCGATGTTTACAGTGCAAAAAACCAGCCTGCGTTGCTGGTTGCCCTGTCGGCGTCGATATACCAGGTTTTATTGACCTCATTACCCAAGGTGACATGACCGCAGCCATCCGCAACCTCTGGGCCAAAAACGCCCTGCCGGCAGTATGTGGACGGGTGTGCCCGCAGGAAGTACAGTGCGAAGGATTATGCATTGTGGGTAGAAAAGGCGAACCCGTTGCCATTGGTAACCTTGAGCGTTTCTGCGCCGATTACGAAAGGGAGAATGGTACAGGCGAGCTGCCTCCGAAAGCAGAATCCACCGGCAAAAAGGTAGCTGTTGTCGGATCCGGTCCATCAGGCCTCACCGTTGCTGGCGATCTCATCAACAAGGGACACGATGTAACCATCTACGAGGCTTTTCATAAGCCAGGTGGTGTTTTGGTTTATGGTATCCCTGAATTTCGTCTGCCAAAGGCCATTGTGGCCCAGGAAGTAAATTTCCTTGAAAGACAGGGTGTCAAACTAGAATGCAATGCTGTCGTCGGCCGCTCAGTTACTCTGGATGAGCTGCTGGAGGAAGGATACGATGCCATCTATGTTGGCGTCGGAGCCGGCTTACCTCGCTTTATGAACATCCCTGGCGAAAACCTTGTCGGCATACTTTCAGCAAATGAGTACCTTACTCGTGCCAATCTCATGAAGGCATACCTGTACCCGAAGGTCGATACTCCCATCCCAATTGGTAAAAACGTCGTCGTTCTGGGGGCAGGCAATGTGGCTATGGATTCAGCCCGCACCGCAATGCGCCTTGGCGCCGAGAGTGTGAAAATCGTCTATAGACGCTCCCGTGAAGAAATGCCTGCCCGTGGCGCTGAAATCCACCATGCCGAGGAAGAAGGGATAGAACTCTTTCTGCTGACCAACCCAACTCAATACCTGGGTGATGAAAATGGCCGGCTCACCGGAATGGAATGTTTGCGCATGGAACTCGGTGAACCGGACGATTCCGGCAGGCGCAGACCAGTCGCCATTGAAGGCTCTGAGTTTGTGGTAGACTGCGACCTTTGCATTGTCGCCGTAGGCTCCGCTGCCAATCCACTCCTCACCAGTGATACCCCAGATATGGCCTTAAATAGATGGGGTAATGTTGTCGCCGATGAAAAGACAGGAAAAACCACCAAAAAAGCTGTCTGGGCCGGTGGTGACATTGTAACCGGTGCAGCTACAGTCATTCTTGCTATGGGGGCCGGACGTGATGCTGCCAATTCAATTCACGACTACCTAACTCTTGGATGGTAATATTGTTACGAGGTTAAATTAACCTCGCCTGCTGTTTTTTTAGCAACAATCCTGTCGTTATTGCTCGACAGGATTGTTGCCCCTCCTTCTAAACATCGACACTTTCGCAACCTTTGCCCGCCACCTGTCTTAGTTACACAGATTCTTGACTCTCTCTTTTATCTATAATTTTTATTGAACAATACGTTCACGCAAATGAATACACTTCGGCCACTTGGCATCTCCTTGAATTTTCACTATTAAACGTTTTAATTAAACAGATCGTTTCAGACAACTTACATGCTGGGCTAACAAAAAGCCCTTCGCTTCACTAACAATACATTTGTGCGTATTGTTCTCAATTCTATTAATTCACCACCGCAAGAATCTGGTTTTTTTCTAGAACTGACGCCCCAAATTTCTTATCTATCTAATTTAATGATATTTTACGTGGTCTCCATAATAATACCGCGAAGCACCACCGTGCTCAACACAACCGCAATATTGCACAACAACAACACAAACAAGCACAACGCGCACACCCTGAATAGTCTGGAAAACAACTTCAAGTGCCTGTTTGCTAACAATAAATAAAATCTTGACAGGCAGAGGAACCTCCTGTTAATGAATGGTTATTCATAATTTGATCTATTTAGGTGCGTGTCGGTAACCGGCCGCATGGTATGGAAAAAAGCAGCCAGAGGAAAAAACAATGTCAACGGAACTGGTTTTTTCAACAGTGGCACTGATAGGACTTGCCGCTCTTGTTCCCTGTATCATGGTCGCGACTACTGTTTTCGGTCCGCGATCCAAGGGAAAAGTCAAAAACGAAGCCTACGAAAGTGGGATCGGTCCAATCATCGGAACAGTTGACCAGAAGTTCAGTGTCAAATTCTACCTCCTCGCAATTCTCTTTTTGATATTCGACATTGAGGCAGTCTTCATGTACCCATGGGCTGTCTGTGTCCGTGAACTTGGTTGGTTCGGATTTACTGAAATGGTGGTCTTTATGCTGCTGCTTCTCACTGGACTCATCTACATTCTTAAGAAAGGGGTGCTCAATTGGCGTTAGGATTGGAAGCAACTCTCGGCGACACAGTCATCACCACCAAACTTGATGAGTGTGTCAACTGGGGTAGGCAATATTCACTGTGGCCATTCATCTTTGGAACAGCCTGTTGCGCTATTGAGTTTATGAGTGCAGCGGCGAGCCAACATGACATATCCCGCTTTGGAGCGGAGGTTGTTCGTTTCTCACCTCGCCAGGCGGATCTCCTACTTGTTTGCGGAACTATCAGTTACAAACAGGCACCTATTCTCAAACGCATATATGAGCAGATGCCCGATCCCAAATGGGTCGTCGCCATGGGAGCCTGTGCGAGTTCTGGAGGAATATATGACAACTACTGCACTGTCCAGGGTATTGATACCATAATCCCTGTGGACGTTTTTATCTCAGGCTGTCCACCTAGACCGGAAGCTGTGCTGGATGCTCTCATTGCTATTCAGGACCAGATTAAAGGCGAAAGTGTATTACAAGATCGCCATAAAGACTTTAAAGGGATTCTCGACTGATATGAATGCGACGGCTTTAGAAAAAATCCAAGCCGCGTTTCCAGAGGCGACCTGCAAAGTTGTTCTGGATTCAGTGGTTATAGATGTTCAGCCTGAAAACCTGGAGAACACTCTTTCCCGGCTAAAAAATGAAGCGGATTTTAATTGCGGGCTGATGGTTGATGTCACCGCAGTTGATTATCTTGACTATCCGCAGGCCCAGGATTCCAGATTTTACGTAATATATACTTTACGTAACTGGGAAGAAAATATCCTCGTTCAGGTACGTACCCCGGTAACAGATCCTAAGACTGGAATCCCCTCTGCCACCCATCTCTGGGGAGCAGCACTTTTTGGAGAAAGGGAAGTATACGACCAGTATGGTATCCACTTCCAGAACCACCCTGACCTGAGACGGATACTCAACCACTGGCAATTTGAGGGACATCCTCTTCGTAAAGATTATCCCATCGAAAAAGGCCAGATCTGCCTTGATAGCGACCCTCTGGAGAATGAAATTCGCGCGAGACTTGCTAAAAAAGGTGTCGGTGAAGAGACGATGCAGGACATCAACACTCAAGTGATGTTCCTCAACCTCGGCCCCTCTCATCCTGCAACCCATGGTGCCATCAGAATTCTTACCGCGTTGGACGGAGAGACAATTTTAGCCAATGTTAATGAAATTGGCTACCTGCATAGAGGGTTTGAAAAAACAGCAGAGGCCAGAACCTACAACCAGATAGTCCCGCTCACAGACCGGCTCAACTATTGCTCTTCCATGATGAATAACATCGCCTATGCCAAGGCCGTTGAATCCTGGCTGGGCGTTGAAATAACTGAGCGCGCCCAGTTCATGAGAGTGGTACTGTCCGAATTTTACCGGGTACTGGACCATTTAGTCTGTCTGGCCGCCGCACTTGTGGACATGGGGGGACTGACAAATTACTGGTATCTCTATAATGAAAAAGAGGCAGCCTACGATCTTATCAGCCGCCTCACCGGAGCACGCCTCACCAGTTCTTTCACCCGAATTGGCGGTATGTACCGCGATTTTTATGATGGCTGGGAAAAGGATCTTGAATTACAGCTGCGTGGTATTGAAAAAGGTATCGGTGATGCTATTAAGCTGGTTGATACCAACCGTATCGTCCATGACCGAACCCAGGGCGTCTGTGTAGTTTCAGCTGAAACAGCCTTAAGCTATGGCCTTACCGGCCCAGTCCTTAGGGCAAGCGGGGTTCCTTTCGACCTTCGTAAAGACGCACCGTACTACAATTACGAGTCTTTCGATTTTGAGGTCCCGGTCGGCTCCAACGGTGATATTTACGACCGTTTCATGATTCGTTTTTACGAGATGACTGAATCCATCAAAATCATACGGCAGGCAATGAAACATATCCCTGGAGGGCCTGTCAACGTGAAGGATTCCCAGGTATCTCTGCCACCCAAACACCAGGTCTATGATAACATTGAAGGTTTGGCCAATCACTTCAAACTGGTATTCGAGGGTGTTAAGGCACCTCCAGGTGAGTGGTACGATTCCTATGAAGCCGCAAACGGCGAACTGGGTTTCCATTTTGTATCTGATGGGTCCGGCACACCTTACAAACTGAAAGTACGACCACCATGTTTTTATACCATGGGTGGTTTTCATAAAATGGTTGAAGGTAACATGATTGCAGACGCTGTCATCAACCTTAGTTGCATTAATATAATCGGTGGGGAGCTGGACAGATGAGCGATCGTTCACAACTGATTTCGACAGGAACACCATTCCAGTTCGACAAGGATAGGGATGCGGAATTTGAGAGGCTTGTCAAACGTTATCCGACTCGAGAGTCGATGATCCTTCCTGCTCTCTGGCTGATCCAGGAACAAGAAGGCTGGATAAGTCAGGAGGCGTTGGCCTACGCGGCAGATCGTATTGGTACCTTTGCCACCAAGCTATATGAGGCGGCGACTTTTTATACCATGTACCACCTTCACCCGATGGGCAAAAATCATATCTGTGTCTGTCGTACTCTTTCATGCTGGTTGCGAGGCAAACAGGAGATTGTCGATTACCTCAAAGATGAAATCGGTATACAACCCGGCCAAATAAGTGAAAATGGCATGTTCAGTCTTGAAGAGGTTGAATGCTTGGGTCACTGCGGCACCGCCCCGGTTGTTCAGGTCAACGGCGAATTCCACGAGGACATGGACGTGGATAAGCTTAAATCGCTGCTGGCCACATTGAAATAAGGAGGCGTACAGATGGAAGTTAAAATTCTGAGTGCCAAGTTCGACATTAAAGACGCCCATAAGATTAAAGTTGCCAAAAAACACGGCGCATATTCCACCCTTGACAAGGTCTTTTCGATGAAACCGGAAGACGTCATTGAGGTGGTTAAAAACAGTGGTCTGCGCGGAAGAGGTGGGGCAGGTTTCCCTGCGGGTGTTAAGTGGGGCTTTTTACCCAAAGATACAGGCAAACCTGTATATCTGGCGGTCAACTCGGACGAATCGGAACCTGCAACCTTTAAAGATCGCTATATCCTCGTCAAAGATCCCCATATGATGATCGAAGGCATCATCATATGTAGTTATGCTATCGGTTCTCATGAAACCTATATTTATATCCGCGGCGAGTATACCACCCAGGTAAAAGCACTCCAGGCAGCAATAGATGAAGCATATAAGGCGGGATATCTTGGTGAAAAGGTTGACGGTCATGATTTCAAGCTCAACGTCACCGTTCATCGCGGGGCTGGCGCTTATGTCTGTGGTGAGGAAACGGCATTGCTTGAGTCCATTGAAGGCAGAAAAGGTCAGCCACGCAGCAAGCCACCATTTCCTGCAGTGGCCGGACTTTATGGTTGTCCAACGATCATCAATAATGTTCAGAGTATTGCCTCTCTGCCGTTTATCATTGAAAACGGTGCGGATGCGTATAAGGCATATGGTACCGAAAAGAGCTCCGGCACACATCTTTTCGGCATCTCCGGTCACGTAGAAAAACCGGGTATGTACGAATTGCCACTTGGCTTGCCCCTGCTTGAGGTAATCGACAAAGTTGCCGGCGGTGTCTGGAAGGGCAGAAAACTAAAAGGGGTCATCCCTGGTGGAAGTTCTACTCCAGTACTGCTGCCTGAAGAAGCAAAGACGGTAACCCTTGATTACGAATCCATGGCCGAGCACAAAACTATGTTTGGTTCCGGCGGAATCGTAGTCTTAGATGAAACCGTCGACATGGTTGCGCTTGTTAAAAACCTCATTGATTTCTACCACCACGAATCCTGCGGACAATGCACTCCCTGCCGTGAAGGACTTGGCTGGATGTTAAAAATTGTCAAAAAAATACTTCGGGGTGAAGGCAGTATGGATGATGTTAATCTGCTGCGTGAGCTTTGCGATAATATTGAAATGAAGACAGTGTGTGTTTTATCGGCTGCATGCACCATGCCGGTGCGCAGTTATCTGGATAAGTTCAGGCACGAGTTTGAAGCGTATGTGACAAAGGACGATTCTTCAGCAGTAGAAGCGAAATAGGAATAAGGCACCCCCATGGCTGACAAGATTAAACTTTTTGTAAACGGAGTTGAGGTCGAGGTCGAATCAGGTAAAAACCTGATCGACGCAATCGGTGCTGTCGGTATCGAAATTCCTCACTTGTGTTACCACCCTGCCCTCGGCGCTGACGGCAACTGTCGAATGTGTCTCGTTGGCATTGAAGACGGCAGGCCACCACTTGTACCGGCGTGTAAAACACCCGCTCAAGAAGGTATGAAGGTATTGCTTGACGCAGAACATATCAAAAAGATCCAGCACGACGTACTGGAATTCGAATTAATCAACCATCCCACCGACTGCCCTGTCTGTGACCAGGCTGGAGAATGTAAACTCCAGGACTACTACATGTCATATGATCAGGTCGAGAGTCGTATGACTGTACCCCAAGTCACCAAAGGCAAGAAAATGGACTTTGGTGGGGGAGTGATCCACGATCAGGAACGTTGTGTGCTCTGCGGAAGATGTGTGAGGTTTTGCAGGGAGATAACCAATACAGGCGAACTTGGGATTATTAACAGAACCGATGCTGCACGGGTTAATTTTTTCCCAGGCAGACCACTTTCCAATCGGTACGGTCTCAATGTTGTTGACCTTTGTCCTGTTGGTGCCATGACCAGCTCTGATTTCCGCTTTAAACAGCGTGTCTGGTTTATGAAAAAAGCCCCAGGAATCTGTCACGGTTGCTCAAAAGGGTGCAATATCACCATTGACCACAATCGTGAAAAATACAAGGACGACATCATCTATCGTTTCCGACCGCTCTATAACGAGCAGGTTAACGGCTACTTCATGTGTGATGAAGGAAGGCTGAGTTATAAAGCTGAGAACGAAGGTCGTCTCGTTGAAGCAAGTATTGCCAAGCAGGTCAGACCAATAGACGAGGTTCTCGCTGCATGCGAAAAAGAGATTGGGCGGGCTGAAAAAATCACTGTTGCTCTCTCACCAAACTGTTCACTAGAGCAGATGGTTACGGTGAAAGCCCTGGCGGAAAAACTTGGAGCCTCACTCTCTGGATATAGCGAAGGTTGTCTGAAAAAAGGTGATGGTGATGACTACCTTATACAAGACGACAAATCAGCCAACCGGGCGGGCCTCAATATCTTAGGCATTGACTGCTCCAAAAACGGATTTGAAACTGCAGTAGCTGAAGCAAGTCTATTGATTAATTTCAACAATGACCTCTCCCTCTCTTATCAAGAAAAGGAGCTGAAAAAGCTTTTCAAAGATACCAAAATTATTGCCTTTGCAACCCACGACAACGAATGCACAAAAATGGCAGACATTGCCGTCCCTGTTGCATCCTACAGTGAGTACACTGGCAGTATTATTAACTGTGACAACATCCTGCAGCATTTTCGCAAAGCGATAAAGAAGAATGACGATCTTACTGATATCTGCGAAATGGGTGTACGGCTTGGAAGTCCTTTGCAAAGCGACGAACAACGATTTTCTGAATTGCAGCAATTCATTAGCGCACTCAAGGAGTTTGAACCTGACAAAATCCCGGCGGAGGGATTGAACTTAAACGATAGCGAGGCTGCCAATGTCAATGCTTGATTATTTAATGATTGCCATTCGTGTGGCCTTCAGCGCCTTTGTTCCGCTCTGTTTCGTAGCCGTTTGTGTATGGATGGAACGAAGAGGCGCCGGTTATTTCCAGGATCGCTCAGGACCAAACCGAGCTGGAATCTTTGGTTTTAGAGCCGCAGGGCTGGTACAAAATCTTGCTGATGGTCTTAAACTTGCCTTCAAAGAAGATGTTATTTCAGACCATATCAAACACAAATTCTTCTTTGTAATTGCACCAATTATTGTCTTTTTTACTGCGGTTGTCTCGTTTGCTGTTGTTCCCTTCGCAGACACTCTGGTTCTAGGAGGCAAAAGCTATATAATGCAAGGGATTCCAATTGACTTGGGCATCCTTTGGTTTCTGGCTCTGGCAGGCTTCTCAGTTTACGGCATTATTCTCGCGGGCTGGTCATCCTCTAACAAATACGGAATACTTGGCAGTCTGCGCTCTGCGGCCCAGGTAATCAGTTACGAGATACCTATGGGGCTGGCAATTGTTAGTCTCCTTGTTGTCTATGGAACTGTTAACCTTAATGAAATGGCCCAATTTCAAGGAAAGCTTCTGTTTGGTTTCATCCCTATGTGGGGGGCAATTCTTCAGCCACTAGGCATGGTCATTTTCATCATTGCCGCTTTTGCAGAATGTAACAGAACACCTTTTGACTTGGCGGAAGGTGAAAGTGAAATTGTTGCCGGATTCCATGTGGAATACAGCGCCATGAAGTTTGCAGTCTTCTTTATGGGTGAATATGTGGCCATGTTCGCCTCAAGTGCAATAATCGTCACCCTGTTTTTTGGCGGTTATCAGATTCCGTTTCTTGCAACCGATACGCTCATAAAATTTGCCAAACCAGTTGCATTCCTTCTGATGGTCGTTCTTCCGATTGTTATGTACTTCTTTACCGGTTGGATAAAAAGGAGCAACGTCAGTCATTATCCACGTGAAAATGACCCACGCGTATTTGAGGCAAACATCTATATCAAATGTTTTTGGGGACTGACAGTGATCTTAGAGCTGGTCCTCATTGCTATACTTCTCAGTGCATCCGGTGGTGCCGCAGCCAACATCTTTGTAGCCCTGCTTCAGATATGCACGCTGTTACTGAAAGTTACCATGATGATTTTTGTCTTTATCTGGGTACGCTGGACCTTGCCGCGTTTTCGATATGACCAGCTACAAAAACTTGGATGGCAGATGCTCCTACCACTGGCTCTTCTGAACATCTTCATTACAAGCGCAGTTGTCGTGGCGTTGAGCTAAAGGAGGATGACATGGGTGCAAAAGTCAAAACAATAGAACGAAAAGGTTCGAGTCTGCAGGAAAGACTCTACCTCATTGAGATTTTCAAAGGTATGGGCAGGACATTCAGCCACTTGTGGAGGAACCTGCTCGACAATAGAAAACTCTACGTGCGCCATTATCCCGAGGTACAGCCTGAAATCCCGGTCCGCTGGCGCGGTCGACACCGACTGACGACCCATGAGGATCAATCGGTGAAATGTGTGGCCTGCTATATGTGCCAAACCAACTGTCCTGCAAACTGTATCATGATTGAGGCTGGTGAACGACTGGACGACAAGGCAGAAAAAATGCCGGTCAAGTTCAATATAGACCTGCTTGAATGCATTTATTGCGGTTATTGCGTCGAAGCCTGTCCTGTAGATGCGATTCGCATGGATACCGGGATTTACTCCGTCACTGGCAACAATAGGGAATCCTTCGTTCTTGGTCTCGAGGAGTTGCTCGCAACTCCTGGTGCCTTTTCCGACGAAGAATATAAGAAAGGGGGCGCTTGATATCATGTATGCTGAGTGGTTATTTATCGTGTTTTCAGTGCTGTCTGTTCTTGGCGCCATAGGGTTGGTATTATTTCGCCACCCGATGAGTGGGGCGATGAGCCTGATAGTGACAATGATCTCACTGGCTGGTCTCTACGCACTCCTATCCGCCAAATTGATTTTTGTCCTGCAACTGATCGTTTATGCAGGGGCAATCATGTCTCTGATCCTTTTCATTATAATGTTTCTGAATATTCAGACCAGCGATCTACCTGAGGAGAAAGGGCGATTTTACTACCTTCTTGGTGGGACAATTCTGATTATTCCTATTGCCTCTTTTCTCATTAAGGTAGTTAAAAGCTTGCCCGGCAGCCAGACGACTATTGTCGGTAACGGCTTTGGTGGCGTGAAAGAGGTTGGCCTGGTTCTCTTTCAAGACTGGTTGCTGCCCTTTGAAATTGTTTCCATTCTCCTGCTCGTGTCTCTTGTGGGTGCGGTTGTACTTGCAGGTAAGAGGAGGTTGAGCAAATGATCCAGAACTATCTCATTCTTAGTGTCATTCTCTTTTGTATTGGTATCCTTGGTGTTATATCGAGGCGAAATGTCTTTACGGTTTTTATGTCCATTGAGCTCATGCTCAATGCTGCAAATCTCGCTTTTATAACCTTTTCACGACTGCATGAGAGTATGGACGGTCATGTGCTCGCCCTATTGGTGATGGCGGTCGCTGCAGCCGAGGCTGCGTTGGCTCTCGCGGTAGTTATACTACTTCATAAGCATAAGGGTAACCTGGATACCAACGTATTCAGCCTGTTAAAAGGATGATTTCATGGAACATAATGCTACATATCTCGGATTAATACCCCTCTTTCCGCTTATTGGAGCGCTGGTAATTGGGCTTTTGCACATGCTTACCTGCACCAAACGCCCATTGTCTGAAAAGATGTATGGAGCCTTGGCTTGTGTTGGCCCAATACTTTCATTTTTCTTGGCCCTTGTTGCTTTTTTCCACCTAAAAGGGCTTCCGGCTGAAGAGCGCTTTCTAGCACACAACGTTTATACCTGGTTTGCCGTTGGTGACTTGCATATTAATATGGGTTTTTTGGCTGACCCGCTCAGTTCCCTATTCCTGCTGTTCGTCACCTTTATCGGCTCACTGATACATATATATTCTGTCGGCTATATGGCGGGTGACAAGAATTACGGTAAATTCTTCGCTTACTTAAACCTCTTCCTAGGCTCTATGCTGATCTTGGTTTTAGGAAGCGGTCCTGTTGTGATGTTTGTTGGCTGGGAAGGGGTTGGACTCTGTTCCTACCTGCTCATCAGCTTCTTTAGTGAAGACACCGACAATGTGCTTGCTGGCAACAAGGCCTTTATCGTTAACCGCATCGGTGATCTTGGGTTTGTTCTCGGCATGTCGGTCTTATTCTGGGCAATCGGGGCAGGCGGTTTTGACTATCTTGCCCTGCAGGCAAATGCTCATAATCTTACTTCTGCAATTGGAATTACCGTTTGTCTGCTTCTCTTTGTTGGGGCCTGTGGTAAGTCCGCCCAGATTCCTCTGTATGTCTGGTTGCCTGACGCCATGGCTGGTCCGACCCCGGTCTCAGCGCTCATCCATGCTGCGACCATGGTTACCGCCGGTGTTTATATGGTAGCCCGTTTTAGTTTTATTTATGCTCAGTTCCCAATCGCAGGTTCAGTAGTCGCCTGGGTTGGCATCCTGACCGCACTGCTGGCTGCTATTTTCGCAATGTTTCAAAAGGACATCAAAAAAATACTCGCCTACTCCACGGTCAGTCAACTTGGCTATATGTTTGCCGCAGTTGGTGTCACCGCTTATTCGGCTGGTATTTTTCACGTCTTCACCCACGCTTTCTTTAAGGCCCTGCTGTTTCTTGCTGCCGGTTCCGTCATTTATGCTCTTCATCATCAGCAGGATATATGGAAAATGGGTGGCCTGAAAGATAAACTTCCCAAGACTTACTGGACCATGATGATCGGCGCGCTGGCTCTCGCCGGTGTCCCTCCATTTTCTGGATTTTTCAGCAAGGATGAAATCCTTTTTTCTGCACTTGCCAATGGGCATACTGGAATATGGTTGATCGGAGTACTGGTTGCCGGAATGACCGCCTACTACACTTTCCGTATGATGTTCCTGGTTTTTCACGGAGAACCGCGCGATAAAGAGGCCTATGATCATGCCCATGAGCCGCCAGCTGTGATGACCATTCCACTCATCGTCTTGGCCGTGGGTGCAGCATTTGCCGGTGTACTGAATCTTCCTGCCATCTTTGGTGGTTCGCTCAATGTTTCACACTGGCTGGCGCCGAGTGTTGTCGAGCAGCATCCTCATGTGAGTATCTGGCTTGAGATCTTTGCAATCCTTTCCAGTGTCGCTGTCGTCGCAGTAGGAGTTTACATTGCCTATAAAAAATTCGGCCAGGGTGCTGAAGAACCTGAATTCACTGGTTTTGCAAAAGTCGGCTACAACAAGTTTTATGTCGACGAGATTTACAACGCAGTTTTTGTACAGACCTACAAAGGTTTTGGCTCTGTCATCAGCAGATTTCTTGAACCTAAGGTCACTGATAGTGGCGTCAAACTTTCCAGCTGGCTGTATCAGAAAGCAGGAATTGCTTTCAAGGCTTTGCAGGTTGGCTATGTCCGGATTTACGCAATTTATATGGTTATAGGACTGAGTCTTATGAGCCTCTTCCTATCTCAAACGATCAACTAGGTAAGGTGTAAGAATGTTTGAATATGCCCTTTCAGTCATGATCTTTTTGCCAATCCTCGCAGGAGTGGCAATGTTCCTCTTTCCCATCAGCAGGGGGGCATCCCGAATCGCAGGATTGATCGTTTCCCTGATTATCCTGCTCATGGGTGTTGAAATGTTCCTTGGCTTTACCGGAACAGGAGGTATGGAATACCTTGAGCACCGACCCTGGGTCGAATCCCTTGGCATCAGCTATGGTCTTGGGGTAGACGGTATTAGTCTCCTTGTTCTTATGACCGGTGCCATCCTGTTTCCCATGGTTTTTGCTATCTTTACAACCCAGTCAAAAGGATATTACGCCAATCTGCTTATTGCTCAAGGTGCAATGATAGGCGCTATTTGTGCAACTGACCTGGTACTCTTTTATATCTTTTGGGAAGTAATGCTGCTGCCTATCTTTTTTATGATCGGAATATACGGCGGTCCAAAAAGATTGCCGGCAACCTTGAAAATCACCATATACACTATAGCTGGCTCACTGTTGATGCTTGCTGCTTTAGTCTATGTGGGGGTTTCTTATCATAACCAATTTGGTAAATGGTCCTTTGATATAGTTCAGCTCAGTGCCCTTGACCTCGGAGGCGGCTTTGCAATCTTAGCCTTTCTCATGTTCATGGTGGCCTTTGCAATCAAGATTCCTCTTTTTCCTTTTCATACATGGTTACCCGACGCCTATACCGAGGCACCGACGGCGACAACGTTTGTCCTCTCTGCGATTATGGCTAAAATTGGTGTCTACGGCGTTATTCGTTTTGTCGTCCCTGTTTTTGAAATCGAATTCGCCAGATTCGCTATCCTTCTCTCTCTTGCAGGGGTTACGGGTATGATGTATTGCGGTCTTGCCGCTATTGCCCAGAAGGACATGAAGAGAATGTTGGCATTTTCTTCTGCCTCACATATGGGCATAATCGCCCTTGGTGTTTTCTGCATGAATGTTCAGGCACTCACCGGAAGTCTATTTCAAATTGCCGCCCACGCTACCAGCACCGGCGTACTTTTCCTTTTCGTCGGGCTGATGGAAGAGAGAATGGGAACCAGGGAAATTGGTGATCTTGGTGGTATTGCTTACCGCGCTCCTATCTTTGCGACCTTTTTTGCTATTGCCATGCTCGCATCTGTTGGTCTCCCAGGCACAAGCGGCTTTATCGGTGAATTCCTTATCATTCTAGGTGCTATCAAATTCAACGGTTTTATTGGCTTTCTAGCTGGAACGTCACTTATCATCGGAGTCTGCTACATGCTCTGGATGTTCCAAAGAGTCTTCTTTGAAAAAACCAATGATCGCACCATCGAGTTTCAAGACCTCAAGGTTTCTGAAATCCTAACCTTTCTACCTGTTATTATACTTATTATTGCCATGGGTATTTTTCCCCAGACGTTTATTAAAAAAATCGAACCGGCCGCTCAGCTTCAAGTTGCAAAAGTCTACGCCATGACTCAAAGCCAAGTTGCCGAAACAAAAGTCCCGACTCCTGGACACAACAACCACAAGAATTAAGGCAGGGTAACCACTATGCATGATTTTTTGTCCTTCCTCCCTCTTCTCATCATCTGTGCAGGTGCTATTCTGTTGATGCTTCTCTCCGCTTTTGAGAAGATCCAGGTAGAGATCGCATCTTTTGTCAGCATGGGGTTCTTTGGCGCTGCATTTTTCGTTCAACTGGTCGTTGGCTGTGGCCCTGAGACAGAACTTTTTGCTAAGGTGTTCAACGGGATGTTGGTTTCCAGCAATTTTACCATGGTTGCCGGACTTATCATCCTTGGATGCGGATTTTTCACCGCAATGAGCGCCAACAGCTATTTTAAGGTGAATCTTTTCTGCACTCTTGAATTCTACAGCATAATGATGTTTGCAGCCTGCGGCATGTTGCTTCTGACTATGGCACAGGAACTTATCTCCGCCTTTATTGCCTTGGAAATTATGTCGCTTGCCATCTATATTCTTGTTGGATACGATCGGGCAAATGTTACCGCAACAGAAGCTATCCTGAAGTATTTAATGCTTGGAGCCTTTGCTGGAGCGTTTTTTACCATGGGAACTGCTCTCATTTACGGTGCTGCCGCTACTACAAAATTTGCTTCTATTGCTGCATTTATCAGTTCCAATTCCGCATCCAATGCGCTGCTTATTGCTGGAGCATTTTTTATTTTTGTAGCATTTCTGTTTAAAGTGGCCGCTTTTCCGTTTCACGCATGGGTTATTGATGTCTATGATGGCGCTGCCGCACCAGTGACCGGTTTTATGGCAACTGCTCTTAAAACCGCAGTATTTGTTGTTTTTGCTAACTTTCTGGCAATGAGTGTTGATCTGCACAGTGACTGGATAACTTTTCTCTTCTATGTCTCTGTCTTTACCATGTTTGGCGGTAACCTCGTCGCAATAGGCCAGAGCAATCTCAAAAGAATGTTGGCAGCTTCAGGTATCGTCCACTCGGGCTATTTACTCATTGGTCTTGTAGCAATCAGCGCCGATAATTTTACTGGTAGTGTCATCGGTTATTACCTTGCCGCCTATGCAGTTGGTACGCTGGGTATTTTTGCAGCACTTTCTTATCTTGGTGGCGAGGGTGAAAAGCGAGCATCTTTTGAAGATTTTAAAGGATTGGCAAAGGTACGGCCATATTCAGCTGCGGCTATTACTGTCTTTCTCCTTTCCATGGCAGGTATACCGCCAACGGCCGGTTTCATGGGCAAATTTTATATAATCACGAGTGCTATTTCAGCAGGTCAAACTGCTCTCGCCGTACTCGGCGTAGTAAGTAGCATCCTTTCAATGTGGTATTATCTGCGCCTTATTATCAATATGTATTTTCACGATGCTGAGGACAGCTTTGAAATTAAGGGTTCACCGCTTGCGATCGGAGGTACCTTTGCCCTGGTGATCTGCGTTTTCGCCATAGGCCTTTATCCGATTGTTATTTAGTACCTTACAGATTGCTTTCTTGTCTTAC
>Ga0070729_10002699_pt1 | contig 22227 bp, 24 predicted proteins | sample tdDd472_FD_66725 | JGI IMG/M metagenome (GOLD analysis project Ga0070729, IMG submission 66725) | Marine sediment microbial communities from the Atlantic coast under amendment with organic carbon and nitrate - tdDd47.2 | ecosystem: Environmental > Aquatic > Marine > Coastal > Sediment | place... | reverse complement strand
GCTAGTATTCAGGTAGCTATCGATACCGCTGTTCTTGATGGACACGATCAGTACGATCCTGCTGTAATTTCGGTTACTCCCGATTCCAGTACGGGTACCTCTGTTACCGATGTTCAGTTCACCGAAGACATTACTCTTTACGATGGTATCTACCTTATGTCTGCTGTACCTCAGAAGAGAGTGAATATCTCGGGTGTGCTTTCATTTGGTTCTACCGCTCTTGGTACCGATCTTGCTGGTACCGCTGATACTACGCTATGGTATCTTCTACGTGATATTCACTTTATCGCTAATGCTGGTGGAACAGCTCTTGTGCTTGCTAATACTGCTGTTGTTACACGTATCGATATGATTCGCGTTGATTTGACCAACACAGGTACGGCTGCCGGAGATGATTGTTTTGATATTACCTCTACTTCTGTTCATACAGTCAATGTCGAGGATAGTGTTTGGACGTCTTCTGGTGGTGCAGTGGCCGATGCATGTCTTCACATCGATGGAGCAGCTCACGTTGTTACTGTTCGAGAGTCTAATCTCTCCGTCACCGGTACAGCCGAGATCTGCGCTGAGGTCGACGATGCTACTCTAACGTTCGTTGAATGCGATCTTCAGGGACGATTCCTTTGTGGTATTGCAGCTGCATCTGCTGCCACTCTTGTTATGCGCGACTGTGTCGTCACCGTGGCTGTTTCAGCTGCCATTGCTTATATCATCGGTTCCGATACCGGTGGTCTTGGTTTGGCAAATGCTGTTACTCTACGAGACACTCAGTTTGTTAGTACCGACGCTACAATCACCACCGTGGCTGATGGTGGTGGTTCTGATACACTCACTGTCGATAACCTTCGTTCCGTTGGCGCTTCGAATGCTCAATTGGTGCCTCAACTTGGTTTTGGTACAATCGCTCCTCTACGTACAAATGTTTCGAGTGTGAGAGTAGCTACACCAGCCGCCGCGGGAATTACTCTTACCGCTGCTGATTCCGGAGCAATATTTTTACTTCAGGCTGGTACAACCAATCCATCATTGATCACATGTCCTGCTCCAGCTGCGCTTTACAGTGGAGTATATTTTGATGTTGTTGCCAACATTGATCTCTCTGCTGGTACTACCGAATGGCGAATTGTTGGCACAGGTGCTACACTAGATGTTTCGTTCGTGGACAGTGGCGGGGCAGCTGGTCTTGCCGCGGTTGGAAATACATATCTCGAGTTGGCCGGTAACTATTCTACATCTCCCGCATATGTTCGTGTCTTTTGTGATGGAGTATCTTGGCATGCCAAGGGACAAGGTCTCATCACTGGAACTACGACTGGATAAATTTCTTCCCCGTTTCTATTCGTTCGAATATAAACGATCTCGAAAAATAAAATTGAAAAAAATTTTTCATCCCCGAAATCAAAGCAGATGAGAGGAAAAGGGGGTTGGAACATCCAGCAACATACTTAATCAAACATAATTGAAAAATGTTCCTAGCCAGCTCATAGAAAGTGAGCATTCCAGCAAACTCAGCTAACTATCGTCTGTGAAAAGAGTATCCCGCGACGGTTGGACGTTAAAGATCCCACAGTAAGACCGACATTAGCGCGGCAATGGATTGACACCTTCCATGTAGAAATGATAGCCGTTAAGTCATTCCTTCATGGGTGTCACGGCGCAACATGTTTAATAAAAACAGTTCCAAACGGATGTGGCTTGCAAACCAGCGAGTGATAGCCGTTAAATTCGCTTGCTACAAACACAGTCAACGTGGGGGACTAAAATTCGGCGGACATGTTGTTAGGATAAGGGTGCTACTTATCCCCATACCCCAAAGGTATGGGGAATGACACGAAGTAGAGTTTTCCATATGGTTTCTCGAAGCAAAAAATATGTTGTCACCCCATACCAAAAGGTATGGGGAGCAAATTAATTTAAAAATAAAATCTTTCCTAGATATAGGGAGTGCGCAAAGACAAGATTTTTGCGGACTCGTAGCTCAACCGGTAGAGCAATCGTCTGATGAGCGGTGTATGTCAGTTCAATTCTGACCGAGTCTATAAAAGCGATGTAGCTTAGCGGTTAGAGCGTCGGTCTCATGAGTCGAAGGTCACCGGTTCGAATCCGGTCATCGCTATCGTCCCCTTAGCTCAGTGGAAGAGCATCCGTCTACGAAGCGGAAGGTCGCCAGTTCAATCCTGGCAGGGGACTTGAAACCAATAACTTCACACAGTTATTGGTCGATATAGTGTAATGGTAGCATAAGATACTGTGACTGTCTTGGTTCCGGTTCAACTCCGGGTGTCGACCCTGGGGATTTGGTGTAATGGTAACATTCGTGATTGTCAGTCACGAGCTCCTGGTTCAACTCCAGGTTTCCCCGCTTTCCAGATACCTGAATGGTATCTGGGACTGTAGCTTAATTGGTTAGAGCACTACGCTGTTAACGTAGGAGGTGATGGTTCAAGTCCATCCGGTCCCTTTCCCCTGGTAGTTTAGTGGCAGAACACTCGGTTGTAACCCGAGGAACCTTGGTTCAATTCCAGGTCAGGGGATAATCAGCTCATACTTACATAGTATGAGCCCGCGAGAAAACCGTGACAGATGAATCTGCACAGGTGAGTAGGGCCCTGTACGGTGTCTACTGCGAAATTGTGTAAAAAGAGCACCTAGGGGAGGAACATGTACAGGAAAATCCCGAAAGAGTCATTTTTCGGGACGTATAGCTCAATTGGTAGAGTACCACACTGCAAATGTGGTGGTTCCCTGTTCAAATCGGGGTACGTCCTTAGCCCATCGTCTAACGGTTAGGACATTCCGCTTACATCGGAGGAATGGGAGTTCAACTCTCTCTGGGCTAATGCACTCCCATGGTGTAACGGTTAAGCACGAATGAATTTGACTCATTAAGTAGAGGTTCAACTCCTCTTGGGAGCTTATCGGTCCTCGTGGCGCAGTTGGATAGCGCACTCGTCTTCTAAACGAGAGGTCCTGGGTTCAAGCCCCAGCGAGGACGTTAAACGTTGATAGAAACAATTCTATCAACCCCTGTGGTCTAACGGTTATGACACCGTCCTTTCAAGCCGGTGAACCCAGTTCAACTCTGGGCAGGGGTATTTCCTTGTGGTCTAATGGTGATGATATCCGCCCCTCAAGCGGAAGATTCCGGTTCAACTCCGGGCAAGGAAGTTAAGGGGTAGTAACTCAGCGGTCAGAGTGCCGGATTCCAAATCCGTGTTGTCGCAGGTTCAAATCCTGCCTACCCCTTGTCACCGTAGCTCAATGGCAGAGTGTCCGACTCTTGATCGGAAAGATGCGGGTTCAACTCCCGTCGGTGACTTTGATACCAACAGCGAATTACATTATGTATGAATGGTATCTAGTTCCAACTTCATGCCCTCGTGGCGCAATCGGTTAGCGCGTTCCGCTTTTAACGGAAAGGTTGCGAGTTCGAGTCTCGCCGGGGGCTTCTTTTCTTCATACGTCTAACGTATGGAGGGATCGTGGTGTAATAGGTAGCACGCCAGACTGAAGATCTGTTAGCACCGGTTCAAATCCGGTCGTTCCCATATGCCCTTGTAGTACAACGGTGAGTACATTTTCCTTGTAAGAAAGAGATTCCGGTTCAACTCCGGGCGAGGGCTTGGTGGAGTTATTCGCCTCCATAGCTCAATGGTAGAGCAAGATGGCACGGGGCTATTTGGTTCCTGGTTCAACTCCAGGTGGAGGCATATTCCCTTAAATTTCAAGAATTTCAGGGGTTATGGTGTAAGGGTAGCACCGGTGGTTTGGAACCATCAGATTCCGGTTCAAGTCCGGATAACCCCTTTGGTAGACAAATTGAAAAAATTGACAGTGTTTTACATGTAAATAACGATGCCAAAGTGTAAACATGTAAAAACCGCTGGAAAGAATAAGGGACAAGAGTGTGGCACATATACTAGTTATAATTTCTGTTCGAAACATGAGCACCTCCATCAACAAGAAGTTGAACAGTTCAAAAAAGAAAAGGCAAAAAAGGAAATAGAAAGGCGACGACAGGAAACATTGGACCAGCAGGATCTATTCCAAAGATTGATAACTTTGGAGGAATCATCAGGTCTGATAAATGCAAATACTCTCATGAAACGGATTATGGAGGAAGATACATTCGATCAAGAGGATAAAAAACGTGACGAAACATTGGAAAAAGCAGTCACAAAGATGATCAAACTAGCAATGAATAGCTTCGTTCTTCTTCGACCTACATCTGTGCCCGATTCTTGGAATTTCAGCAAGTCTCAAATGCGCGGGTTTTCGCATGATGAAATCAGTGCGGAAATGCAACGCCGAGGTTTTCGTACTGGATTAGGTATTCGTGGAGGAATCATGATCAAGATTCCCAACGAATTGTGTATGTACTACATGAAGAAGAAATATCCATACCTGTAAGAGGAATGTTCCTCCGATTCCATCAAGGAATCGGACACCGTGGCGAAAATGGTAGACGCGCATGTTTAGAAAACATGTACCCTATGGGTGTGGAGGTTCAAGTCCTTCCGGTGTCGTAAGGGCCTGTAGTGTAATGGCAACACGTCTCATTTGCACTGAGAAGACTGGGGGTTCAACTCCTCCCAGGTCCAAGACGGAGGGAGGGAAAAAAAGGGGTCGTAGCTCAATTGGTAGAGCGTCCGCTTGGCTTGCGGAAGGCAGTCCGATCGTAACGGACCGACTCCATTGGTAGCTGTTACTAAAATAGTAACGGCATCCGTGGCGAAATGGTAGACGCGCTGGGCTTAAGCCCCAGTTCCCATTAGGGAGTGCAGGTTCAAGCCCTGCCGGATGTATAATCACTATATCAGAAATGATATAGTATCCGTGGCGAAATGGTAGACGCGCTAGGTTCAAGCCCTAGTTCCCACAGGGAGTGTAGGTTCAAGTCCTACCGGATACATAAGCATCCGTGGCGAAATGGTAGACGCGCTAGGCTTAGGTCCTAGTTCCCTCAAGGAGTGTAGGTTCAAATCCTACCGGATGCATAAAAATAATCCGGACCTACCGGATGCATGATCGTTTCCGATTCTATGATAGAATCGGACGGCGTGGCGAAATTGGTTAGACGCGCAACGGTGCTAACGTTGTTCCCTATGGGATTGCAGGTTCAAGTCCTGTCGCCGTCGTGAAGCCCTTGTGGTGTTAACGGTAACACAATCGCATGGTAAGTGATAGATTTCGGTTCAACTCCGGACGGGGGCAATTCCGAATCCTTGATGGATTCGGACGGCGTGGCGAAATTGGTAGACGCGTACGCTTCGAAAGCGTATTTCCTATGGAAGTGCAGGTTCAAGTCCTGTCGCCGTCGTGATTAAAGCCCTTGTAGTGTAATGCAACACAACCGTCTCGTAAGCGGTAGATCTCAGCTCAGACCTGGGCGAGGGCAATGAAATTCCGAATCCTTGATGGATTCGGACACCGTGGCGAAATTGGTAGACGCGTACGCCTTGAAAGCGTATATCCTATGGATGTGGAGGTTCAAGTCCTTCCGGTGTCGTTAATTGCCGTTACTACTTAGTAACGGCATCCGTGGCGAAATCGGCAGACGCGCTACGTTAAGGACGTAGTCTCTTATGAGGTGTAGGTTCAAGTCCTACCGGATGCATAAAAATAATCCGGGACCTACCGGATGCATAATATATTTCTTATATTCAAAGATGGAATCTAAGAAGAAAACACCACAACTATACTTGTATCGGGATAAAAAATCACAACAGCTTCATTGCAGTGCACATGTACCTTCTTCTGCTGATACTAACATGATTTTTCCTGTCAGAAGTAAACAACAGGTCAATCGATGCTTCAAATTTCTCGATTACACGATATTCGTCTCCCAACCAGATCTTTTCGTCATAAACGCTAGACGGTTAAAAGATGCTAGTTATGATACCTTAATGGATTACACCAATCAGATAATGGTAAAGACGCGAGAGGCTATCTGCAGAGATATTTTCAAAGGTTCCTGCCAGTTTCCATTCACCAGTAACATAATGTGTTCGTCGATTCTATTCAACTTTTTAACCGGACAGAAACTGATCTACACCAAGTTACTAATCAAGCATGGACTAGCACCTCCGAACACCGTTGTACAATTCAACGATGGTAAAGATCAAGGGACACTATGGCAACTAGCAGAAACCATCTTTGATAAAAACGTAGTTGTCAAATATCCATTCGCTTCATCATCCTCTTGTATAGTATATAGTGAAAAAGTGAGAAATTTCTTTTCCCATAACAGGAAGTTGAGTGGAAAAAGTAATGAAGACAAGTATCTGTACTATCTCTACAAAGAGTACAAAAACTGTATCGGAGATCTTCTCGGATGGATCGTGCAACCGGAATTACGGTTCGTTCACGAGATCAGATTTGTTATGATCATGGGAGAGCCTGTACTCTGTTTCATGCTCGGGCAGTCTTCTAACTACTTCTTCCCCTTTGTGAAAGATATTCCCGAACAGATAGATAAGGACGTGTTCACACAGATGAAAAAGAGTGCGAAAAAAGTTTTCCGCCTTATTAACCGTTCATTCAGCTTGAACGAGTCATTCATGCGTATAGACTTCTTTCTGATGGACGATGGAAGATTCTATGTCAACGAGATTGAGCCATTTGCTTCTGGTCGTGTAGCTATGGCGCTAAGATCCAATGCAGTCATATCGGATGGAATTCGAAGTCTTATCGATACATTTATACACAAGGAGCACATATACAAACTGGTGTTGATCTACTATGAGTATATCATTCGTAAGACCATCGTAGATCTGCGGAGAAGTAATGGTGATGTATGGGAAACCTATGAAGAAAACTTTCGATTCGTATACGAGTACATGAAAGAAAGGGATTTTATACACTCGCCGCCTAACGATATATACATTTTCGGACATCAGGTCGATACACAGGAAATTATCGACAGCGTAAGGCAAATGTTTGTAATCTAAAAATGAAATAAAAGTTTCTTGTGGGCTATAAAGTCAACTATGAGTTCTATGCAAATCTTCGTCAAGACGTTGACGGGTAAAACCATTACCCTGGATGTCGATTCTTCTGACACAATCGAAAATGTGAAACAGAAGATTCAAGATAAGGAAGGGATAAACTAGGGGGTTGTCCCGAAAAGTGCTCTGCCAGTATTATTAAGGCTCTGATACTGGGTAAACAGTTGTGTCCTTACAAATCGTCACAAGCACTAGTCCAACACAGTTGGGCAAGACACCTTATTAGCGGGAAACTCCTGAGAGCTTAGACTACCAAACCATTCAAGAAATTGTCTGGTGGCCGGGGTAACGACCTAGGGTATGGTAATAACGTCTAAGATTGGACAATCCGCAGGTTAAGAGCCTAACTCCGCATAGCAGGATATGGTTCTCCTTCAACGACCGCACGGGTGTCGGTAATCGATGATGGTCTAGCTAACCTGAGATTGCTTAAGATACAGTCTAGTCCCATTGGGAAACCTTTGGGTAAAAACGTCCCCCTGACCAGCAACGCCTGAAGTAAAAATTGGGCAGAAAAGCATCTCTCCTTAGATATGCGGATATTCTAAGGTAAACAGATTAGTCGTCCGCCATTGTAGACAGATGCTAGTTACGGTATAGTAACCGTAGCAACACCGTCAAATTGCGGGAACCTCCTAAAGCTTTTGGTACCAAGCCAGACGGGAAACTATCTGGTGGCTCAGAGACAACTGGGGTAAGGTAACAATCCAAAAGATCATAATGGACAATCCGCAGCCAAGTTCTAAGTTCATTTTAAAGATTTCCGATCAACAAATTAATAAAGTTGTTGAAAAAGCCAAATATCAAAAAATATTGTAAATATCACAAAACAGAATGCATATGGACCCCAAAGGGAACTACATGTATTAAACGTCGCGAAGAACAGAGAAACAAACATGTTCCAAATATTCCAGATACATACGAATGTAAAGGATGTCAACGTATATTGCCGTCATCCGAGTATCATCGTCAACGATCAAAGCTGGGAATCAAGAAACGTTGCAAGTCTTGTATTAAAGAACGAGACTATGCAAGGTACAATGATTGGCCCGGATATATACGAAAGAAGATTGTCGCTTCATGGAGTGCGCATGGTAACGTGCAACAAGAAAACCGCATTTCGATAAATGAAGCAACAAACATCTTAGAAAAACAAAAATATAAATGTTCTCACTGCAAGAAGAAATTACAGTGTACATTTGGAACCCAAACGAGAAAAAATTGTTGGGGTGCATCTCTCGATCGTATAAATGTTGACATAATAGGATATGGGAACGGAAATGGCCAATGGCTATGTATGAGCTGTAATAATGGCAAATGCACTATGGCTGATGTAGATCACCGGGAAAAATTTGCAAGTCGTGATCGAGAAATTAGACGTTTAAAACTAAGGGTGAATAGGCTTCTCGGAAAACTTAGAATGAATATGAATGCAGTTCAACGACTGGATGTCGGTGGGTCTGAAAAGGCTTAAGATACAGTCTAGTCCTCTAGGGAAACTTAGAGGTATTCGAATTTTCGCAGGTAAACAGTTAGAAGACAGCCGTACATTGGCTGATTACAATATAATGAAGGAATCAACGCTACATCTGGTGCTAAGACTTCGATAAAAATTGATTTAAAATTTTCTTTCCTACAATAAAGCGATTATACACAATATAATCGCTCAAGGTCGTCGTGTTCAAACACGTCAAGTTATCTTGAAGCACCCCCAAAGGCAATTTGTCCTCTTGTGAGAACAGTGCAAATACCTAACCGGTATTTACATTCGCGCTAATACTCATGCAAGTATTAGCGATCATGGTGTAACGGCAACATGCGTGGTTTCCATCCATGAGACGAGGGTTCAACTCCCTCTGGTCGCATAAGCTCCTGTAGCTCAATTGGTTAGAGCACCGTTCTTATAAGGCGGGGGTTCCGGGTTCAAGCCCCGGCAGGAGCATAATTACCCATTCCTATCTGGAATGGGTGCATGTGGGGTAATGGTAACCTTTCTCGGTGCCAACGAGGAGATCCCGGTTCAACTCCGGGCTTGCACATTATTATTTCTATTTATAAATGAATAGGAAAACCCTCGAGAATAAAACTGTCGTAGAGCTTCGTGATTTAGCCAGGAGAAAAAAGTTGGCGGGCCATTCTAAATATACTAGGAAAAATGATTTGATAAACTTTATTCTAGGTAGCAAGTTCCACTTCAGCAGGCGCAGCGTTCGGCGTAGCGTTCGGCGTAAACGTCGTAGCACTAGCAGACGTGGCGTTCGGCGTGTTCGGCGTGTTCGTAATCGCATTCCTAAGGCCAAAAGAAATCTCGTTACCAAAATATCAGCTATGACTGGGCGACATAAGTCTTTTTACAATGACTGGGCGGTAGATGATCTCAGATACCGTCTCGCCGCTCTTAAGGAAGATAGAAGGGATAAAAAAGCTCTCGTTACCAAAATATCAGCTATAACTGGACGGCATAAGTCTTTTTACAACGACTGGACGGTAAGTGATCTTAATCATCGTCTCACCGCTCTTATGGAGGGTTATGAAAGTGGCGACGATTCGGGTTGTGCGATTACTGGAAAAGATTTATTTCTAGGCGTCAAGCCTCGTTATCATATTACTGCCTATTTTTCCAAACATATTGGTGATCCTGGTATTCCATTAGAATGTGTTGTAGACACTGGGAATAGCGGTTCAGCATTACCAGCAAATTTTATGAAAAAATTGGGTATAACCACGGCGAAAAAAACCACTGTCAGATTGGGAGGAGGAGAAGTTGAGGTAGAAAGAAATAAGGCCATGGTGTATGTTAGATATAAGAATTGTCGACCAGCTCGCATCGCTATGTCTTTTCGAAATGAAAAAGCGAATACTCGAGGCAATCTAGGTATGAACTGGTTATTGGCAACAAGACTTTCTATAAATTAATGGACACAGTTACTTTCTATACCCCACTAAGAAGTACAACACTGCATAAGAGAGCATATACGCTACAAAGGTGATAGCAAACGTGATCAGCACGCCTTTAAAGGAAGATGACTGTGTCACGTTCCCTTTGTTGTCTTTGTTGTCGACATTGAACTTATCGTATGTACTCTTGACATAGATGGCCATAACAACAATGAAAGCCGATACGAACGCTGAGAAAGCAAACGTGGCCCATAAGTTTGATACATGAAGCTTGATTAGAGGCATATTTATTATAAATTGAAATATAATTCGACCTTGCGCACATACGTGGAATGTTTAAAATCGTCTATTCGAAAATTCAGAGTAAGGTTGTTCCTCTGGAAAAGGAAAAGGTTGTGAGCAGTACCAATACCGTGTCGAAATTCGACGTCACAACTTATGAACATGCGGGAGAGCCACTGTACTTTCTAACTCCCATTGTTGACTTTATCGTATCCTTGGAAAAATGTGATAAGCTATACATCGATGTCCGGAAGGAAAAGTCGTTCATGGAGGAGTTGGCTAAATTCGACCCTGATTATGATAAGTCCATTAGATATCTTCCAGTAGAGGCGCTTGCATGTGATTTACGGGATCTACGATCTCGTATTAAGCCATATCGAGGAGTACTTCTTCTAAAACCATCCTGGGTCAAAGGAAAATCGAGACTGCAATATGTTGATCATCAGATATTCTATCCCAATCTAATCGCTATCAGGAATGCAAATTGAAATTTTTCCTTGTCCGCAATCCTTTCCAACATGACCGAGGACGAACTGCTCTTCATCATATACTTTGTATCGCTATTTATCTTTGTTACGGCGCCGGCGTGCATCTATTGTTGCGAGAAAGTAAGGGTCCCAAAACGACGCTTCTCTCGTAACGATATTCTTCGACACATTGATTACATGGTGTAAATTTTTTCCTTCTTAAGATAAATGGTTAAGAAAGAAGTTTCTACTGCGTTTTTGATCATGTCCTTCGTCTTCTTCATGATCTCACTGTATTATCTATTTCAGAGTAAACAGGATAAGGCTACCGGTGCTGATAGAAAGAAGTATGAGAACATTAGAAAATTCTTCTTGTTCGCTACAATGGTCTCTGTGTTAGTAGCGATGGGTAACGCTGTCGCATGGAAACAGGACAAAAAATCAAGTGGAACAAAGATGACAACTAAGGATAACCTGAACGTATTTGTTATTCTCCTCACTCTCCTAGTTTTGGCCATCAACGCCATAGGATCATCGACCAAACTCGGCTGGTTCAGCCAATCTATCGTTGTTTTGGTTGCAATCCTTGCAACATGGCAACTCACAGATCCCTAAAATGATTTTTTATACTCTTTAGAGTAGTATAAAAATGTGTTATATCTGTAAAGGAAAATACGATGAAGAAACAACCGAACTTAATTGTTATGGTTGCACTGATCTGACGGAGATTCCCATGCTTCCAAACCTTACAAGTCTTGATTGTCGCGGTTGCTCCAATCTGACAGAGATTTCTAATCTTCCAAATCTTACAAGTCTTGATTGTAGATCTTGTATTAATCTAACAAAGCTATCCGAACTGCCAAAGCTTTCCAGTCTCTGGTGTTGTATCTGTCTTAATTTGACGAAGATTTCTAACTTTCCAAAGCTTGTTGAACTTTTTTGTGGTAGATGTCACAAGCTTGAGGAGATTTCAGATCTCGAAAATCTTGAAGATCTCGATTGTCATGAAACTGCTTTGACAGAGATTCCTATGCTTCCAAAACTTAGCAAACTCGATTGTGAAACGTGTCCCAATCTAACAAAGATTCCTGAGCTTCCAAATCTTATCGCCCTTTGCTGTCGAAATTGTACAAATTTGAAAGAGATTTCAGAGTCGCCAGACTTTATGTACGTTGATTGTCGCAACTGTAGATATCTATCAGGAGATCTGAAGTGGAGAATGTACGTTAATGTTAACTGCGATGGCTGTCCCTGGATCGAACCTAGTAACATCGAAAAGCTAAAACATCTCCAGCGCTTTTGCAGAAATAATCTACGATACTGGCGCTTTAAGAAATGGATAGGAAGTAAGGAGTTTGCTGAATGGTTCTACAGTCCGGAGCAATGGGGTGGAAAAATAGAAAAGAAAGGTATTGAGAGAATGCTAAAGAAGCTAAATTGAAATTTTGTATTCTGCTTCTTTACGCTTAAGAAAGACCATGGTTAACTACAAAGCCGTAATCGCTGTTTTATGTATTGTTATCGCCTTGTTGATAGGCGTTGTTGTACGTTACGTGTGTTGCAGAAGAAAGCCTGTCGAACCTCCTACAATGCAACCACCAGAGTTATATTTGTCTGAGCCGGAGGATCCTGCACCTCCTCCTTATTAAAACTACTTTAAAACTTGTTAGAGTACATAAACTATGATAGTTTACGTATTACAACTACATAAAGGAAAGTACTACGTCGGAAAAACAGATGATGTGTTAAGACGTTGGAATGAGCATGTTGATGGGCGTTTTGGCGCTGCTTGGACAAAATTATATCCACCTGAGGATATCATCGAAACTGTTAACGACACAGGTTTTACCGAGTTAGCATATACTCTCAAATACATGAAAGAATATGGTATCGATAATGTACGTGGAGCAGAGTATTGTTCGAATCAGTTGTCCAAACAACAACTGCAAACTATCTATTCTCACATCTATTCCGAGGATGGAAGATGCTTTAACTGTGGAGGAGAACATTATGTAAAGAATTGCCATTATGTACAATCATGGTGGAGAAGATTATTTTCCTGCTGGAACAAAGAGAAGAATAATGATGATTACATGTTGTTAGAAGAGAGTGAAAACGATGATAAAATCGTAAACTTCGGTAAGTATCGTGGTTTAACCTATAAAGAAGTGTATAGAAGGAATCGTGGTTATTGTAGATGGATACTCGCACAGACATCTAATTATAAGGAATTTGTCTCTTTTCAGGATTGGCTGAGGAAAAAAGAGGTTTAAAATTGCACCATGTAGTAGTAAATGACCGAAGAAACAGTTTTTATGGGTGATTGGCTAAAAGTATACAAAGAAAGTGATAAAATCATGAATGATATATACATAACCGATGACGAGTGTATATTGAATGTGGCATGTCCAGCTCGCTACGATGAGGAGCTTCCCTCGTTTGAAGATATTCCCTCTACAGAAAAACAAACCATAGCTGACATTCATAGATATTTTATCGGAATTTTGAACGATCAGCGTCGTATCATGGTGGTTAATGACCAACCCTTATACGGCCCAATATTTTTTCCCACCATTCGTTGCGATTATTGTCGTGTGAGCGATGAGTTATGGTCATACCACTGTGATGAATGTAACAAGGATATGTGTTCTCTCTGTTACAAGGAGCGAACAGAGGAGATTGCATTAGCTAACGGCGCTAAAAAATGGTCAGATCGTAAAGATGCTTTGTTAGCCTGTTTTCAACATGAAAAAGAGGGAAAATTCAGCGAGAAGGAAATTGATACCAGAGAAATAAGTATCTATTGTGATATCTGTGGAAAACTATCCCGATACGACCGAAGAAGCGTGTGGTCCTGTAATCGACGAGGAGGTAAAGACATTTGCCTTTCGTGTCTCAATAGCGAAACAAAGAAACAACAAGTACGTGAGTTAATGGAAAACACTGTTGGAACATGGAAATTTGTGGATTTCTCTCTCAAAAATGATATCGGATCTATTCTAGATTGGGTCCCAATTCTTTATGACTCAGATGATAACGGTGTGCTTTACAATATGAATCCTGATTCTTCCAGATACCATGAAGTAGTGCTATCGGCAATGGATAATCATGATCGCGAAGGGTATTTCTCTTATTCAAGTGATCTTGGCGAGGTATTAGACAAGCTTCGTGACGGATCTACGATTCATAATCTTCTACAAGATGCAGGACATTCGACATACTATGGCTAAGGAACTAATTTAACTTTTAAATTAGATCATTTAAGAATCGATAATCAAGTAGTACAAATCCTTTTCTTCGTCATATTCGACTTCCCTAAGGTCAAGATCGTCCAGAACATGTCCCCATATTCCCCACTTACCGTCGGTGGGAGCACGGTTCATAAGAGCACAGTTTTCATAGCGATTTGAATACGTCTCTTCACGGAGAGAAGAGGTTTTCTCCTCCTCTTCATAGATACGCTGGTATTGTACCGAGACTGCTTTTCCCAGACCGACACGAGTAAAATTCTTAGCTCCAAACAGTGGAGTTAGCTCAATGATATGTTCTTTTTCTAAAGGATAACTGAATACAACTCGGATTCGTGGCTTATCGATCACCACGTCAAACTTATCCTGTAGACCTCCGACAGAGCGAGTCATTCGTTCTGCAGATAGGCCAAAGTAAGGTGAAGGATCCTCGGCAGAACCATACTCTCCAGACTTCGCTTCTGGGTAGATGACTTTAAAATCTATGTGTTGCATTTTAAAGTAGTTGGAAAGACTAATTAATTTCATTTTTGAATCGCCATAGCCTGCCGTATCATCGCCATCACAAAAGGATTTTGCATCGCATCATGTCGCCTTTTTTCTATTCTATCGATAAGTTGATTCACGTCTAGAAAAAAGGGCGCCACTGCGTCTGCCCACGTTTTCTCTTCCAGATTATTTAGCTTGGCTTTTACGATTTCTAGCATGGAATTATCAACAGGAGCCTGCAACTCTTCAACATATTGGAGAAAGATATTGATGATATTATAAAAGTCGTCTGTGTTGAAGGCATTGTTTTCCAGCATCTGTTGAATCAGATCAACGTCGATGTGAGAATCTAAACTCTCATGTATATCCTTTCGATTAGGTATTTGTCGTTTGATTCTGTCGCGAATCTCTCTAATCAGGTCAGTGATATATTTATGTTCCCCTTTGGTGACAGCTTCTTTGATCCTTGCGACGAATGCTAGATCGTAGTTTTCCCTAATCTGAGTATATAATCTTTCCTCATTCATTTATTATAAGCCAGATTTTATGCAATCATTTTAGCTTTAATCACTGGATGGTGTTGATAGTTACGAATGGTAAAATCATCGATGGTCAGTGTTTCCAGATCTTTTATCGTGTGTAACTCCTTGTTTATTTCCAGAGTTGGAAATGCATACGGTTGCCTCACAATCTGTGTCTCGACAGCACTAATGTGCTCCTCATATATGTGTGCATCGGCTAATGTGAGGTATAGGAATCTGGGAGTATATTTGGTTAGCTTAGCGATCAGAGTTAGAAATATCGCAGCCATGGCGATGTTGAATGGCAATCCGAGGAACAGATCCGAGCTTCGAATCAGACAAAACATATCTAAACAGCCATCACTAACGTAAAACTGGTCGATAATGGAGTGACATGGAAACAGCACTCCTTGCTTCACCTGGCTGGGATTATAATCGGTCAACAATATGCGTCGCGAGTGTGGTTCTGTTCGAATCGTGTTTACCACATATTCAAGTTGATCCACACCCTCTGACATTTTTCCTGTATCTTCATCATACGAGCCGTTAAAATGTCTCCATTGTGCACCGTACATGGGACCCATCATTCCTTCCTTTCTTTTCGGCATACCGATCTTATTCAAGAACTCTCTACTGGTATTCCATTTCCAAATGTTGACGCCAATATCCTCTAGAAGTTTAGAGTTGGTTTCTCCTCGCAAGAAAAACAATAGCTCTTCAATAACTCCTCGTGTGAACATCTTTTTGGTTGTGATAAGTGGAAATCCGTTTCGAAGATCAAAGGTAAGATGCTTAACGAATTTTGAGAGCGTATTTCCATTTCTTCCGCTCTTAATCGTACCGGTGTGTCTTACCTCGTTAAGAAGCTGGAGATACTGTCGTTCTCCATACTCCGATTCGCGTTTCAGAACGTAATGCGTGAACTCCTTATGTTCGCTACTTTCTTCAATAACCCACTCCGACATGTTGATCGACAGAAACGTATCACACGGAACATTCTCGTGAAGAAATGAGATGTGTACTCTATTGATCTTTTCCGGCATCGAGCGAAAGCATTCCTGATATATCTGTCCTCCTCCAGCAATAAAAACCTTCTTATGAGGATATTGTGTCGACGCCAGCTCAAGAGCAGACTTAAGACTAAGATTACGACGGGATACGCAGATGATTGTTCTACCAGGTAACTCGGGAAGAGTTTCAACTGTTTTTCTTCCTACAATTAAGACTGACCCCTTAGTCTTAGCGCGAAAAAGCCGAAGTTCTTCACTACAGTGCCACGCCATCTCTCCAGCGCGACCGATTCCGAAATTATTAGTGCATGCTACAATAACATCAAACATTTACTGTGATTGAACATCTCTTTATCTTTCAATTTCGAATTGAACTTTGTATTTTCTTTCTTGATTTTTGAAATGCGTTTGCTACAAAGCTGTCTACAGTTTGCACTAAACCGTTTGTGGGTTGGATACACACGAAGAAGGGTAGAACATCGTATTAAATATTTCCGTCTTACACATAATAAATGAACGACTTTGAAGATGATTATGGAGATGTAGAGTACAAAGCCGAAGCGGATGCTTACGAACGGACGGGACCGGGAGGAAAACTTGCCGAAATGGTGTCTGGCGCTATGCTGGGTGATATGCAGAAATCCTTAGCTCGTGAAGCAATCTCTCCCGAGGATCGATTTCTAATCTTTACCGATGCGATTGCACGTAGGATCAACGCTGATCATATCGCTACCGTATCTGAGGCTGATATCACTATTCTACTTGAAAAGACCGTGCAGATTCCCGGCCTTCGTTATAAAAATCCAGTAGCGTACATAATGGGATTTCTTGCCAGTAAGGGAGGGCAAAAATTAGAACGTGAAACGGTGTTATACGTGATAGATCATATTCTTCCTCGAATGGGAGATGAAGGAGGAGTCACTGCACCTGATGTAATACGTTATGCTAGATACTGGCATAAGTTTCTGTAGTTTTCCAAACATGAGTAGTGTTTGAAAAATGAAGCGTGTGTCACACCACTTCAAGCCTTTGACCTAACTTGTTTAAGATGTTTTTCCCAACTGTCTGACATTTTCTTACGTGTTTCTGGTTCTTCTGAAACTTCTAACGGTTCTGTTAATGGTTCTAAAGAGCAAAGATTTCGTTTCAGGACCACCCGGCTCTTTACAAACTCTATTCCGTTGATGTTTGTGATTCTATCTTCATCGTATTCGATATCCTTGGATGTTATGGTCTTAAACATTATTGAGATAATAATTATGGACAGTAAATACTTACATTGTTTGATACTTAAGGAGTGTTTACGTTTCATCTCAATAACATACTTTTCTAGCAAGGTATCTTTAATATTCTTTTTTCTAATACTGGCCCAATCGTGCCTAGAGTCTTTAATATTCTTTTCTAGCCGTTCAAAGGCGAGACGTTTGGTGACCTTTTCTTTCTGCGATAGTATACCCAGTTTTTCTGTTAGTAGCTTGGTGATGTCAGTATACAGAATTTCAGGGTTTTTTCGTTCTATCTTGTAGCTAAATTCTTTACCTTTGTAACTGCAAGTCAGAAAACCTTTATTGATATAGGTTCCGTAAGGAGGAATACCATAGGCAAGTTCTTCAAAGATTCCCTGCCAAAATACGTCATCTGCGTACTGACAGCATTCGAGGAATACTGGATATATTATCTCGTGTTTCTTGGACATTTCTTTATTATAGTGGGTTTATGCTTTAAAGGAAGATCGGAAAAAATAAAATGGGCAGTTATATATCGATACCAAGGCCACTTACACCTAGACATTCACTACTTCCTCTTCGCCCTCTACAGATGCCAAAACCGATTTATCGTCAAATTGAATCTCGAAAATTTCTTCCTCTCTTTACAATTATGTCTGATAAAACTGTTTGTCCTGATTGTCCAGTTGTGAAGTTCGTTCGAACCGATCCTGATGTTCCTATTCCTACTAAGGGTAATTTTTTGGCTATGGGGTATGATCTGACCGCTATCGCTGTGCGGAAAAAGATCGGCGACAAGATTACCATGTTCGGAACAGGTATAGCGGTGGAACCACCTCCTGGCTACTACACAGAAATTTTTCCCCGATCGTCGCTAAGTAAGACTGGATACATGCTAGCTAACTCTGTCGGAGTGATTGATCCTGACTATTCGGGAGAACTACTACTTGCACTAATTAAGGTTGATGAAAATAGTCCCGATCTTGAGCCACCGTTTACCAAATGCCAGCTCGTGCTGCGAAAATGTGAGTATTTTGGTATGAAGGAAACCGATTCCTTAACAGAAACAGAACGAGGCTCTGGTGGATTTGGAAGTACAGATGCCAAACGGTCTTAATTTTATACTATAAATAGTATAAAAATTGAGGATGTCGGGAATCGAACCCTTGTCATTCGAAAGGAAAACAACCAACAGGTTGGCCATACCTGTGATCGTTCCTGGCGCCAGCGTCTCAATCAAATGACTATTCTACTTTCCGAAAAAAGCGTGCTCCCATTACACTAGTCATCCTCTATGTAAACAACCATGTTTTTAAGTCACGAATTTAAACTGTAGTTTTTGTGAACCGGCCGGTACTAATAGAAGTTCATTACCATAAGAGGAGGCTATTCCGATCGCCTTACTAGCGTCTGTAGAAAGCTGAAAATATCCATCACTGGTAAGATTCCATTGGATTCCGGGCTTGATCACAATCGATGAGTCACTGGTAGAATAGCCGATAAACGCATCATAAGATGGTCCTAATCCAGAACTAATATACAACTGCTTTTTGGAGAGATCATAAACAAAGCTTGAGATGGCAGAACTCTTCTGAAAGGATAGTGAAAATCCATTACCATTTTGAGAAACATATTGAGGAGTATTATCAACCACAGTTTGAAGATATCCACTTGTAGCTGGCATCACGCACGATCCGTTCACACATGATGCTGGAGGATCACAGTATCCTTCGGGATAGCTCGTCGAACAGGGCGCTGAAAAGCATGTGTCCATACATGTGCTTTTATTTGTAACACAACCTGGCGATTGTCCAACTACGCACCCCTGTATACAACCGTTAGCTCCACATGACCATCCCTGTCCAGGTACGCACTTACCGTTTTCACACGTCATATTATGTCCGCAAGATCCACAAGAACCACCGCACCCGTCGGGACCGCATTGTTTATTAGTGCACAAAGGATCACAGATACATGTTGAACCGGAACAGTGATGTTGAGGTGGACAGCCTGTACATGTTCCACCACAGCCATCTGGATCTCCACACTTTTTACCACCAGAGCAATCTGGTACACAAACGGGAAAAGATTTGCATTCTCCGTTCGGATAACACACTTGACCGGCGGGACAACTTTTACACTTTCCTCCACAACCATCAGAATCTCCACATGATTTACCATTACAATTGGGAGAACAACAGCCCCATGTTTTGTTATCACTACTGTAACACACCTGACCAGCAGGACATCCGGTTGTACATACTCCACCACATGAATCAGGTTGTCCGCACGTTTTTCCCTCGCAGTTGTGCTGGCAACATTTTCCATTAACACATTTATACCCCACAGGACAGTTTTCACATGTTCCCCCACAGCCATCAGAAGAGCCACATTGCTTATTTGTACAATCAGGTTTACAGGGTAAACACTTTCCATTCTGTAAATCACACGTTTGATATGGAGGACAACTGGTGCACTTTCCTCCGCATCCATCAGAATCTCCACAAATCTTACCCTTGCAGTTAGGTGTGCATATCGGCTTACATCTTCCGGTTCCGACATCACATTTCTGTCCAGTAGGGCAACTGGTACATTTTCCTCCACAGCCATCAGAATCTCCACAAATCTTACCCTCGCAGTCAGGTGTACACGACGGTTTACATGTGTTTGTGGCAAGGTCGCACGTCTGTCCGGTAGGACAATTAGTGCACTTTCCTCCACATCCATCAGAATCCCCGCAACTTTTACCCTCGCAGTTAGGTACACAAGACGACTTACATTCTCTTGTGGTAAGATCACATGTCTGTCCGGGGGGACAATTAGTGCACTTTCCGCCACAGCCATCAGGATCGCCACAGATCATTCCATGACAAGATGGAGTACATGTTGAAGGTGACGGTTTCGATTTCTTTAGAGAGACCACCAGTAACGTGATAGCAATAGCTACTGCGATTATGCCACCAATTACTACTATCTTCATGAGATCCACCATTCTTTATAAGAGTTAAAAATGAATATTTCCAGCATGATTATTTCTGGATAAATGTGTATCATCTGTGATGGAAAGTATGATGAAAATGCTGACAGACTTGTTTGTTGTCGCTGTGATCGTATAAAAGAGTTTCCCTCCGAGCCATCAAATCTTACTGTACTTAAGACTTATAGTTGTATTAACCTGGAAAAGATTCCCATAATCACCAGTCTCGTTGAGTTGCACTGTAACACGTGCATTAATTTAAAAGAGATTCCTGAACTGCCAAATCTTACTGTGTTGGATTGTTCAAACACACGTGTAACATCTCTTCCTGATTTACCGAAACTAGAATCGTTATACTGTACCAATACAGATCTAATCACGATTCCAGCTTACAAGAATCTTACCTTTTTATTCTGTGCCAATAGCGCAAAGCTAACTGAAATTCCTGCCTTACCTAATCTTGTAACTCTTTTTTGCGGTAACTGTTCATCGTTAACCACAATATCATCTGATCTTTCTAAACTCGAGAAACTATCATGCTTTGGGTGCTATGTGCTAAATGTCATACCTGCATTGCCAAATCTTTTGCATCTCGATTGCTCACATACTGCTATTGAAGAGATTCCTATGCTTTCCAAATTACGGTCGCTTACATGTTCCTTTTGCCCAAATGTGACAACGATTCCCAAGTTTCCGAATCTCAAAATTCTGTTATGTTCCTTTTGCGGGATACAAGAGATTCCCAATCTAGAACAAGTAGAAGAAATTTTTTGTCAAAATTGTAATCATTTGACAGAGATTTCTAATCTACCAAAACTCGCCAATCTCACATGCACAAATTGTAGTAGCTTGACACGGATCCACACAGTGCCAGAGTTGAAATGTCTCATATGTGGAGATTGTACTCGAATGACAGAAGCACCGGCCAATATATCTATTGTGATGTCTTCTAATTGTCCATGGCTAAAAACATACTGTTTCGAATATGAAAGCAATGTCCAAAAGCTTGTTTGGCTTCAGCGCTTCTGTAAGAATAATCTTATGTATTGGCGTTTTAGAAGGTGGACAAAAAGTAGAGAGTTTGCAGAGTGGTTCTACAGTCCGAATCAATGGGGTGGGAGAGCGTGCAAGCGAATGATAGAGAAATCACTTGAAAATTGATTTTTATTCTGTGATTCTAGTTAATTACAGAATGTGTATCATATGTGAAGGGAAATATGATGAGAATATGACTGAACTTAATTGTTGCGATTGTCCCAATCTAGTGAAGATTCCTGAGCTTCCAAAGCTTACCAAACTTTTTTGTCGTGGCTGTACTAATTTGAGAAAGATTCCTAAGCTTCCACAGCTTGCTGTTCTTTATTGTGGCGATTGTCCTAATCTAACGAAGATTCCTGTGTTTCCATATCTTACTAAACTTTGTGCTGGTTATAGCAATATTAAAAAGATTCCTACGCTTCCAAAGCTTATCAAACTTTCTTGTACTAAGTGTACTAATCTAACGGAGATTTCTACGCTTCCACAACTTACCAAACTTTATTGTAATGGTTGTACGAAATTAACGAAGATTCCTATACTTCCAAAGCTTACTGAACTCCATTGTACCGGCTGTATTAATTTAACGGAGATTCCTGTACTTCCAAAACTCACTGATCTCTATTGTAGTGATACTAAGCTAACGGAGATTCCTGTACTTCCAAAGCTAACTAAACTTTTTTGTTTCAACTGTACTGGTCTGACAGAGATTCCTACGCTTCCGGAGCTTACTGAACTTTTTTGTAGTTGTTGTACTAACTTGATAAAGATTCCTGTTTCACAACTTACTGTATTATGTTGTATTGGCTGTCCGTGGATAGAACCCAATAATCTGTTCTTCAACTTCAACATGGATAATCTAAAATGCCTTCAGCGCTTCTGTAGAAATAACCTTAGATACTGGCGCTTTAGAAGATGGGTGAAGTCAAAGGAGTTTGCAGAGTGGTTCTACAGTCCGAATCAATGGGGTGGGAGAGCATGCAAGCGGATGATAGAAAAATCACTTGAAAATTGATTTTTATTCTGTGATTCTAGTTAATTACAGAATGTGTATCATTTGTAAAGGG
>Ga0070729_10002697_pt1 | contig 22252 bp, 24 predicted proteins | sample tdDd472_FD_66725 | JGI IMG/M metagenome (GOLD analysis project Ga0070729, IMG submission 66725) | Marine sediment microbial communities from the Atlantic coast under amendment with organic carbon and nitrate - tdDd47.2 | ecosystem: Environmental > Aquatic > Marine > Coastal > Sediment | place... | reverse complement strand
AAATAATTTTTAGATGTTTCACTTCATCAATTATTCAATACTTTTCTTTTTAAATTACTCTTCACCAGCCATATAGAGTAGTTTAAAAAGGAAAGTATTGAGTTTATCGCTACTAGTTTTATCCATTTAAAACAGCTAAAAAGAGATATTAGTCCAATATTATTTTAAAAAAAATATTTTCATCCAAGATTTCTCATCTTATTTAAAATTCCATCAAATCAAAAAATATGAAATTTATGTTGCATTTTTTAATTTAATGTTTTAACGTTTGTTGAACTATTAAAAAGGAGTTAAGATATGTTAAGTAAAAACGAAATCCAAGCAATTAAAGACAAGTTTACAGGTAGAGATTTGATGTGTGAAAAAATGATCGACCTTTTCTCATTATTATCAAACAAAATTAGATTTAGAATTCTTTGTCTACTGCTAGAAGGTGATTTTTGCGTTACTGATATTGTTGATATTATCCAAATTGGGAAAATATCAAACGTATCTCAACAATTAAAATTATTAACAATGGCAGGATTAATTGAAAATAGAAGACAGAAAAAACAGATTTTTTATAGTATTAAAAATGAAAAAATTAGAGACTTGATTGCGTATCTTCAGGAAAATTTCTTAGTATAGGAGATTTTTACAATGAAAATAATTTTAATACTCGGGGCTGGTACAGCCGGTACAATGATGGCAAACCATCTCAATCGTAAAATAGATCGCAAAAATTGGGAAATTACAATAATAGATGAACACCAAACACACTATTATCAACCTGGTTTTTTGTTTATGCCTTTTGGTACTTACACTGAAAAAGATGTGATTCGGAATAAATCTGATTTTATTCCAAAGAAGGTGAATTACATACAAGAAAAAATCGAAAAAATCGAACCTGAGCAAAACAAAGTTTCATTGAAAAATGGTGAGGTTATAGATTACCATATTCTCATTATTGCGACGGGAACTAAAATAGCTCCTGATGAAATTGATGGAATGGCAGATGAGAATGTTTGGCACAAAGATGTTTTTGATTTCTACACGATTGAGGGTGCAAAAGCACTACATAATCGATTTAAAAATTTAAATGAAGGCAAGGTTGTAATAAATATTGCAGAAATGCCCATCAAATGTCCTGTTGCACCTTTGGAATTTGCGTTTCTTGCAGATGCATATTTTACAAAAAAAGGTGTGCGCGACAATATTGACTTGACCTATGTAACACCACTTTCAGGTGCCTTTACTAAACAGAATTGTTCAAATGTTTTAGGTCACTTACTTGGTGAAAAGAATATCAAAATTGTCCCTGACTTCAATATTGAAGAAGTAAAAGGTACAGAGAAAAAAATTGTATCCTATGATGACAAAGAAATTGATTACGATGTATTAGTTTCGATTCCAACAAACATGGGTGATGATCTGATTGATAATTCTGATATGGGTGATGAACTTAATTTTGTTCCAACCGATAAGAATACACTTCAATCCAAAAACTATGAGAATATTTTCATTATTGGAGATGCAACTGATCTACCAAGTTCCAAAGCTGGTTCTGTAGCACATTTTCAAGCAGATATTCTCAAAGAAAATGTTATGAATTTTATCAATAATAAACCATTACATCCAGACTTTGATGGTCATGCTAATTGTTTTATAGAATCCGGATTTGGAAAAGCATTTTTGATTGATTTTAATTACGATGTAGAACCTGTAGAAGGAAAGTTTCCTTTTCCTGTAATTGGTCCAATGTCACTATTGAAAGAATCAAGACTAAACCATTTTGGTAAGATGGCATTCAAGTTTATTTATTGGAATATTTTATTAAGAGGATTGCCAATGCCGGGTATTCCGACTCAGATGAAGACCTGGGGCAAAAAACTATAAGAATAAATTTATCTATATTTTTACTTTTCAAACCTATTATTTGAGTAGGATGGAAAATGAAAAATTACAATAAGGAGAGATAATATGGCTGAAAAAACTTATGCAGGTGTAACTGTAAATGTAAATGACGAAGGATACTTCGAGGATAATAAACAGTGGACAAAAGAGATGGCTGCTGAAATTGCGAAAGAAATGGATATTGAACTTACTGAAGAACATAACAAAGTACTGGATTTCTTGAGAAGTGATTTTGAAGAAAAAGGTGCGATCCCTTCAATGCGTAGAATGAAAAAAGCCGGTGATATTCCTACAAAAGATTTTTACAGACTTTTTCCTGATGGACCTTTAAAAAAATCATGTAAGATTGCAGGGTTGCCAAAACCAGCAAGTTGTGTTTAAAAATTAAACAGGAGAGATAAATGTCAGAAAAAATCAAAAAAGTCTCAATCATCTGCTCAAAAGGATCTTTAGAAGGAATTTATCCTGCATTGATCATGGCGTTTGGTGCCAGAATGGAAGGTATTGAATGTGATTTATTTTTTACATTCTTTGGTATGGATGCAATAACTAAAAAGAAGATGAATAAAATAAAAGTTGCAACAGTGGGTAATCCTGCAATGGGAATTCCTACATTGGTTGGTGCAATTCCTGGCATGTCAGCAATGGCTACAAAAATGATGATGAAACAAATGGATGAACTTGATATTCCACCAATTGATGAATATTTAGAAATGATATCAGATGCTGGGGGAAAACTCTATGCTTGTAAAGCTAGTGTCGATATGTTCAAATTAAAAATGGAAGATTTTTGTGAACAGGTAGACGGTGTATTGACGGTTGGTGAATTTTATGAAAAATCGGCTGGTGCACAAATCATCTTTACTTAATCCAATAAATCATTTTATATTATAGGGGCGACAATAAACTGTTGCCCTTTATTTGCTTAATTGAGTATTTTACAAATTATTAGGGTAGAGATTTGGAAAACAAGAAAATATTACGACTGAAAAAAGGATATGATATTAATATTTCCGATGATTGTCAAAAGGAAATAATTGATATTGGACTTCCCAAAAGTGTAGCTGTAAAGCCAATTGATTTTGAAGGATTGAAACTCAAATTATCCATTGAAATTGGTAGTGAAGTGAAGGCGGGAGATATTCTGGGATTTGATAAAACAAATAAATCCATCAAGGTTACATCACCTGTCTCAGGAAAAGTATCACAAATCAATCGCGGCCATAGAAGAATAATCAATGAAATTGTTATTGATGTTGATAGACAAAATAACGCTGTTAAATTTGATGTTCCACAAGATTTAAAAAGAGAAAATATTCTGGAATTATTAATGAATTCAGGATTGTTCCTATTTTTTAAACAGCGTCCCTTCAATGTGATTGCAAATCCAAATGTCATTCCTAGGGATATATTTGTGTCTGCAATGGATACTGCTCCTATGGCACCAGATGTTGAACTTATCTTAAAAGACAACGAAGATTATTTTCAGAAGGGTTTATCAGAATTAGCCAAATTGACTTCAGGTAAACTACATTTGTCTTCTTCAACATATGCAGGCTCTACCTTTGAACGATTCAAAGATGTTGATTTTCACCTTTTTGAAGGAAAACATCCAGTTGGAAATGTTGGTATACAAATTCATCATATTAAACCTATTCTGAATGGTGAAGATATAGTCTGGACAATTGGTGTTCAAGGCGTAATCCTAATTGGTAAGTTGTTGGAAAATGGAACTCTAGATTCTGAAGTTTTGGTAAAAGTATCTGGTTCTGCTGCTACTGAAAAAAAATATTACAAAACAGTTTTGGGTGCAAATACTTCAGAATTTGTAAAAACAGAAGAAAATGCCAGGATAATATCTGGCAATGTTCTCACAGGTAGACAAATTCCAAAAGATGGATTTTTAGGATTTTTTGATAATCTGGTTTCGGTAATTCCAGAAGCAGAGGGATATGAATTTGTTGGTTGGATTGCTCCTGGTTTGAAAAAACTCAGTACATCCAGATCATTTCTATCAACATTGATTCCTGGCATCAAAGCTTTTGACCTAACTACAAAGAAACATGGAAGTGAGCGTGCTTTTGTCGTTTCCGGAATATATGAAAAATATTTACCGATGGATATTTTACCAAGTTATTTGATGAAATCTATTATCGTAAAAGATATCGAAGAAATGGAGCAACTTGGTATTTATGAAGTTGTTGAAGAAGATGTGGCTCTATGTGAATATTTATGTCCTTCAAAAATTGAGTGGCAGGAAATTCTAAGAGATGGTGTGAATTTGATTCAAAAAGAAGGATGATCTTAGGCAATTATTAAAGATATTCTTAAATGGGTTAAAATTTGGGAGGTAATATGGATTTGAAAACTACATATATGGGATTGGAACTTAAAAATCCTATCATTGTTGCAAGTTGTGGATTGTCAAAAACACTTAGTGGGATCAAGAAGATTTCAGATAGTGGTGCAGGTTGTGTAATCTTAAAATCCCTGTTTGAGGAACAAATATTAGCCGAGATGCAAGAGGTTGAACAGTATGCCTATTCCAGTGCATACACTGAAGGTCTTGACTATTTAAGAAGTTATAAAAAAGAACACAGTGTTGAGGAATATCTAAACACACTTGAAGAAGCGAAGAAAATTTCTTCCATTCCAATAATCTCAAGTTTGAATTGTGTTTCATCAAAAGAGTGGTTTGAATTTGCCAGCAAAATCGAACAAAGTGGCGCCGATGGATTGGAATTAAATATTTCTTTTGCCAACTATGATCCTAAAAAAAGCTGTGAAGAAATCAAAGCAGTATATCTGGACATTGTAGAAAAGATAATCGATAAAGTATCAATTCCTGTGTCTGTCAAATTGGGACATAATTTTTCCTCACTTGCCCATTTTTCTCAAAAACTTGTGAATCGTGGTGTTAAAGGCATTGTTCTTTTCAACAGATTTTACCAAAGCGATATTGATATAGAAAAAATGGAATTAACATCAGCCTCACCTTTCAGTTCTTCAAATGAGTATTCATTACCATTGCGATGGATTGCAGCTCTTTCAAATACGATTGAAGTTGAATTTTCTGCTTCTACAGGAATTCATGATGGTGAATCTGCTGTTAAGTTGTTATTGGCCGGTGCACAAACTGTACAGGTTTGTTCGACATTGTATAAAAATAAATTAACTCAGGTCAATAAAATATTATTAGATGTTGAAAAATGGATGAAAAATCACAGTTTTGATTCTATTGAGGATTTTAGAGGAAAATTAAACAGAGCACATTCAGACCATCCTGAAAAATTTGATAGATTACAATATATAAAAGCTTTGACTGGAATTGATTAATTATCAATAATTAAGGTCTTTAGGTTAGATAAAAGTTATAGGAAGTACATGTTAAAAATTTTACAAAAATTTAAACCTCATTTCGAAGAAAAGGGAAAATTACATTTATTTTTTCCTGTCTATGAAATGATCGAAGCAATTCTATTTGTTCCACCATCTCGTACGAATAAAGGATCACATATCCGTGATGCAATCGATATGAAAAGAGTAATGTTTTTGGTGGTAATTGCAGGAGTTCCAGCATTTTTGTTTGGAATTTTTAATGCAGGATACCAACATTTTTTATCTGCTGGTGTTGATGCATCCATGATGGATATTGTGCTCAAAGGATTGCTAATTGTTTTGCCAATTTATATTGTCACATTATCTGTTGGTGCAGTTTGGGAAGTGCTATTTGCTGTGGTGCGAAAGCATGAAGTTTATGAAGGATTTCTCGTTACTAGTTTTCTCATCCCGATGATTGTTCCACCAACTATTCCACTATGGCAGGTTGCTGTAGCAACATCTTTTGGAATTGTAATTGGTAAAGAAGTGTTCGGTGGTGTTGGAATGAATATTTTCAATCCAGCATTGGTTACTCGTGCATTTCTATTTTTTGCTTATCCAAAATCAATTTCCGGCGATTCTGTCTGGACATTGTTCTCAGATAAGGTTGTTGATACTTATACAACAGCAACACCATTGGCTTTGATCAGTGAATCCGGTTCCGGTACTTTAGTAAATACATTGGCAGCCAAAGGATATACTTTCTGGCAAATGTTTGTTGGCTTGATTCCTGGAAGTATTGGAGAGACATCTACGCTGGCAATCCTGGCTGGTGCGGCAATTCTGATTTTTACAGGAATTGCAAGTTGGCGAATTATGTTGTCAGTTTTTGCGGGTGGATTTGTAATCACTACACTTTTCAATCTGGTTGCTCCTGATGCATCACATGTGTTTGCTATTCCTTTTCATTATCAAGCAGTAATGGGTGGATTTGCTTTTGGTGCCGTTTTTATGGCAACTGATCCGGTAAGTGCAGCCGATACAAAACTAGGAAAATATATTTATGGATTCCTTATTGGCGTATTAGCATTACTGATAAGAAATCTGAATCCTGCGTATCCAGAAGGAATGATGCTGGCGATTCTATTCATGAATCTCTTTGCACCATTGATTGATTATTTTGTAGTTTCTGCTCACAAAAACAGGAGGATGAAACGTGCAAGATAACAAATATTATTCATTTATATTTATGGCACTTATAGCACTAATTGCTGCTGGTCTTTTATCTTTTGCAGTAATGTTTTTGCGTCCTCGACAAGATCTAAATGAAGCTGTGGAAAAAAAGAAAAATGTTTTACTGGCTGTGGGGATAATTGATGCGAAGAACAAACCTTCTCAAGATGAAATCCTCAAGAATTTTGATAAATCCATTGAAGCAATTGTTGTAAACCAAAAAGGTGATAAAGTTACACCTGATCTCAAAGTTGAGGAGATTGATCCTGAACTTGAAGAAAATAAACCTGCTTCTGACCAACTCCTTCCTATTTATTTGCAAAAGGAAAATGGAAAAATTGTTTCCTATTGTTTACCAATTTTTGGAAAAGGTCTGTGGTCAACAATTTATGGATATCTGGCACTTGAAAGTGATTTGAATACAATCAAAGGAATTACCTTTTATAAAAATGGTGAAACTCCTGGTTTAGGTGCAGAGATTTCACAGAAATGGTTTACTGATAATTACAAAGGAAAACAGATTTTTGATAAGTCTGGAAAACTAGTTTCTGCAACAATTATCAAAGGGAAAGTTGAAGCATCATCTTCCAACGTGAACCATGAAGTTGATGGCATCAGTGGAGCCACAAAAACCTGTGAAGGTATCAATAATTTCCTCATAAAAGATTTGAAAAAATATGAAGCATTTCTTCATAATAAATAGGATTTTGTATGTCTAATAAAAAGATATTTTTAGAACCAATTTTAAAGAATAATCCAATTACAATGCAGGTGTTGGGAATCTGTTCTGCATTGGCTGTGACATCACAATTGAAGCCATCTATTGTAATGGCAATTTCTGTAACCGTAATTATTGCTGCATCCAATATGATTGTTTCTATGATTCGTAAATGGATTCCAAAAAACATTCGAATCATTGTGGAAATGACTGTGATTGCAACAATGGTAATTTTGGTTGACCAGTTTCTTAGAGCCTTTATGTTTGATGTTTCCAAGCAGTTATCAGTATTTGTTGGATTGATTATTACCAATTGTATTGTGCTGGGAAGACTTGAAGGATTCGCTCTTCACAACAAAGTTGCACCGTCCTTATTTGATGGTCTTGGAAATGGCTTTGGTTATGGATTGATTCTCGTAACTATTGGATTTTTCCGTGAACTTTTGGGTTCTGGGAAATTGTTTGGATTCAAAGTGATTCCTGAAGCGATGTATGAAGCTGGTTATGTTGATAATGGGTTACTAATGCTAGCACCAGGTGCTTTTTTCTTATTGGGTTTGATTGTTTGGATTCAACGATCCATCACAAAACAATATGAAGAAGATTAAATTAGTTAAACCAGTTGAAATGGTTAAATCGGTTGTATTGGTTAACGGGTAAAAATAATCCGTTTAAATCCGCGTTTATCCGCGGCAAAAATTGAATTTAGAATTTAAAAATCTTTGCGAACTTTGCAGTTCAAAAAAAGATGGAGAGAATAAATGGAATTAATTAATCTGGCAATTAAAGCAATATTTGTAGAAAACATTCTGCTGGCATTCTTTTTAGGAATGTGTTCCTATCTGGCGGTTTCCAAAAAAGTATCAACAGCAATTGGTCTTGGAATCGCTGTTGTATTTGTTTTGGCCATCACTACTCCGGTGAATTGGATTGTTTATACCTTTATCTTGAAAAAAGGTGCTTTGGTTTGGTTGAATCCTGCTTACGCAAATATTGATCTGTCATTTTTAAATTTTATAGTATTCATTGCAGTAATTGCTTCAATGGTACAGATCGTAGAAATGATTGTAGAAAAAGTCTCTCAAAAATTATATCATGCTTTGGGAATTTTTCTGCCATTGATCACAGTGAATTGTGCGATTCTTGGCGTAGCATTATTCATGGTTGAGAGAAATTATACATTGGCTGAATCAACAGTTTTCGGAATTTCATCTGGATTTGGTTGGTTTTTAGCAATTATATCTATGGCTGCAATCAGAGAAAAATTAAGATATTCACATATTCCAAAAGGATTGAAAGGTCTGGGTATTACAATGCTTATTACAGGTCTTGTGGCAATGGCTTTTATGTCTTTTTCAGGAATCAATATATAAAGGTTTATATGTTAATGTTGACGTTATTTTCAAGTGTAGCAATTGTATTTTTCAGTGTGGGAATGCTCACTCTGGCTCTGAAAAACAAAGAGAGACGACAAAAATTAAAGGGAACTGCGAGTTCCTGTGCCAGCGGATGCTCGGCATGTAGTTGCAATGTACAATCCGATAATCATTGTCAGGAGAAATAGATGCTTTTTATTTTAAGCGGTATTATTACATTTTTACTAATATCAGTTTTATTAACAGCAGCAATTGTTTTTATTGAATCAAAGTTGGTTTACAAAGGTGATGTGAAAATCAATGTAAATGATGATCCTGAAAATTCAATTGACACAACTGCTGGTGATACATTGTTAAATACATTAAATGATAATGGAATTTTTATACCATCGGGTTGTGGAGGTGGTGGTACCTGTGGTGTTTGTAAATGCCAGGTAACTGCTGGTGGTGGGGAATTGCTCCCAACTGAAGAATCACACATCAACCGCAAACAAGCCAAAGAAGATTGGCGATTGGCTTGCCAGGTTAAAGTTAAAAATGATATGGACATCAAAGTTCCTGATGAAATTTTTAATGTAAAAAAATGGGAATGTGAAGTTGTTTCCAATAGAAATGTATCCACTTACATCAAAGAATTTGTAGTGAAATTACCTGAAGGTGAAGTTCTTGATTTTGAAGCTGGTGGATATATTCAGATTGATGTTCCAAAATACTCAATAGATTTCAAAAATTTTGATATTGATCCAAAATTTCAGGATGAATGGAATGAATATGGACTCTACAACCTCACTATGAAAAATAATGAGGAAACATCCAGAGCCTATTCAATGGCAAATTATCCAGTAGAAAATAGTGTGATCAAACTTAATATTAGAATTGCAACACCACCCTGGGATAGAAAAAAAGGTGGATTCAAAAATGTGCCACCAGGGATTTGCTCTTCCTACATTTTTAGTAAGAAACCTGGAGACAAAATCACAATTTCAGGACCTTATGGAGAATTTTTTGCAAAAGATACGCATAATGAAATGGTATTTATTGGTGGTGGTGCTGGTATGGCACCAATGCGTTCTCACATTTTTGATCAACTATTGAGATTGAACTCAAATCGTAAAATGACCTTCTGGTATGGTGCACGTAGTTTGCGTGAGATTTTCTATCAGAAAGAATTTGATAAATTAGCTGCAGAAAATGAAAATTTTTCATGGAATATTGCATTATCAGAACCAAAAGAAGAAGACAATTGGACAGGAATGTGTGGTTTTATTCACAAAGTATTGCATGACAATTATCTGAAGGATCATGAAAGTCCGGAAGATTGTGAATACTATATCTGTGGTCCGCCTATGATGCTGACTGCAGTTTTAAAAATGTTGGATGACTTGGGTGTAGAATCTGACAATATTTTATTTGATGACTTTGGATAGCATAGATGGTCAGGGTAAATCCTGACCATTTTTTTATAACAACTCAATTAACATAATTTAGTGAGGGACTTAAATGGATAGTTTAGCTGTACTATTAAGCCGATTGCAATTTGCCTTTACTGTGGGATTTCATTTTCTCATGGTTCCGCTTACTATTGGTTTAATATTATTTGTAGTAATATTTGAGATAATGTACCTCAGAACTGGTAAAGATATTTTCCGTCAGCAAGCAAATTTCTGGGGAAATCTTTTTGCAATCAATTTTGTAGTGGGAATTGTAACCGGGATCACCATGGAAATTCAGTTCGGCACCAATTGGGCTGAATACTCGAAGTTTATGGGAGATATTTTTGGTTCACCATTGGCTTTTGAAGCCTTAATGGCATTTTTTCTGGAAAGTACATTTGCAGGAATTTGGATTTTTTATCGTCACAAAATCTCCAAAAAATTCCGTGCAGTTACAGCAATATTGATTCTGGTAGGAACTCATATTTCTGCAATCTGGATCATTGCAGCCAATGGATTTATGCAAAATCCAGTAGGATATGAACTAGCAGCAGACGGATCAAAAGTGATTATGACTGATTTTCTGGCTGTTTCATTGAATCCTTATGGATTGTTTATGTTAGTTCATACTGTAACAGCAGCCTATTTGTTAGGTGCATTCTTTATCCTTGCTGTAAGTGCTTATCACATTCTGAAAAATAATAAGATAGAATTTTTCAAAGAATCTGTGAAATATGCTCTTCCAGTATTGTTACTTGTTTCTTTGGCTCAGCCAATGGTTGGTCATTTCTATGGTCAATATGTTGGTAAGATACAGCCGGCAAAAGCTGCTGCATTCGAAATGATATGGGAAACTGAAAGCAAAGTGCCACTTTATTTGATTCAGATTCCACAACCTGAAAAAGAAAAAAATATTGAATTACTTCCAATTCCTTTTGTTGGTAGTATTATGTACACTAACAATCCTTTTGGTGAAATTACAGGTATCAAAGAGGCCACAAAAGATTGGACACCTGAAATGATTCAGGATTACAAAGATATTCTTCCCATGACACATTATTCATTCCGAATAATGGTAATGCTTGGTGGCATTTTCATCTTGATGTCAATGTGGGGAATGTGGCTCTATCGCAAAGATAAATACATTGAAAATAAATGGATCAATAAATTATTTATATGGCTGGTGCCTACACCCTGGATTGCAATTCTACTAGGTTGGGTTGTGGCAGAAGTTGGACGTCAACCCTGGATCGTACAGGGATTGATGTTGACAAAAGATGCAGTATCACAAAATGTTCCTGCTGCTCAGGTTGGTTTTTCACTGATCACACTTTTTGTATTTTATATTGTTCTCTTTGTTGTTGAATATTATATGGTTGTAAAATTCATCAAACTTGGTCCAATTGAAAATCCATTTAAGAATAGGGGGTAATGATGATGCATGAAGTATTAGGAATTCTTTGGTATGTTTTACTCGCAATTCTTTGGATAGGATTCATTATTTTTGAAAGTTTTACCAGTGGTGTTGGTATGATCTTTCGCTCTGCTAAAAATGAAAAAGAAGGTAAAGTTCTTCAATATACTGTAGGTCCATATTGGGATGGCAGTGAAGTTTGGTTTATTACTGCTGGCGGTGCAACCTTCGCAGCATTTCCATTGGTTTATGCTGAAATGTTCTCAAATCTATATATCGCAATATATTTATTATTGATAACCCTCATTACTCGTGGTGTAGCTATGGAATTGGTTTACAAAGATGACAATGAAAAATGGCAAAAAGGAATGTCATGGGCCTGGATGATTTCCAGTTATGGACTTGCACTTCTATTAGGTGTAAGATTTACCAATATGTTTCTCAAAGCCAATACTTTAGCAGAATCTAGTAATTCCTTTTTTGGATTGTTGAGTAAGCCGGGAATTCTGGGTGGTTTAATGTTTATTGCGATTTATCGTACCAGTGGAATTCTCTGGGCAAATCTGAAAGCAAAAGGCGAAGTAGTAGATAGAAACATGAATCAAACCAAAATCACATCCATTGCAACAGCTTTGATCATGCCAATTTTGATGATGGCATTTAACTGGGATACAAATTTATTCACACAATCCTATGCAAAACTTCCATTACTTTGGATCTTTCCAGTGTTAGCCATGATTTTTCCTGTTATTACTATTATCTCTGTTTTCAAGAATAAATGGATTTATGCTTTTGGAAGTAATATTTTAGCAATTGCACTATTTATGATTGTTGGCTATACAGGAATCTTTCCATATATGACTCCAGGAGTTACTATAGCAGATGGAATGGCAAGTTTTCTTACCTTGAAAATCATGACAGGTGTTGTAATTGTCTTTTTACCAGTAATATTATGGTATCAGGGCTGGAAATTTTACAAATTTCGTCATAAAATAACAGAAGAGTATTTTGAATAATTTCTGCAAGGAGTAATCAGTATGAAAACAGCAGAAGAAATATTAATAGCAAAAGGATCTGAAATGATTAGTGTTGAATCGGGTTCAACTATTTCAGAAGCATTAAAAATAATGAATGAAAATAATATTGGTTCTGTTGTCATTATGAAGTCTAGTGAGATTCTCGGTATTTGGACTGAGCGTCATTTGAAAAATAGTATTCTAGATGAGGACTTTGATATCTATTATTCTAAAATTGATAATTATATGAATCCCAAAATTCATACAGTTGATGCAGGAGAACCTATCTATATTCTTTCAGATAAATTACTTGGTGAAAAGGTCAGGTATCTTTTTGTAACCAAACATGATAAAATTATTGGACTCTTATCTGCGGGAGATGTGATTCGTGCTTGTCTGATTGAGAGGACCAATCAACTAAAAGATATTGGTTTGGAATATTACGAAAGTTGGAAACATAATTAAAATTTTACATAATACAACTCCATAAAAAAACTCCTGTCATTAGCAGGAGTTTTTTTATTTTTAATTAAAATATATTTCAATAAGTTTAAAATATTAAATTTATATTAATTATCTCTTCAAAAGGAGTCTCATTATGTTTAGCAAAAATATTGAGTTAGTCACTACTACTTCCAACATTGAAGGATGGAAAATTCAAAAATATTTAGGTGTGGTTTCATATCAACTTGTAATAGGTGCGAATATCTTTAGGGATGTATTTGCAAGTTTTCGAGATATATTTGGAGGTTCTGCAAAAGGATATCAAAAAGATTTAAATGAAATGAAAAAAATTGCTCTTCAGAATATTGAAAAAGAAACAGTAAAAAAAGGTGGAAACGTAATAATTGGATTAAATGTTGATTTTGATGAAGTATCTGGTGGTGGTAAATCAATGTTTATGTTATCTGTTATAGGTACAGCAGCAGTAGCAAAAAAGCACGAACAAGATAAATTGATAGATAATGAAAATATATCTATAGTAAATCAAGTAAGTAGTGAAGAATTGAATTTTAAAATTAAATTCGATGAAATGACAAAAAAATATAAAACCAATAGTATTCAATCTATTGAAGATATTGAAGTACTAATAAATTATAAAATAGAGTTATTTGATAAAATCATTGATTTTATAGAATCACATAGTTATTCAATTAAAGAACATTTGAATATTTTAACTGAATATTTTTCAATATTCCAACATAAAAAAATATCAGAATTTCTAATGAAAAGAAAATTTTCAAATATGGGCTATGAATCAACAAAAGAGACACTATTAAAAATTTTAAATAATATCGGATGGTATGATTTTGATATTATTAATAAATTATTACTTGATGATGATATCAAATGTCGAGTTAATGCATTATATCTTGTTGAAATTGATAAAAAATATTATCAAAAAGAAGATTTAAAAAATTTATATGACCTTTTAAAAAATTTAGAAGAATATAAATTAAGTTATCCAGTTTATACTGTCACAAAAGGAAGTTTTGGAAAAGAAAAGCAAGTATGGGAATGTTTAAATTGTAAAAAACAGAATTCTGAAAAATATTCTAATTGTGAATATTGTGGAAATCAAAATTACGGAATTCCATCAAAATATGATGATTTAGAAAAAATAAAATCAACTATTTCTTTAAAAATTCAAACATTAGTTAAACTTCTTAAATAACATATAATATTATTCTGAAAAAAACTCCTGTCATTAGCAGGAGTTTTTTATTATTAAATAAGAAATAGAAATTTCACTTAGCATTGTGTTACCAAATTGATCGTATTTTTTTATCCACATAAATCCCTTTTTACATTCCCTATCAATAAAGGTGAAAAGGAAATCAATTTTATAAATGAAATTTGTAACTAAGTAGTTTGTAATAAAGTTTTGCTGCTAGAAAATCCGGTGCCTGATTTCCTTCTATAGGTGCAAGTTCAACCATGTCAAAACCAAGGACTTCTTTGTTTTCAAAAACCATTTTCAAAAATTTTGTTACTTGATACCAATCCAGACCACCGGGTTCAGGAGTTCCTGTTGCCGGCATAATTGATGGATCAAAAACATCCAGATCAATCGTTATGTAAATTTTATCGGTCATTTGTGCCACAGCTTTTTTCATCCAGCCATCACTTCCTTGTAAGCGATGAGCAAAATAGCATTGATTATGATTGAGAAATTCCTTTTCACTAGAATCCATGCTACGAGCACCCACCTGGATCAGATTCGTATTATGGGCTGCATCATGAAGTGCACAAGCGTGATTGTATTTGCTGTCATTATAGTCGGAACGCAGATCAGTATGGGCATCTAACTGCAATATTGTAATATCCGGATGCATCTGATACATTGCCTTGATTACACCGATACTGACAGCGTGTTCACCGCCAAAGAAGGTTAAAAATTTATCAGTTTTCATTAATTGTTTTGTTCTGCCAATTACCTCTTTGAAAACTGCTTCCGGTGAAGTTTGGATATCAATTTCTGGTAAAATGTGGATACCTTTTTTGTAGACTTCTGAGTCAGTTTCAATATCATAAAGTTCTAAGTGTGTTGATGCTTCCATCATCGCTTCAAATCCTTTGTCAGCTCCTTTTCCCCAGGTTGATGTACCATCATAGGGAATTGACTGCAAAAGTATTTCAGCATTTTCATAATCAGTATAAAATGGATCGATATTTGCGAAAGTTTTCATTTTTATTCCTTATTAATAATGTCCAGACATTTTGCCCGGATTAAATAACTGACTGAATATTTGTATTCCTTTTTTTTTAGATTTAAACTCATTCTCCTAGGGAAAACGATAATTTATAATTTCGAAATATTTAGGTGAGATTTGCAATAGTTAAGTTTGATTTGATTATTTTTGGGATGTTTTGGTAAAAATGAATCAAAAATTCACTATGAAGCACAGAGAGAAAACAAAGGATTTTAATGAAAATACTTCATGAACTTTGTGTACTTCATGATGAAAGTTTTTATGTGAATAGGTCTAAATTTTATCTATTTCTGAGAAATGTCAATCAATCTATTTTCAATTTCCCCAGATATTACTTTCTGCTCTTTAACTGCTTCCAGAAGTACATCGCGACCAAGATAATTTGTATCTTTGATTTCTAATATTTTTGGATCAATACCGAAAAATCGCTGACTGTGGCTCATGATATAATTATTAGTCGCAACTTTATAGATTTTTTCTTCATCAATTGGTTCTTCATCTACAGTAGCCTTTTTCAGGATGCCGGTTTTGCCATCAAAGTAAACTTTCAGTCCAGCAATCTGTAATAAATCCCGTGGATTTTCCAAACGATAATTGATGAGGCCGATCAATTGTTTTCCGGTTAATTCTATAATCTGAATGGAATTATCAAAAGGAGATATTTCCCAGATATCACGAACTTTTATTGGTCCTGCTGAAAGGTTTTTCCTGATTCCACCACTATTTTGGAAAGCAATGTCTACATTGAATTTTTTCTTTGTAACATCACAGATCCAGTTGCCAATATTTGATTCATCTTTGGAGTTGCGGATCCAATCTTTTCCAAGTGTACCAATTTGCTGATCCATCTCTTTGCGGATTTTTGTTTCCAGTGAATCAACAAGTGCTGCAATTTCTGAATTTGGTTTTACTTTTGTTATGTCAGTCCGAAGGAAATCATATTCATAAGATTCAATGCTGTTTAATTTCTTGTCCACTTTCATTTTTAGAAGGCCTAAACGTTCGCCTCTTGCTCCAGCCTGAACAACCAGGATGTCATTTACTTTTTTCGGCTCATATATCCATGAATGTGAATGTCCACCTACTATGACATCAACTTCTTCCAATTCTTCTGCCATTGTTGAATCTTCGTAAAAACCACTATGACTCAAGACCACAATGAGATCAACTCTATTTTTCACTTCATTTACATATTTTTGGATTTCTTCAACCTGATTCAAAATTTTCAGATCTGAAACATTTTCAGGAATCACACTGGATTTGAGAGTTTCGTACACTGTACCAATGATTGCTACGTCCAGTTTTCCCTTTTTGCATATAGTGTAAGGTTTTGCAAATAATCCACCCTTTTTTTCGTTATAAATATTTGATGAAACTACTGGGAAAGTTGCTTTTGAAAGAACAGAACTTAATTCTTTTTGGCCATAATCAAATTCATGGTTTCCAATGGTCATTGCATCGGGTTTAATTTTATTCATGATCAAGATTTGTGACAATCCTTTGGTGATTGATGAAACCGGAGAACCTTGAAAATCATCACCGGCATTTACAACTATTGGATTTCCGTAAACATTGCGTAGTGAGTCAATGTAGCCAGCCAAAATTGCACTACCGCCAACTTCAACTTTGTCGGGATTGTTATAGGTAGGTTTGTATGAAAGATTTGCAGAATGAAAATCATTCCAATGAATTAATTGTGCATCAACAACTTGTGATGTACAGTTTTGCAGCATTATTACTATCATAAATATTATTGTAGTGAGTCTTTTGTTTATCATTTTTTCTCCTTATTGATTTGGATAAATTAATTTAATTTATTGAATTATATTTCAGTGAAATTTTTTCTGCAATGGATAATTGCCAATACATGAATAGTTTCTGGTTTAGAAAACTCATAAATCAGACGGTATGAATATAAAAATATTTCTCTAATATTTTGATTGTCTAATTCGGGGATTATTCGACCGATGTGTGGAAATTTATCCAGTTTTTTACATTCTGAAATAATTTCATTCACTATCTTCTTTGCATAAAATATTGAATCCCTTTTGATATAATCATGGATTTGCTTTAACTGAAATTTTGCACGGTTAGAAAAAATTACCATTGAGTGATTTCTTTTTCAAGTTCTTCAACAGTTACAATATTTCCTGTCCTCACATCATCTAATCCTTTGTCAACTTGATCAATGACATAAAGTTTATACATTATATCATCTATTTCAGCATCTTCATGTAATGTAGAAATAGCATTGATTGCTTCTTCTTTTAAATTTTTCATCCGTTTTTCCTGTTCAATTGATTTAATTTATCCTTTAAGAAGTTTTATATCAATCTATAAAACAATGTTTGATTAGAAAGTAAGATAGAATAATAATTTTTACTCAAACAGCATATTGTAAGGTCTTTCCAAAGAAAGCGTCAATTCTTTCACATTGATATGTCTTGACAATCGATAGAATTCGGAACCATTGAAATAAACCAAAATTGTTGGTACAGAAAAAATTGATAGTTGCGCGCTGATTTCTGGTGATTTTTCAGTATCGAATTCATGAAAAGAAATTTTTGGAAATTTTTCGTTTAGTAATTGTCTGATTTTAGGTTTTAATACCTTGCAGACATTACAGCCCTCATGTGTAAAGTACAACATAAGGGCTGATTCATTATTTATTAAATTTTGTAAATGGTCAATCATTCTTCTTCCGGTGGTTCATAGCAGGCGCGACAGCGTGCTTCGTAAGAATCAGTGGCTCCTAAAAGTACCAGATCTTTTGATTTTGAGATACGTTGTGTGTAATTGGCAGGATTACCACATTTCATGCAAATTGCCACAGCTTTGGTAATGTATTCCGCTTCTGCCAGAAGTTGTGGAATAGGCTCGAATGGCAGTCCACGATAATCTTTATCCAGACCGGCAACAACAACACGTTTTCCTGATCTTGCAAGTATTTTGCAGACGCCAACAAGATCGCCTTTGAGAAACTGTGCTTCGTCAATTCCCAATACCTGGCAATCACCGGCTACTTCTAATATTTCCTCAGCGTAATCAACTGCTTTGGAAGCAATTTTTTGCTGATTGTGAGATACGATAAATTCATCACTATATCTAACATCAAGTTTTGGTTTAATGATCGTTACTTTTTGATTGGCAATCTGAGCTCTTCTAAGTCTTCTGATCAGTTCTTCTGTTTTTCCGGAAAACATTGATCCACAAATCACTTCAATCCATCCAGTTCTTTTGCCTGATGCAACAACGACTTCCTGAATACCAAGTGGCATTCCTGTAACAGTTCCGTTCATATTCCGCTTATCCCTTTTTTAATTCATTAAGTAAAGATTCAACTTTTGTTGTAAATAGATCTATTGCAACGCTGTTTTTTCCACCTTCAGGAATGATGATGTCAGCATGGGTTTTTGTAGGTTCTACAAATTGTTCGTGCATTGGACGCACTGTTGTATAATATTGCTCAATCACCGACTCCAGACTTCTGCCACGTTTTTTGATATCACGTTTCAAGCGTCGTGTAAACCGAATATCAGCATCGGTTTGGACAAAGATTTTCATGTCCATCATTTCGCGAAGCTTTGGATCAAATAATGCTAAAATTCCTTCAAGAACGATAATTTTATGGCCCTGTTCTTTGATCACTTCTTCACTACGAGTGTGATTTACATAATCATAAATTGGAATATTGATTTCTTCTCCTTTGAGCAAGGTATTGAGATGAGACTGGAGTAATTCAAAATCGTAAGCATCAGGATGATCAAAGTTTTTATTTGCTCGAATGTCCAGCGGTACTCCTGCAAGATCGTGATAGTAAGCATCCATTTCAATTACGATTACACTATCTGAAGTAAAATTTTTTGCGATGTTTTTAGCTAATTTGGTTTTCCCTGAGCCGGTACCACCAGCTATTCCAATCAAGATTGATTTTTTCATAAAGCTGCTTCCTTTAGTTTGTTTTCATCAAATGGAAGTGGAAGAATGTCAGCACTTGTATAGGTACTGATCTCACCTTTTTTGTCGATTGAGAAAATGGTAATGTCACGACAAATATCCCAGATTACCTGGCGACAAGCACCACATGGAGCAGCACCAACTGATGAATATATTGCCAATGCTTTGAATTCTTTTTCACCATGAACAACAGCCGAAGCTATTGCATTGCGTTCTGCACATATTGTGAGGCCGTATGAGCTGGATTCTACATTGCAGCCGTGGTAAACTTTTCCATCATTTGCCAGAAGAGCAGCACCGACATGAAAATTTGAATAGGGAGCGTAAGCATTTTGAGATGCTTTTTTCGCTTCATTACATAAATTTTGAATTGATTGTTTGTCCATTTTACACCTGTGATTAGTCTAATATTTTAGTATATCAAGTTGGAAAAAACCAGAAATTAATCTACAATATGAAATTCAACTTCTTTGGTTGCTATATTTCCTGCTTTGTCATGAAGAGTGATGGATAAGTTATGTTTCCCTTTGGGTAATTTATCTTCTAATCGGTATTCTAGCGTATGATGGATTGGGTGCCACTCTGCAATCACTTTTTCGTTGTTCAATTTCATGATTATGAAATCTTCACCAGCCAAACCAGAAAGTTTATCGTTGATGATGCACTTGAGAGTTTTAACAGAAGATTTTTTATAGTATTTCCCTGTGTTTGGGAAAATATTTGTAATGGTAGGCGGTGTTTCATCTTTTAGTAAAGCATAACTTCCCAGACTTTTGATTTCTGCAGTCATTGTCTTTTTGATTGTGTCTATTTCATTACTAATGAGTCTAGCATTTTTATGATCAATAGCATAAATGCTTAAATGTTCCAGATTAATCATTTCATCTGGAATATTGATGGTCAGTTTACCTCTTTTTTTCAGAATTTGATTTTCTGGTGAAAAGGTGACAACATCGGATAATAGGTTGTATTTTGCATGGAAAAAATTGGTGTCAACTCTATAAGCAACCATCATTGTATCAAAGACAAATTCAGGTGGTATTTCCAATGAAAATAGATCATTATTTATCAGTTTATTTGATTTTGGTGTGATAGGCATTAGTTCATTATTTGCTCTAGAGATTATTTTACTTCCATCACGGATTTCTATAGTGTGAGCATTGTACCAATTTTTGAAGGAATTATTTAGTGTGATGAATTCAGTAGGAGATATGCCAGAAAGTTTTATTTCCTTGAAACTTTTATCATTATGCAAAAACAGATGAGGTTCATACTGAGGTGCAGATTTGAAATTCAGTTTTGCTACAAAGGTTTTGGTTTTGTGCTCATAAGTGATTTCTACAGAATTTTCCGAATTGGTTTCATTAGGATTGAAAAACGTTATTAAAGCAGCATCGGTTTTTGGTGATATACCTTTGATTTTCAAAACCAGATTTTTTTGTTTTTTTGTAGAAAAACTATAAGTGGAGTCGGTTCTCATAAAATTTGTCATTGTTGCATTGTCAATGAAAGTGCCTTTTTTATTGACCCAATTAAGATCAATAGCTTTGTAGATGTGAGATAGCGAATCCCGTTTGATCACAAAATTATAATTTGCCGAATCAACTGAAAAACTCATGATTTCTGGTGCTTCACGCATATCTCGGAGAAAAGTCATATTGATTTCAGATTTATTGCCATTGAAATCAAAAACCTCTAATCGTGCATTGAACCTCTCTTTTTTAGATGAGATTATGCCATTGGTTTCGGTTCTGTGAAATGGAATATCAAGGGATTCATCAAATTTCCACATCCTGATAAACCGGCCTTTGCCTTCTGACATGAGTTGAAAATCTCTATCAAAAACAATCAAACCTGTCTTGTCATAACTGAACTTTTCGGCCACTTGTGAAAAATAGAGTGAATCATCAACGAAAAGATTTATTTTAGCCGGGCCATATTTGTTCCAGAGACCTTTTACGATATCATGAGTGGAAATTTCGATAGCAAAGTCATCCCTGAATCTGATTGGTTTGCTAATTCGATATTTTCCCTGAGAAATCAGTGCTGGCTTAGCTATGAAATATTCAGGCAAATTATTGATAAGTGAAGTTGCTGTCACGGGCACAATGGCGATTTTGTTAATAACAGGTGGGGTATTATCCTCAATTTTTAATCCATCAAAATTTAATGGATCAATAGGATTGTGATTGCAATCCCGAAGTTCAAAGTGTAAATGTGGATGTCTGGTTCCGGTATCTCCTGTGTAGGCTATGACATCACCTTTTTTTACAGGTAATTCACTTTTTTGGAAGTATTTGTTCAAGGAATATTTGTTATTTGCTTTCTGTTCTTTTTTAATGATAGAATCTATCTTTGCAGGAAATCCATCCAGATGTCCATAAACTGCAATATTACCATCCTTTAGGTTTAGATATATTGCTTTGCCGTAACCATTTGGTTTTAGTGTGATTCTGGAAATATATCCATTTTCAATAGCATAGCAGGGATAACCATTTGAATTATTGGTTTTTATATCAATGCCAGCATGAAAATGCCCTGATCGGTATTCGCCAAATGTGGCTGATAATTTTTCACTGGAATTTGTTGGCCAGAGATATGTTTGAGCATTTAATAATTGAATAATTGCCAGAAATAAGAGATAGATAGATTTTTTCATATATTTTTTATTTTAATTTTTAACAACAGGGAAATCTAATACTTCTAAAAAAATCATTCAATCGATTTATCAGTATTATGACTGGGGAATTTTTCCACAATCTGTGTAGCGGGAATCATCAACTTAAAAGTAATTACAAAACGTCTCCGAGGAGGAAAAATGTTTGGCATGTAACTTGACCTTGTATGAGGCGTTAATTGAAAATAAAGATTGTATAAAGTGAACGCCCAACTTAACCAAATTCACACTATTTTACTGCCCCATTAAGTTGAACAGGGAAATGTTTCTGCCAGGAAGTCATTTCCCTTTTTTTTTATTTGTATATTCCTTTTATATTTACCCAAAATTAATAGAGAGATTCCTATGTACAACAGTTGGTACTATGTAAAAGAATTTGCAAAAAATTTGAATAGAGAAATAAGTGGTGCAGTATTTCAAACGCCTTTTACCTATAAGAAGAATGAACTGTATATTCCATTTTTTGGTGATAGTGAATATCAATGTTTTCATCTTGTGAT
>Ga0070729_10002694_pt1 | contig 22268 bp, 20 predicted proteins | sample tdDd472_FD_66725 | JGI IMG/M metagenome (GOLD analysis project Ga0070729, IMG submission 66725) | Marine sediment microbial communities from the Atlantic coast under amendment with organic carbon and nitrate - tdDd47.2 | ecosystem: Environmental > Aquatic > Marine > Coastal > Sediment | place... | reverse complement strand
AGCTGCGCACGGATGACCCGGCCAAGTTTGCCGAACACCTGCAAACCCTGGCGGGTGAAGACGGGGAAATCCTGATCGACGCCAAGCCGGTTGCCGAGCTATTCCAAGCCGACGGATCGAACCCCTTTGAACTGTTCGATGGTCTGGGGGTCACGACAGACGCACTGAACGAGGCGCTAGCAACCGGCGGCGATGTGGCGGTGGATGTGGGCGCGTTCGTTGCCGCGCTGGCGGACAATCCGCACCGTGACCAAGTGCTGTCCCATGTGCGCGAGGATATCGGCGCCATGACCCTGGCCGAAGCCGACGTGGTGGCCGCCGAAATTGCCGACGACCTGGGCTATGCCTTCGAGGGCATCTGGGCGGAAGAAGAAACCCGGCGCACCATCGAAGATCCCGCGAACCGCATTTTCGATATGGTTTACCAACAGCTCCGCGAAGTTGGGGCCTATGATGCCGAGGGCGCGCGTGCTGCTGCTGAGCTGTATCGCCAACAGGCCCTGACTCTTTCCGAAGCCTACGCAAAGGATGGTAAGGACTTCGACGTTCTGGACTTCTTCGAGAGCTTCGGCCTGGACATTCGCCGGGGTGAGGACGAAACGACCGGTCAGGCGTTGGTTGATGGCGTGGACGTGTTGCTGGAAGAGTTGCGCAACCCCAACCTGCGCAAAACCCAAGGCGAAATGTTCGGCCCCTCCCTGCTGGAGTTCCTGGCTAAGCGGGGCGGCGTGCGAGACCCCGGCGGCGACTTGGCGGCGATGGACGCGGGCCTGTGGCATCAGGGTAAGCCGGGCATGCGCAAGCTGCTCAATGATGCAGGCGAAAGCATGGACGATGCAGCCCTGGCGGCTTGGGAGGCCGGGTATTTCCCGGACCTGGGCGAACGCCCCGACATCAACAGCTTGCTGGATGCGATGGGCGAAGAACTGCGCGGTACACCCCGCCACGCCGAGCGCAATGTGAATGAACGCGCGACAGACCGTGAGGCGTTGCTGGAAGACTTGCAGCGCGCGATCGAGGACCTGGGATTGGACGTGGCGACGACCGACAACGCCACCATCAAGGCCACCCTTGCGCAGGCTTTAAACCAAAGCGGGGTGTCGGAACTCAATCAACGCAGCGGTGTGTTCTGGGATCGCGGCACGGTCAAGCGTGGTTCCATCACCTTTGCCGATGGCGAAACCGTCATTCGCCTGTTCAAGGATGCCGACCCGTCCACGTTCCTGCACGAAACCGGACATCTGTTTCTCAAGATGATGGCCGACGTGTCTTTGGCCCCGAACGCCCCCGAAGCCGTGAAAGCCGACTTCGACACGGCGCTGGACTGGTTGGGGGTCAAGACTGCCGCCGAACTGGACCCCATCACGGGTGGCGACCGCGCCGTGGAAGCGCACGAGAAGTGGGCACGCGGGTTCGAGGAATACCTACGCTCCGGCAAGTCCCCGAGTGCGGAACTGCAAACAGCCTTCGCCCGGTTCAAGGCCTGGATGCTGCGCATCTATACCGCACTCAAAGGCACGGGCGTGGACATCAACGACGACATCCGGGGCGTGTTCGATCGCATGCTGGCGACCGAAGATCAGATCGCGGCCGCCGAAGCGCGGAACCGGTTCGAGCTGTCGCCTGCGTTGGCGGACATCCTGACGGATGGTGAGGTCCAAGCCCTGGGCGATGCGGCCCGGCGCGCCCACGACGAAGCCGTGGCGGACGTCACCCGAAAACGCATCAACATCGAACGGCGCGAAACGACGAAGTGGTGGAAAGAAGAAGCGGCAACCGTCCGCGCCCAGGTCCAAGACGAAGTGTATTCCCGGCCCATTTACCGGGCGTGGCATCTGCTGTCCCGTGGCGAACTGCGCGGCGAAGAGACCCCCGAGGCCCTGAAACGTGTAAAGCTGTCCTTACCTGCCTTGGTCGAGTTTCACGGCGAAGGGGTGCGCAAGCTGATTCCCCGTTCCGTTCCACCCGTGGCGACGAAAGACGGAAAGCTGACGCCCGACGATGCCGCCCAGCTGTTCGGTTTCGATAGCACCGACGCCTTCGTACATGAGCTGCTGAATATGGAACGCCCCAAAGCGGTGATCGAGCGCGAGGTGGGGCGCATCATGAAAGAACGCCATGGCGATCCTCTCAATGATGGTTCCCTGGAAATTGAGGCGCAAAAGGCCGTGCATGGCGATCAGCGTGGCGTGTTCCTGCGTGGCGAGTTGCGCGCCTTGGCCCGCAAGACGGGCAAGCCCCACACCCCAGCCCATGTGGTGGATGCCATTGTCGATCAAGTGTTCGCGGACAAGCCGGTGGGCGAACTGCTCAAGCCCATGCGTTACGAACAACAGGCCATGCGTGCGGCCAAGGCGGCCGACAAGGCACTGCTGAACGGGGACTTCGAAACCGCATTCCAGAAGAAACGCGAACAGGTGCTCAATCACGCCCTGTTCCGCCGGGCGCTCCAGGCCAAGGACGACGTGGCGAAGATCCGCAAGGAACTCACCCGCCTGCAAAAGAAACCGATCGACCCGAACCGGGTGCATCCCGAGTACGTGGCCCAGGTCAAAAACCTGTTGGAGGTCTACAGCTTCGGCCCCGGCCTGTCGGACAAGAAGCGTGCGGCCTTGATGCTGGACGCGACGCGGGCCTGGATGGAGCGCATGCAAGAAACCCCGGATGCCCAGTTCGTCATGCCGGACCGCATTTTGGAGGCCGACAACCTGAAACACTGGCGCGACATGCCCCTGGAAGATTTGAAAGGCCTGCGCGACGTGGTGCGCTCCCTGATGAAAGCGGGGCGGGAAAACACCGATGCGGCCAAAGCCGAACGCCAGAAGGTGGCCCAAGACGTGGCGGACACCATCACGGCCAACGCCAAGTCCATGCGCGCCGAGCCTTTGGAGCGTGGGTGGTGGCAAAAGGCCGGAGCTTTCGCCCGCTTGGCCTTTGCCGAACACCGCAAGATCGAGAACCTGACCCGTGAACTGGACAAGTACGCCACCAAGGGCACGGTCTATGCCTCCATCTTTCAGCCCATCAAGCAGGCTGATGATCGCTATATCGACCGATCCATGCAGGCGAGTAAAGCCTTGAGCGACATCATGAACGCCTACACCCGAAAGGAACAGTTTTGGTTATTTCATAAGATCTATATCCCCGAATTGGGCCACAGCCTGTCCCTTTCGGCACGGTTGGCGTTTGCGCTCAACATGGGCAATGCGGGCAACGTAGAGGCCATGCAGAACGAGTACAGCGATGCCCAAATCAAGGCCGTCCTGACCACCCTGACCGATAAGGATTGGGACGTTGTGGAAGCCATCTGGAAGCACATCGATTCCTATTGGCCGGACCTGTCCGCGCTGGAGGAACGCACCACGGGCGTGAAGCCGCCCAAGGTCGAGGCGGTGCCGTTCAAGACGCCCTCGGGCCGTACGGTCGTGGGGGGCTACTACCCGCTTGTGGGCGATCCGCGCCGCTCCGAAATCGCCAAGAAGGATATGGAGGACCGGGCTTCGCTCGACGGGTTCTTGAAAGGTGGACACGCCAAAGCCAGCACCAAGCACGGCAGCACCATCGCCCGCAAGGGGTTCGGCACGGACCGGCGGGTGTGGTTGGACCTGGGCGTGGCGTTCTCCCACGTCGATGGGGTGATCAAAGATATCGAGCTGCGCGAGGCGGTACGTGAGGTGCATCGCCTGGTCAACAGCCGTGAGGTCGAAGGCGCGTTCCGCTCCACCAAAGGTGCCGAGTATCATCAAATGCTGAACGCCTGGGTCGAGAACGTGGTGGCGGGCAGCACGTCCGCCACCAACACGGCGGAGAAGATCGCCCAGTACGCCAAGAACGGCGTGTCGATCGCGGAAATGGGGTTGAGCCTGCGCACCATGCTCCAGCAACCGTTCGGCATCACGCAAAGCATCGCCGTCATCGGGGAGCGCTATGCCACCCACGGTGTGGCCGAGTTTGCGGCCGACAGAAGCAAGGCCGCGCGTAAGGTCATGGAAGCCAGCGCCTTCATGCGCAACCGCGGGGCCACCTTCGACCGCGACGTACGCGATGCGCAGCGCTTGGTCGGTGCCCAGAAACTCCATGCCGACGTGGCGCGTGCGGCCTTCTGGGGGATTCAAAAGCTCGATATGGCCGTTTCCATCCCGACGTGGTTGGGCGCACATGAAAAAGCGCTGGCGGACGGACTGACGGGTCTGGACGCGATCGACTATGCCGACGGCGTTGTGGCGCGCTCCCAAGGCTCCGGCCTGCCCCGCGACATGGCCGACATCCAACAAGGCCCGGTGTGGAAGCGCCTGTTTACGATGTTTTACAGCTTCTTTAGCGCGTACTACAACGTGCAAACGGACCTGATCAAACAGACGGATTTCAAGAGCCCCGCGCAAGGGCTCAAGTTCGCCAAGAACCAAATCTGGCTGACCGTCATTCCGGCGCTGGTGATCGATTACCTATTCAACGGCGGCCCGGAAGACGACGAGGGTTGGATGGAATGGTCAGCAAAATCTCTGGTGCAGTTCAGTGCCGGTGGCGTAGTGATCCTGCGCGACATCCTCAACGCAGCCACCACGGGGTACGGATACCAACCCACTCCGGTGGGCAACGTGGCGGAGAACGCGCTGCGCGCTGGTGAACAACTGGGCCAAGGCGAAGCCGACGCGGCGTTGACCAAATCCCTGATCATGACCACGGGCTACCTGGGCCAACTGCCCGGCGCGCGCCAAGCGGCCCGGTCGGCGGATGTGCTGTTCGACGAAGGCACGGACAACCTCGACACCTTCGAGGGGTGGTGGCGGTTGTTGGTGCAGGGGAAGGAGAAGTGAAGACAACGAACTAGGCCAGCAGCACTAGGAAAGACCTAGCGCCTTTGGCAGATCTGTATCTGGGAGGTGGGTCCAGTTACCAAGCGGGTCCATCGACGACTTCGTAACCCACGAAATCATCGTCGCTGACGACTTCGTTCATAGAGGCCAAAATTTCCGGCGTGATTTCATCATCGTAGGCTTCATCGCCACACCCATTTCCTTGTGTGCCTCCGGGCGTAGAGTTAGGGCCGGTTAAATCTGTAGTCATGTTATGCCCATCCTTTTGTTTATGGGGTAGCAGAACCATATTTCGGTATGGCTGCCGCCGAATCTTCACCATTGGAACGTAGCAAAGGTGAGATACCGCAAGGGGGTGTACCTATTAACGCACCCAAGGGTCGGCGACAGGGACGAGCATAGCACAATGCTTTGGTGTGGTGGAGTCATTGCGGCCCGGCGGGCGTAGAGGGTGCCCACCGGGCCGCATGCGAGCGTTTGGCGTGGTTTATTCCGCGTCGTCTTGCTGGTGTAGGGTGCGGTCTTCCTGGAAACCTTGGAGGCGGGCACCGAGGGACTGAAGATGCTGTTGCTCTTCATCTTTACGGCAGTTATTCGGAATTTCCGGATAACTGGTTTCTTGAAGCAATTGGAACAGTTCTGCATGCCATCCATCAGCAGTTCCAACATAGGCACGGCGTGCTGCATTACCATCCTCAATGCCTGAGGATGACTTCAAGTAGTCGATGACAGAGTGCAGACACATCTTCGTACGCAGGTAGTTTTCGCGTGCGAGGTGCCCGCAGTTCTCCGGCACTTCATTTTCAAACAGTGACCAAACACCACTGAATGCAAGGAGAGCCTGATAAAACGCCCCCTCTGACGTGGTTGTTGCGGTCAGGGCGATTTTTGCCTCCAATGCAGCGTGACCCATTTCCACAAGGGCAAACATTTCGTTTGCGCGACATTTCTTACGCACATCTTTGGTCTGCATACTGATCGCATCATATTTGTCTTCCGCAGTGAGGGCACGACACAGATCCCTTCCCAACTGGGCGACTTCATCGGCCTGGGGCTCTCCATGCATAAGGCGCTCCACATCTTCCATGGCCGCGTCCATGATGGCTTGCGCTTCCGTATTGATGAATCCTTCGGCAAGGTCATTCACCGTACGCAGTTTGACCATGACGCCGACAAGATCTTGTGCGGGCGTCTCTTTGATGCGTGTTCGGATATTGTCATAGGCTTTGTAGGTGCTGCCATCGTCATCGGGGTCAAATGCTTTTGCTGCTTCCAGCATTTGTTGTTCCCATTTCTGAAACATGGCTCCTGTGCACGTTGCAACAGCATCATTGTTTGCAGAAGCTTGATTGGCAGATGTTTTGTTGATCGCGTTCATGGGTTCCTCCGCAGATTTATGTTTCATATCGCCCTTCTGAGTACGGGCGGCCTCGACGGTATCGGTTTCGTGTTCAGCGGTCATGACGCTTTCCTCTCCATACTGGCGGCCAGAGCGTTGGCTTGAGTGCGCGTGGCGTGGGCCTCGATGGTGCGGCCTTGGTGTTCATGGCGCACTGCGGCGTCGGCCAGGACCCGGCGTTCAGCTTTCCAGTCGGCCATGGCCTTGCGCGTGCCGATCTTCAATGCGTTCTGAATGGCTTTGTGCATCGTCTAAAACCCCATCCCAAAGTTGCTGTTGTTGAAGCGGCCCTTCTTGCCCGCGCGGTGATCGCGGAAGGCTTGGCGCTGCGCGTCGGTCAGTCCGCCGTTGCGCTGGCGTTGGGCCTCGCACTCGGCTTTGTGTTGGGCCAGGAATTCAGCAATACGCTGATCGGCGGCCTTCTTCGCTTCCGGTGATTTCAGGTGGTCGAACATGGCTGGCTCCGTGTGTTGATTTATTCATACGTTGTGTTGTAAAGTTAACACTGTGTTTGAATATAGTCAACACTACGTATCAACTTTTTCAAACGTGGTATGAAATGATAACATCAGAGCAAGTGAGGATGGCCCGAGCAGCGCTCAAGATTGGAGTGCGGGAACTCGCAGAAATGGCCGGAGTAAACCCCGGAACGGTGTCGCGCTATGAAACAGGCAAGGGCGGCATGCAAGCCACGAATCTGGATGCTGTGCAAAAGGCCCTCGAAGCCGCGGGCGTGGTGTTCGTCGATGACGGCGAGCTTAGCGCTGACGGCGGGCCAGGCGTGCGGTTAAAGGGGGGCATAAATGAGCAAAGATGACAGACTAGAACGTATTACTCGTCTGAAGGAGGAAGCCCTTTTAGTCTTGCGAGAACGGGGGGAGTGGAAAGACATCAAGGGGGCTGGAAAGATGCTCGGTGCATCTGTTGGCAACTTGCGTATGGTTATGCACACGCCTTTCTCAAGAGTGCCTGAGCTTACTTCGCAAATGAAATACATCGCAGCCACTGACAACAAGCCCATCTTGCCCTATGGCATGGATATATGGGCCGAAAAGAAGGTTCTCAGCATTGAGTGGAACGAAGAAGGAGCCCTTAATGTTATCTCCTTTAAGCCAGGAGATTGGGAAATGGCTCTGACTGCGGGCCCAGGGTGAGGGTGAAGTGATGGCTGTGAAACGCCACCCAAACAAAGAGATTGCCGAAGCCATTGAATACGCTGTCGAACATGGTTGGCGCGTCCATCCGCCAGGAAAGTCAGCACACGCCTGGGGGCATCTGCTTTGCCCCGCAAACGTCCGAGGTGGTTGCAGGGTGAGTGTGTGGAGCACCCCAAGTAATCCCACCAATCACGCCAGACGGATTCGAAAGCTTGTTGACAGGTGTCAACACGACATTGTTGACAATTGTCAACACTGAGCATACCCTAAGCATGAAATGAGATCGCATTTATGCGCATTTCCAGAATGTAGAAACGGCCAAAACCATGAAAACCTATAGCTTCACCATTGCGTGTGCGCCTGCTGAGAATGGGCGGGACAACGATGAAATTGTGGACGCCTTGTATGAGGTGGGCTGCGATGACGCCCTTGTGGTTGAACGCGCAGGCGCTTTTATCCTGGAATTCGACCGTGAATCCACGTCCTTTGCGAAGGCTATTTTCTCTGCTTTTGCTGCCGTTTGTGAAGTGGGCTTGCGCCCCGTTCGGATTGAGCCCGACCCGCTTGTGAGCGCCACTGATATTGCCGAGCGATCAGGCCTGACGCGGGCAGCCGTTTCCAACTATGTAAAAGGCAACCGCGGACACGGCTTCCCCGTACCTGTCGCCAGGTTTGACACCACATCACCCCTATGGAAGTGGACAGAAGTCATGCGTTGGCTTCAAGGCAATACGCAGGCATCTATTAACCGCGACGATGTTTTGTTTGCACGCTGGATTGACCGGGCTAACGGTGTTCTGCCTGGCGTCATTCAGCGGTTCCAGAGAGAACGCCAGCACGTACATTGAGCCTCAGAGTCGGGCGACATGGTAGGGTTCATTCCTGTTTAACCCTACCGTATGGCACCGGGATGCGTTGAGGGTGGCGCTTAGATTTCCCCCTCTTCCTCTAACGCCTCGTCCATCCAGGCCGAGGGAAATTCGAGATAGATCAAATCATCCAAATTGATGAACGTCGTGATGCCGAACTCATCGGGGATCGCCGTGAAACGGTCGTCCAGTTCATCAAAACTTTCTATCGTCATTGTGGCGTTAGGCAGCCACTCCAAGTCCACATCCACCATTTTCATGAGGCCAGATCCCAGCATGTAGTAGGACAACTCAGGCTCTGGGTTTGGCGGGCCCAGATGTTGCTTGGTCGCCAAGACACGGCAGGCCTGCATGTGGGTGAGATTGATAAACACCTCGCGCCCATCAAGCGTTTCCAGACCAAGAAAGCTCTGGCGGCCCTGGCTCAAGATGCGGTCGATACGCTCCCAATCCGATATCGGGACTGGATAGGTGCATGCTTGGCCTAAATCTCTGAATGAGCATTCAAGCAACATTGTTTCCGCTGGCGGTGCCGGCGGGACGAGCCGAAGGTTGCGCGTTTTTGGTTTATCAGCCATCGCAGCACCAGCATAAATCATTCACCGTCGAAATTGTCCACAAAATGATGTGGGACCGCGCTGGACAGTCACCCACCTCCAGCATGCTATAATGGCGCGAACCGAATCGACTTACGCTTTTTGACTGCTTTCTATTTATGTTTACAGCCGACGCGATCAAGTGTTTGAAAATATGGTGAAAAATGACTGATAACGGAAATTTGCCGACGCCCCCCAAACAGTTTCGTCTAGACCTAAAAGTTGTCCGTAACGTTGAAGAGGCAGATGGTGTTGGAATGGGTGTGCTGGAAGACGGCACGCCTTACTTGAACATGACTGGCTTAGCTCGCATGTGTGGCGTTGCCCGTAGCGTTGTCAGCGACATTGCAAAAGATTGGAAAACAGGAGCCAACACCCCCCGAAATCAAAAACTTTTGGCAATTTTTGAAGATGCGCCAGAATCGGTGCCAGAAGAGCTGTCGTTTGCTGTTGAAGTTGACGGCTCTGTTCATCAGGTGCTGCCTGATTTCATATGCATGGCGGTTATGGAACACTATGCATTCAATGAAGAAAGGGACGTGGCCAAAGCTAATTACAGAAAGTTGGCACGAGCAAGCCTCCGCGAAGTAATTTATGCGCGGGTTGGTTATAGCCCCCACAGTCTGCCTAAGTCGCTTAAAAACTTTCTTGACCGCCTAGACCTTACCCATGACCGGCCGCCCAAAGGGTATTATTGCGTTTTTCTTGAAAGCAAAGAGTTGATTTACACGTTGATTAACGGCGGTGTTACTTTTAACGATGACGTAGTCTTCGACATCAGCATTGGCCAACGATGGGCAGCGTACTGGAAAGAAAACAAGCTGGCCGATATTTTTGGCGAGCGTGTGAAATACCTTCATAATTATCCCGAACATTATCCGCAGGCCGCGTCCAATCCTCAAAGGCCATTCGCTTATCCTGAGCCCACGCTACCTCGTTTCCGTCGATGGTTGGAAGATGAGTACATTGGAAAACACCTCAAAGTTTATCTAAAAGGCCAGGTCAAAAAAGGCACACTTTTGCCAAGCATGTCTGACCTTGTTCTTGATGTTGTGGAAGAAAGTGTTCAAAAACGCCTCCTGGCCAAACCTGAGAAGGCATAACCTCTAAGGTCGCCACAGGCACTCCCTGTATGTGTGCACCCTATGGACTTAGTAAATGTCCTTGCACATCTAAAATGTGACCTGTCATTAGGCCAAGCTTACCTTCCCGGGGTGCCCTATAGGTGCCCCGCTTTCATTTTCAAATTTCCACTTGAGTATCGCAAAAACAAAAACCCAAGGTTTTCCTTGGGTTTTTGGTGGTGGGCGCGACAGGGATTGAACCTGTGACCCCTGCCGTGTGAAGGCAGTGCTCTCCCGCTGAGCTACGCGCCCGATTGTCTCGGTTCGGGCGGGTATAAGGCCCCGTCGGGGTCCTGTCAAGGTGGGTTTGGCTAGAGACCGGCGAGGGTCGTTTCCAAATCCGAAAAATGGTCAATGACGGCCTCTCCGCCCAGCTCTGAAACCGGGATTTTGGTATAGCCGTGGCTGAGCAGGACCACCGGAAGTTCCGCCGCGTGGGCGGCTTTCACGTCGTTGCCGTTGTCGCCGATCATTGCGGCTTCAGCGGGGCCGACCCCCATTTTTGCCAAGGCCGCTTGCAGGTGGCGCGGATCGGGCTTTTTGATGCCGGGCAAGGTGTCGCCGCCGATGACGACGTCGAAATACGGCGCCAAGCCCAGCTTTTCCAGGATTTCCATCGTTGCGCCATAAGGCTTGTTGGTGCAGATGGAAAGCTTGATGCCGCGCGTTTGAAGGCTTTTCAGCACATCGACGGCGCCGTCGAAGGCTTTGGTCAACTCGGCGGAGCGCGGTTCGTAGTCCGCAATGAAGGACTGGACGTGCTTTTGGAAGGCGTCATCCGGCGGAATGTCGCCGGTGGCTTCAAAGCAGCGTTCCACCAATTTCGGCACGCCGTCGCCGATCATCATCTGCACTTCTTCGACGCTGACCGTACGCCGCCCCAAGGGCTCCAGCATGCGATTGCCTGCGGCTTGCAGGTCGGGGGCGCTGTCGATCAAGGTTCCGTCGAGGTCGAAGATCAGGGCGTGGAACCGGCCCAGGCGCGGTTCGCGTTTTTGTTCATTCATTATGTAATAATCCGTAGTAATCTTTGACTTGGCGGGGAGGCCCGGCTTATGGCACTTTGCGCCACACGCTTTTATAAAACGATTCTCCGCATATGTAGGTGAGCCCCCACGGATGTCCAAGAAGAAAACAGCCGCTATCGTTCTTGCCGCCGGCCTCGGCACACGCATGAAGTCCGAAAAGCCCAAGGTGATGCACCCGGTCGCAGGCCGCCCCATGGTGAACATGCTGCTCGACACGCTGGCGAAGCTGCACTTGGACAAGGTCGTGGTGGTGGTCGGCCCCGATATGGAAGAGGTCGAGGCCGCTGTCGCTCCGCACGTCACCGCCGTGCAATATCAACGGCTGGGCACCGGCGATGCGGTCAAGGCGGGGATGGGCGCGCTGGACGGCTTCAAGGGCGACATCTTGGTGCTCTATGGCGACAGTCCGCTGATTTCCGAAATCACGCTCAATTCCATGCTCGAAGCCCGCACCCCGCCGGAAGGCCAAATCGCCCCGGCCGTGGTGGTGCTGGGTTTCCTTCCCGATGATCCCGGCGCATACGGGCGTTTGGTGGTCGATGAAGAGGACGGCGAGCTTCTGGCGATCGTCGAGGCCAACGATGCCACCCCCGAAGAGCTTTCCATCGGGCTGTGCAATTCCGGGGTGATGTGCTTCGACGGCGGATTGTTGCCGCAATTGCTGTCGCGTTTGAGCGACGACAACGCCAAGGGGGAATATTACCTCACCGACTGTGTCGGCTTGGCCCGCGACGACGGCTTCAATTGTGCCGTGGTCGAAGGCGACGAAGAAGAACTTCTGGGCGTCAATTCGCGGGTTGAACTGGCGATGCTGGAAACGCTCGCCCAGGACCGTCTGCGTGAAAAGGCCATGAAAAACGGCGCGACGCTCATCGATCCGTCCACGGTCTATTTTTCGTATGACACCAAAATCGGCAAAGACGTGGTGATCGAGCCCAACGTGTTCTTCGGCCCCGGCGTGCGCGTCGGCAACGGCGTGCACATCAAGAGCTTTTGCCATTTCGAAGGGGCGCACGTCGATAACGGCGCGATCATCGGCCCGTTCGCCCGCTTGCGACCGGGCACCGAACTGGCCGAAGGCGCAAAGGTCGGTAATTTCGTCGAGATCAAAAACGCCACCGTTGAGGCGGGCGGCAAGGTCAATCACCTCACCTATATCGGCGATGCGCGCGTCGGTGCGGGGGCCAACATCGGCGCGGGCACCATCACCTGCAATTACGACGGCTTTTTGAAGTCCAAGACCGATATTGGCGCGGGTGCGTTCATCGGCTCCAACACCGCGTTGGTCGCGCCCGTTTCCATCGGGGATGGGGCGATTGTCGGTGCGGGCTCGACCATTACCCATGATGTGGGCGAAAACGATATCGTGACGACGCGCGCCGAACAAAAAAGCGTGCGTGGTGCGGCGGCGCGATACCGGGAACGCAAGCGCGCCGAAAAAGAACAACAGAAAGGCTGATTCCAACCATGTGCGGCATCATCGGCATCATCGGTCGGGGAACGGCCACGCCCAAAATTATGGAAGGCCTGCGCCGGTTGGAATACCGCGGTTACGATTCCGCCGGGGTTGCGACTTTGGTCAACGGTGGCGTGGACCGCCGCCGGGCAGAGGGCAAACTCAAGAACCTAGAAGCCGTGCTGGAGAGCCAACCCTTGGACGGCGACGTCGGCATCGGGCATACCCGCTGGGCCACCCACGGCGTGCCCAACGAAGCCAACGCGCATCCGCACATGACCGCGCGCGTCGCCATGGTGCACAACGGCATCATAGAAAACTTCCAAGAACTGCGCGACGAGTTGACCGCGAAGGGCCATGTCTTCGCTTCCGACACCGACACCGAAGCTGTGGTGCACCTGATCACCGATTACTTGATGAATGAAGGCCTGTCGCCGAAGGATGCCACCCATAAGGCACTGGGCCGCTTACAAGGCGCGTTTGCACTGGCGATTATATTCGCGGGCGAACACGATCTGATGATCGGCGCGCGGCGCGGCAGTCCCTTGGCCGTCGGCGTGGGGGACGGTGAAATGTATCTGGGCTCGGACGCCATGGCGCTCAGCCACCTGACAAATAAGGTCATGTATCTGGAAGACGGTGATTGGGCGGTATTGACCCGTGACGGCGTCGAGGTCTTCACCGAAGCGGGGGGAGCGGTCGAGCGTCCGGTGAAAATCAGTGACCTGACCAACGCCTCGGTGGGCAAGGGTGGCTATCGCCATTTCATGCTGAAAGAGATTTACGAGCAGCCGCAAGTCATCGGCGACACCTTGTCGGGGTTCATCAACCCGGCGGACCGCACCATCACGTTGCCGGATTTGCCCTTCGATCTGGCGGGCATCACGCGGCTGACCATGATCGCGTGCGGCACGTCCTACTATGCGTGCCAGACCGCACGCTACTGGATCGAGAAACTCGCCAAAATTCCGGTGGACGTGGATGTCGCATCGGAATTTCGGTATCGCGACGCGCCCTTGCCCGCCGGCGGTGCGGCGTTGTTTGTGTCTCAATCCGGTGAAACGGCCGACACGCTGGCGGCGCTCCGTCATGCGCGGGACAAAGGCCAGCACATCATCAGCGTGGTCAATGTCGCGCAAAGCACCATCGCGCGCGAAAGCGACGCGACGCTGCTGACCTACGCCGGGCCGGAAGTCGGCGTGGCATCGACCAAGGCGTTCACCACCCAGTTGGTGGTGCTGGCATGTTTCGCCATCGCCTTGGGTCGCGCCAAAGGCACCATCGAACACGAGTGCGAAGGCCGCTTGATGGAGGCCTTGATCGAGGTCCCGGCGCGCGCGGCGGAGGTCTTGAACCACGACGAGCGCCTGAAAGAACTGGCCCAGGAAGTGGCCGAGGCCCGCGACGTTTTGTATCTGGGCCGCGGTTCCAACTATCCCATCGCCATGGAAGGTGCGCTGAAGCTGAAAGAAATCAGCTACATTCACGCCGAAGGCTATGCGGCGGGGGAAATGAAGCACGGTCCCATCGCGCTGATCGACGAAAATGTGCCGGTCATTGTCATCGCGCCGACGGATGAGTTGTTCGAAAAGACCGCATCCAACATGCAAGAGGTGATTGCAAGGGGAGGGCGGGTGATCTTCCTGTCCGACGGACCGGGCTGCGAAAAGCTGGGCAAACTGGCCGCGGCGACCATCGCGCTGCCGCAGGTTGACCCCTTCGTCGCGCCGATTTTATACGCGATTCCTGTTCAGTTGTTGGCTTACCACACGGCGTGCATCAAAGGCACCGACGTGGACCAACCGCGCAACCTCGCCAAATCGGTAACGGTGGAATAATATCTTTCTCTCACGGCGGTGTTTCGATTGTGCCGCGATGAAGAGAGATGGACGGGGACGAGATGGATTTTGCCACCACTTTGAATCTTGCGCTGGCCAGCCTCGTGTTCGTGCTATCCCCTGGCCCAGCCAATTTGGCGGTGCTCGCGACCAGTGCGCGCAGCGGCATTCGTTCGGGGTTTATGATGGCACTGGGCGAAGTTGTCGGCGCGGTATTGTATCTTTTGGTCGCGTTGTTTTCTCTGGGTGTGATGGCCTCGGTACTGACCCCAATCATGGCCTATGTCAAGTTGGTCGGGGCAATGTACCTGATATATTTGGGATATCGACAATTTACCAGTAAGGACGTTGCGATAGATGACACCCAGACCCATCGGTCCGCTGCCAAGCAGATCTTGGTCGGGTTTCTCATAAACGGCACCAATGCCAAGCTGGTGGTGTTCTACCTTTCATTCTTACCGCTGTTTGTCGATTTAAACACGATCACTCCGGCCATTGCGGGTCAAATCACCGTTACGGTGGGCCTAACGTTGCTGATGGGGATAAGCCTGGTTTGCGTATTGGGTCAGCAACTGAGACGGTTGTTGAAGCATCCATCCATTGCGCGGCGCATTAACCGGGTTTCAGGGGCGATCATCATCGGTGTCGGTGTCTCCGTCGCAAGGTCCTAGACGGTGTGCCGGGAATGAGCAGCTATGTCTACATTCTAGGAAGTTCCGGCGCAGACGGCCCGCGCACGTATGTGGGCTGGACCACCGATTTGCAAGCACGACTGGACACCCACAATTCGGGGCGCGGTGCGAAGTCGACGCGCGGACGGTCCTGGAAACTGCTCTATGCGGAGCGCTACCGGAACCGTGGCGAGGCCATGAGCCGTGAATGGCATCTCAAACGCGACCGGAAACTGCGCCGGGCATTGCTCGACATTCTTTGAATTTAGGTATAGCCAATACCCGGTGAAATGTTGCGCCCGCGCCCAGATTGCGGCACGGCGGCGGCTTGCGGTGGCGGCGGCGCGGCGCGTTGCGCGCAGTCGAGGCGTTCGCACAGACGGCACGCCACGCCAACGGGCACGGCGGTGTCGGCGTGATCGATGTCGATGCCGTCGGAATAGACCATGCGCCGGGCGTCGCTGACCTCGCAGCCGATACTCACCGCGTAATGGCTTTGCGGCATGCCATAACCCAACGCCGGTTTGCTGACGGTGCGCGCGATGTTGAAGTAGCGCGTCCCATCGGGCATGCGGTCCAATTGGCGACGGATCATGCCCGGCGTCATGAAGGCGTGATGCACGGCCCAGCGCGGACAGGCGCTGCCGTATTTGGGAATGCGCAAGCCCGATGCGCTGAAACGCTTGGAGATATTGCCCGCTACATCGACGCGGATCAGATGCAATGGGATACCGGAGGCGTTGGGGTTGCGCAGCGTCGTGAGGCGATGGCAAACCTGCTCGAAACTGGTGGCGTAGTGCTGGCGCAGCTGATCGATGTCGTAACGCGTGGCCTCGGCGATGGAGAGAATTTCACGATACGGCATCAGGCATGCGCCGGCGAAATAGTTGGCCAGTGCCGCGACGCCACGTTTTTTGGCGGCTTCGTTGGGCAGTTCGGGACCGCTTGTCAATTGATCGAACAGCTTGCCGTAGGACAGCTTTCCGGCGAACAGGGCGAGGTGAAAATTGAGGCTTGGTTGCGGCAAGGAACGAGACACCACCAGTTGGCGTCGCGCCTCATCGAATACCGTGGCGGTGGTTTCATGATACTCCGGCTCGGCCGTTTCGATCGTGACACCGTGCTTTTCCAGCAGATACCCGACCAAGCGCATGTATGGTGCGGGCACATCGAGTCCGGCCTCGCGGCGCAATTCCGTCGCAGCGTCTTCAAGCTCGGCGAAGAAGTTGTTGTTGGACTGCATGAAGTCGGTGACGGCTTCGGTGGGCGACAGGCCGCCGGCGACGTCCATCAAACTGTCGCCGGTGATCAGACCGAGCATGTCGGTGACGGCCTCGGACAGGTTTTCCGATTCGTTCATCACGATCTTGGAGAAGTCCTGGCGCTCATTCTCACTCAAGTCGTCGGTGTCGTGGAGAATTTCCGAAAACGACAAAATCGAGGTCAGCAGCATGCGCAACCGATAGCCCGCGTTGGAGATCACCGGATCCTGTGCCAGACGTTCCGAAACCATCTGTAAATCGTCATGCGACTTGCGGTATGCGCCATAGGACTTGATCACGGCTTGGCACAGTTCCGGTGTGTCTGCGACCAACGCGCCGACGTCTGCATCGCTGAGATGCAGATCCTCGAACATCGGGTCTTTCAGGGTTTCCGTCATCTCACCGGCCAGCAGGCTTTCTTGTTGGGGGGAAAAGGCCTGGGGGTCGACTTCGAGGATTTGGCTCAATCGCAGTAGCAGGGGCACCGTGAGGGTGCGGCGGTTGTGTTCGATCAAGTTGAGGTAACTGGCGGAAATACCCAACTGGTCGGCCAATTTGACTTGAGAAAGACCGCGATCATTGCGCAAACGGCGCAAACGCGTGCCCAACATGATGTTTTTCGCCATAGAAGTGAGCCTTTATAAACTTTACAAGATTGACAAGTTTACAAACTTGCCGTTATCAAAGTTAACATAAAAAAGCACGGAAAAGCAAAATGTTGTCGACATTTGGGCGTGCATAGTGAAAATTCTTGACTGTCACTGCGACAGAGGGATTGGGCGAACAAAAAAAAGACGGACCTCCCCAAGGGCCCTCCCTCAAATTGTCGTAGCGCCATCCCCGGATTGGGCCGGGGGGCGGAGACATTAACCATCAGGGAGTTACAATATGTCTGATATTAAAACCGGAGGCATTTCGCGTCGCGGTGTTTTGAAAGCCGGTGCTGTCACCGGTGTCGCACTCGCCACGCCGACGCTTTTCACCAAGCAAGCCCACGCATTCCGTAACGATCCGGGCAGTGCTGGCAGCGTGAAGTTCGGCTTCAACGTGCCGCAGACCGGCGCATACGCTGACGAAGGTGCAGACGAACTGCGCGCCTATAAGCTGGCCGTTAAGCACATCAACGGCGAAGGTGACGGCGGCATGCTGAACACCATGAAGCCGATTAGCCTCAAAGGCAACGGCATCCTGGGCAAAAAAGTCGAATACGTAACGGGCGACACGCAGACCAAGTCTGACGCCGCACGCGCATCCGCAAAACGCATGATCGAAAAAGACGGCGTGTTGATGATCTCCGGCGGTTCGTCCTCCGGCGTGGCTGTTGCCGTTCAGGGTCTGTGCCAGGAAATGGGCACCATCTTCATGGCTGGTCTGACCCACTCCAACGACACCACTGGTAAAGACAAGAAGCGCTATGGCTTCCGCCATTTCTTCAATGCTTACATGTCCGGTGTCGCACTGGGCCCGGTGCTGAAGAAAGAATACGGCACCGACCGTCGCGCGTATCACTTGACCGCCGACTACACCTGGGGCTGGACCCAGGAAGAGTCCATCAAGAACACCACCGAAGCTTTGGGTTGGCAGACCGTCAACACCGTCCGTACCCCGGTCGGCGCAGGCGACTTCTCGCAGTACATCACCCCGGTTCTGAACTCCGGCGCTGACGTGCTGATCCTGAACCACTACGGTAAGGACATGATCAACTCCCTGACGCAGTCCATTCAGTTCGGTCTGAAGGACAAGCAGATCAACGGCAAGAACTTTGAAATCATCGTTCCGCTGTTCTCCCGCCTGATGGCACAGGGTGCTGGCAAAAACATCCAGGGTATCTTGGGTACCACCAACTGGAACTGGTCCTTGCAGGACGCTGGCTCGCAAGCCTTTGTCAAATCGTTCGGTGCTGAATACGGCTTCCCGCCGTCGATGGCTGCACACACCTGCTACTGTCAGGCTCTGTTGTATGCTGACGCTTGCGAACGCTCCGGCGGGTTCAACCCGGTCGGCGTGATCAAAGCTCTCGAAGACTATGAATTCGACGGCATGGGCAATGGTAAGACCTTGTACCGTGGCTCGGATCACCAGTGCTTCAAGAACGTCTTGGTTGTGAGGGGTAACGAAAACCCGACATCCCAGTTCGATCTTCTCAACGTCATCCAGGAAGTGCCGCGTTCGGAATTCGAATACGATCCGGCAATCTTTGGCGGCGAGCTTGGCCCGTACGAAGTCTAAGCTCTTTTAGGTCTATTGTGATGCCGATCGCTCCGGCGGTCGGCATCACAGCCTAACCAAAAACAACAAAAGCACACACCTCACGAACGCAGGCAGCGCGCCTGCCGGCATGCTCGCTGACAAAGGCGGTTGGTTATTATGGACGCTATCGTTCTTCAAATTCTGAATGGCTTGGATAAAGGCGGCGCTTACGCTCTGATCGCCCTGGGCCTGACACTCGCTTTCGGTACGCTTGGTATCGTGAACTTCGCGCACGGCGCGCTGTTCATGCTGGGCGCATTCTGCGCTGTTTCGCTGCAAAAGATCCTCACGATCTCCGAGCGCGTACGCGACCCAAGCGTGACCTTTTTCGAAGCCTACAAGGAAGTCCCCTACTTGGAGCTGTGGTGGGGCGAAACCGGCAGCACGATCATCGAGTGGTCGGTGCCGTTGTCCATCATAGTGGCAATTCCGATCATGGCGCTCATTGGTATCGCAATGGAACGCGGCCTGATCCGCTTCTTCTACAAACGCACCCACGCCGAGCAGATCCTTGTGACGTTCGGTCTGGCGATCGTGCTGCAAGAAATCATCAAGCACTTCTTCGGTGCCAACCCGATCCCGCAGGCGGCGCCGGATTTCGTGTCCGGTAGCGTCAATGTCGGTGCGATGCTGGGCCTCAGCGACAACTTGGTCTATCCGTACTGGCGTCTGATCTATTTCGCTTTCGCCGCGGTCGTGATCGGTGGCGTGTTTTCCTTCTTGCAATATACGACGTACGGCATGGTGGTGCGCGCCGGTATGGCGGACCGCGATACGGTCGGCTTGCTGGGCATCAACATTCAGCGTCGCTTCACCATCGTGTTTGCGCTGGCCGCGGTCGTCGCCGGTTTGGCCGGTGTGATGTACACCCCGGTTCTGCCTCCGGATTACCACATGGGCATGGACTTCCTGGTCCTGTCGTTCGTGGTGGTCGTGGTTGGCGGCATGGGCTCGCTCCCAGGCGCCGTGGCCGCAGGTTTCCTGCTCGGTATTTTGCAATCGTTCTCTTCGATGAACGAAATCAAAGACCTTCTTCCTGGCATTGACCAAATCATCATTTACCTGGTCGCTGTGGTTATTATCTTGGTCCGTCCGCGTGGTCTGATGGGTCGCAAGGGTGTGATGGAGAGCTAAGTCATGAAGATGGCAAGTACAAGCAAAGACCTGCTGATTATGGTCGTTTTCACCGCCGCCGTATTGACGATGCCGATTTGGTTATCGCCCATTGGTGCGGCATATCCGGACCTTCTGCAGAAGTTTGCCATTTTTGGCATCTTCGCTATCGGGTTCAACATCCTGTTCGGCCTAACCGGCTATCTCTCGTTCGGTCACGCGGCTTTCTTGGGCGTTGGTTCCTACGCGGCGGTCTGGTCCTTTAAGCTGCTGACCATGAACGTGGTCCCTGCGATCTTGTTTGGCACGTTGACTGCCGGCGTGTTCGCGGTCGTCATCGGTTTCGTCAGCTTGCGTCGGTCGGGTATTTATTTCTCGATCCTGACGTTGGCGTTCGCACAGATGTCGTACAACATGGCCTACTCGGTTCTGACGCCGATCACCAACGGTGAAACGGGGCTGCAGTTGTCCGTGAACGATCCACGCATTTTGGAAGCCGCAACCGACAGCACCGGTCTGCCGAACACAGAATTCTTCGGTATGCAGATGAGCGGCTATCCCGGCTTCTATTTTTGCGCTGTGTTGTTGATTATTGCGTTCTTCATCTCGTTGCGCATCTTCCGTTCACCGTTCGGCATGAAGCTGGCGGCGATCAAGTCCAACCAAAACCGCATGAACTACACCGGGTTCAACACGCGTCCGTATCTTTTGATGGCGTTCGTGATTTCCGGCATGTATGCGGGCTTGGCCGGTTCTTTGATGGCGGTCACCGACCCGCTGGCGGGTGCGGAACGTATGCAGTGGACGGCGTCCGGCGAAGTGGTTCTGATGACCATCCTGGGTGGTTTGGGGACGCTGATCGGCCCGCTGCTCGGCGCGGGCTTGATCAAGTACTTCGAAAACATTTTCTCGTCGTACAACGAACAGGTTTTGCATGAAATCTTCTCGTTCCTGCCGGACTTTTTGGAAAACATCATGGTGTTCCTCGTCAACCCGTTCGTGGGTGAAGGCTGGCACCTGACCTTGGGCGCGTTGTTCATGGTGATCGTGATCTTCCTACCCGGTGGCATCATGGAAGGCATCACGCGCGTGACCAATTGGTTCAGGTCTGCTCGCAGCGGCAAGTCCGATGGCAATCGGTCCTCCAAAGCTCAGACGAATGAGGGTTAAGGACATGAGTGAAGAGAAAAATATCGTCCTGAACGTCACTGGCGTGCAAAAAACCTTCGGTGGTCTGAAAGCACTCAGCGACATCAACTTGAAGATCAAAGAAGGCGAAACGCATGCCATCATTGGTCCCAACGGTGCGGGCAAATCGACCTTGTTGAACGTGTGTGTGGGGCGCTTGGCCCCGGACTCCGGCACGGTGAAGTTCGGCAATACGATCCTAACCGGTCTGACCCCGTATCAGATCAACCAAGTCGGTGTCGCGCGCGTGTTCCAAACGCCGGAAATCTTCCCGGAATTGACGTTGCTACAGAACGTGATAATTCCGGCTTTGGCAAAACGTGACGGCGAGTTCAAGTTCAACGCTTTCGGTTCCTTGTCCAAGGAAAAGGCGCTGATCGAAGAGGCCGAGCACATTTTGGTAGATCTCGGCTTGGACAACCAAATGCATGACATTTCGGCCAGCATGTCGCGTGGCGACAAACGGCGCTTGGAATTGGCTATGTGTTTGGTACAACAGCCGAAGTTGTTGCTGTTGGACGAACCGACCGCCGGTATGGCGCGTCACGACACCAACCGCACCATCGAAATCCTCAAGCGCATCAAGAGCCGCGGTATGACCAAGGTCATTATCGAGCATGACATGCACGTTGTGTTCAGCTTGGCTGATCACATCAGCGTTTTGGCTCAAGGTGCAATCATCGCCGGCGGCACCCCGGACGAAGTTCGCGGTAACCCGAAGGTTCAAGAAGCATATCTTGGTGGAGCGCACCTATGAACGACGCATCAATCGGCATCGACATGGGCCAATTCGGCAACAAGCCGACGGCCGAAAAACCCGTCAACGAAGGCGCGGCGCACGCGTATTTCTCAGCTTGGGATGTGCACGCGTACTACGGCGAAAGCTATATTGTCCAAGGCGTCAACTTCGACGTTCACGAAGGTGAAATCGTCGCGCTCTTGGGGCGTAACGGTGCGGGTAAAACGTCCACGTTGCGTTCCATCGCACGTATGGATGACCCGCAGCTGCGTCACGGTGAAATCTGGTTGGACCACCAACCGCTGCATACCATGGAATCGTGGCAGGCGGCGCGCCTCGGTGTGGCGCTTGTTCCCGAAGACCGCTGCATCATTCCCGGACTGACCGTGGAAGAAAACCTCACCTTGGCGCAGATCGCTCCGCCTGTTGGGTGGACGATCGAACGCATCTACGAACACTTCCCGCGTCTGGCCGAACGTCGCACCCAGGAAGGCGTGACACTTTCCGGCGGCGAGCAGCAAATGTTGGCCGTGGCCCGCGCCTTGGCCCGGGACGTAAAGCTGTTGCTGTTGGACGAACCGTACGAAGGCCTGGCGCCGGTTATCGTGCACGAAATCGAGAGCATTCTCGAAAGCGTGAAGAAACTGGGCATCACCTCCATCATCGTGGAGCAAAACGCCATCGCCGCACTGCACTTGTCCGACCGCGCGATCATTTTGGACATGGGTGAAGTCGTGTTTAACGGCACCGCCCAAGAAGTT
>Ga0070729_10002692_pt1 | contig 22283 bp, 20 predicted proteins | sample tdDd472_FD_66725 | JGI IMG/M metagenome (GOLD analysis project Ga0070729, IMG submission 66725) | Marine sediment microbial communities from the Atlantic coast under amendment with organic carbon and nitrate - tdDd47.2 | ecosystem: Environmental > Aquatic > Marine > Coastal > Sediment | place... | reverse complement strand
GTCTGAAACGTCGACTCCTGTCACTGTTATTCCTGGAATGAGCTGCTTCATGTCATAAAGCATAAAACCTTTAGCGCAACCAACATCAAGAACAACACTTTTTTCATCGAGAGTAAAGTGTTTCTGAAAGGTTGGAATCACTGGTTGCCAAAACCTTGCGTTGTAGCTAAACCCTCCATATCCATGTCGACGTTCACCATCAAAGAATTCTTTTCCAAATTTGCGAGCAATCGTTCGATCTTCTTCAGTTTTGGTAGCTCCACGCTCTTTGACATTGCGATTTGGCTTTGGATAATTCGCTAGTAGATCTATTTCTTGTCCCATCCTTACTCCTTATGTACATATTGCAATGGTTGCTCAACAATCTCTTCTAGGTGGCCTCGTACCCAGTCGATTGTCTGCTTTATCCCCTCTTCGAGTGATATTTTTGGAGACCAACCAAGTTCTTCACGTGCTTTTGTTGAATCGATTGTGTACGCCTTATCTTGACCAAGTCGCTCTGGAGCAACCTTAGTGATCTCTTCAAATGGCTTACCGATTTTGTCACAAATGGTTTCAACAACCGATCGTACAGAAACGCCTTGATCTGGGGACAAATGGTAAATTTCACCCACCGTTCCATTTTCCATGATAAGACGTTCCCCTTCTGAGACATCACGAATATGGATGTATGACTTCACGGCAACTCCACCACCATGTAATTCTATCGTCTTTCCTGTAAGAGCATAGATGATTGAGCGAGGAATGATTTTGAACAGTTGCTGATACGCTCCATACACATTTGTAGCTCGAACCATAACGAGTGGGAAGTTGCAGTTTTTGAAGAAGGTAAAGAGGGAAAAATCTCCTGCTGCTTTCGATGCAGCATATGGAGTACTTGGATTAACTGGAGTGTCCTCTTTAATAAAACCCTCACAGGTTCCATATACTTCAGGTGAGGAGATGTGCACATATTTTTTCAAATATGTCTTGTCTTTCAACATATTAGCGAGGTTTGTAATTCCAACAGCATTTGTTTGAAACCAGTGGCCTGGATTTTCCCAGCTAGGACCAACTTCACTTTGAGCCGCAAAGTTTACAATGTATTCCGGTTGAAATGCGTCTAACTCTGTCTCGATCAGATCTAAATCTTTATTGAAGTCAGCTTGTAGAAATCTGAAGTTTTCCTGGCCATGTCTTTTATACGGAAGGAATGACGAGGTTTTTTCAGGAGATCGACTAATTCCTAAAACGTTGTATTCACCTTTTTCTAAAAGAAGGTCTACATAATCACTTCCAGAAAATGAATTGCTTCCTATAACGACTACTTTTTTCATATTAGAAGGGTCCTGTAAATGTTGAATCTGGGACGTCTAACGTCTCATTTTGTGATTGTTTTTGTAAAGCGAGGAGAAGTTCTTGCGCCTGTTTTTTCTTTCCGAAAACCTCAAGGACATGGTGCGTTACTTCTCTGAAGGTTGGGTAGTATTCCTTAGCAAGCATCCAGCTCGTTGGACTATAGAAATCGGGATAGGTGATTCTGCTCGGCTTTTCTTTTAAATAGTCAAAGGCCTGTTCACAAACCTGTGTAATGATTTCCCCTGCAAATGAACCAGTTTTCCAATCAGGATCGACAACAAGAAGACGTCCTGTTTTTTTAACAGATTCGCAAATAGTATCTATATCTAGTGGAGCAAGCGTTCTAATATCAATGAGTTCAGCATTAATCCCTTCATTTTCAAGAGTACTTAACGATCGATAGCATTCCATCACCATATTTGACATGGTGACAATCGTAATATCTCGACCCTCTTGAACGATACGAGCTTTCCCAAAAGGCACTCGATACATTTCTTCAGGAACTTCACCAGTCACATTGTACAGCCAACGGTGCTCAAGGGAGACTACCGGATTGTTTTCCTCAGTTGCCTGAATCATCATTCCTTTTGCATCGTATGCATTTGAAGGCATCATCACTTTCAATCCCGGTATGTGTGCAAAAAGAGACTGAAAAGACTGAGAGTGTTGAGGGCCCTGACCCCATCCCTTGCCAATAATAAGCCGTATTACGAGAGGCACATTCATCTGTCCACCAAACATGTAGTGCCACTTCGAAGCATTATTAATAAGCTGATCAAGCCCAAGGAGAAAAAAGTCGACTCGCTGATGCGTCATGATAGGCCGCATACCACGAATAGCTGTACCGATTGCGACCCCTGTCATTGCATTTTCTGAACAGGGCATATCCATTACACGTTTTGGACCATATTTTTTTGCCAGGCCTGATGTCGTTCCAAAAATTCCCTTAGGATCGGGGACCCCAAGGCCCATAATGTATGCAGTATCATATTTTTCTAAGCATTGGTCGTGCGCTTCACATATTGCCTGTGCGTAGGTAATTTCTCTCATGCAAAAAGCTCCTCTTTCGATAGTTTTTCACTTGGAAATGGCGCATTTTTTGCAAAGGTAAATGCTTCTTCGATTTCAGAAATGATTTCTTGTTCATCTACTGTGCATTTGTCTTTCATTAGTTCTATTGGGCACCGCTTTAACCAGGTCTCATATTCTTCAACTGTTCTATATCCGATTGTATTATCGAAATTTGGACCACAGTGTTCACGATAACGATACGTTGTGAATTCTAAGAAATAGGGTCCATTTCCTTCCCTGATACTAGCAACGGCCTTTCGAGAAAAATCAAACACTTTTTGAACATCGTTTCCATATTCTTTTTCGGATGGGATTCCATGTGCATCAGCAATACCTATCCGTGAACGCCTTGATGATTGACGCACACTCATCGGAGAATATACAGAGTAAAAGTTGTTCTCACAGATGAATAGGATTGGCAGGTTATGGAGAGACGCAAAGTTTAAACATTCACCAAAAACACCTTCTTCAGTAGAACCTTCTCCAATAAAGACGCAAGTGATTGCCTTTTCGCCCATAAGATGGCTAGCAAAAGCCGAACCGACAGCTACCGGAAGGCTCCCACCAACTATGGGCGTTGTTCCTAAGACGCCCTTCCCAAGATCGACAAGGTGCATTGATCCACCTCGCCCCTTTGAACAGCCAAGCGATTTTCCATAGATTTCTGCAAGCATCGCTTTTAGATCCCCACCCTTTGCAAGATAGTGCGCATGAGCACGATGATTACTTACTAAAAAATCGGTTTCTTCAAGCGCTTCACACACCCCGACGGCCACAGCTTCTTGTCCGATACTTAAATGAACAGGACATCGCATCTCTTGTTCTTTATAATGATCAGCAATCGCTTCTTCAATTCGACGAATTCGAAGCATGCTCTTATATAGCGTTTCTATGTTCACTTGAATAACCTTGTCATGAATTTTAACAGTGCTGGCTTATGCACAGGTTCTTTATTACCGATGATTTGGACATCAATTGCACCTGCAAGCGCACCAAAAAAACCAACGAGTTCTAGAGGGAGACCACGGGCCACAGCAAGGGATGCTATAGAGAGAAAGCTATCCCCCGCCCCCACCCGATCAATTACGTGGGACGATAGTGTAGGAACTTCTATAGTTTCACCGTTGCATCCATAGAGTTTAGCACCCTGAACCCCTCTTGTTACGGAGAGCACTTTTAGACTCATATCTTCAAGAAGCTTTTGAGCCAAAATATCAAGAGAAGTGAATCTATCATGCATAGCTAAACGAAGTTCAGGCTCATTTAAAGAGACAAAGTCCCCACGCGAATATTTAGTGATGGCATTAAACCCTCTATTTCCGCTGTTTATCTGCGTGTTAAGTGCTATACAGGATGAGATTTCAGAAATAAAAGGAGCAACGGTAGGGCCAAAAAACCCATTCCCGAAATCTGCTATTAATACCAAGTCAAATCTGTCCCCTTCCTCTATGAAAAACTGCTTCAAATCTTCAGTTTGGTCAGGATTCATCAGTAAGTTATTTGATGAATAGGTCTCAAAAAGTTTTGAAAGACGCTCTCCATCTTTTAATACGAAACGTTTCTTAGTAAGCGTATTTTTCCCTTCGAGCTGAGTAAAGTGACAATGAATATTTTCACCTAATTCCTCATCAATAAAAGCGCGATGTGGACACTCTTTCCCAACAGCGGTAAGCAATTCAACAGACTCACTAAATTGGCCTACATGTTTTGCAACAGCAAATGACCCACCTGCATACGTTTCACAATCAAGACACTCCGCTGTCATATGGAGCCCTTTTCCTGACTGGCCAAGAGTTCGTACAAACTGGTATTCATCGATGATAGCATCACCTGCAACAAGAACTTTCAATGAGGTAAACGAGTCTATCATTCCGATGAGTTCATCAAGTGAATATTTTGCTTTTAAAGAGTCGAGAAATTTTCTCCGATCTTCTGGCATGCTATCGAAATGCTCATTTAGCAAGGATGAAGAAGAAAAGGTAATATCTTCGGTATAGTGGACCTTGCCCCCAATTGCTTCTACAGCATCAATTTCTTCGGTAATTTTCCCGGTAACATCTTTCTCATGTTCCTTATACTCGATCCCTTTTACGTAAATATTTGGTTGAACAAATTGTATTGCTGTAATCGCAGTAGGCTCTGAGTTTAGTGCAACATAGTCTACCACTTCCAAGGAAGCGAGGGTTTCAAGTCGTAGCTGCTCTTTGAACACTGGTCTTCCTGGACCTTTGTTCACAAGTTGATCAGGTGTAATCGTAACAACTAAGATATCACCAAGTTTTTTTGCCTCATTAAGATGACGGATATGTCCCGGATGCACCAGGTCAAAAACACCATGGCAATGTACAACTACTTTCCCCTGGATTTTATCCAGTTCTAATAGTGTTTGCAATTCCTCGAGGGTTTTAATCTTTGATTGTGTGACTTGCATAGCTCGTATTCATTGTTTGTAGTAATTTTTGTGCATGTAATGGCCATAAATCGATGATTGTATGAAGGAGAAACATATGTGCCATCTCTACGATTCCATACTGATGACTATCAATCCAAAAATTCAGCATTCCTTTTGTTCTCAGTGGATTTTTCTCATCGAATCCGCTAAGAGAAATCACTTTTGCCTTTTTTTCGTGTGCAACATCAACTGCACGAAGAATGTTTTCCGACTTGCCAGAGCTGCTTATTGCAATGACAGCATCTTGAGGATGAAGCATCAGCGAAAGCGGTTTGCTAAATACCGTTTCATAGCCTAAATCATTTGATAGACATGTCATAACATTACTATCGTAGAGAGTGGATGCAGGAATTCCAATAGCTTTTGTGAGATCTACACAGAAGTGAGATGCAATTCCTGCGCTGCCCCCATTTCCAATGACGTATACAATCCCTTTGTTTCTCTTTGTCTCCTTGAGGGTAGTAATGAATTCGTCATAAGCTTCTTCATCTACAATCTTTTTTCCATGCATTGTAAAGCTGCATGTTTTGATTGCGGTTGTTACCTGAGAAATATGCTCACTAAACACCTGCTAGTTCCTCCTTTCCCAAATATTTAAACCATGATTTGGTTGCAGTAGCTATTGAATCACTATCCCATACTGGGGCATCACGAAAATCATCGATATGTTCTAGTAAAATTTTTACACCATCTTCAAATGATATAGAGGGCTTCCAGTGAAGGTCTCTTGTGATTTTTGCAATATCAGCATGCGTTCTGTCTGGTTCTCCAGGTCGCTTAGGAATATACGTGACTTCACCACCAAGGTGCTCTACAAGAGTATTCACGCTGTAGTGTCCATCGCTCCCTACATTGTAGATTTCCGCAGAGACATTTGAGCAAGCTGCTGCATAAAACGCACTAGCCACATCTCGTACAAACGTAAAATCTCTCGTTTGCGTACCGTCACCAACAACAGTAAATGGTTTATCTGCTAGTTTTTGCGCGAGAAATACCCCGAATACAGCTCCATAGGTTCCAGTTGTTCTGGAACGAGGACCAAATACATTAAAGAGACGTAGTGACACCGCTGGCAGATCATATACTTTTGCCCAGTGCATCACGAGTTCTTCACCTAAATATTTTGTCAAAGCATACGGATACTGAGTATCAATCTGTGCAGTTTCAGGAGTTGGAAACTGGGTTGCAATTCCATAACATGAGCTCGAAGCAGCATATACAACCCGTTTTACTTTCGCTTTGTTTGCAGCCTGCAAAACATTAAACGTTCCTGTGACATTTACTGCATAGTAGTCATCGGGCCGCTCGATAGAAGGAACGATATCAGCTAAGCCTGCTAGGTGGTAGACATGATCTACACCAGCAAATGCTGCGGGAATCTCTTCAGCAGAACGGATATCTGCCTCAACAAAAGTAAAGCGATCTTGCTTAAGAGCGCTTGTAAGGTTGCGCATTCGTCCGCAGGCGAGGTTGTCTAGACCAACAACTTCAAACCCCTCTTCCAAGAGAAGATCGCAAAGATGGCTCCCAATAAACCCTGCAGCTCCAGTTACCAGTGCTTTCATTTCTTCTCCTATTGCAAGTTGAGTTCTTTCATTCTTTTAATGTTGAAGTAATACATGTTCTCAAGTGGATTTGTGAGCTTTTTAGATTCAAATGCTTCAACCAAACCTTCTACCGCATCTTCAATAGTATACCTAGGTGTAAAGCCAAGCTTTTCAGCAATTTTCTGAGATGAAACATGATAGGATCTATTGTCGTTTGTCGGGATGACTTCCATCACAGTATCACGTTTTTTCCCAACCACCTTTTTCACTATCTCACCGATTTCAAGAACTGGATGATTGTGGTACCCGACATTGAAAGTTTCTCCCTGAATTTTCTCTTCTGGAGCGCCAAGTACATGGAGGTACGCCCGAACCATATCATCTACGTGTATGTTAGGCCGTAGCTGTGTACCGCCCATAACTTTAATTGCACCTGTATTGTATGCCAAGTTGGTCAAGATATTCACAACAACATCAAGGCGCTGACGTGGAGCATATCCGCAAACAGTTGCAGGACGTAGTACTGTACAGATAAATGAATCATCTATGTGCTTAAAGAGGATCTCTTCACACGCAGCTTTGAACTTTGAATAATCGGTCAATGGCTCAAGTGACATATCTTCTGTCACATTTGGTTCATCTTTAATTCCATACACCGATGAAGAAGATGCATAGATAAATCGGCGAATGCCTTCTTCTTTTGCAGCCAATACGAACGGCTCAAATGCATCTAAATTAATCGATTTACCTAAGTCAGGATTAAGTTCGAAACTAGGGTCATTTGAAATACATGCAAGGTGAATCACTGCATCACAGCCCTTAAGAGAACGCTTCATAGTATCGATGTCTCTTATATCTGCTATTATTTCTGTTAGCTTACCACTCTCTCGGAGATCAGCAAAAATATCTTCTCCGTACATGTACAAATCGAGCACAACGACTTCGTGCCCATCATTAATTAACGCAGGGACTAGTTTTGAACCAACATACCCAGCACCACCAGCTACAAGAACCTTCATTTGTTGACCTCCGTGTGAAGCTTAAAAAAGTAACGACATAAATTCTTTATCGCAAGCAAATATCAAACATTTGCATGCTTTCTATTGTTAACCATTGAAAACGAACTAATCAGTTCACTTATCCCATCATCTAACGTCTTTGTTGGGTTCCACCCCAAACCTTCTAGCTTTTCATTGCTTACAATGTAATCTCTTTTATCTGGGTCTTCACCTACAGGAGCGCTGTGAATGTAGAGCTGAGGAATATATTCTTTGATCTTTTCACAGAGCTGACGTTTTGTTAGATTCGCTGAAGATAACCCAACATTGAATGCCTGGCCCTTCATTGCATTAAAGTGTTCTATACCGAATATAAATGCCCCTGCTACATCGCGAACATGAATGTAATTTCTTCGAAAGTGTTCTTCAAAAAGCACGATAAATTTGTCAGTAAATGCTCTATATGTAAAATCATTCACAAGGAGATCCAATCTCATTCGTGGGGATACGCCAAACACAGTTGCTAAACGAAATGAAATAGCGCGGCCCGATTGTAACAGTTTATGCTCTATTTCTATCTTCAACCGCCCATACAACGAAACAGGATTCAACGGACTTTCTTCAGTACAGAAGTCTGAATCGGACCCAATTCCATATCCACTATTGGTGTTTGGGAACAATATTTTTTGTGATTCGTTTGTTTCTGATAAAATGAAGTCAATTGCATCGTAATTTATCAACTGTGTTAGTGTTGGCTTTGCATCACATGCAGGAGCTCCAACGATTGCAGCAAGCGGAATGACTACATCCACTTGATCAATCAGTTCTTTCACAACCGATTCATTGGTGACGTCTCCTTTAATAAACCGAAATTTTGGATGTCCAAAACATTCCATTAGACTTGTCTGTCCATAGACAAGGCTATCGAGTACTGTGACTTCATATCCTTGACCCAAAAGCATTGGCGTTAAAATTGATCCGATATATCCGGCACCACCGGTAACTAAAACTCTCATGTTACTATCTCCGTAAAAAAATGTTGTGCTTCTGCAAAAGACTCAGGCGTACCGATATCGATAAATGAACTGTTCGATTCAAATGCAAATAACCCGTGTTCGATCATTCTTGGGAATCCCTTTTCTTCTAGGGAGAATTTCTCAGGGAATGCTAACTGTTCAAAAGGTTCTTTATTAAAGAAGTACATTCCTGCATTGATTATACCAGAACCGTCCCCTCCCTTTTCTGTAAATCCAGTAATTCTCTGGTCCGATGACACAACAAGTGCTCCATATCTCGCTACCTGATTCACTTTCCTTGCAATGAGAGTACCAATCCCTGCGTGCTCCATATGAAAAGAGAATGCTTTTGGTAAATCAGCTGAAACATATGAATCACCGTTACATACAAAAAGCACATCTGAACTGATGAAAGGCAGACAATGTTGTATTGCCCCGCCCGTTCCAAGTGGAGACTCTTCGACACTAAAAATAATCTCAAATGGGAATGAATGCGATTGATATCGCCTCTCTATTTGGTCGCCCATATGCCCGCTTGCAAGGATCACACGCGAGAACATTTTGGTCTTCGCTAAATAAGACAAAAGAATATCTAGAAAGGGTTCTTCATTAATGGGAGCCAACGGTTTTGGTCTATCAGCAACCACACTGCGGAGACGGGTTCCTTTCCCGCCAACTAAAATAATTCCATCCATCGCTTATTCTTTCATGTATATAATTTTCGAACCTTCATCTTCGAAGTGGAAAGGTACTTCAATCATCGGATGCAAAGATGAACGGACAGCCGCCTGATCTTTTTCAGGTACCAATAGCAATAAAAACCCTCCGCCACCTGCGCCACACAATTTCCCGCCAAGCGCTCCCGCTTCTTTTGCTTTACTATATGCTCCGTCGATATCTTCCTTGGAAATTTTAGAGGAGAGTTGCTTCTTTAAGTTCCATCCCTCATCAAGCATCGAGCCAAACTTTGAAAGCAGTCTATCTCCATCGCTACTAGAAACAAGCAATTCAAACTCTTCAACCATTTCTTGCATTCTCTTCAAGTATTGGTCGTTTTGTTTTGTATCTGTTTTTTCCATTTGCTCATGCAATATTTCACTTGCATGTCGTGTTATTCCAGTATAAAATAGCATTAACGAATCTTCGAGGAGAACCCTCTTTGTTCTTGAAATCAATAAAGGTTGCGCAGTTGTCCCCCTCTCGGAGAAAGAAAAGATATTCATACCGCCAAATGCTGCATGGAATTGATCTTGTGAACCAACATTCTCTCGTATCATGCTTTGTTCAATGAAGCATGCCTCTTCGGCTAATGACTGCCTGGTTACTCTCTTTCCCTCTAACGCATACAAGGCATTAAGAAATCCTACTGTGAAAGAAGATGAAGAGCCTAAACCAGTTCTCGCTGGTAAATCTGAAAAGATATGTACATCGAGGTGTCTATTTATATCTTTTAACTTGAGACACTCACGAATACTTGGATGTTGTATCGCATCTATGGATGAAGTAAGTTCGGTTTGTGAATATGCAATTCGATATTTGTGGTCAAAAAAAGGCTGGGGAGTGCTGATGCTGATATGAGTATATTTATCAATACAAGCACCTACAACACGACCTCCCATTTTTAAAAAGTAGTTGGGATAGTCAGTTCCTCCGCCAAAAAAGCTTATACGAACCGGTGTTCTCGAGACAATAATCATATCAGGATAAATTTTGTTTGCACGTCGTATAAAACCACAATCCTTCCTTTTCAATAAATAGAATTTATGAGAAAAATTCACCTACTCGGAGGCATTATGAAATGTAGAGTGTGTAAAAACACCAACCTATCACTTGCAATTGACTTGGGGGAGCAGCCCTGGGGAAACCATTTTCTAAAAGGAGAAGAAGTTAGGAAAGAACCCTTTTACCCTCTCCAGGTTGTCTATTGCCATGATTGCCAAACCGCGCAGCTAAACTACACGGTAAAAAAAGAAGTGATGTTTAGTAACCACACCTATCTTTCAGGAATGACTAAAACACTATGCGACCACTTTGATGAAACAGCTCAGCGCATCGATTCGACTTTTTTTAGCGAAAAAAAGAAGAAACGCGCACTTGATATAGGATCAAACGACGGTTCGCAGCTTAAAAGCTATCAAACACTTGGTTACGATGTGCTTGGCGTTGAATCATCGAAACAAACTGCAGACATCGCCAATCATGCACAAATTCCCACAATGCACGCTTTTTTTAACGTTGATACAGCAAGTAAGATTGAAGGAACCTTTGAAACAATCAATGCATCGGGGGTGTTTTTTCATCTGGAAGAACTTCACTCTGTAACAGATGGAATCAAGCTTCTCCTCAGTGACGATGGAGTCTTCTCCGTTCAATTTTTATACATCCAAAATATTTTCGAAAACCAAGCCTTCGACCAAATCTATCACGAACACCTCCTCTACTATTCGTTAACGACACTTTCCAACCTTCTTTCAATGCATAATATTGAACTTTTTGATGCATATCACTCCCCTATTCACGGTGGTTCAATCATCGCGTATGCGGGACACCCAGGGAAACATAAAATATCGAATAGACTACAAGAGTTACTTCAAGCAGAAGTGGAACTAAAGACGAATGAATACCAAACCTACGTTGATTTTGCAGCAAGCCTTGCATCCATGAAAGAAAGAAATATTAAGTATTTGGAGCTCAAAAAAAAGCAGAATAAAACTATATATGGCATGGGAGCCCCCGTGAAAGGAAACACCCTGCTTAATTTCTTCGGCATCGGTAAGCAGTACCTCGATTGTCTTGTAGAAAAAAACACACTGAGAAAAGGGCTGTTCTCACCTGGATCACACCTTCCTATACTTATTGAAGATGAACTCCCCTCTCCTCCTGATGTGTATTATGTCCTCGCTTGGAACTTTAAAAATGAGATTTTGAAACGGAATAAACACCTTCTCGATAGAGGCATTGAATTTTACTTCCCTGTTGAACCAAAGGAGACATTGTGCACTACCTAATCACTGGAGCAAAAGGATTTCTTGGAGGTTTTCTCTGTAAAGCACTGCGTAAACAAGGTCATACTATCGATGAAGTTTCCTCTACCATTTGCGATCTCACACAACAAGGAAGCTTATCAGACGCCTTTACCGGCACATACGATCGCATTTATCACCTTGCAGCTTGGACACAAGCTGGAGATTTTTGCCTTAAGCACCCAGGCGAACAATGGCTGATTAATCAAAAAATTAACACTCAAGTTCTCGAATACTGGCAGGAAAAGCAGCCACAAGCAAAACTTATCGCTATAGGAACAAGCTGCTCATACTCACCAGAATTTTCTCTAGAAGAGCAAAACTACATGCTCGGAGCTCCCATTGAGAGTTTATATACCTATGCAATGACTAAGCGAATGCTCTATGCGGGAATGAAAGCGCTTAACAAACAGTACGGACTGGAATACCTCCATGTTATTCCATCTACACTCTATGGGCCTAACTACCATCTCGATGGAAGGCAAATGCATTTCATCTTTGACCTCATTCGAAAAATCCTAGAAGCAAAGCATTATGGAAAGAGCGTAACTCTTTGGGGAGATGGTCATCAAAAAAGAGAACTTGTGTACATTGATGACTTTATTGATGCTCTTTTCTTCTTAGAAAACACCTACACGAACGAAACGTTTAATATCGGCATGGGTAACGAATTTTCCATCCGAGAATTTGCCGATACAATATGTGAGATCGTTGGGTATGACTCAGGTTTAATTCAATACGACACTTCAAAATATGTTGGAGCTAGGTCAAAAGTATTATCGATCAATAAGTTAGAAACCGCTTATCCCCAGTATAACCGCACACCTCTTAAAGAAGGACTTTCAAAGGTTGTAACATGGTTCGAAGGGGCTTTTTTTGAACAAGTGAGTACTACATGAAAAAAGCAGATGTTACAATAATTGGAGCTGGAATCGTCGGCCTTGCAACCGCATATACGATACATCAAAAAAGACCCGACTTATCAATCTCGATCATTGAAAAAGAGGGTGATGTCGCTCAGCATCAGACTGGACACAACAGCGGGGTTATCCATACTGGCATTTACTATAAACCAGGTTCCTTAAAAGCTACCAACTGCATCCGTGGGAAAGCGCTGCTACTAGATTTTTGCACCCGTGAAAATGTTTCGTACAAAAAAATCCCGAAATTAATTGTTTCAACGAGCGATCAAGAACTCTCTCGTATGCAAGCGCTCTATGAACGCGGAAAAGCAAACGGATTGAGCCACCTTCGAGTGATTGACAAAGAGGAAGCTCAAGAAAGAGAGCCCCATATCAATGTGAAACAAGCTATTCTTAATGAAGAATGCCATATTGTTTCCTACACTGAAGTTTCAAAAGCGATAAAACAGCAACTCCTTAAAAATGGGGTCTCTTTTTACTTCAACGAAGCTGCCACAAAAATCACTGAACTTGATGACCACTCCTTTATAGAGGGCTCGACATTCGTTCATGAAACAAAATACCTTATTAATTGTGCAGGCCTCTTTTCTGATCAAGTTGCGCAAATGACCCAAAACCTTATCTCGGACCAAATCATTCCGTTTAGAGGGGAATATTACTTTCTTCGTGATGAGCTAAAAGATAAGGTGCAAAGTCTGATTTACCCTGTACCTAATCCTCAGCTCCCTTTTCTTGGAGTTCATATCACACCAATGATTGATGGCCGAATAGAAGCGGGCCCGAACGCAGTCCTGGCCTTTGCGCGAGAGGGGTACACCAAAACAAAGATAAACACCTCCGAGCTCATGCAAACGCTCCTTTTCCCAGGGTTCTGGAAAGTGGCGAAAAATCACTTAACTACCGGTATCTATGAGATGTATCGTTCATTTTCGAAAAAAGCATTTCTTAAGAGTTTGCAGGAACTGATGCCATCGCTATCCCTAGATGACATCTCCCCAGGAGGAGCTGGAGTCAGAGCACAACTAGTGAGGCGTGATGGATCGCTTTGTGATGATTTCTCTCTTATCCAGAATAAATCGATGATGCATGTCCTCAATGCCCCATCTCCTGCAGCTACCTCATCATTTGCAATTGGAGAGCACATCGCAAACACAATGTTTCCTGCATGAATATCGCCTTATCTGAGAAAAGAATTTTTTCGATACGCTCACTTGGAGAGACTGTAAGCTCTCTACTTATCTTCTTGTATTTTTTCACGTCAGGAGGAGACAAACTTCACTTCCACCTAAACGTTTTCAAAGGGAAATTGAACAATTTTTTTGCACTTGCACTTGCGCTTGCTGTGATTCTGATCCTGAAAAAAATCTACCTCAGGGCTACTCTATTAATTCCGACAATACACTTTCTTTTTTCACTCATAATATCCTCCTTCTTCAGCCCCTACTTTTCTCGATCACTTGGGTACACTGCAGTCTATATTATTGAGTTTTTTCTCTACTTTCTCTTGAGCTATAACTTGATCGTGCAATGCAACGAAAAAAAAATACTCAACCTCTATTTTCTTGCCTTTTGGTGGGTGGCAATTCACGCATTTCTGCAGTTATTTTTCTCAATTTTCGGGCTAATGGACCCCCTTGTGGGACAATTTATTGGTCGCTTAGCTAGACCTCACTCTTTCTTTTATGAACCTTCTTTTTATGCTCTCTACTTATCAGCGATTGTGATGTATAAAAGTGCAGAAATCATGATTGATGATGACCCCAGGTTATTAAGAAAGCTCATCGGCTCTCTGTTCTTCATTCACTTTTTTTTCCTCATATCCACCTCAACCGGAGCTTTTATTAGTTACTTTTTTCTAATTCCCATACTTTGTGCTGCTAAACTTCTCCTTTTGAAAAGAACTATTGGCCCTTACTTCTATAAAAAACTAGGGAACTTTACCGCTGGATTCGTCTCATTGCTTGCAGTTCTTTTCGCAATTATCCCAAACATTTTTTTTACCTATTTCTTTAAATTCTTCAACGCATCTTTCATGTCCCATCACTCTTTTGTAGAAAGGTGGGCGGGAGCGATTAGAGCCTGGGAGGTATTCAAGCAATACCCGATCTTTGGAAGAGGTGTCGGTGGAGTTGGGCCACACTATTATTATGCGCACCACAATGTTGCTGAGGGCACGAAGCTTTCGCTCCTCCAATTAGAAAAGTATGACCCGACGAATGTGTTTACTGAGATTTTAGGAACACTGGGATTATTTGGTGCACTTGCAATTGGTACGTTTATTTACTTTTTCGTGAAAGAGTTAAGAAAACTCGTTCTTCTCGATGACAAATATCGGAAAGAGAAAATCATTGCTGTTTCACTGATCTTATCATGGATTATCCAACTGCTGGTACTACAATTTAACCAAGGGCTCTTTCGAAATTATATATGGATACATTCCGGGATAGTGCTTGGGTACATGCACAAGCTTTTCTTAAAAGCTGGCGTGACCGTAGATCTTCCCTGGAAAAGAAAGTAAAGCTGCTTTACATCAAGTATTGCTCGTAATAATTATCGAGCCCATCTCGCATTATTTCCACCATCTCGATCTTCGAAGGACAGACAAATGTTGGAAGCGCAAAATCTTCAGATGAGACCTCAAGAAGACCCAGCTCCTGTGCTGCATCATAGTCTTCTGCTAGAATTGCTTTTACGAGGTGCATTGTTGATATGCCTAAAGGCATCACCTTATCATAAATAGTTCCATCGACAAATGCTCGTTCTTCCCCATGCTGATTCGTTGTAAAGCCAAACTTTTTCAAGCTCGTGAACCCAGATGCGTAAGCCTTAGAAGCGCTGTATTTTTTAAGCCCCAGTCGGAAAAAGTGAAACATCTCTCTTCCCTCGCCCTTTTCAGGTATCAGTGTAAAGCAATTATCATAAAAAGAGAGATAGTCCCCTGCTTCAGCCTTCTCTCCAGTCAATACATTTCCAGTGATTAGCCTTGTAACTGAGGGTGACTCTGCAATCCCAGTGATATCTTGGAACGAACAGCCCATCTTCGTCTCCCAAAAAACTCTTTTTTCAGGAGGGACACATTCTCCACCGACTCCAACAACTCGTCTTGGATCGTATACCCCACGCTGAAGCAAACGACCAATCCGCAAAACATCCTCTGCATCGATTGTCCAAACCACTTCATCAGATAGCATTATTGGAGAAATTTTCTCTATATGTACCGATGGGCTTCCGATTGGATGAGGACCTTTTGCTGTGTGGCGAGAAACACCATCCGCATGGGTAAACGCATGCAAGTTACTCCCCTGTGGATACACGAGATGAACAGCACCATCTGTTAATCGTTGCAGCACATTTAAACCGAGCTGAAATTCCGTTTCATGGCCTCTGACGACGAGGTAGGAACTTGGAGAAAAAGGAGTAGAGCGAATTGCATTCACGAAAATCGCGCGTGGAGCCTTTGCTGGATCAGCCAACACATCGCAAGGACGTTGCCTTATGTGAGGAAAAACCCCTGCCCCAAGTAAATATTTTACTAAACTCTCTCGAGTTGAAGACTGCAGCGTAATACGAGGGTGCTCGAAATGCCTTTTTTCACCGGTACACTCAACCACTATATTAAGGAGTCTTCGCTTCAAGCCCCTATTGATCGCCTTCACCTTTCCTGAAGCAGGAGAAACAAAGAGGCGTTCAGGACATTTTTTATCAAAAGCGAGCGGCTGACCTATTAATACCTCATCGCCCTCTTTGACGAGTAATTTAAACTGTGTCCTTCGAAACGGAGACAAATCAAGCGCAAGCACAGAATGCTCCGTCACCTTTTGAAGTTTTCCCTCAGGCGCTCCTATGATAGGAATATCCAACCCTTGCTTAGTAGTAATGTGCACGATTGCTCCCAGAAATAATGAAGAATTTTTCAAAAGAGTATCCGTCCACGCTGTTTTTTGCAATAGGGAGAGGTGCCATACTGTTGCAGTTAATATGCCCCTGAGATATACTTCTTTGCCTAGGAAGAGCCACTTCCGAACAGTGAAACAAAATCTAATTCAGGGGAAAAATGGATTACTTCAAGCAATTCCAAAAACATATTCAAAACCATGATTATCCGGAGTTTTTAACACTATGGGAAGAATACTGTCTCGGCGATGAAATTGATCCAAAAGAACTAAAAAAAACCCTCCAATTAGTCAAAGACTCAGACCTATCCGTTCCTTTTGGAAGACACGTAGAAAACGCGCTCGTCTTATGGGAAAAACTTCAAGATGAGCCATTCGCTCATGAAATTTTCAAACTAATAATTGATCTTCAAACTACCAATACTCCTGAATTAGGAAACCTGACTTTCACATACCTACAAAATAAATATGGTCAATCAAAGCATTTCAACGAAAAAATCCGTCTTATCGGCCTCCGAGAAAGACAAGACTTCAAAGGTGCGGTACGGAATTTTGAACTCCTGAACCACATCAACGGCGGTAGCTTCGTCTACCATAACGGCGGCTGGGGCGTTGGTGAAATCATGGATGTTTCCTTCCTACGAGAGCAAATCTCGCTAGAATTTGACTATGTTCCTGGATTAAAAGATCTTTCCTTTCAAAATGCATTCAACACACTGACTCCTATTCCAAATGACCACTTCCTAGCACGCAGATTTGGAAATCCAGATGACCTTGAAATACTCGCAAAAAAAGACCCTGTTGGAGTGATCCGTATGGCTCTTAAAGACCTTGGACCTCTTTCTGCTGCAGAAATTAAAGATGAATTATGCGGCCTTGTTATCCAAGAAGAAGAGTGGGCAAAATGGTGGCAATCAACTCGAGCAAAAATCAAAAAAGACACACTTATCGAAGTCCCAAGTGGGCTCCGCCATCCATTTAAACTACGCGAAGAAGAAGTTTCTCATGAGGACACACTTCAAACGTTCCTCGAGAAAAAACCAACGTCTGCTACCCTCATTCAGATGGTGTATGCATTTATCAGAGACTTCCCAGCTACACTTAAAAACCCTGAGTTCAGAAAATCCCTTCAAGAAAAACTTACCGATGCGCTTGCAAATCACGAATTAACAGACGCTCAAGAACTCCAAATCCATTATTTCCTACAAGACCTTACACCAGAGCAAGAACTTCACTCAGTTGAAGAGCTCATCAAACGATTCTCTTCAGTACAAGATGTAATCAACGACATCTCAATTATCGCTTTCAAAAAACGAACACTCCAAGATGTTAGAAAGGTCAGAGAAGACTGGACTCCAATATTTATCGACCTTCTCGTAGCCATCGAGCAAAACCCAATCAGAGACTTTATTCTCCAAGAACTGGTTAATGCTGGATTTGAAGAAGAAATTAAAAACCGACTTAATGAACTCCTCGCATTCCCAGCAAAACAACCACAAGCATTTATGTGGTACTTCCAAAAGATTATGGCGAAAAATGCAGCGCTTCCATACTCAGATGAAGATGGAAGACAGCAATTCTTCGAGTCGATGCTAATCTTACTAAGTCAGATTGAGCAGTCGCCGAGTGCACGGGAGCACGTGAAGAAAATTCACGCATTTATTACCAACGGCCGATTCGCAAATGTGCGGAAAATCTACGAGTACTCGCCAAAAGAAATAGTTCAAGAATTCCTTCTACTGGCAACCAAGTGTCATAGCTTAACAAGCCACGACATTAAGATTTTACACTCCCTTGCAGAAGTGGTTCACCCGTCACTGAAGACCAAAAAATCTCATACCACGACCGAAGAAGAAGAACCACTATGGACAACTCAAGAGGGCTACGAAAAACTGCAAGAGCGAATTAAGCAAATTGCAACGGTAGAAACTGTTGAAAATGCGAAAGAGATTGAAGAAGCCCGTTCACATGGTGACCTTCGAGAAAACTCTGAATACAAGTATGCACTTGAGAAGCGCGATCGTTTACAAAACGAATTAAAGACACTCTCGATACAACTAAACCGAGCTCGTGTTCTTGCTCCAGAGGATGTTTCTCTTGATGAAGTTGGCGTTGGTGCAGTTGTAGAATGTGTTGGAAATGGAGATCAAGTGTCCTATACCCTTCTTGGGCCATGGGAAGCAGATCCTGACAAACACATCCTCTCATTCCAATCGAAACTAGCTCAGTCAATGGCAGGAAAAACTGTTGGAGAAAAAGTATCGATTCAAGGTAAAGATTATACCATCAAACAAATTCGGAATTACTTTGAATCGTGAGGATTAAGGCTCCAATGAAGATCGTACTTGCTTCTACTAATCTCCATAAGATCCGCGAATTGAAGGCAATGCTCAAGCAATTTCCTCAACTCGACCTATACTCTCTCCGAGATTATCCTGAGTACATTCCTCCTGAAGAAACTGGAGACACATTCGAAGAGAATGCTAAACTAAAAGCGCTTCATGCTGCAAAAACACTGAATGAATGTGCCCTTGCAGACGATTCTGGTCTCGTCATTCCATCATTGAGTGGAGAGCCAGGAGTTCGAAGCGCTCGATACGCTGGTGAAGAAGCATCCGATAAAGATAACAGAGATAAACTGGTTAAAAACCTCCTCTCTTTAAAAGATGATGAGCGTGTAGGTTATTTTGAATGTTGTATTGCTATCGCAACACCTGTTGGGATTGAAAAAGTGGTTCGTGGTGTTTGCGAAGGGACCCTGACAACTGACCCTCGTGGATCAAACGGTTTTGGTTATGATCCCCTCTTTATCAAATATGACTACAGCAAAACATTTGCTGAGCTCGATGAAGAAACAAAAAACAAAATTTCTCACAGAAGAAAAGCGCTGGATAAGCTTCAAAATTACCTTGAGAGTTGTATGTGCACTACCTCGTAGATGGCTACAATTTCTTTTTCCGTCTTCGAGAAGACATTTTTCCTCTTGAAGATGCGAGAAACTCATTCATTCATGAACTCTCCTCTGCACTTTTAGAAATCGATACAAAAGCATCTCTTGTATTTGACAGCGGAAAAGACACCATACTTGATGTAGCATCGAAAAGCCACTTTGGAAAAATCGATGTTGTATTCACTCCAAAAGGAGTTTCTGCAGATGACTATATCATCGAGCTCGTTGAAATAGAAAGGCATCCTGGATCGATCACTGTTGTTTCTTCTGACAAAGGTGTTCTCGCTCGCTCGGTTTCATTAGGAGCACGAACAATGAGCGTCGAAAAATTTGTCGCATTTGTTCAGAGAAAACAACGAAAAAAACGGAAGAAAGAAGAAAAATTCGAGTGCGATTCAGACTACCATATTAACCGACTTGAGGAAGAGTTCCTTCGCAGGCTGAAAGACTCTCCGGAAGACGATTCCCCGTTCTAATGATAAGCGTTCCGTTGCTGCTGAAAGAACAACTCCCTTTTTTTCAATAGATTCAATAATTACATCCTCTGAAAGAAAAATAACCACGTGTCCTTTCCATACACAAATATCGAGAGGTTTTACTTCATCTGGTGAAATCTCTTCACCAAACGTGAACAATTGTGATGTGTTTCTTGGAATATGCCCATTGAAACCGTAGTACAGAAGACCAGAGCAATCAACGCCTTTAAAAAAAGACCCAGTGTATCCGAATAGCGCAGCAAATGTTTCGAAACCGTTTGGATCATTCCCTCCCCAAACGTACGGGAGCCCCAAACAAGAACGAATTTTTTCTAAAACAGTTCTTTCCGTTGGAAATTCTTGATGCACCTGTACTTCATCTGTAAGAAGTCTTTCATCTGTATAAAAAACTCCCGGCGCATACGAGGGTGTTTCTATTTCACCACCACCACGATGTATAACTTCTGCTCCCGCAAACAACACACACTCTAATGGACGATACAAACCTTGGTTGTCAGCAAACTGTGCAGGGTTTGTCGAAAAGTGTTGCGCATACTCTGGCGTTGCAAAAATAGGAGTAAATGTTTTGCAAAACAATTGTTTCATAAAAATACAACTTTGTGTTCAATTTAAACAAAAACTATTCGTGGGGTCAATATGAAAGGTGTAGCTAGCTCACTTATCGCAATACTTCTACTGCTCACTGGCTGTTCATCAAATTCGTCTGGAAAACAAGTTGCTGAAAAAGCACCACAAGTTATGCGGTTTAATATTCAGCAAGAACCCTCAAGTTTAGACCCAAGAAAAGTAACAACGATTCAAGATATAAATGTTTGTAGAGCATTTATGGATGGACTCTTTCGAATAGATAAAAACGGTGAGTTACAACCAGCGCTTGCACAGTCTCATACCGTTTCAGCTAATGGTCTTATTTATACCTTCTATCTTCGCGATGCACAGTGGAGTGATGGTTCAACAATCACCTCTCACGACTTCGTCTATGCGTGGAAAAGCCTTCTCTCTCCAAAATTTCCATCTCAATCTGCCTACCATCTCTATTCGATAAAAAATGCGGAACTGGTAAAAAAGGGAACACTTCCTTCTAGCATGCTTGGTGTTGAAGCTACAGATGATAAAACCATTATTGTTCGACTTAACAAAGCAACACCCGACTTTATATCATTAACTGCGCACCCTGTATTTTATCCAGTCTCGCAAACCGTCGATAAAAAAAATCCTAAATGGGCTGATAGCGTAGAGACGTTTGTTAGTTCAGGACCGTTCCACCCTGTTGAATGGAAACACCACTATTCAATCGTAGCAAAAAAGAACTCGAATTATTGGGACACGAATGTCGTAAAGCTAGATCGACTTGAAATGGTGATGGTATCAGCAGATACTGAGGCCCGAATGTTCGATGCGAATGAATTGGATTGGACCGGCTCTCCTATTTCAACGTTGCAGCCAGAGCTCATAAAGGAAGGCGAGGTACATAAGGCACCATTCCTTGGGACTCGAATGGTTAATGTTAATACAACAAGAAAAGCGCTCTCTTCTCCAAAGGTTAGACACGCTTTTGCTCTAGCGGTTGATAGAGCTGCTATTTCAGAACACATCATGCATAATCTTCACGATCCAGCATTTGGCTTCGTCCCTCAATGCATGAAACTAGAAACACCAGCCTTCAGCGAAGGCGAGGATGCACTAGCGCTCTTGGAAGAAGGTCTAGCAGAAGCAGGGATTGAGAAAAACGACCTCGATGGCCTCGTTTTCTCCTTTATGGGTGAAGACCAGAACAAGAGGTATGCAGAAACAATTCAGCAACAATGGCAAGATAAACTTGGTGTTACCGTTTCGCTACAAGCCTTTGATAGAAAAATCCTGCTAGAGAATATGGTCAATAAGCAATATGACTTTGCGCTTGCTTCATGGATTGCAGATGTTGAAAATCCAATGAACTTCTTAGAAATTTTCCACGATGCAACTATTCAGTCTAACCGAACTGGTTGGGAAAATGCGGAATACACAGCGCTTATCGATAAAGCGAATTCTGTACTTGATGATGCAGAAAGAGTGAGCATCATGCGCCGATCAGAGCAGCTGCTTCTTGACCAGGCACCAATCATTCCGTTGACACATTTTTCTCTTCTTTATAAACATAAGGAAAACGTACAGAATGTGGTTGTTACACCACTTGGGTACATTGACTTTAAATGGGCTGAGGTTGAAGGGGAACTATGATACGTTGGGCGCTCGTTTGCTTAGGAATTATGAACGCGAGTCTTATGGCTACGCAAATGAGTGTGTATAACGACTCTCCTTTTCCTTTGGAAGTTACAATTATCTCGGCTACCGGTAGAACAATGGGAACTACCAACGTCTATCCACAGGCGACCATCAAATGGTATGATAACTTTGGTGAAAACTACTCGGTTTCTCAGACACCCTACACCGTCGTTTTCAACTGCAAGCACAGTGGAGAGTTATTCGGTGTTGCGAACAACATCCCCTCTGGAGGGCTTGTTACCGCTAACAGTTCTACTGGAAAGAAGTACTGCACCCCTCCAAAACATGAGAAGGGTGAACAACAGCAAGG
>Ga0070729_10002691_pt1 | contig 22288 bp, 19 predicted proteins | sample tdDd472_FD_66725 | JGI IMG/M metagenome (GOLD analysis project Ga0070729, IMG submission 66725) | Marine sediment microbial communities from the Atlantic coast under amendment with organic carbon and nitrate - tdDd47.2 | ecosystem: Environmental > Aquatic > Marine > Coastal > Sediment | place... | reverse complement strand
GATCTCGTTATTAGATAAGACAATCTGTCATTCTAATAATTTACGACGAAAACTGCTTAACTTTTCATAAGTTAGTGCTTAAAAATTGTATGGCAATGTTGAAAGATGTAAAGGGCGTTATTGAATGAATGTTTTAGTATAATGAGAATATGAAAAATTTAATCATTTGAGGGGATTACATGATAGGGAATGAGACCTTCATTTAAGGTGAGTTGGCTTGTAATCCTTATTCAACTCGACAGGCAGGCTAGTGTCTATTTGTCAACCGATTCAACCACAATAAAGGAATATTTATGACCCATCCCGCGCCATTGGCTGGTTTAAAAATAATTGATCAAACCCAAGCACTTGCAGGTCCGTACTGTGCGATGATGTTAGGGGATATGGGTGCTGAAGTAATAAAAATAGAGCGTCCCATAATAGGCGACCAATCCCGACATTGGGCACCGCCGTATATTGGCGACCAGAGTTGTTATTATCTGGCAGTTAATCGCAATAAACGCGGTATCGCACTAAATATCCATGCAGATGAAGGACGCGAGATTATTTATCAGTTGGTCAAAGATGCTGATGTATTTATCACCAACTTAGCGACATCCGAATCACTCATCAAATATGGCATCGATTCTGATACATTGCAGGCTATGAATCCGCGCCTGATTTATGCATCAATTAGTGGCTATGGTCGTACGGGCCCGCGTGCTGGTCAATCTGGATATGATCTCGTTGCTCAAGCTGAATCTGGGACGATTGCGCTTACGGGTGAAGTTGACGGTGCGCCGATGCGCTTTCCGACTGCAATTGCGGATATGACCTGTGGACTGTATACGATGATTGGTATTCTCGGGGCATTGTATGCACGTCAAACAACAGGTAAGGGGCAATTTATTGATAGCTCCCTGCAAGAAGGTCAGATTACATGGTTAGCGAATTATGCGGCTGAGTATTTTGCAGAAGGGAATGATCCGCCACGACGTGGGAATCGTCATCCGCAAGTTGTACCTTATGAAGCCGTGCAGGGCAGTGATGGTGAGTGGTTTATCCTTGGGGTTGGGTCGGATAATATCTGGAAAGTATTTTGTAAACATGTTGGACGGGAAGCACTTTCCCAAGATGAACGATTTACGACTAACAGTAAACGAATTGCCAATTATGATGATCTACTGCCTATCATCCGCCAAATTATCCAGCAAAAGACAACTGATCAATGGTTAACTGAATTGCGGAGCGTTGGTGTACCGTGTGGGCGGATTAATACCGTCAAAGAAGCCTTAACAGATGCACATTTGATTGAGCGCGGGATGATTATTGAACTAGATCACCCCGCATTAGGTATCGTGAAGTCTCTTGCAACCCCTGTGTATCTTTCAGACACACCACTTGTCTATTATCGTCATCCACCTACATTGGGCGAGCATACTAAAGAGATTGCCAGTGAATTAGGCTATACAGAAGCGCAGATTCAGGCAATGTACAAAAAAGGTGTCATCGCTTAATCGGACTTTTTTGCTTGTTCAATCAAGCGTTCAAGATAGGTTCTATCACGGTTTTCAATTTCGGGTGCGACTTTAGATGCTTCTGTGAAAAAGTGCAAGGCATCGCGTCCCATTTCCTGACCGCGTTGGGTGTGCATATCGAGTGCATAATCGGGTATGGTTGGCAATGGATTGTCATTTTCGATTGCACCCAAAACCCAATTTTTGAGGTCATCGCTACCGCGTTCTTTTTGGCTTTGTGACAGTACCCGCACAGCATGAATTGCGTACAGATAACGATCACCCATGGGTCGTGGGATACGCTTGTGCATCTGATAGAGGGATTCTACCAAGACAGGGGCGTTCAAGTTACCATAACCCACATCTTCCACGGAAATGACTTGAAGCCGAAACCATAAAAATGCCTCTAATTCCGCACTGGTTAATAACATTTCTGCGGCAAGAAGAGCAGCATTTTCGGTATTGCCTCGTCGGATTTCCTTTTGCAATGATGAAATAACTTCATCTGCTTTAAAATCATGCAAGGTACGGACGCGTGTCCATGGGTCTTGTGAGTGATGTGGTACAGCCATAAGTTAGGTCTCCTGTGGTGGTGGGGGGATAATTTTACGTTTTAGATCATCAAATTCTTGGCTAAATTGTTGGACAAACGCGCGCCGTTTCATAACCTCCGACCCCCGTATCCGCAAGGCAACCGCAATAAGTGCCAGCAAGGTGGCAACTTGGGGTAACAACGATATAAGATCAGGTGGAATCGTGATTTCGGGTTGTCGCGCGATATAAAGTGAGATGGCTTCTGCTGCACCAAAAAATAATGATGTGAAAAATGCAGGTAGGGGACGATTTAATGCAAATATCGCAACCGTTAAGGCAATCCAACCGCGTCCTGCCGACATATTTTCCAAAAATTGACTGAGTACTCCCAATGACAAAAATGCCCCCGCGATACCTGCCAACATACCACTTAAAGTCAGGGCAAAAATTTGGACACGGGTTACATTAATCCCAACTGTTTCGGCAGCTTCTTTGTTTTCACCTACAGCCCTGATATGTCTCCCAAATTTTGTACGTTCTAAGATAAGCCAGATGACAATGACCATCAACCATCCGATATAAACAATGGCATTATAGCCACTTAGAATCGTCCCTGCGACAGGTATATCTTGGATAATCGGTAGGTCAATGGTGGGTAATCCTTGAATGCTGGGGTCAGCAAGTGTGCCGTAAGAGTCATACCATACACGCATGAAAAAGACGGTAGCATTCGCTACAAATAGATTTAAAGCGAGTGCCAGAATAACAAGATTGATGCGAATACGAAGGTATAGAACAGCAAATATTGTACCGAGCAATCCCCCTGAAATGGTTGCCGCCAACACACCGACCCACGGGTCAAGATTGGTCTTATATAAGACGGCTACAGCGATAAAGGCGCCGAGCAACATTTTGCCTTCGATAGCGAGATTTAATACCCCTGCACGACTGGCAATAAGTGCTGCAAGTGACCCCAATAGAAATGGGGTGGAAAGGCGAATGCTACTCTTAATTACATTTTGGGGTAAGGCAAATAAGAATAATAGTGCCAGAATCCCACCACCAATGATGAGTAACCGTTGGAGCGTTTTTTGATGAGTCGAGATAAATTCTAACACAATTACACATCCTTAGATTTTTCTGGAGTGACATCACGTATGGGACTAAATCGGAGTCTGATACGGGTTATCCAATCACGGAAAAAATCTTCCATAGAGGTGAATAAGATAATCAACGCGATAATCATACTACCGAGTTGGCGGGGTATATCACCAAACTGTAAATTGATCGAACCGATTTTGAGCCCAGCGAACAATGTTCCGACGATAAAGATACCAAGAATGGATTCCTTCGCAAGAATCGCAATCAACACACCATCGAAGCCGATCCCGCTTGAGGCAAAGCCATCTACAATACGCCGTTCAACACCTAAAATCTGCACTGCTCCCGCTAAGCCACTGAGCGCGCCACTAATTAACATGGCTCGAATAATGGCGCGTTCTGCTGGAATTCCTCCAAATACGGCAAATTTTCGCGCGCCTTGTGTCATCCGTTGTTCATATCCTGCCTTCGTACGCCACAGAAATACCCAGATGATAATGCCCATAATGACGGCAATAACAATGCCAATGCCGAGGCGCGACCCGCTAAACCAGTCAATATCTTCAAATATCGCCCGTGAAAAAGGTATTAACCACGCCGTATCGTCAATACGTTCAGATCGTCCGACATTATTTAAATCTGCACGAAGCGGGAAATTAATTAGATAACCAACAAATTGCACAGCAATGGCATTGAGTACAATCGTGCTAATTAACTCATTTACATTGAGCTTGATCTTTAAGAACCCCGCAATCCACGAATAAAATGCGCCTGTTATCATTGCGCCACTGATTGCCAGCGTTGGAATAAAAATCTGCATCATTATAAGCGGTAAACCGACCACCATTTCAGGGTCTTCGACACCAGCCCATAAATAGATTTGATTGGGTAGAGCATAGCCGATTACAGTAGCGACGACTGCGCCTAAGACTAGTTGACCATCCATCCCAATGCTAAACATGCCAACCTTAAAAGCGACAGTAGCCGATAGGGCAGTTAGGATAAGAGGGGTTGCTTGTTCTAGGGCGAGTGCAAGAGCATGACCACGATCACCATAGGTTGGCGCAAAGTGGGTTACAAACAGACCTGTGTCTTCATCTTCAATTTCAACAAATAACAGGTCGCCAAATGTCTCACATCCGCGTGACCCGAATCCTTCACAAAACAGTCGGGCAAACGTCTCGGTTGGGCTAACACCTGCTAAAACAACAAAAAAGCTACTGGCGACCAATCCCAATATGACGGCAATTGTTGGGATAGAGAAATCCTCAATGATTTGGCGTAATCGTTTCATAAAGTTGCCCCTACAATATCATCTATGTTTGCGCCAGCCATCAATAAGCCTAAGGTCTCTTTATTCAAATCATCGCCTTCTAATATCCCCATAATCTGCCCTTCGTATATGACTGCAACTCGATCACTCAGGGCGAGGATTTCATCAAGTTCGACAGATACTAATAAAACCGCTGTGCCTGCATCTCGGGTATCAATCAATGTCTGATGGATAAACTCAATACTGCCAACATCAACACCACGAGTCGGTTGATTGGCAATGATAAATTTAGGATTACCTTCTAATTCACGCGCAACCACTATTTTTTGCAGATTTCCCCCTGATAATGTACTGATGCCTTCGCCGACTTGTGCTGACTTGATATTGAATTTCTGGATCAGTGTTCGGGCTAAATCGCGTATCTTACCGTAGCGGAGCAGATTGCCATTGTGATACTCATCGTGGTCATACATCGTGACGACAATATTTTCATCAATATTGGTACGTAGATTAAGCCCGGTTGTCATACGGTCTTCGGGGATATGTGCCATACTTTTATTACGCCGTGTTTTGACTGTTGATGTTGTAATGTCAGTATCGAATAAATAGACATGACCACTATCAATTTGACGTGTGCCTGCGATGGCTTCGATTAATTCTGTTTGTCCATTGCCACTCACACCTGCTAGCCCTAGGATTTCGCCTTCGCGGACTTCCAGATCAACTCCTGTAATAGCCGGTAATCCGTTGTTATCGGCAACAAGCAATTTTTCAACTTTCAGGACAACTTGTCCGGGAGTGGCGGGCTTTCTGTCTACTGTCAAAATCACTTCGCGACCAACCATTAAATTGGCGATTTCTTTCACAGTAACATTCTTAACATCATCTGTTCCAACCACTTGCCCACGTCGCATTACAGTTAAATGATCTGCGATTTCAATCACTTCAATGAGTTTGTGAGTGATGAGGATAACTGAGCGTCCCTCATCGGCTAGGCGACGAATAATCACATATAGTTCGCGCACTTCCTGTGGGGTAAGTACTGCTGTCGGTTCATCTAAGATGAGGATTCTCGCATCCCGTTGTAATGACTTTAGGATTTCCACACGTTGTTGCATACCGACTGACAAGTCTTGCACCCTCAAAGTTGGGTCAACGGGTAGTCCAAATTCTTCCGAGAGTTTACGAACAGCATCAGCCTCTTGGGTGCGATTAATAAACCCCATTTGGGACGGTTCGATACCGAGCATAATATTTTCGGCAATAGTAAAAGATGGTACAAGTTTAAAATGTTGATGAACCATCCCGATTTTATTACGAATTGCATCATCAGGGTGAGTGATCTTCACAGTTTGTCCATCGATTAAAATATCGCCAGAATCAGGGCTAATCAATCCGTAGAGGATATTCATCAGGGTTGTTTTGCCAGCACCATTTTCACCAACTAGGGCATGGACAGTACCAGCTTGTACTGAAAAATCGACATTATTTGATGCTAGAACACTGGATGATGCAAAAAATTTAGTGATGCCACGCATCTCAAGGGCAGATGCCATAAGAATGACTTTCAACTATAGGGTATATTGTGTATATAGATGTTAGATAGTAGATGGACGAGCATAATAGCCCGTCCACTGAATTTTTCAAGTTACATTTCTACTTCTTAGTTGATTGGCTTATTCGTCAGCAATCAATGCATTGGTGACTTCGATCTCACCAGCAAGAATAGCTTCATAAGCAGCTTCAACTGCCATACGGACTTCTGGCAATTTCTCAACCATATCTTCAGGTCCGAATTCATCAAATGTACGTGAGCAGACACCAACATCCCAACTGAGTCCAGCAAAACCTTCTGCCAAACCAACAGTCGTACCACCAGATACAAAGGTATCATTGACTGCATTTTCAACAAATGCAAATACCGCATTATCAACACGTTTCATTGCAGAAACAATGACTGTGCCGGGGTATAGATCATCTTGGTTACTATCAACACCAATTGCAAAGTTACCTGTTTCATTAGCAGCTTCTAGGACACCTTCACCACTACGCCCTGCAACTTGATAGATGATGTCAACGCCTTCATCAAACATACCCAATGCAATTTCTTTAGCGCGAACTGGATCAGCAAATGGATTTGAACCACCTACGTAAGAGATGACAGTTTCGCAATCAGGACAAGCAGCGACAACACCTTCTTGGTATCCGATAATAAACTGGTTGATGCCGGGGAAATCACCGCCACCAACAGCACCGACTTTACCTGTACGGGATAGCATCCCTGCGATAATACCAGTTAAGTAGCTATTTTCATGTGTATCGATGTTAAACAATGATAAATTTGGAAAATCATTGATATCGACTGTGAAGAACAAAGTCTCTTGTACACCAAAATTTTGATCGTCGAATTCTTCAAGCATTTCGATCATCACATCTTCAGTAATCGCAATTGTGATGAGAATGTCGGGTTCTTCCTGTGCGGCACGACGAATAGCGGCATCATGTTCATTTACGCCTGCTGTTTCGATGATTGTTCCGTCGACACCCAGCATTGCGATGGCATCTTCTGCACCCTTTGCGGCGGAATCAATAAACGAACGATCACCACGTGCATTTGGAAGGATGATCTGGAAGGTAATATCACTATTGTCTGGGACTTCTTCCATATCGTCTGTTTCCATGTCCTCCATCAGGCATGGATCCATATATTCTTCGTCATCCTGTGCAATTACACCGCTGACGGCAAATAATGTTAAAGTGAGTAAACAAAGCATTAAGAGACTACGTTTCATTGGATAAACTCCCTATCGTATAATATATAAACTGCCTCACAAAGCTAAGGTATGAGGTATGCCAGCAAGCCGCTATTTTACCACTCGATTGTACCCATGATCTGGTATTTACCCAACAAATTCGATTTGATAATTTCGTCAATATCAACAATAGCAATTTTTATGTAAGATTTGGGTTTCTCTTTTGTTGTGGATATTATTAACTTTGTTGATATTTGTCGCAATTTTGATATGTTCATTGAGTTATTATCTTGTATAAACGATCTAATAGACCGTGTTTATGGATTACGCTATTGGGAAGGTAAAATATGAAAGTTATTCTGGATACAGATATTGGAACCGATATCGATGATTGTCTAGCCCTTGCACTCATCCTAGCATCGCCAGAAATTGATCTGATTGGTGTAACGTGTGTTTATGCTGATGTTGATTTAAGGGCGGAAGTTGCTATTTCTATGTTGGATTTACGTGGACGTAGTGATGTACCCGTTTATAAAGGGGTGTCTCAACCCTTGCTCCAATTGGATGCACTTTATTGGGGAGGGCACGAAGGACAAGCGATTCTGGCTAAATATCCTGCACAACGCCAAGCCGAATCTCAACATGCTGTAGACTATATTATTAAATCGGTACGCAACCATCCCAATGAGATTACCCTTATTGCTATCGGTCCGTTAACCAATGTTGCGATGGCATTCCAGAAAGCCCCTGACATCATTGAAAGTCTGGCAAATCTGGTCATTATGGGGGGTGTTGTTCGTAATGATTTGTCGCTACCGTTGGCTGAACACAATATCAAATGTGACCCTGAAGCCGCCCATATTGTCTTTTCGTCAACTGCTCCTATCATATTGACCCCGCTGAACATTACAGTTCAATCAAATATCACGACAGATGATCTCCAACGAATTCGTGCAGTACAGTCAGACTTCCATCAGGCAGTTGCAGATGAAATCGCAAATTATCCCCGTATCAAGCAATTTGGCAAGACAAGCCCACATGATCCACTTGCTGTTGCTAGCTTGATTAACCCTGCGCTAGTCACTACTGTTCAAACGACTGCACAGGTTGATATTCATAGTACGATTGCACGTGGTGGCATGTATTTTATGGATGCCTCTGATGGAAATATCGCGCTGGTGAATTCGGTTGATACTGAGGCATTTCAAAACTTTCTCATTACACGATTGGAACAACCACTATGACAACCACCTTATTAAAAGGCGCAATGATTCTCTGTTTAGGTGAGGCGGATACAATTTATGATAATGGGTATCTACTGATTGAAGATAATCGGATTGTCGAGGTTGGGGATAGCCGATCATTGCCAGAAAATTTAGCCGCCGATGAGATATTAGATTGTACAGGTCGCCTGATTATGCCGGGGTTGGTGAATGCTCATACGCATACCCCTATGACCTTGTTTAGGGGATTGGCAGAAGGTGTATCGCTATTAACGCTAGATGGTTGGTTGACTGCGATTCGATCTTTAGAAGAGGTCATGACAGCCGATATGGTGCCGTCAGCGGTTGAAATTGCTTGCGCTGAGATGATCCGGACAGGAACAACGACCTTTGCCGATCAATATTTCTTCACGGATCAGATTATCCCTGTTGTTGAACAGAGTGGGATGCGCGCAGTATTGGCTTATGGCATGGTCGAGCTAGGTGATCCTGTCGCGCGAGACCGCGAGTTGGCTAATGTGGAAGGCTTTCTCGAAGAAATAGGCAATCGGGGTGCAGGTCGCATGAAAGGGTGGCTCGGTCCTCATGCATTTTTTGTCGATAACTCTCCAGAAATGATGGAAATAGAACGCCAGCTTGCTTTAAAATATAATGCAGGGATGCATATTCATATCTCGACAACTGGCGAAGAAGATAACCATACACAAGGTTTATATGGTTTGACAGCGGTCCAAAAAATGCGTCAAATGGGCATGTTTGATGTACCGATTTTGGCGGCTCATGCCATCACCATACCCGAAAGCGATTGGACGACATTAGCAGAGCAGAATTTTACAGCGGTGGTTGCGGCAACTGCATGTATGCGCGCAGGAGCAGAAGCTGCACCTGTTGTAGGGATGCGGAAGGCTGGTATTGATGTGGCGATTGGCACGGATAATGTCTGCAATAACAATGATTATGATTTATTTTCAGAAATGCGGACATTAGCTAAGTTATCCAGTTTCCGCGAGAAAACACCAGGGGCACTTCCTGCGCGTGATATTTTGGATATGGCAACCCGTGTTGGAGCAAAAGCCCTTGGGCTGGATGATGAAATTGGGGATTTATCGGTAGGCAAAAAAGCCGACCTCATCCTCTTAGATCGCACTGAAATTGGCTGGTCACCGATGCCATCTAATGACCCATTTACAGCACTGGTGTATAGCATCAATGGCTCACATGTTACTGATGTGATGGTTGATGGGAAATGGCTACTCCGTGATCGTGATTGGACGACACTCGATTATCCATCAGCCGTCACCCAACAAAATCAACATATTGAGCGACTACTCAAATTAGCGGGACGGGCAGAATAGATACATTGCAGGGCAGGTAGTAATTATTAGAATCGTATTTTGAGAGAAATGAGATAAACATGACAGAATCGACCGCCGATTATTCACGCTATTTCTGGCAAGGTGAAAAAACCAAACTACGCTCTTGGCAACTGGAAGATGCCGAGTTACGTTTCATGGCATCGTTGGATAGTCAAACGGTGGCACTCCATCAGGACGGCATTGAATTGCCTACATCCTTAGCACTTCAGAAAGAATGGTTGGAAAAGATAGCTGGTTCTAAGGATTCTGACATGATTCGGTTTGCAATGGAGAATTTAGACGGTATCACCGTAGGGTGGATTACATTACACAGTCGTGATCAAAAAAATGGAACATTTGGTTTTGGCGTTGCTATTTATCGTGAGTATAGAGGAAATGGGTATGCTGTTGATGCTGTGCGTACCGTGCTCAAATATGGTTTTTGGGAACAACGTTACCAAAAATGCAATTCGATGTGTTTACATACAAATGACGCATCTATTCGGCTGCACGAGAAATTAGGATTTATAGATGAAGGAAGAATCAGGCGTTCTTGTTTCTACGATGGGAAATACCATGACGACTTGTTATTTGGTATGACTCGCGAGGAATTTGATGAACGAATGAAGATATAAAACATAAAAATCTCTAGCTCTGGTGTCATTTTGTCCAAAGCTAGAGACGATATTAGATGTTAAGTAGATTTATTTTTCTACAATTAATATCTAGTGTTGGCTACTATTATGTTCTGCGATTAGACGTTTAATTTCTGTTACTGCTCCTGCGTCAGTGGATAGGTGGGCTTGAATTTTTGCCAAAGCAGCAACCGCATCATCAACCCCGTCTTTCCCTGTACGGAAAATACTCTCGTCAAACCAGACTGCTTCATGTTCGCAAGCACGTTCTGCTTCTGGTAAGTTCATCTCATCAAATTTGAAGTATTCAGGAAAAGCTGATGGTACAGCTAGTTTTGATAGATGCGGTTGGAATAATTCATAATTTTGCATGGCTTCATAACCTTCCCAGCAGGGGATGCCTTCCATATGAAGTGCCGCGCAAATTACTTCATGCTCTGCGCCAAATTCTTCTGGATTAACTGCAAAGATGTAGCGATAAAATGAACGGGTAGTATGACGCTCATCACGAGGCAAGACCCGTACACCGGGGACTTCACTCAGGGCTTCATCCATGTACGCCGCCATTTCTTCGCGTTGTTTTGCTTGCGCAGGGAAACGTTCAATTGCTACGTTTAACAATGCCGCTTGCAACTCACTCACACGATAATTTGCTCCCATCGTTACGATTTCGCCATCGGGGTCTTGTGGACGACCACAATCAATGATGCTAGCCGCTTTATAAGCATATTCTTGTGTCTGACAAATGAGGAAACCACCTTCACCGGCTGTCATGATTTTGGACGATTGCATACTAAACGAGCCAAAATGTCCGATTGTTCCTGCACCACGTCCACGCCATTTTGCGCCATGAGCATGAGCACAATCTTCGATAACGATCAAATTATGTTTGTCTGCTAACGCCATGATCGCATCCATATCCGCCATTTGTGCGCCTAAATGTACAGGGATAATCGCACGGGTTTTATCGGTAATTGCGGCTTCGGCGGCTGTTGCAGACATACAATAGGTATTCGGGTCAACATCCACAATTACAGGGATCGCCCCTGCTGCCATTGGTGCCGTTGCGGTTGCTTGGAATGTATAGGCAGGTACCAAAACTTCGTCACCCCAGCCAATTCCTGCTGCCCGCAATGCGACTTCCATTGTGATTGTGCCGTTCATCATCAGCACCCCAAAATTACCGCCTTGCAACTTCAAAAATTCATCAATAAAACGTTTAGTTTCTTTGCCGGGATAGGGATAACCACCCCATTGTCCAGATTGTATGACGCGGGTGACCGCTGCAATGTCACGTTCATCATAGACGGGCCATACAGGATATTCAGCTTCACGGGTCTTTTGACCACCAAGGATAGCAAGTTCTGACATTATATTTTCTCCGTTGATTCTGTGCGAGATAACAATTGGTTGCCTGTATTGATAATGCGCTCACGTATGGGCATATAATCAACGCCTAACTGTTCCATTGCTAGCATGACTGCTCCTGTTACAGGTGGGGCGATTACATGTACGAATCTTGCTTTAGGCGCAAGCGATAAGACAACTTTTTCTAATGATTCTTGTATTAAGGGATTACCTTTATAGATACTGCCAGATAACACGACATCAAACGCTAATGCTTCAATTTCAAGTTGACGGATAATCCCACAGGCTAAATCACCTAATCCTTCACCCAGCCAAGTGAGTATATCCAACGCCACAGCATCACCTGCATCAGCCGCTTGGAAAACTAAAGGCGCACATTTTGATCCGCACCGATAACGATCTCGTGCAAGCCCTGCAAGAAAATCTTCAACATCTTTTGCACCAACATATTCAATAAATAAGCCTGAAAGTAGGGTCTGAGGACCGCGTAACGACCATGCTTTTGATATGGCTTGAATAGACCGATAGACTAATTCTGTCCCACCACCATGTTCACCATAGAGCAAACCATTGCCAGTCATGCGGGCTTCTCGTCCGTTGGCATCCCGTCCCCGTGCATTGGAGCTTGTGCCAGCAGAAACCGACACCCCCCAACCGTTGCTTGACCCTGCTAATAATCCGGGTTCAGAGTCATTCATCAGACCATAAGGGACATCAAAACCCAACTGAGCAAACACTCCTTGCATCAAGGTCAAATCTTCGGACCAATCGTAACCTGCAATGCCATAACCTGCCGCCGAGATGTCATTAAGCTCTATGCCACCCATATTTGCGGCTTCTCGGATCACCTGAGAGAGAATCGTAAAAAAGCCATCTCGTCCGAGCCCTTCGTGATTTCCGGGTCCGGCAGAACCAACGCCAATAGCTTGCCCCTGTTCATCACAGATGATGCTATGACTCTTTGTATTGCCAATATCGACCCCTAAGAAATAACGTGTCATTACACCTAAACTTTCAGTTATTGCAATTAAAATTGTGGCAGATACGCCTGATTAATCTCTAGCATATCATTTAATACTGCATCAACTTGATCGGCAGATGGACCGAGTGGGTTAGCTAACAATGCTTGATATGCTGCATCTTTATTACCATGTACAGCCGCTTCTACCACTAAAATTTCATAGCTCTTGACCTGTGCAACTAAGCCAAAACATGCTAATGGTAGTGGGTCAGCCTTGATCGGTGTTATGCCTGAGCGATTTACCATACATGGCATTTCGAGCACCCAATCTTCTGGGTAGCCACTAACAGCCCCACGATGTGGGACATTAACCACGTGAACTTCATTCAAATCGTTATAATGGGCATTCAATAATTGGGTTGCAACAGTTGAATAATATGCGCCACCACGTTTCATCAAATCTGCTGGTGGTTGAGAGCGATCAGGTTCAGCGTATTGTCGTAATAAGCCTGCTTCGATTTCCATGACTTGTTCGGCACGGGAGGGGGGCCACTTTTCTTGTAGCGCCAATTTCTTGTCTGTATAATAGAAATATTCCAAATAGTAATTCGGAATCATCTGTAAGGATTCAAGAGTGTGAATATCCCATGCGGCGTTATCACCGTCTTCGCGTATTTTCTTGAGATAGTCTTCCATTACTTGCGACCAAACATTTTCACCATCAATCGTAAAGCCACGATGCCATGTCAGGTGATTAAGTCCGAGCGTATCCAAATGTGCGCGATCTGGGGCAACCGACTCAGCATCGAATCCCAAACCCTTTAAGATTTGCATTTTCATGTTAAGGGGTGCATTGCATACCCCAGCCGATGGAACATTAGGGGCATATCGTGCTAATGCTTCCGTTACTAATCCGGCAGGGTTGGTGAAGTTGACAAGGGTCGCGCCCGATGCAAATTCTTCTACATCTCGCGCAATGCTCAAAATCACAGGAATGGTACGGAGTGCTTTTGCCATCCCGCCGACACCAGTAGTCTCTTGACCAATGAGACCATGTTTGAGTCCCAAATATTCATCTTCGCGCCGCGCTGCCATGCCCCCGACACGTAGTTGCGTTGTGACATACGTTGCGTCTTCAATGGCTTCACGCTGATTAGTGGTAAGATGCACTGTAAACGGTGAACCTGCCGCTTCTACCATACGCTGGGCAAATTTACCAACAATATCAAGGCGTTCTTGCGAAATATCCATTAACCAAAGTTCGGTTAATGGGAATGATCCCACGCGCTCTAAAAATCCATTCACAAGTTCGGGGGTATATGATGATCCCCCACCAATTACAGCAACTTTCACAGTGTAATTACCTTTCCTGTACGACTGCTCTCATAGGCAGCATCCACTATTTTCATATTAATCCAGCCTTCTAATCCACCCGGAACCGGCGTCTTATCTTGGTGGATACACGATATAAAATACAATAGTTGTGTATCATACATAACTTGCGGGCAGTGGGGATCACGGGTTGCTGGAAATCCTGATTCGACACGATCTATTTTTTGCTCTTCTTTATTAGGTAACGATAAAAATGTCGGGAAAAGATTTCCAAATCCTGTTTTTCCATAGAGTTGCGTCGATGCTTCTGGTCCATCCATATGCGGTTGCCACCAACCTGATTCAATGTAAGACGTTGCGCCAGTATCCCACTTGATGATAATAATGCCAGTATCGTCTACATCATAATTTCCGTATTGGGTGCTAATATCAGCATACACCGAGACTGGTTGCGGATCATTTAACAGAAATCGAGCGGTATCAATAGCATGAATTCCCATATCAGCTAATGCGCCACCACCTGCATATTGTGCTTGTGCAAACCAACCACTTGGACCCCAATTGGTATGAACACCATAACCCTTCGTCCGAATAATTGGTCCTAATTTGCCTGAATCTATATGATTTTTAAGCCACAGCACTTCTTCATCAAAACGCCAACAATGGGCAACCATCAACTTTGCACCCGATTTCTCGCTGGCATTAATCATCGCCTGTGCTTCATCAGCTGTCATTGCCATCGGCTTTTCTACCATGACATGAATCCCCGCCTGAAGAGCCGCAATACTTTGTGAAGCATGGAGATAATTCGGTGTGTTGATACTAATGGCATCGACATCACCATCAGCAATCAGCGCATCAATAGAGGTATATTGACGTTCTATACCAAACTGCGATGCAAAATCCGCCATTGATTCCTGCTTATGATTAACAATAGCAACAATCTCAACATCAGGGAGCGATAATGCCGATTGTGCATGTATCTTTGAAATATATCCTGTTCCAGAAAATGCTAATTTTATCGCTGACACATGACCTCCTAGCAACACCCACAAGAGCGACGGATAATAAGTTCAGTTGGGAGTAAAGTTTCCATGGTGGTTTCTCCACCTTCAATAAGCTCAACAAGTCGTTCCACTGCCGATTGTGCGGCTAATTCAATATGGACACGAACGGTTGTGAGGGGAGGGTCTAAATAGCGCGACAAACGTATATCATCAAACCCAACCACCGCAATATCTTCGGGTACACGGATATTCGCTTCCTTTAAAGCGGCAATTGCACCAATAGCAGAATCATCATCATAAGCAACAATCACATCCATTGATAATCCACGGCGCATCCATTGCGTGACGGTTTCATAACTGATCGTTTCGTTAAACCCACCTAATCCAATCAGTTGATCGTCATAGCTTAAACCCGCGTTTTCGAGGGCTTCTTGATAGCCTTTTTCGCGCCAGATGGTATCTTCATGGGCATCGACACCTCGTAAAAAGGCAAACTTACGATATCCCCGTGTATTAATCAGATACGCCATCATATCCGAAGCACCTTGTTTGTTTTCGACAGTTACATATGGGACAGCAATTTCCTTAGGCGATGAACGATGTAACAATATGATCGGGATATTGCGTTGTGATAAACGCACAATTTCACTATCCGGCATACTATCCGCAAATACGATCAACCCATCTGTGTTACTTGCACCCACTAAAGAATGTCCATTACTTCGTTTACGAGTTGAATAAATGATAAATTCATAACCAGCTTGCTCGGTTGCTATCTCAATACCACTTAGCATTGGGGAAAAATATTCGCCTATGATTTGGTCAACGACGATGCCAATAGCTTGTGTACTGCGACTAGCTAAGTTACGCGCCGCATTATTAGGCTGATAACCGAGATCATCAACAGCACTCAGAACAGCGTTAACTGTTCTTTGAGCTACTTTATCACTCTGATTGAGTACACGACTGACCGTTGCAATAGAAACGCCTGCTTGTTCAGCAACATCTCCTATTGTTACCCTTTGATATTTATCCGAAGTCATAGGTTATCCATTAAATGTAAACGCTTACAAAATAATAGTCTTGATCTGCTATTATGTCAAGATAAATGAAAAAGCTAACATACATGATCAGGGTAGGTGCTTTGATGGATATAGTCAACTAATATAGAGTAGATATTGTCTATGATAGCTATATTCGCAAGATATGATCCCCCATATAATTAGTGTATCAAACATCAAGAAAGTTTGACAGAATATTTATTGTATTGTAAAATTTGTAAGCGTTTACATTTTGCATCATCCATATTTCTATCTTACTTTAGGAGTAGCTACATATGTTTAAGAAGAAACATGTCCTTTTAGTTATTCTCATTATTGCCACGTTGGCAGTAAGTAGTCTAACATTCGCACAAGAACCAGTAACTGTGACGATTTTTGTTGGGCTAGGAACGGGAACATCACCAGAACAAATTCCACCACAAGAAGCATTGCAAGAACGCTTCAATTCAACTCATGACGATATACAGATTGAATTCTTAATCGTCCCTAACGAAAGTGCACACGATCAACTGACTACCATGATAGCAGGTGACAACGCACCTGATCTTGTCGGTCCGAACGGTGTCTCCACTATTGCGAAGTTCCTTGATAATTGGGCAGACATTACACCATTTATAGAAGCTGACCAATTTGATACCAGTGATTTCTATCCACTTGCTTTGGAATTAAATGCTTACCCTGATTTAAATACAGGATTACCACTTGGGTTATTCCCATCTTATATCTATTACAATGTTGATTTATTTGATGCCTCTGGTGTTGATTATCCACCAAGCGACTTTGACGACACATCATGGACATATGATGCTGTGCGTGAACGTGCCATGTTATTGACACTCGATAGCAATGGTAATAATGCTTCATCACCTGATTTTAATGCCGATGATATTGTTCAATGGGGTTATGATGACTCTTGGGCAAGCACCCGTGAACTCCTTGCACCATGGGGTTTTGAAGGTGTTGGTCGCCCAACCAACGAAGATTATACGGTTGCAATGGCAAACAATGAAGCATGGGTTCAAGGGTTACAATGGTACAGTGATGGTATCCATGTTGACCACTTCATCCCCGGTGTTGATGGACAAGCTGCTATGGCTTCCGCAGGTATCGGAACACCACTTGATGGTGGACTTGTTGGCATGTTCCATAGCCACACATGGTATCTGACTGAATTAGGCTTCGACGGATTGCTGTTTGAAGTTCAGATCGCACCTGTTCCATTTAATCCTGCTGGCGGACGAGTTGCTCCGATCCATGCTGATAACTTCACAATTCCTGAAAATTCCAAACACAAAGAAGAAGCATGGGAAGTCATGAAATGGCTAACCGCACCTGAACAAATCGTTGATGTCTGCTTGATTTACGGATGTATTCCTTCCCGTCAATCAGTTTCTGATGAGTTCCGTGCGGCTTTGGAAGAAAATTTCCCCGGACTTGATTACGATGTAATTTTTGAATCAATCAATTACCTCGATGCACCGAATCATGAATCATGGGTTCCACAATGGGGTCGTGCTGAAGATACAATCAATTTTGCAGGTAATCTCATCGTCACCGGTGAAAATACGGATGCACAAGCTGTTCTCGATGAAGCAAATGAAACCATACAAGGATTGCTAGACGAATATTGGGCAAACCAATAAGGCTCTAACACACCACAATAAAGAACACACATAGCGGATGAGAGGTTCTTAGAATCTTTTGTCCGCTTATTTTATGGAGAACAAAGTCTTATGTTGCGATTTGATATTAAGAATTGGAGTATGGAGAAGCGCGAGAGTGCCGCCGCGTATATGTTTATTTCTCCATGGATTATAGGGTTTCTGTTTTTAACACTGATGCCTATGGCGACATCGTTGTATCTTTCCTTTACAGATTATAACATCCTTGATGCGCCGGTTTGGGTTGGATTTAAGAACTTTGAAGATCTATTTCAAGATCCACAATTCTGGGGGTCTCTTAAAGTCACATTTTCATTTGCCGTTATGTCACTTCCTGCTAGTCTTATATTAGGATTATCGCTAGCGGTTTTACTTAATCAAGACATACCCTTTGTTAAATTATGGCGCACACTCTATTTTTTACCCTCAGTCTTATCAGGTGTTGCTGTTACGTTATTATGGGTATTGTTATTTAATCCGCAAGTTGGGGCAATTAATGCTGTCCTTGCCATATTCGGGATCAAAGGTCCGGGGTGGTTGCATGATCCAAACTGGGCATTGCCATCACTTGTCATTATGAGTTTGTGGGGTGTTGGGCAAACCATGATTATTTATCTTGCAGGTTTGCAAGGTATTCCAACTGATTTATATGATGCTGCAAAAGTTGATGGGGCAGGGATGTGGCGACGTTTTCGTAGTATTACCATTCCGATGATGTCACCTGTGATTTTCTATAACCTCGTTTTAGGGATTATTTCTACCTTTCAATACTTTACTCAAGCATTTGTTGCATCACAATCTGTCGGTAGCCAAGAAGTTGGCGGTCCGGTGCGCTCAACACTTTTCTACAATCTCTACCTTTATCAAAGTGGGTTTAGATTCTTCGAGATGGGTTATGCATCGGCAATGGCATGGATACTCTTCATATTTGTTCTCATCCTAACCATCCTGATATTTAAGTCGTCACCAATGTGGGTTCATTATGAAGGTGAACTGCGAGGGAGATCATAATCATGAACACAACATCACCATTGCAATCCACCGAACACAAGTCAATCGGATTGAGTCAGCAGAAATTTCTCATTAAAGCCTTTACAACATTTATTTTGGGTGTGGGGGCAATCATTATCCTTATCCCATTGGTGTATATGATTGGTACGTCACTCAAGAATAAAGCCCAAATCCGCCAAGATACACTTAATCCAATTCCTGTTACCCATATTCAAGTTGAAGTCAACGGTAAGCAAGAACCTCTCTATATGGTGACCATTGATGGGCAAACTCGTGAAATGGCACATATTAAAAATGCACCGGGGGGGATTGGATTGTTTGTTGATCCTGCTAATCCTGACGATGTGTATGAATTGATTATCGCAGAACAGACACCTGTTAAAGAAGTCGATGTTCATTGGGAAAATTATCAAGAAGCGTTAACCATTGCCCCATTTGATAAATATCTCGTCAATACATTACTGGTCACATTTATTGGCATGGCAGGTATGTTATTTTCCTGTTCGCTGGTGGCATATGGATTTGCACGGTTTCGCGCACCATATATTAATGTGCTATTTTTGATTTTGTTATCGACTATTATGTTGCCACGCCAAGTTACCTTGATTCCATTATATATTGTCTTTCAGAAGATTGGCTGGATAGATACTCTGTTGCCATTGATTATTCCTCAATTCTTTGCGAATGCCTTTGATGTGTTTTTATTGCGTCAATTTTTTATGACGATTCCACTTGATCAAGATGAAGCTGCTAAAATTGATGGTGCGACGGCATTCCAACGTCTGATCTATGTTATCCTTCCACAATCTCGTCCAGCCCTAGTGACAGTGGGTATTTTTCACTTTTTATATGCGTGGAATGATTTTTATGAGCCATTGATTTTTCTACATAGTCGCCAAAATTGGACACTGGCAGTTGGCTTACAGCAATTTAATGGCTTATATGCTATCAACACACATCTCATTATGGCGGCATCGGTTGTGATGATTGTTCCTCCGATCTTGTTATTCTTCTTCAGTCAGAAGATTTTTATGCAAGGTGTGGTTGTCAGTGGGTCAAAAGGATAGAGTAATAGACTGAAGATGACATTTTATTGAACTATATTTGATAGAGGTTAACGTGACAATGAGTGATAATGTGCTATTTTCAAAACCAGACATATTTTCTGCGGAACGCATCTTAGTGATACAGCCACACTATGATGATAATGATATTCAGATTGGTGGGATACTTGCCAAACTAGCTGATAATGGGGCGGAGCTAATCTATTTGACTGTTACCGATGATTTGGTTGGTGTGATTGATCAGTCACTATCTAAGGAACAGATGGAAACATGGTTAAAAGACAATCAGGAAAAAGCTGGTGACATCATCGGCGTGAAGGAGCAATATTGGCTTGGGTATCCTGATGCTGGACAGTACGACTTGTTTGATGTTCAGCGTGATATTATCCAACATATTCGGATGATTCGCCCGGATTTTCTGATTACCAATGACCCGTGGTTGCCGTATGAGTTCCATAACGACCACATTATTACAGGTAAAGCCGCCGCGGCCGCATCCAGTTTGTATAGTTTCACAGGATTAAAGACAACGCCAGAAATCGATGAATCATATGAAAGTGACCCATTCGATTTGAAAGGTATCGCGTTTTATTGCACGGCGCACCCCAATACAACAATCGACATTAGTGATTATTGGGAGAAGAAACAACTATCGGTTGCTCAATATGACGCTCAATTTACTGAGGAAGACATGGAACGTCTCCAGATGCGCCTTGAATTAGGTGCAAAACATGATGCGAGGGACGAATCATTTGAATATGCCGAAACATTAAAAGTGATGCACGGCTGGCAATTACATGGCTTTGCTGATGCTTGGAAAGTTTAGCTTCGCGGGATTACTTAGTCAGTGTATTGTATAAAACAAAATCCTCTCCCAAGTTTTAGGTCGGGAGAGGATTTTAAAAAATTGGGATATGGTTAGTTTTATGGTTCGACTATGAACCAAACATCCCCGCGACCTTGACCATTAGCATCGCCGGGTTCTAGGTCTTCTACGTAGAAGTATAAAGGCATTCCATTATAGGTTATTTGGATTGCGTCGTTGTCTGCACGGGTAATTGTGCCTAATTCGCCTTCAATACCTGCACCTGCAACAAGCCGATCATTGCCATACAGCGTAAAAGCGGGCCAATTTTCAAGACAGCCTTCGGTACAATTGCTGACACCTTCTTCATCGTTGGTGAACATATAGAGGGTCATGCCACTAGCCGCATCAACTAGATATGAACCCATGTCATCGGATTCTGTGACGAGAACAGTTTCGGGTGAGACGGTGTACCAGACATCACCGCGACCTTCGCCAGTAGCATCGCCGACAGCCATATCATCTTTCCAGTAATAGAGAGGCCATCCGTTATAGGTCGCTTGGAACGTGCCATCATCACGGGTGATTGTGCCGAGTTCGCCGGGAAGGCGTGGGTCACCGACAACTTCTTCACTTTCAACGATGAGTGGCGGCCAGTTTTCAAGACAACCTTCCGTACAGTTACTGACACCGGGCTCGTCATTCAAGAAGATATAGAGTGTCATGCCATTTGTACCCACAAGGATATGACCAAGTTCTTCAGTATATTGTAAGTAAACATCGCCGGGAGCAACAACCCACCATACATTGCCAACCGCTTGACCAGTTGAATCACCGGGGGCTTCATCACGTATCCAGAGATACAAAGGCATATCATTGTAGGTTACATTTAGGTCACCGTTGGCGCGCTCGACTGTGCCAAATACGCCGGGGATACCCTCTGCAACGGTCAGTTCATCTTCACTTTCAACAATGAGTGGAGGCCAATTTTCGGCACAACGTTCAACACACACCGTCTCGCCAATTGGATCGCGGGTATAAATGTAAAGTGACATCCCATTTGCATCGACAAGGAATTCACCTAACTCATCATTTCCACCAAGATTGATGGTTGCCATACCTTCATCTTGTGCGAAGCTCGCAAAGATGCTGCCTACTAATAACATGAATAGAACTAACGTGAAACGTACAACTTTCATGAATAATCTCCCATCCCATAAGTAAATTTAACAAACATAGATTTGTTATTAACGAATACGAAGGAAAAGATGTATTTGGATGAGGAGTCTAAAAATTGGGGTAAATACCAGATAGAAAAGGTGGGAATATCATAAGATATACCACCTTCTACAGTTCGCTACAAATTATGTTCAATTTGAGAGATTATCCCATTGCACCGAATTCGTGCATAATCAGCGCGGCATATTTAATACCACGAATATAATGTTCGATGCTGATATTTTCATCTGGTGCATGAAGATTTGCGCCGGGTGATGCAAATCCAGTCAGCACACACGGAATCCACACATGCTTGAGGATTGTTCCCTCAGCGGATACGCCGTTGACAATCGGGGGTTTGCCAAATATCTGTGTGGCGGCTTTGATGATTGCTTGTGCCATTGGTTCTTTGACCGAGATTTTGTACGGT
>Ga0070729_10002689_pt1 | contig 22310 bp, 23 predicted proteins | sample tdDd472_FD_66725 | JGI IMG/M metagenome (GOLD analysis project Ga0070729, IMG submission 66725) | Marine sediment microbial communities from the Atlantic coast under amendment with organic carbon and nitrate - tdDd47.2 | ecosystem: Environmental > Aquatic > Marine > Coastal > Sediment | place... | reverse complement strand
AAAGTTTCAGTCAGTGTATAAAACTATGGAGTCTTCAAATGAAGTTTCAGCAAAAAATTATTTCAACTATTGGACTGTATATGATACTATTTATCTCTCCAATCTTTGGACAATTAGTACCTCAAGAAGTCATTGGTAGTATGATGAGAGGGATAAATATCGGCAATACTTTAGAACCGCCCTCAGAGGGAGGTTGGAATAATGGCCCTTTACAAAAATACTATTTTGAAGATTATGAAAAAGCAGGATTCCAATGTGTCCGTGTACCAGTAAGATGGGATAAACATACTTCAAATAATCCTCCATATAAAATTGATGAATCATGGCTAGATCGAGTAGAGCAGGTAATTGATTGGGGATTGGAACGAAATCTTTTTATCATCATGAATGCTCATCATGAGGATTGGTTTTTTGAGGATTATGATGCAGGATCAGCAAGATTTGATAGTATCTGGAGCCAGATTGCTACAAGATTTCAGGATAAATCTGATAGCTTGTTTTTCGAAATGGTCAATGAACCAACTGTCGAGGGTGATGTCGGACCATCTGTAGATGAAATCAATGAACTAAATAATCGACTTATATCCATTATCAGAAAGACAAATCCAACCAGAATTATCATATATTCAGGAAATGTTTGGAGTAACTGGGAACACCTTCGTGATGCAGCAATTCCTAAAGATGATTACATCATGGCGTATTATCATTCCTATGATCCTTATGAATTTGGTATTCTGGGTACCGGAAGTCTCAATACTGATGATATTCAAAATATAAAAAACAAATTCAAATCTGCCGGTGATTGGTCAAAGGAAAATAATATTCCAGTTATGATCAGTGAATTCGGAGCACCGGTTCAATGTGATTATAATGACCGGATGTATTTTTATTCCCTATATGTGGAAGAGGCACAGAAAAATGGTATTGCTTTTCAGGCCTGGGATGATGGTGGATATTTTCGTATATACAAAAGATCATCCCGGCAATGGGAAGATCATAAGGATATCCTGATCTATGGTGGCCCAAATAGTCCTACTAATCTGATTTGTACACCAAAGGATTCAACTGTATCTATCTCATGGATGAATCGGACAACAGAAAATGACAGTATCATTATAGAGAGAAAAAATGAAGTCGGAATATTCCAGAAAATTAGAAAAATCTCTAGTGATGCCTACAGCTTTACTGAGACAGAACTTGCTCCCGGAGATTACTATTATCGGGTAATTGCAGAATTTGCTGACACCACTAATATGCATTCCTATCCAATTATGACTACCGTAAAACCCAGTGCTCGTTGGACTTATTATGATAAACCGATGACCATTCCCGGTCATATTGAAGCCGAAGAATTTGATTTTGGTGGAGAAGGATTGACCTACCATGATGTAGATGAAGGCAATAAGGGAAGTGCATCAGATTTCCGTTCAACGTCAGTTGATATCTACAATTGTTCTGATATTGATAGTGGTTATCACGTGGGCTCTATAAAATCCGGTGAATGGTTAGAATATACTGTTCAAGTTGAAACAGAAGGTGAATACCAGTTCGAAGCCAGAGTGACATCCAATAAAGATACAGGAAAATTAAACCTTAGAATGGATGGGAAAATTATACTTCGTTCTTTCGGAATTGACAATACTGGTGGCTGGAAAAACTGGCAAACAATTGGTGCAAAAACACGATCTTTGGATGCTGGTTTGCATCGGTTGAGAATTGAAATAACTGGTGATAATTTTTATTTAAATTGGTTTAACTTTTCGAAATGTACAGGTATTGATATTGATATTCAGGAAGCAACAACATTCCAATTGAATCAGAACTATCCAAATCCATTTAATCCGACAACAACTATACAATATTCGCTTGCAAAAAATGGATTTGTTATACTCAATATCTACAAATTAAATGGTGCATTGATTAAAAATATTATTAATGAAAAACAAGATATTGGGAATCATGAGATTAATTTTGATGCTTCAGATCTGTCTAGTGGTGTATACTTTTACACTTTGGAATCTGACGGAATGACTTTGACGAGAAAAATGATATTGATGAAGTAAAATAACTTCTGTGGTTTTAAAAACCTGGGAAGTTTACTTGTAGGGGAACCTCTATAAACTTGTCATACTGAGTTTGATCGAAGTATGAACTTCGAAGTTCAGTGGAAATACCCTTCGATTAAACTCAGGGAGACATGGATAGTTTTGATGCTACTAATAGTTTTTAGAGGTTCCCATAAAGAAATAAATATTTTGAATATTCAAACCTCATAGGTCATATAGACCTCGAAGGTTAATTAAAGCAAAAGGAAGATAATAATGAAAAAACTATTATTAGCAATCATGATTTTAGCATTAGGAGTAAATATGTATGCAGGAGATTTTGTAATCAAACGCGGAGTAAATGTCAGTCATTGGCTTTCACAAACAGATATTCGCGGTAAAGAACGTGCAAAATATGTAACAGAAGAAGATTTTATACAGATCAAAGAATTGGATTTTGATCATGTAAGGTTACCAATCGATGAAGTACAATTCTGGACAGAAGAAGGCAAACAGGAAAAGCAAGCCTTCAAACTATTGGGCAAAGCCATCAAATGGAGTTTAAAACATGATCTAAAAGTAATTGTTGATTTACATACCCTACGTTCCCATCACTTCAATATTCCAGACAGCAGAACTCTATGGGAAGAAGAAGGTGCCCAAAAGGATTTCATCAACTTCTGGAGACAATTATCTGCAAAACTAAATAAGTACCCAAATGATATGGTGGCTTATGAAATGATGAATGAAGCAGTCTCAGACAATCCAGAAGATTGGAACAAGTTGATTAACTGGGCAATTTCTGAAGTCCGCAAACTGGAACCAGAACGCACTATAGTTATGGGTTCTGTGAACTGGCAGGGAGCTGGCACTTTTCCTTTTTTAAAAGTTCCTGAAGGTGATAAAAACATTATCCTAAGTTTTCATACTTACACACCATTGCCTTTTACACACTGGAAAGCACATTGGACTGGTTGGGCAAAATACGAGGGCCCTGTTTCTTACCCTGGAAATGTTGTTGACACAACTGACCTTACAGAATATAATCAGGAAGCAGTGAATGCAATGAGAGATTTTTTTGGTACATATAATAAAGATTCTTTCATCGCAGAATTTAAACCTGCCATCAAAAAAGCCAAAGAACTTGGTCTGCCACTCTATTGTGGAGAGTTTGGTTGCTATCCAACTACATCTATGGAAATGCGTCAGCAGTGGTACAAAGATATCATGGAAGTTTTTAATGAAAATGGTATTGCCTGGGCACATTGGAATTGGAAAAATGATTTCCCATTAGTTGATGAAAAAACAAGAGAACCAATTACTAATATTTTGGATATTTTATTACCTATAAATAAAAAGGTAGATTAAATGAAAATATTAGCTCTGGGCACCAGTTGTGTAGATGTATATCCCCAGAAAAATATTGTGACGCCAGGTGGGGAAGCACTTAACATTGCTGTCCATTTATCATTAAGAGAAGATGCACAGGTCTATTTAATGGGTTTGATTGGAAATGATCATTACGCTGACACTATACTGGAAAGTATTAGAAACTATAAGATTGATAAAACCCACCTCTACCAGATTACAGGTGAGACTGCAAACCATGTCATTCATATAAATAAGGAAGGTGACAGGTATTTTGAAGAGGGAGCATGGAATGGAGGAGTATCAGCTGATTTTAGAATAAATAAAGATGATAAAAATCTTCTCTCTAATATTGATGGTGCTATCACCACTCTTTGGGAGCCTAACTTAAAAGAACTATTGAAAATGAAGCAGGAGAAAGAATACCTGGTTGCTGTAGACTTTAATGATCAGAGAAACTTTACTTCATGGGAAGATTTAATAGATGATATAGATATATTTTTTTCCAGTGCTGAAGAATCAATGAAAGAGGTGTTTAAAGAAAGATCAAAAAATAGTGATACAATTTTTGTTTTAACCTTTGGAGAACAAGGAAGTGTAGCATATCATAAAGGATTTGCTTATCAGTCTCCGGCAGTCGAAGTTGAAAAAGTAATAGATACAACAGGTTGTGGTGATTGTTATCAGGGGCATTTCCTTACTGAATATATTAAAACTGGAAATATTCAAGACTCTATGAATAAGGCAACCGTGGAGGCTGCAAAAGTTACAGCTTATGTAGGAGGATTTCCTGTTTAATAAAGTGAATATCTAATAACGACAAAACAGTTTATAGTTAATGGAAATTATCTGACAATATTTTTTTTACCACAATTCTTAAAACTGTTGTCTTGCATAATTGGATCAGATGATCCATTAATTGAAATTCCAAAATACTCACTATTTTGAATCAGGCATCCTTTTATTTTTGGGGAACTATCAATTAACCTGATACCGGTTATTGCCTGGTTAATGATACAGTTTTCTAATTTTGATGTATTATCAGCATTGATGAATTCGATGCCATCCCATTGATTCTCTCCCATTGCTGGTGAAAAAACAACCGGATTTTCGGTAGAACCATTAGCAAGGATTTTTCCTTTTATTATCAATTTGGTACCAGGAACAAAATTGATTACAGAATTTTGTTCAACGGTTAAAGTTGCATATTCTTCGATAATCAGATCAGCGTAGAGAGTCAGTACAACATTTTGTTTTATTGTCATACTATTAACTACATAAGTTGTTTTCTTAAAGTAAGTGTTTTTGTGTATTTCACCTTCAGAAGTTTCCGGATAAATATCTAAAGTCACAGAACTATCAGAAGGTTGCCATAATATATTTTGAAACGCATATCCTGAAGTGAGTGCTTCTTGAGAAGTTGATAATTTTTTAAAATTTGTACCTGGAATTGTTAATCTATTTACATTTTGTCCGCTACTCAATACTGGAAATGGATCTCTTGAGTAGGATAGGTGTTCTAATATCTTGTTGCTGTTATCACTAATTTCATTATCCGCACAAACCAGATGAATCCAGGACGGTCTGGAACCATTATTGCCCTGACTAACTCGCCAAATCAATAAACCGCCATCATTGGCATTGCAATCCGATGAGTCATATGAAACATCCGCCATCATCGGTGCATTTCCGGTATACTTATCAAAGCCATCTCTCAGTCTGTTTTCCAAAATGAAGAGATTGCCTTTTAAATCACCTCGTGGATTAATCACATAGTAGTTTGGATTTTTGTAATTATATTCGATTTTAAAATCTTTCTTAATGTCTGAGATATAGATAGGTGTCACCCAACCTTTTTTGATTTTATGGTAAGGATTCACACCAGCAGGACAAGCACCATTTCCAGTGGGGCCATTCATACCACCAACTTCCATTAATGCAAAATGATCCACTTCGAAAGGATCTTCATGTTTGCCATCAGCCAGATGTTGTAGACCTATACAATGACCGAATTCATGACAGTGTCCACCAATATGAGTAAAAACGCCATCATGTTTTTCACCCAAAATATAATATCTGCCAGGCGTACCTGATGCATGGGGCCAAAGTCCATGTATTCTCCTTCTCTTACCACTCTTATCATCGTTATATTGTGTGTTGCCAGCATATATAATGATTATATAATCGAACCTGGAATCGGTATAGTATGGATCTTCCTCCAACTTTAATTCATCAACAATAATCGATAAAGCATTGCCCTCTGGATGCCCTAAATAATAATTATCATAAAATTCTATTGAATTATTTAATTGATGCCAGGGATCATTACTGCCTTGAGGATATATTATTCCACTTGAATCAGAAAATGTCAGATGCCCATGAGACTGCTGCTCCCAATACTCCCGAAAACTTCCAAAGACAGGATTGCCTTCAGGATGAATATCATTGCCAATATTTTCATTATTCCAAAGGTCACCGGTTGAAAACATCATCGATTCAATATATGAAACATCATAATTTCTGGGTACATTCGAAAACTCTACTAAAACCACACCTACTTTTATCTCATTCGAAAATAGAAATTGAGATATTACAAAAAACACTAAGATGAATTTAATTTTCTTCATTTATATCTCTTTCATTTTTACAAAATTACTTTGTCCTGATTTAGAATATAAGATAAAAGTAAATATGAAAGAAACAGATATGCAATTTGGTGATTAATTTGATTCCTAAATAATAAGTTCTTTTAGTATATTTAGTGAATTTAAAATGGAGAACAGGATTAATATGAAATTTTTCAAAATACTTTTATCAATGCTATTTATTATCAATTTAATTCAAGCCAATGACAATGCTTCACAATGGCGAGGTAAAAATCGCCAGGGTCATTTTAATGAAACTGGTTTACTGAAACAATGGCCGGAAAATGGACCAGAAATGATTCTCGAAGTATCCGGTATTGGAGATGGTTGGTCCTCTCCTGTTGCAACAAATGATCAAATCTTTGTAACAGGAAAGTTTGATTCTTTAGATTACTTAATGGCCATTTCTTATGATGGAAAATTCCAATGGAAACAACCAATGGGTAAAGCATGGCCAAAAACCTTTCCAGATGCCAGAACAACACCAGTTATCGATGGAAATAAAGTATATACACAAAGTGGTGAAGGTGAAGTCAGTTGTTTTAATGCAACATCCGGTGAAAGACTTTGGTTTGTAGAAGTTGATACTTTGACTCAATCCCGTCGTGATCGATGGGGAGTTTCAGAAACACCTTTACTATACAAAAATTTAATTATCACATCTCCTGTTGGAGAAGATGCTGCATTGGTTGCTTTGGACAAGAACAGCGGTGAATTTGTATGGAAAACCGATACCATCCCAGGAAACAGAACCTATTTATCAGCAGTATTATACAAACATAAAAACGTCGAACAAATCCTGTCAATGACATCTGAAAAATTGTTTGCTGTCAATCCTATCAATGGAGAGATAGAATGGATATTTCATTATGATGAACATTGCAAAGGATTTGAAGATTTTGAATGGTGGGGCAGTATCATAACGAATAGCCCAATAATCAAAAATAATGAAATCTTTATAACCAAAGGATATGATTTCCCTTCCGTAATGCTGAAAGTTGCAGAAGATGGTAAGTCTGTTACTGCAAAATGGACAAATTGGGATTTGGACAATCACCATCATGGTGTTGTTGAGTATAATGGATATATTTACGGATCCAACTGGATTGATAATCGAAGAGGAGATTGGGTTTGCCTAAACTGGGATACTGGGGAACTTTCTTATCAGCATACCTGGAATGTAAAAGGACCTATCATTGAAGCAGATAACATGTTCTATATCCTGGATGAAAAAAGAGGAAATGTCGGACTTTTAAAACCAAATCCAGAAAAATTTGATTTAGTTAGTGAATTTAAATTCGATGGCGGTAAAGGTATGTTCTGGTGTCACCCATCAATTTTTGACAAAAAATTGTTTATCCGACATGGTGAAGTTTTAAATGTTTTTGATATTAAAAAATAAAATGTTTTTTTAACTACCATTTTGAAGTTTGAAAAAATATTTTAATTTATAACTAATAAAAATATTACTGCCCTGTTAGTTGTTAATTTTGTTTGCTGTCATTCCAATTAGCATTTGATATTACTCCTTCAGGGCAGTTTTTTATATACACCAAAAAACCTTCATACAAAAGTAAAGGAACAATTATGATAAATATAAAAGGAAAAACTGCATTAATAACTGGTTCAAGTCGAGGAATCGGTCAACAAATTGCTATTGGATTGGCAAAACTTGGATGCAATGTAATCCTACATGGACGAACAAAAAATAGTAATGAAGAAACTTTGAACATGCTGAAAGATTACTCAATAAAAACTTATGTGGTTTATGGTGAATTATCTGATGAAATACAAGTAAACCAAATCATTCAACAAGTAAAGGATTTAAATATTCCAGTAGATATTCTATACAATAATGCAGCAATCATGACTCCATATTATGAAGAATATTGGAATCATACATGGAATGACTGGATGGAAAGTTTTAAAGTCAATGTTATGGCAATGTATTCCCTTTGCAAAGCATTTATTCCTTCTATGATTGAAAGAAATTTCGGACGTGTCATCAATACAACTTCAGGAATCATGGATCAACCTGAACTGGCACCCTATGGAGCATCTAAATGGGCTGTAAATAAACTCACTCATGATTTATCAGTAAAAGTTAAAGAAACAGGTGTGCGAATCAATACACTTGATCCAGGTTGGTGTCGTACTGATTTGGGAGGTGAACATGCTGATCATGCAGTGGAAGAAGTATTACCAGGTGCACTTGCTCCTACCTTAATTGATGATGATGGAAAAAACGGAAAACAATTTTCTGCAATCGATCATGATCTTGATCCACATCTGCTAAAAAATTTATAGTAACTTCTCGAGTGGATATTCTTCTGTTCTTTATTAGCTATTTTTATCCTAAATATTCAACAGAAGAATATCTCATGTCCAAATTACAAATTACCAAGGAATAGAATTAATGGTTTCAAAAAAGGATATCATCTCATTTATTAAAAATAATAATCTTGATAATAGCATCATCTGTCTGCATTCATCACTAAAATCCATAGGAAAAATAGAACAAGGTCCCAATACTATAATAGATGCATTCAGGAATACTAACTGCACCCTAGTATGCCCGTCATTTTATTATAAATCCCAAACATACCCAACACATCAAAATTATAAAAGAAACGGAATTGATTACTCAAATATAGATGAATTTCATACAGTGAGTTTCAATGATGATCCAAATCAAATAGAAACTTCAATGGGAATTGTTCCAAAGTCCATAATGGAATATAAAGAGGCTGTTCGTACAAAAAATCCTGTGGATTCCTTTGTATTGCTTGGTGATAAATCAGAGAATCTTATTCAAAATCAATCACTCTTAGATGTTTATTCGGTATATAAAAAGATTTATAAAAGTAAGCACAATGCATATATAATGTTGGCAGGAGTCACTTTTAAATCCTGTACTCCGATACATTTTGCTGAGGAAAAATCTGGCAGAAAACTGTTCCGAAGGTGGGCTGTATATTATCATCAAATTGTAGAAATCGAAGATGGTTCTTGTTCTGATGGTTTTGATAATTTAAGGGAATATACAAGAAGTATAGAAACAATTGGTTATATAGGTAAGAGTGAAATTCGGATTTATCCTTTCAAAGAATTTGTTAATATTGTTGCAGAAATTATTCACAAGAAGCCACAGATAACCCACTGTAACAATGAAAATTGTGACAGATGCAATGATATGATTCTGGGCGGTAGAATATAAAATCTTTGCTTAAATAATTTATTTTTCTATTTAGTGAATATATACTCGTGTGGAGAAATGAAATCTTTAGTAGGGTTAATGAATTTTATCTGTGAAGGAGAATGAGTGTATTAAAAGGAACCTCTATAAACTCCTTTTGTATCTCTGATTTAAAATTTTTATTATAAAACAATCAAAAAAAATGAAGCGATTTTAATTATGACTGATAAAAGAACAGCAGTCTGGATCAACAAACTCCTTGAAGAAACTTCAAAACTGGATGAAACAGGCATCGATATTCTTCATGCATGCGGAGCCGAATGTTCAAAAGCCTCGCAACTTTTGAAAGGTGCAAAAAAAATCAATGCCATGCACCAATATGAATCAGATGATGATAAAATATTTGAAGCCTTCAAAGCAGAATATTACAACAAACCTACGTTTACAAAAATTGGCAATAAGATTACGTTAATCTTTGATGAATGCACTTGTCCAATGGTCGAATCAGGTGTTACCAATTCCTATCTTTGTAATTGCACTGTTGGATATACCATAAATATATTTGAAACACTTTTTGGCAAACCTGTAAAAGTAAAATTGCTAGAATCTATTTTACAAGGTGACTCAATTTGCAAACAGGAAATTTATCTTAATTCAAAAAGATAATTACGGAAATTCTATTAGTTTCAGCATTTGTTGTAAGGCCAACAATAGCAATCTTTCAGAGACAATTTACCTTGATGAAACACCAATATCATTTTTGTTATCAGTTTTCTTTTTTTACTTTTGTGGAATTGCTTTTACATTCATTATTTGGCAATTACCTTTTGCAGAAGTATTCTTAGTACTTATGCTTGTTTTTGGAATAGCGTGGTTGTTAGCATATATTTTAAAACTATAAATATTATTACTTCAACACTTCAAAACCATTTCTCTGCCACTCATTGATACCATAACGCATATTAAAAATATTTTTGAATCCATGATCAATTAGGATTCTTGCTGCCACAGTGCTTCGATTTCCAGATGCACAATAGATGAGTATCGGTTTATCTTTATGTTCTGATAATTTAATATATTCCTTTTGTAGTACCTGAAGTGGTATCAATTGAGTATTTTTCAAATATCCTCGATCAAATTCAAATTGTGTACGAACATCCAGAATTACAGGATCTAAATTTTTTATCACTTCATTGGCTTCAGCAGCATTGATAGCTTTATATTGTGCTTGTGTATATTCAACAATATTAATTGTTCCTTTTACTTCGCCAAAAGAATATTGAAAAGCCCCAACTGATTTCAATTTTACGTAGGATTTTTCTTTAACTGGAGCCGGATACTGTTTTGATATTTTCAACTCATCAATTTTGAGTGTAATAGTATCTGAATGTTCATGGTTTATAACTAGATAATCACCTCGATAGAAGGTCAAATTTCCTGATTCAATTGATTCGTAATCAACAACTCTTAATCCATTTACAATGTCTCCAGAAATTTCTAGTTTTTCATCTGCACTATAAAGCATTCCTACAACTATAGATACTATTAAAATCAATCTTATCATCTTTTTTCAGCTCCTAAATAAACCAATTATTTTCGTTCTCAACTCTTAGATGAGTTTATAAAAAATGGTGACAAAATATATTGAAAATATTCCAATACGAATAAATACAATAAACCGCAGTTAAAACATTCCTGATAAACTCCAGGGCTTTATCTACTTCAAAGCGATTTGAAACCAACTGGTTAGAAGTTTTTATACTCAAAATATAAAGAATGATCAAATATGTTATTCGTTCTTCAATAAATCGCAATTGCTCCTGGTATCCGGGCAGTTCATCTGAATATTCCCGACTAAGTTTTGTACAGTTTTAATATTTACTTTCATTTCAATCCTATTTACCTCGAAGATCTTCCTCATTCAGAATGATATTAATGCTATAATCTAAAAACCAGAATTCTTTTCTTATTTCAAGAGAAAAACTTTTGCTTGCTTTCACTATGATCAAAAATATAACTTCTTTCTATCAAGGAGGAAAATATGCATATTAAAATTTTATCATTAATATTATTCACATTTTTTTCAATATTGTCTGGTGAAGAAAGTTTTACTGAATTTTCCGGGGATTATTTTGGAGAAACACCACCTGGTGAGACGCCCAAAATTCTTGCTCATAATCTTTTAGCAAATTCAATCAATATTTCATTTTCACCTGATGGCAAAGAATTCTTTTTTGTAAAAGATATGGATAGCAATAACACTGGGGATATTCATTGGATGAAGAGAATTAATGATCGATGGATGAAACCCATCGCTGCACCTTTCAATAGTCTTTACATTGACAATGATATTTGCTTATCTAATAATGGTAAAAAGGCCTATTTTCGATCCTGGCGACCAATTGATGGAATGACAGAGGAAGAATCTTCTTCACATATATGGTATTCACAAAAAATAAATGATAAATGGTCAGATCCTCATCTGGTTAAATATGTAGATGGTTTTCTTCGAGCTGGGTATCCATCAATATCAAAAAATGGAAAACTCTACTTTCCCAAAAAGACTAACAGAATCAATAATTATGGTGAACTTTTCTATCTTGAACTAGAAAATGGAAAAGATTTCACAGAAAAAATTGCACTTTATAATGATCCACTAAATGAATACAACGAAGGTGATATGTGCGTCTCCCCTGATGAAAGTTTTGTAATTACCTCATGTTGGCAACGACCTGACACATCTTCCGGTGGAGAAAGCGACCTCTACATATCTTTTAATCTTGGAAATGGCGAATGGTCTAGATTGATAAATATGGGAAAAGAAATTAATTCGGATTTAATTGAAAATTGTCCAACTATTTCACATGATAGTAAATATTTCTTTTTTAACCGATATGATGGGAAAAATTGTGATGCCTATTGGGTGAGTACGTCAATTATCAAGAAACTTAGGGAGTTATTATAAATGAATCCGAAAAAAATCTTAGAAAAATGGGTAGAAATATTTAACCAGGGTGATGCAGATAAAATCGCTGAACTATATCACGAAGATGCTATTAATCATCAGGTTGCCAACAATCCTATTGGAGGGAAAAAAGCAATCCACCAAATGTTTATTAAAGAATTTACAGTAGCAAAAATGATTTGCATTGTTGAGAATATGTTCGAGGATGGTGAATGGGCAATTCTGGAATGGAAAGATCCACTTGGGCTACGAGGTTGTGGATTTTTTCATATTGTGGATGACAAAATAAAATTTCAACGTGGCTACTGGGACAAGTTATCATTTTTGCGACAACATAATTTGCCAATTCCACAAGATTGATACAATATCATTCCATTTAGCATTTCAATCAATTCAAGTCCTAATTTTACAACTAATTACATTTTGGTGTATTACATACTCATCACTTGCTAATTTTCTAACGTGTTAATTTGAGAAGTTACATGTAAAATTAATCAAGGACTAAATTTGAAAATTAATCTATTATTACTTCTAATATTTTTGGCAGGATGTGGGGATTTCAGTGAACTTCACTTACTTTTTTCACATAATCCGGTTTCTGATTCCTTAACAATATTCTCCAAGAATTTCATCTCTTCGGAAAATCAGGAACACAGTAGTTTAACCTTTTCACCTGATGGCAAAGAAATATTCTGGTCTAGATGGCAGTTACCCCATGATCTTGAAAAATATCCCCAAATAATAAAATACACAAAATTCAGTGATGGAAAATGGTCTGATATTGCAACAGCACCATTTTCAGGTCAATGGCGTGATGGTGGACCTGCTTTTTCACCAGATGGAGAGAGAATCTATTTTTACTCACGTCGACCAAAAGATAAAACAAGTCAGGAAATGAGTGACAATGATATTTGGTATGTGGAAAGGACAAAGCAAGGTTGGAATGAAGCAAAAGTTCTTGGAAATGAAATAAACACAACCTTTGTTGAAGCAGCACCATGTTTATCAAACAATGGAAATCTATACTTTAGTTCCAACAGAAATCAATATCCTGGTTCTACAGGAAATCCTGATATATTTATCTCAGAATTTATTGATGGAAAATTCACAAAAGCCAAAGCCCTTGGAAAACTAATAAATACACCTATTGCTCGTGAATCATATCCTTATATTTCACCTGATGAAAATTATCTCATCTTTAGTCGCGATAGTAGAAGAATTGAAAATGGGAAATGTATCGATGGTGATCGAAAATTGATGATCAGTTTCAAAAATGACCAGGGAAGGTTCCAGGAACCAATTGAACTTGGAGATGAATTTCTAAACGCCAGATTTCCTTCGCAGTCTCCTGATGGAGAGTATTTATTTTGTACAAAATACACTGAAGGCAATGATGAAAATTATTATTGGATTAAGACTGACTTTATAAAAAGACTTAAAGAGAGAACAAAATGAAAAATCTATTATTTATTATCCTTACAATTCTATTGATTAATTCAGTACTATTTCCAGGAGATTGGACAAAATGGCGTGGAGAAAAAGGTCTGGGAATTATCGATGATAAAAATTGGAATCCAGAAATATTCAATGAAGATCCCAAAATTACCTGGGAAACCAATGTTGGACTGGGATACTCTGCAGTTGCTGTAAAAGGTAACAAACTTTACACAATGGGCAATAATGTAATTATCAATAATGGTGATTCTTCGGAAGTTGATGTCATTTTTTGTCTTGATGCAAATACTGGCAAGGAAATATGGAGATACGCATATCCTGTTGTCACAGATAATAGTTGGCCTGGTCCAAGTTCAACTCCGGTTATTGATGACAATAGATTGTATACCATTGGAGATGATACCGGAGACCTTTATTGTTTTAATACAGAAAACGGCGCTGTGATCTGGCACATCAATGTAGTTGAAAAATTCCAAACTATTCCACCATACGACGGAGTTGGCTATTCCGGTTCTCCCATTATCGAAGGCGACATGCTGATTATGAATCTCAATAAATCCGGGATTACCTTAAATAAATTCACAGGAGAAACCATTTGGGAAAGTCCTTCAGGTCGTTGTTCTTTTTCAACTCCTGTAATCTTCAAAAAAGATGGTATAAAAAAAATCGCACTATTTGGTGGAGAAGAATTTTTTGTGCTCAATCTAAAAACCGGTGAAGTTGAAGGATCTATCAAATGGGCAACAAATTGTAATGAAAATTCTGCAGATCCATTGATCTGTCCCGATGACAAGGTCTTTATTTCCTCCTGTTATGGAATGGGTGGAGCAATGTTACAACTTACCGATCATAATCCAGAAATAATCTGGAAAAGTGACATCCTCAAAAGCCTTTTTTCCAGTAATGTCTTCATCGATGGATATATTTATGGCATTGATGACACACGTAAAAAAAATTCCTTCAAATGTATTGAATATAAAACCGGCAAAGAGATGTGGAAAAAACGAATAGATTTTGGATCTTTCATTGTTGCAAATAACAAAATTATTTTACTTACAGAAGATAGTGATATCTATGTTTTCGAAGTAAATCCAAATGAATATAAAGAAATCTCAAAAAACAAAATTTATAAAACACCCAAACCAAGAGTTCACCGTAAAAATGATAGACAAGCCTTTTGGTGGACATCACCTGTATTAGTAAATGGACGACTATACATTCGCAGTGACAAAGGTCATCTGACCTGTCTTCAAATGGACTAGTACTGCACTGGCTCCTGTGAAAACAGGAGCCTTTTTTTATCATTTCAAAAAATATTTGGTTTTTAAATTTCAATAAATTATATTTCCCCGAATTTAAAATAAGGAGAACACACCCGGTAGATAGGTTCTATTCGGGAAAGCAAAGAAACCAAAAATATTATTCACTTCACAAGAGAAAGTATCTCTTGATTCCGGGAGTGATGTGTTTATTTGGTAATTTTGCAAAATATGTGGTCTTCACTCCCTAAAACAAATCATCAAAAATTATAAGCAAATCACCCCGGTAATTAATCAAATCGAAATTAATACTGGAGGCATTTTATGCTTAATAATCAAAAAATAAGAGAATCATTTGATTCATTCTTCCGACAAATCGGACTAAAAACTGAAAATTCAAATGCAGACCAATTAGCAAAAATGGAACAATTGGTTGCATACCTGGAAATAATCCAATCTCAAGTACGAAAGTATTCATCCAAACGTGAAATTACACTTATTGAAAGTTGTGCTGGCAATTGTTATTTAAGTTTCCTTGTTTACTACTATTTTACAGAAATCAACCCCAGGAAAGTAAAAATCTATTGCATTGATCACAATGAAAGATTGATGGAAAAATGTAATAACAAAGCAGAAGCATTCGGTTTTGAAAATATGTACTTTCATGCTGGTGATGTACTTTCATTTCAGGAAGGAAATGATCCTCATTTGGTATATTCCTTACATGCTTGTGATGATGCAACTGATCGTACAATATATCTGGGTATTATAAAAAATGCGAAGAATATACTATCTGTTTCATGCTGTCAGCATAGTATAAAGAAGTTTTTCAGTACAAAGAGTTATAAATCCTTAACCAGACATCGTGTTTTCAAAGATAGACTACTCTATATGGTTGGAGATTCCATGCGTACTTTATTGATGGAAATGTCAGGTTATTCTGCGGATGTGATTGAATTTGTATCATCCAGATATACAAATAAAAATGCAATGATTCGTGCTCGCAAAGGTACACCAAAACTAAAAACCCTTGCCAAGTCAGAATATGAAGAACTAAGCAATGAATTTAGAATTCGACCAAAATTGGAAAACTACCTAATTGAATCAAATAGTGTTATGTAACTATTCATCCCCAATTCATTTTGGGGATGTTTATTTTATCTTTTTATTTCTAGATACAATTCATTAGCTTTGGCAAAAATTAAAGGAGATAATTTTGTCAATAAAAAAGGAACATGAATTAACCTGTCCCAGTTGTGGAAACAAACAAAAAAATATTATCTGGAGTGCAGTCAATGTAACTCTTGATGAAGCAATGAGAACCAGAGTTTTTGATGGTGATGTAAATCATTTCAAGTGTGAAAAATGTGAACATGAATCCTATGTGGAAGTTCCTTTTCTATATCATGATATGGATAGAAAATTTGCAGTTCACTACTTCCCAAAATTTTCTCTCAAAAAAGTTGAATTCCTGGCAAAATTTAATTCAAAAGGTCTGCTTAACACCGAAGATGAAGACCTAAAATTTGAAGTACCAGACTACATGAAAGAAGTTCATGTTTCATTTGATATGAATGAACTGGTTACTTATGTAGTTTTCCGTGAAATGTTATTCGATTATCAGAATAAAAAGATGACAGAGTAAAGTAAACCTTCCTAGAAGTTCCATGACTTTAGGATTTGAAGAAATTAGTTAAATATAGAAATTCTAAGATTTATTATTAACCACCTTTTTAATAATCAACTGACTATTTTAAAGGTGGTTTTTTAATTTATATTTTGATTAAATAGTTCAGAAATTCTTCTCATTACTGATGAACTTTTATAAACATTATCATCACTACTCTCAACCTTCTTAGCATCACCGAATTTTTTAAATCTTCCTTCACTGACAAAGATACAAATAGAGTTACTGAGATCATTAGCAATATTAAAAATTGGGAAAAATATCATGTATTTAACAGTTCCATGTTCATCATCTGTTTTTAAGTGTACTTTGCGTTTCACCGCAACATGTTGACCTTTGCTCAAATCATTTAAAATATTCTGTATTTCAAACTTCTCGACAATATTATCAAGTGATGATCCGATAAACTCATCCTTTTCCAAACCATTTTTTTCTAAAAATTCTTTACTGGCTTTTATAATTGTTCCTGAATTTTTCAGGATAATCATCTCTTCATGAATTTGCCTTAGAAGAAAATTCATAATTTTAGAATCACTGCTTATCTTCTTGGTTTTTAAATCATTTACTGTAATCAAATAACGGTTGATCCTAATGATTTTGTCACCAAGAGGACCAAGTTTCTTAAACGAAGTTTGAGTATAATAATTTCCTCTATCAAAGAGTTCATACATTTTGTCAAGTTCTTTGTAAATATCAATGCTTCGCTGATGCACATAGATAAATATTCCAGCAATAACAGAAGTTAGTAACAAAGCTGAAAAAATGAAGCATTCTGCAATATACTTGATTTCATAGGATTGATGTCCACCATTGTTCATCAGGGCCAGGTAGCCCCAGATAGAAAAACTAAGTAAAATACCAATTGTCAATGTAATCAAAATGTAGAAATATTTATTTTTCAGTAAAAACATTAGTATTCCTTAATTTTTTCAATTTCTACCTCAAGACCAGCAACAATTAATCTGTCACCGTCCTGGAATTTGGTATCGGCAGTTGGAAAAACCACGACTTCTTCACCAATTGGTGACCCTTCGTCATCAATACTTCTATCATGACGTTTCACTGAAACAATGTTAATATTCAAATTTTTTCGTAGATCGAGATTAGATAATGTTTTCCCAATAAAGGATTCAGGAACAATAAGTTCTGCTAAAATTTGTTGGTTCCCAAGTTCTATCCTATCAATAACTTCCGGTGACATCAGGCTGTTAGCAAGACGTTTCCCCTCTTCAATCTGTAAATTCAGGACTTCAGAAGCACCAATCTGTTTCAATACCCGTTCATGGATTTCTGAAATAGCACGGGCAATGATTCTGGGAACTCCTTTTTTCTTAAGAATCGCAGTTGTTAAAATACTGGACTCAATACTGTCGCCCATTCCAACAATTGCTACATCAATGTCCTCAATAGGAGCATTGTTTAGCGCATCTTCGTCAGTGCTGTCCAGGTGCAATGCTTGCATAGCTATGTTTTTCACTTTTTCAATTTTATCAAAATTCTTATCAATTGCGATTACTTTACCACCTTTGGAAACAAGTGTATTACAGACCTGTAGTCCAAAAGTTCCTAGTCCGAAAATTCCAAAATTTTTCTCTTTAGCCATTAATGACTCCTTTTATCCGATAAGTACATGTCCTTCGGGATATTTAATCTCAGTCGCTTTTTCACGATCAGATAGTGCAACCATAAGTGTTAGCAATCCAACTCGTCCGATAAACATGATTGAAATGATTGTTGCCTTTCCGATGAAGGACAAATAAAATGTGATTCCCATTGAAAGCCCCACAGTTCCAAATGCTGAAAACACCTCAAAAAGTATTTTTTCTAAAGCAAAATTTTCTGTAACCGTGAGGATCATAGTGCCTATAAAAATGACAGTTAGTCCTAAAAAAACTAGTAAAAAGGCACGATTTATTACACGTTTTCGTATATGTTGATTCATTATTATCACATTTGTTTTACCCTTCAATAATGCTCTGATGTAAGAAATGATAATTCCGAAAGTGTTAACTTTTACGCCACCTGCTGTAGATCCAGATGCTCCGCCAATAAACATAAAAATAAGCATTATCAGAATTGTATTCATCTGTAATTTTGTAATATCCAAAGTATTGAATCCAGCAGTCCTCAATGTAACAGATTGGAAAAAAGAAGAAATATATTGAGTTCCAATTCCTTTATCCAATAATATATATTTGTGTTCGAAGAAATAGAATATGATCATTCCTGAAAAAATCAAAATACTTGTATAAATCAACACTATCTTTGTATTTATAGAAAGTTTAGTCAATTTGTACTCACCTTGTACTTTACGACGTAATTTTGCTGAGAGCACTTCCATTACATTGAAAATTACGCCAAAACTCAATCCGCCAAATATGATCAGTAAAGTAATAATGAGATTGATACTAAAGTCTCCTTTGAATTGCATAAAACTGTCAGAGAAAAGAGCAAATCCGGCATTACAGAAAGCTGAAATAGAATGAAATAGTGAAAAGAAAATTGCTTTATAGCCATGACCAAATAATTTTGAGAAATCGAGATAAAGCAAAGCCGCACCAAAAAATTCAATAACAAAAGTTGTCAAAATGATACGAACCATTGAACTGGTCAATTTTCGCATATCATGAACATTCAGCATATAGGAAATAGTTATTTTCTCTTTGATAGAAAATTTCTTACCCAACATAAAAGAAGTGAAATAGGACATTAACATAATACCTAAACCACCAGCTTGTATAAGGATCAAGATAATAAGTTTACCAAATATTGAAAATCTGGTAGCAGTATCCTGCACGATCAGACCTGTCACACAAACAGCAGATGTTGATGTAAACAGAGCATCTATATAACTGATACGTATATTATTTGAAGTAGCAAAGGGAAAGGATAATAAAATCGAACCCAACAATATTATTAACAAAAATGAGAATAATATTGTTCTACCGGGGTTCATAGTAAAAAAGCCGGCAATGTCGAATATTTTATTTATTTTCTTTTTTATATCCATAATTTCAGTAAAAAAATATCATTCCATTTTACAAAATCAAATTGTTATTATCAACTTAATAATCTATGGTATAATCTGGTGAGAAGGGGAAATCTAGAAAACAAAAGACCACTCAATGAGTGGTCTTTTATATAAAATTGATTGATCTGAATTAACCAATTGATCTGATTCTTGCAGCTTTTCCTGTTAGGTTGCGCAAGTAATACAATTTCGCTCTGCGAACTCTACCAATAGCTAATCTTCTCATAGTTTTAATTTTTGGTGAGTTAAGTGGAAAAATTCTTTCAACGCCAAAACCGTTTGAAATTTTTCTTACTGTAAAAGTTTCCAGTACACCACTTCCCTTGCGGGCAATTACGATACCTTTGAACTTCTGAATTCGTTCTTTGGCACCTTCAATAATTCTAAAATCGATTTCAACGGTATCACCGGCTTTAAATTCCGGGAGATCATCTCTTAATTGACTTGCTGTTGCTGCGGCTAATTTATCCATATTAGGCCTCCAATCTATTATTTTTCTTTATTATCTAGTAAATCTTTACGTCTATCTTTTGTTCGTAAAACTCTCTGCTGTTGTCTCCATTCTGCAATCTTTGCATGATGTCCGGACAATAAAATATCAGGTACATCCAATCCACGGTATTCCCTGGGTTTTGTATATATCGGCCCTTCCAGTAAATCATCAGCAAAGGAATCTGTTTCCGCAGAATCATAATCATGCAATACACCAGGAATGTGTCTAATCAAAGCATCAATGATTGCCAGTGTGGGTAATTCCCCACCTGTGAGTACAAAGTCACCGAGACTGATTTCATCTGTCACCAGTTCATTGATCACTCGTTCATCAACACCTTTGTAATGTCCACAGAAAAAGGTCAAATTATCTTCTTTTGCCAAATCCAGTGAGATTTTGTGTTTGAACACTTCTCCTTGAGGTGAAGGAAATATTACTCTTGGTTTTTCTTTGCCAAGCATTTCCCTGATCTTGTCATGTGCTTCAAAAAATGGTTCTGGTTTCATCACCATTCCCGCACCACCTCCAAAGGGAGAATCATCGATCTGTCTGTATTTATCATGGGTAAAATCTCTGATATCCCAGATTTCAAATTCCACCAGGTTCAATTCTCTGGCTTTTCTAATCATACTCTCTGTGAGATAGGCTTCCATAATCTGTGGAAAAGCTGTAACAATGAATATTTTCATCAAATCAACCCTTCAATCAGTTCTACGTAAACCTTTTTCTCTTCCCAGTCAATGAATTTGACAAACTCTGCTACTACAGGAAGCATTTTGGTTTCGCCTTCATGTTCAAAAACAATCAAATCCTGCATCGCATTTTTCTCGATGTCTGTAATTTTTCCAATAAATTCTTCTGTAATGTCATCAAGGATTTCATAACCAATGGTATCAAAAATACCTAATTCTTTAACCATTTCAGCATCCACATAGACATTCAGACCTTTCAGAAAATTTGCTTCTTCCGGAGTTTCAACATTTCGCAATTTCAAAAAAACTTTATCGTCTGATACTTTTAAATTCTCTATTTCCCATGAAGAAATGTGATTGGGATCTTCTCCCAACCACATAGCCTTCAAATCATTGGTAAACTTGATATTTTCATTATTTATAGTGACTAAAATATCACCCTTCACACCATGAGATTTTTTAATTATTCCCAGCAGTAAAAGTTTGTCACTACTCATCGTTTGATAGAATTATTCTACTATTTCAAGAATAGCTCTTTTTTGTCCGGATTTAGCTGCGGCCGCTGTCAATAGGGTTCTGATGGCTTTGGCAGTTCTACCACTTTTACCAATAACTTTTCCGAGGTCACCTTCTTTTACCTGAAGTTCCAGAATAGTAGTTTTTTCACTGTCAATCTGGGTCACTTTCACGTCATCAGGGTTGTCAACTAGTTTCTTTACGATATACTCTACGAATTCTTGCATAACTATCTCCTTATTGCTAGTTTCTAGAGAACAATTGTTTTATCAAACGCACTTTATAACAAGTTTAGAAAATTATCACGAATTACAATCATTTAAAAGAATTTATTTATTCTTCTGTTTTTTCTTCAGAATTTTCTTCTGTTGCTTCTTCAGCAGCTTCTTCTTCAACCACAGGTTCATCAGCTTCTGCTTCAACTACAGGTTCTTCAACAGTTTCTTCTTCAGCCTGTCTTTTCAGACGTTCTTCTTCAGCCTTTATTCTTTCGTCAGCAGAAATCTGTTTTGCCATTTCCCATTTTTGGATTTCAACCTGGCGAGTTTTTTCATCTGCTTTACTTTTGTCAAGATGATATTCTAGAGCTACGCCAGTTTGCTGGAAAATATTAGCAACTGTACCAGTTGGAATCGCACCCTTTTTTAACCAATCAATCGCTTTGTTTTTGTCGATTGTGATTTCAGCAGGGTTTGTAAGTGGATTGTATAAACCAATTTTTTCAATATATGCACCATTTCTTTGTTTACGAGAATCAATAACTACTATTCTGTACATTGGTTTTTTCTTTTTACCTACGCGAAATAATCTAATTTTTACAGCCAAGTTTTTTCTCCTTTTATAGGTTAAAAGCCCGTTTTGAACGCAGATGCGAGGTTCTTTGGCAACTTCATTTTTCCAATCTGCTTAGTCAACTTTTTAACCTGGTTATATTGTTTTATTAATCTGTTAACATCAC
>Ga0070729_10002687_pt1 | contig 22312 bp, 16 predicted proteins | sample tdDd472_FD_66725 | JGI IMG/M metagenome (GOLD analysis project Ga0070729, IMG submission 66725) | Marine sediment microbial communities from the Atlantic coast under amendment with organic carbon and nitrate - tdDd47.2 | ecosystem: Environmental > Aquatic > Marine > Coastal > Sediment | place... | reverse complement strand
TATAATTTCCATCCTGATTTTGGTGTGATTAACTTTGAAGCAGGTCGTGACCGTCCAGCCAAATTTGATCGTCCATGGAATGATGATATGAAAATTGGCGATCCTTCATGGGGCTGGGTAGAAAATCAGGTTTATGCAACAGGACATACTGTACTTTCTAAATTGATCGATTGTGTCAGTCGTGGCGGAACGTTGATGTTATCCCTATCCCCAAAAGCAGATGGTACAATCCCCGAAGGTCAACAACGCGCCTTACGCGAAGTCGGTGAATGGTTACAGAACAACGGTGAGGCAATCTACAACACTATTGCGTGGGATGTTTATGGTGAAGGTGATGAAGAAAAACTCATTGATCGCACAGGAAAACATACCCGCTGGATGTTCGATAAATGCACTGCAGATGATCGGCGTTATACACAATCCAAAGACGGACAAACAATTTATGCAATAACATTGGGCATTCCTGAAAAATCCGTTATATTTGAAGCACTTGGTCAAGTTGCCATTCAATCCATATCGTTGGTTGGATCGGATCAACCAGTCAATTGGAGACAAACCGATGCAGGGCTAATTATCGATCTTGACGGTAGCGTTTTTAACTCAGATTTAGCCGTTGCTTGGAAGATCAGCATTTTATAGAAAGCGAGACAATGACCCATAAAAATCATGAGCTATCCGTAAATAGCGTTCAGGCACTTCTTGACCATATTGCGCCGAACGCTATTCATTTTAGCATTCATGAACTTGCAGGAAGTTATTCCAATTTCACCGATCTTGTGAAAATTGACTTCACAGATAAACCATCTCAAAAAATTGTGGTACGACGTTATAACGATGCAAATAGCGGTTATGAAGATAAAGCGATTCGAGAATACAAAGCCCTCAAATTATTACAACACCATAATGTACCTGTCCCAAAACCACTCTATTTAGATAAAGATGGTCAGATATTGGGATTGGCAGGGATTGTCACCGCATTCGTTGATGGCAAGCAGATAGAACCACCGACAAATGCAAAAGAATGGGGGCACAAGGCTACTAAAAATGCCAAGATGCTCGCACAGATCCATGCGATTCCATATGATCATATTCAACCCTATCTGATGGATGATACTGTAGAAGGCGCATGGTTTCTGAAATATGAGACAATACCCGATTATATGCAAAATGACACAGACGGTAAATGGATTTGGGAGATGCTCAAAGACCTATTGTCAAATCGCCATCCCGTTGATTCTGTGTTTTCGCATACTGATTATTGGTCGGGTAATATATTGTGGCATGAGGGAGAAATATCAGCTATTGTCGATTGGGAAGAAGCAGGATTTGGTGATCCAGCCTATGATGTCGCATACGCTCGCATGGAGTATTATCTGGAAGGTTTGCCTAACGCCGCCGATGACTTCCTTCGGGTCTATGAAGCTCAATCCAATCAACAACTTGTAAATCTTGGGTTGTGGGAACTTGCATGTAGTGTTCGCCCTATGACTGACCCATCGGGATGGTTTACCCGCCCGTTTATGGAGGAACGGTTTCGGAATTTTATCGTCAATGCAAAACAACGGGTCATTAACTAATCCTGTTTAATTCATGTGATGGATTGTGACATAATATGCACCCAATTGAATATCATCACCTTCCAACAAGGTTTGCAAATGAAGTGCTCCCTTATCTAATTGCACATCAAACGAAATAGCCACATCAGTAGCATTGATGCTAGATTCATGATATTTTGTTGTGTCGGTCTGTGGGTTAATTAATGTTAAAACTGCTTTTGTCACAGCTAACGCAACACCACCCGAATACCATGATTTGTATTTGTCAGAAATCCATTCGTCGCGCCATTCAATATCATCACCATCAATACCTGCTGTTATTGTATGCGTGGTTGTATTAGCCCAGCGCCTTAATTCAATGATGTACTGTCCAGCCTGTTTAACATCCAGCTCCCAATATCCATTCGAGACATACCCTTCCCGAATAAACTGTTGATTCCACGGTGAATCAGATTGTTCATTGCGCCAATCATGGCAGGTCAAATGAACCACAGATTCGGCATCTGCTCCTACGGCAATAGGAATCTCACGGTCAAATTGCTCGGATACAATCTCCCACCAATTTTCATACCCTGTACGAAGCTCCGCCACAACATCAGGATATTGATCAGCAACATTGAAACGCTGTTCACGGTCAACACCAATATCATATAGCTCATGACCATCAACCAATCGCCAGCGATTTGTCATAACAGCACTTTTACGCCATTTCACCGGATGTGTTAGGCGTTGAGAATCCGTGACAACGACCCTATCCTGCCAATCGGACACATCATTATGAAGCAGTGGTTTTAAACTAACACCATGAAATGCCAGCGAGTCAGCGTCTATCGAACATAAATCAAGCAACGTCGGCATCATATCAACACTTGCACTCAATTGATCAATATCTCGTCCGCCGTCGATATTCGCCCCTTTCCAAGAAATGAAGAAAGGTACACGATGTCCACCATCATATTGTGAGTTCTTCATACCCCGTAAACCTGCGTTATAACCATCTGTGACAAAGTGGTTTTCGTCAACAATCACACCTTCGGAAGTCCCGTTATCAGTCATAAAAATCAGAATAGTATTCTCTTCAAGATTTAGCGCTTTGAGTTTTTTGCGTAACGTTCCAAAATTTTCATCAATGTTGCTGATCATGCCATAAAAATTAGCGCGATCTTCTGGCAATTGATTACGATAAGGTTCACTATAGCGCGGTTCAACATTATAAGGTGAATGAGGGGCATTGGGAGTTATACAACAGAAAAATGGTTGGTTTTGATTTCGCTCGATAAATTGTATCCCCTCACGAAACCACACATCCGTACAATAGCCATCGAATTTTTGAGGCTCACCATTCACAAAATAGGTATCATCAAAATAATCATTCCCCCAATAATCAGGAGTCTGGCTAATGCCACCGCCACCATGCACAATCACCTCATCAAATCCACGATCTTGCGGACGGTACGGATAATTATCACCAAGATGCCATTTACCAAAAAGACCAGTTCGATAACCCGTATTTTTCAGTACATCAGCGAGTGTCACTTCATCATCACGCAACAAAGACCGTCCACCAACTGTATGCCAAACACCCGTACTATTCGCATAATGTCCAGTAAAGATTGTAGAGCGTGTCGGAGCACAGGTTGGTGCTACGTGGAAATTCGTCAAACGCACACTCTCATCATAAAAGGCATCTATATTCGGCGTTTGTATGATTGGATTACCTGTACAGCCTAGGTCACCATATCCTTGATCATCAGTGATAACGAGTACAATGTTGGGATGTTGTAGATTCATGTTATTAACTCTCGCAGCATAGATTGATTTGAATAGACTGTAACAGGATTTATATCAATTGTTTAAACTTATCGATTACAATTCCAACATCGCTTTGATAACTTTAGTTTCGGGTTTAAGCCAACTTGCAAAATCAGTCACCAATTGTTCAGGGGTTGCCCGATGTGTAATCCAACCGTCCAACGTAACACTTGCATTGGTTAATGATTCAATCACCCAATCAAAATCAGCGGCAGTCGCGTTACGTGATGACAAAATCGACAACTCATGACTATGGAAATAAGGATCATTAAATGTAATTTCACCCTTAAATAACCCTACAAAAATGAGTGAGCCACCATGAGCCACAAATTCAAATGCTTTGTGCATCGACGCTGAACTACCTGTTGCATCAAACACGGCAGTTGGTAATTCACCACCCAATATACTAAGTAGGGATTCTACAGGATTTTCACGCGCATCAACCGTATGCTCAAATCCCATCTTCTCACGGCAAAATGCCAAACGATCGGGGTTAATATCCATCATGACAACATTAGCACCAGCCACACGCGCAAACTGAGCTGTTCCCATACCAATCGGACCGGCACCAATCACAAGAACATTATCACCTTTGGCTAATCGCGCTCTACGGACAGCATGAGCACCAATGCTCAACATCTCAACCAAAGCGAGATGCTCAATCGGAACACCCGGTGCAGGATGCAACTTATCTAATGGAACAGACACAACTTCGCGCATTCCTCCATCATGATGTACACCAAATACTTTCAAATTCTGGCACGCATTAGTTATACCACGACGACAAGCAACACACTCGCCACAATTCATATAGGGACGTATCGCGCAAATATCACCTTTTTTAAGGGTTGTCTCACCATTCGTTTCAAGAACTTCAACCCCTAATTCGTGTCCGAGGATACGTGGGTAGTCAAAAAATGGTTGTGTACCTTCAAACGCATGCAAATCCGAGCCGCAAATTCCTACACGCACAACTTTAACTAGCGCATGACCAACCTCGGGCGATTGAGGTTTAGCAGTATCTGTAATTTGAAATCTCCCCGGTTCTTCTAAAACAATTGTTTTCATGATGTCCTCTATCATTCATTAATAATTTTTGGTGCCATAAAGCCATTTTATACATCAAAATAAGGATGAGTATGATGAATTAATCCAGCATTGCTTAAAACTTTCCAAAAATCTGATGGTATCTCAAGCGATACTGCATCAACATTTTGTTTGACACGCTCTGCTCTACTAGTGCTGAGCGCAAGTGCAACAATCCCTTGATGTGATTTACCAAATTGAATACAGACCTCCGAAGCATTTTGACCGTGTTCTTCACATAATGCAAAAAACTTTTCACGCCACTGAAACTTTAGCTTATCCTCGGCATTATTGGGATCAAGTTTACGATAATTAAAGAACTCTCCACCTGTCAAGAAACCTGCATTAAATACGGCTGAATTAATAATAGCAACATGTTTTTTATGTAGCTCATCCATAAAAGCTAATAAATCCGTCGGATGCGAATACAATGTGTAACTATTAGCAAACATCACCCAATCCAGCGCGACATGTTGATCAATTTCTTGAATCGTTTTCCAATTCTTTGCACCAATCCCAATTGCTTTTACATGTCCCTTTGCTCGTAAATCATTGAGTGCATTATATGCACCAAGCACATCATCAAAGCGTTTCTTTCGGTCATCATCGGAGGTTGCGGCATCCAGATATTCGTCTGGGTCATGCACAGAAACAAGTTGCGTTGAGTAATCACCACCTAATAATTCCAACCCTTGTTCCCAGCATTTGATAATACCGTCATAGCTAATATCTTGCACGGCATCATATTCTAACCCAAACCACGCTCCAGGCTCGAATGTTGGTTCAGGTGTGGTAAGCGGTGTCCGCAACCATGCCAACTTATTGCTGATAATCACATCATCATCACTGATGCCAAGATCACGCAATATATTCCCGATGACTTCTAACGATAATCCAGCACCATATTTCCCTGCGGTATCAATGACAACTGGTTTTTCAATATATTTAAACATCTCTTTAATTGTTGCCAATTTAGATTCATATGGTGTAATTTTAAAAAGGTTACCAAATATTGCTGTACCAAATATGACTTCGGGGGTTGTCAATCCAGTTTTCCCGAGTGGATTTTGCTTCATGCTTGTCTCCTTAATATGGTTGGCACTAATTGTGATGAATCACTTGACAGATTCAACGAGGTCTTTTAGACTTTCTGATATAATATGGTATGTGTACCATATTATAAGTATATTTCATGTTACTTGAAGTCGCAATATATAGAGCAGTATAGCTTTTAGTTTAGGTTTTAGTGAGTGAAACTCTGATAAAGTGTATATTAACCATCATATTTATCATTCAATCATTGCACATATGGTACGCATAACATTAAATTAAATATATCAAATCGTGGCTTCCAGATCAGCTATCGACTTAGTTCTGCTTAAATTGTCAAACTGGGGTCAGACTTAAGGAATAATCTTATGTTAAAAAGTGGCATTCTTAACCCCGAAATCAATTCACTCATTAGTCGAGTTCGTCATACCAATATGTTGGTTATCTCTGACCGAGGATTTCCCTTTTGGCCCAAGATCGAGACGATTGACTTGTCATTAATTGATGACATCCCAACAGTATTACAAGTGCTCAACGCCATCCGATCTAACTTTGTTATCGGAGATATTTATATGGCAAATGAGTTTAATGAAGTTAACACAGATGCAACCCGTAAAGCCTTTTCACTTGCGACACAAGATGCGTGTGTCCACTTTGAACCCCACGATGATCTGAAAAAGCGTGTCCCACTAGCCATTGGACTTATCCGCACAGGAGACACTATTCAATATGCAAATATGATTTTGGTCTCCGCCTAATAAAATATTATTTCTAACTGATATGGAGAGCATTATATGACCTTAAAATATGAGCCAACATGGGAATCGCTTCAACAATACGAAATACCCGAATGGTATATTGATGCAAAATTTGGAATATTCATCCATTGGGGACCTTATTGTGTACCCGCTTTTGGTAATGAGTGGTATCCACGTCGTATGTACTTACAGGGTGAAAAAGAATACGAACATCATCGTAAAACATATGGTGATCATACTGAATTTGGCTATAAAGATTTTATCCCAATGTTTACAGCAGATAAATTTGATGCCGACGAATGGGTAAAGTTATTTAAAGATTCAGGCGCAAAATTTATTATGCCAGTTGCTGAACATCATGATGGCTTCGCGATGTACGATAGCGATTTATCTGAGTGGACTGCTGTAAAGATGGGACCTAAACGTGATGTGATTGGGGAATTAGCAGAAGCCACTCGTAAACACGATTTGGTATTTTCTGTATCCAGCCATCGTGCAGAACATTGGTGGTTCTTTGATGGTGGACGAAAATTCCCATCAGATGTTCAAGACCCTGCTAATGATGGATTATATGGACCCGCTGTCGAAGCCTCATCTGAAGGTCATAATTCGGCAGAGTGGAAAAGCAAAGACTGGACACCCCGCCCCGATGCTAAATTCCTTGAAGATTGGCTTGCTCGTTGTTGCGAAGTAGTCGATAAATATCAACCACAAATTGTCTGGTTTGATTGGTGGATTGAACAAATAGTGTTTGAACCCTATCTGCAACGCTTTGCAGCATATTATTATAATCGTGGTCTCGAATGGGGCAAAGAAGTTGCCATAAATCACAAGCATAATTCCTATCCTGAAGGTGTTGCCGTTTTTGATATTGAGCGTGGGCAGTTAAGCAGTACTCGCGGTTTATTCTGGCAAAACGATACCTCTGTATCCAAGAATTCATGGGGCTATATCGAAGATCATGATTATAAGACCGCTGGGGATCTCATTGGTGACTTAGTAGATGTTGTTAGCAAAAACGGGGCACTCTTGCTCAATGTGGGTCCGCGAGCAGATGGTACAATCCCTCAAATTGAACAAGATATGCTACGGGAAATCGGTCATTGGTTAAATATCAATGGGGAAGCGATCTATAATACTCGTGCATGGGATGTATTTGGCGAAGGACCTACAGAAATACCAGAAGGTTCATTTACAGATACCAAACGCAATCCGTTTACATCTGCCGATATACGGTTCACCAAGAATGGCAACACAGTATATGCCCTTCTATTGGCATATCCAGAAAATGGCGAAGCCATCATTACATCATTAGCGTCAGCCAATATCACTAATGTCACAATGCTAGGTTCAAACGAAACAATCACATGGTCACAAAACTCAGCAGGATTACACGTTTCTGTCCCATCAGAAAAACCATGCGATTATGTATTCACCTACGCCATAGAATTAAGTAGTTAGTAGAGCTCTACTCAAGTAGAAAGTGAAAGCGAATGGCAGAAGAATCATATTTTAAGTCGGAGCGAGGCCAACGCCCCGGAGCAAACCAAGACCCGCGCTTAAACTGGTGGCGCGAAGCAAAATTTGGAATGTTCATCCACTGGGGGATTTATAGTATTCCTGCGGGACAGTGGCAAGGTGAAGACATTCCAGGAATTGGCGAATGGATCATGTTGCGGGCACAAATCCCTGTAGCAGAGTATGAGCAACTGGCACAAGAATTTAACCCTGTTAAATATGATGCGAATCAGATCGTACAATTAGCAAAACGTGCTGGGCAAAAATACATCGTATTTACATCTAAACATCATGATGGATTCTGCATGTACAAGTCAGCAGAGACCAATTACAACATTGTCGATGGCACGCCATACGGTAAAGACACGCTGAAAGCATTGGCAGAAGCATGTGAGAAGGAAGGCATAAAACTGGGTCTCTATTATTCTCAAACTCAAGATTGGCATCATCCTGATGGCGCAGGGAATACATGGGACTATGATCCATCTGAGCAGAACTTTTCTGACTATATCGATAACTACGTAAAACCTCAGGTCACGGAAATCTTAACTCAGTATGGACCAATTGCTATTATTTGGTTTGATACACCACAAAACATAACCCCAGAGCAAAGCAAATCATTACTCGATCTTGTTCATGAGATTCAACCTGATTGCCTTGTATGTGGTCGTTTGGGCAACGCACTAGGAGATTATGCCACAGCCCAAGATAATGCTATTCCTGCAGAACTCCGTGCTGATGTCGATTGGGAAACCCCTGCCACAATCAATGATACTTGGGGATATAAGACTCATGACCATAATTGGAAATCTAGCAAACAACTTCTCCGTAATTTAGTTGATATTGTCAGCAAAGGGGGTAATTATCTACTAAATATTGGCCCTGATGCTGAGGGAGCAATTCCAGATCCAAGTATAGATGCTCTCACTTCAATGGGTAAATGGATGGATCAAAATAGTGATTCAATATATGGTACTCAACCCGGCCCATTACAGGGACTTGAGTGGTGTCGTACAACCCAGAAGAACAATATCATCTATTTGCATGTTTTTGAGTGGAATAGTAACGGTCGTATTGCCTTACCTGATATGCAAGTCAGCGCAGTTCATTGGTTAGATACTACAATAGATGCACCAATCGACTTTACTCACGAAAACAGTCAACTTGTGATTCAAGTGCCTACTGTAATGCCTGATGAAAATATAACTGTTATCTGTTTACAGACATAAGCCGAATTTCGTATTTCGTGCAAAGTGGGATATTTGACGCTTTGCACGATTTGACTAAACCTCATAAGCACTATGCTAATGGTTCAAGTGTCTCCCATTCTATCGATAGGCGTTTAGCGGTTTCTTCCCAACTTAAAACCCCATTTGTTGAATCAAAGGCTTCAACATTACATGCCCCAACCGCACATGCCCATTTAACACAGGTTTCGCAATCCAATCCGCGATATATCGCACTCAAAAAGCCAGCATAAGCCGAATCTCCTGCCCCAGTTGTCCCAACAACATCGACCTTAAATGCAGGATGCCAAATGATTTTGTCACGCCACTCGTCTCTCGATTGACGAATGGTATCCAAAAAAGCAAGGCGATTGATATCTGATGTCGTCCGCAAATAAAGTCCCGATACCCCAAGTTTAAATCCAACAATCGCAGATCCCATATCTAACAAATCTTGTGCTAGATCATTTAAATAACCCGCTGATAAATGGGATAATAGGTCATTCCCCCACGCATCATAATCATGACGGCGTAACATCAACATAATTTCTTCAATACTAGGGATAAAGATATCAACATAAGGTAAAGTATTCTCAAAAATGGTCTGCCACGGTGCTTGTCCACTTGGTTGTGAGGGGTCAGGCAGTGATAAATCGAGCGAAGTAATACGCCCTAAGTCATCGTGAACTTTCTTAAAGATCTGGGCTAATCCAGATCCATTATTGGCATATAATTTAGGGAGCACGGTAGGATACCCTAGATGAAACATATCCCCCTGACCAACCACATCAAAATCAACACTATCATAGTCAAAATCATTGTTTGTCCCGAAGTAATGTAGGAAGCTTCGGTCATAATGACGAGGTGCAAGAACAATTGTGTACGAACTTGCTGCGTCTTCTATCACGCGGATGTGATCGGCTAATTGAAGTTCTCGATTCCGTAAAAACTCTAATGTGGCACGTCCTACAAAATCATCACCTACCAAACCGATCAAACCAGTTTTGATACCCAGTCGCTGTAACGCCAACCCGGTATTCGCAACCGACCCACCCGTAGAGATTTGCATTGCGCCTGTCTCAAATAATTTACCACTGGCGGCAAGATTGTTTGGCGTAACATTTTCCATGCTCGGCAAGAAGTCTAAACACATCTGACCGCAAACGATAATTTCATAGAACATATATATCTCCGAATTTTTATAACACGCGCCTGTTATGTGAATGCCAGTATATTCTAACGTACTCACATTTTACTCAATACTTAGAAGACATGCACACAATATAAATATTTAAGTTGACAAACCACCATCCCAAAACCATAATAAAATCTGTAATTTATAATAAATCTATGACATCAAGATTCTACAATCGAGGTATTATCGTGCGACAACATAAACTGCATCGTATAACAACTTTTGTCGTTTTGCTCTTTTTGCTCTCAATGGCAGGGAGTGCGATCATCGCGCAAGAGCAAATCACTGCTACTACGATCAATTATCTCAACATGCGACAAGGCCCATCAACAGAATACGGTATTATCATCAGGCTTGAATTAAATGAAACAGTTATTATCAATGGCCGTAATGATGATGGGCGTTGGCTCTATGGCACGGCAACAAATAGTGGGCAGACAGGTTGGCTCGCCACATCATATTTATCCCTACCACCCAATTTAAGAATTACAGACTTACCAATCCAACCAATTCCACAAGCTACCAATAACAATACTCCTGTAATTTCCGAAGCAACTGTTCCAACTACTATTACAACAGCAGGAAATGGGCAAACAATATCAGTAATTAATGTGCGCGATGATGACAGCGCGGCAGGAAATATCATTAGCACATTACCGATACGGACATCAGTAGTGATAGAAAGCCGTAATAAATTTGGCAACTGGATAGTCGTGCATACCATAGACAATCAGATACGTGGTTGGGTTGCATCACGCTATATCAACTTCGATGATAGCGTGACCTTAACTGGGTTATCGGTGGTCGATGAATTGATTGTTACACCTCAATTGCAAGAAGGGCGTAATCCTGATGAAATCTTGATTCCACCAGAAAATTTCCAACCTGCAATCAATCTAACAGAACCTGTATTAAACAATGCAGCGGCCATTTATCAACGCGGTCAGCAACTCGGACGACAATCCAACTCAATTATCATGATCGGTGAAAGCAACACAGTTCCATCCGCAGTCTATTGTACATTTGGCAATGGTAATTATTCGCTTGGTCAATATCCATATTTTCAGCGCATCATTGACCGCTTCAACGCAAGTAATTCTTTCTGTCGCTACCATGAATCAGCACAAACAGGTTTCAATTCAACCGCAGCACTCGACCCCCTATGGTCAAACCCAGCGAATTGTGCAACAGGTGAGTCTCCCCTACAGTGTGAAATTCGTCGACGTCAGCCAGCATTTGCTATCATCTACCTTGGCATAGGCGATCATGCAACAGTCCCGCCTGATTTATTTAGTAGCAATATGCAACGTATTATGCAATCATTAGTTGATAACGGCGTTATTCCATTAGTATTCACCTATTCAATGGCAGACGTATACAACGTTGAGGGAACACCAGGGTTATATAATGACATTATACGTAATGTTGCGTTCCAATATAATGTACCACTCATCGACTTGAGAGCCGCTACATGGGGCATGGATAATCGGGGGACAGGACCTGATGGTTATCATCTTTCGCAAGCAACTGTGCCCTACTCAGACATAGACGATGAACGATTCCTTTATGGTCGTACCATGCGCGAATATCTCACGTTAGAAGCGTTAAACCAAATATTTGAAATTCTTGGTTTCTAATTCAATTAGGTCGACTGAAAATGCCCATTGGGAGCAAATTCCATGGGCATTTAACTAAATTCGCCTTATTTAGTTACAAAGATTCGAGTCGTAAAATTATTCCAGCTTAATTATGTCGAAGCACGGCAATCCATCTGAAATATGTAACTATCTTCAAGACTCTCTAATAAGCTGACTCCGGGATAACGCGCAGTTCGTCCATAAATTATATCCGTGATGAATTGACCAAAATCTTCCAACCAGTCAGATTCTTGATCATACCGATCACGCACAATAAGAAATACATTTTCATATTCATCAGGTTTAGCACAACTAAGCGCTTGAATAGTCTCATATTCGGGATAATTTGTATACGGATAAGGCGAAAATGAAATCGCAGCAGGATGCTCAAAGTAAAATGGGATATACACTGTGTCATCACCAACCACCAAATCACGCGCTGACACATGATCTGCGACCCAAGTTAAGTAAGCAGATTCTGCAATCCGGTCAGAATCTTGGATTGGAGGCTGCTGCCAAATTATATATAACTGAAAACCAATTAGAATTATTGAGATCAGAATGGCTATATATAATAGATGTGCTTCCTTGATAGGAATTGTTTCCACAATTAATGCAGCAAATAAAATAGTGAACGCAATACCAGCAGGAAGAATTAGTCTGATGTCAATTTCATCAAAGAAAAACTGTGAACGACTATAGATTAACAACGATAAATAGGCGAATGCCCAAAGTGGCACGACCCAACGCTGATGATTGTACACCAGATTTTTTAGTGCATATACAGGTTTACCCTGCCATATTAACCGCATAACCAGTAACAAGATCACAACAACAAGCAATCTGGTTTGAATATGCGGAGACAGAAATGGCAAATACGTTCCCGTCAGAGCTCCTCGTGTGGTTAAAATAATGTCAATTAATCTATCAGTTGCAGGATTACGTCCTGCACCTAGTACAGATCCTGTAACTAAGATGTTATTGATTACTATGGGAGCAACCAACAACAGGCAACCAAAACTCATCAATATTAATTGACGAATTGTCCCACGCAAATTCGTAAACTTAACCAATATAAGTGCCACAATCACAAAAAGTGGGACAGAACCATATCGCGTAGCGAATGCCCCCCCGACGAGCAACCCCGCAATAAATGACAACCAGACTGGTGAGTTTTCATGATGACGAATATAAACCACAAGCCACAGCGCAGCAAAAATAGGGACTGTTCCGAATACATCACTCATTGCAGTCATTGCCATACTGCTTAATGGATCATATAGCAACAACACAACAATCGTAAACAATGCCGTTCGTCTGTCAAATAGCAGCGCACACAACCCATAAACACAAATAAGTAACGCCCCATAAGACATTACCGAAAGGATTAGCGCACTATTTGCGTAGGAAATACCTATACTTGAAAGTAACATTATAAAAAAAGGGAAACCCGGAGGCTGTGATGTCATGGGTTGAGGAAACTCATCGTGCATCGACAAACAACATACATTAAAACCCACAGTCGATTGAACTACCCCATGCCCATTTGCCATATTTCGAGCGACATCAACGAAATTCATTGGGTCTAATTCCGAGAAATCACGCACACGTGTTAGCGAATTGATCGCAAAGCAAAAGAGGTATATGACAATTGTGAGTACTAACAGTATATGTAAATTGGTAAACCGATGAATTTCGCTGTTTGATTCATCAATTGTCATATTTTTACCTTCCACATGAGTCAGCAATCATGAGTATGAAATATAGCCTGACGATTTACTACACGACGGATTTCCCCAACATGCAAATAGTCTTTACCAGACCAAACCACGTGCAGCGACATCCCAAATATTCTTGATTTCGTCGCCACGAATCCCATAAATTTGATTATGTAAATTAGTAACAACACAAGTATGTACGGGGATAATATGAATAATATCGCCGACATTGGGGACAGTATCGCACTCTGTAAAATCGACATATCCATGTTCTTCATTAACTTGATGTAATCGAGCCTTTGGATACTCAACAATATAGCCGAACAGCCCATCTAAAGTTTCAGCATTTACAGTCTTACTACCACTATCAAGTATCACTCGGCTCTTTTCATTGGCACTTACGACTGTTGCGCGAATACGCATTGCACAATCATCAAACGATGCCCAGCCCTTACTGACACTACCCCAATCCCAGAATACATAAGTCCCTACACGCATCTCTGTCAATTCTGGGATAAGGTGTGATTCTAAAATTGCGCCACTTCCACCACCACTAACCATCTCAACCTCAATATTCGCATTTGCAAGCAACGACAATGTTTTTTGTAATCGTTCCCGAATTTGAGCAACAGAGGGATAGATCATGATCCCTGCAAAATGCAAATTATCTGTATTGACGATATGCTGTGCTAGGTCAAACGCATCTTCTGGTGTTGTTCCCGTACGTTTATTGAGAGCGACTAACTCAACCATCATATGAATCGTAGAACCAACTTCTTGCGCAGCAGATGCAATACCATCAACCACTACCTTACTATCTACTGTGACCGTCACATCCGCACGTTTTGCCAATTCTGCGAGCCGGCGTGTTTTCTTTGCACCTACAATATTATAGGGAATCTGTATATCAGTGAAACCAGCATCGACAAAAACTTCTGCTTCACTTACCTTCTGGCAAGCGAGACCAACTGCCCCTGCATCGATTTGTTTTTGTGCAATGGCTGGAATTTTATGAGTTTTGATGTGTGGGCGAAATTGAATACCAAGATCATCACAACGTTTTTGCATCGCGGCAATATTGTTTTCCATAATATCGAGGTCAATTAAAATACTAGGTGTCTCTAAATCATAAATCGTCTCAAGAACGGACATAATATACTAACCTTTCAGAATAGGTATTCTTTGAGTTTTGCGCGGACAAATAATCATAATGATAGCTAATAGTTAGAGCCAAAACAACGACGAAGAGCCACGAGATAATATGCACATCTTGATAAAATCTCGTGACTCTATACATTTGCATTTCTAAGTTAGTATATAGTCGACCTTCATCAGGGCGAACAATTACTCCATGTTACGAGCTTCGAGTTCAACGCGCTGACGATATTCATCCATATTAATCACTGTTTTATTCAAGCGAGATTCTTCAGCAGCAAACGCTAGTAAATGACTTTCTAACGATTCACGCGCAGTCGTAATACTATCATCAGGATTACCTTGCATGGCATTAACAAAACTACGAACAATGCCAAAATCACCACCACCATGTCCACTACTATCACGGTCTATCACCGGCACATTTTCAACCTCACCTGTCAAATGATCATGAATACGGATTTCATTACCTTTTGCAGAGAATTTTCCATAGAGGGTCGCCTTTGTCCCATCCCAGCGCATCGTACGACATTCTTCATCACCCTGCCCATTCATTAGCAACGTGACGGTTGTATTATCTTCAAGTTCCATATTCACAGTCTGATGATCGACTACGTCATTGTCACAATGGTAGACACATCGACCATACCATCCTGTTTTTAAGGCTTCTAATCGGGCTTCTTTCGTTGGAATATATGAAATGTGATTTTGGGGCCAACCGTCACCATCTCGCACATAGAGTTTTGTCGCCTCATATTTACAAGTTTCTGCCGCTGGGCAACCATCTGTACAGCGCAATGTCGCGCCTTCTGGAGCATTTTCTGGTCGGAAGTGTGTCAATGATCCAAATGAATTTAGATGAACAACTTTTTGTTCAAGAATCCACAGTAAAATATCCAGATCATGACAACATTTTGATAACAACATCGGGCCTGATGTTGCTTCATCGCGCCAATTACCCCGTACAAAGCTATGCGCCATGTGCCAATATGCGAGGTTTTCTTGGTGTGTCACACTGATAATTCGCCCTAGCTTACCAGACTGAACAACTTCACGTAATGCTTGCCAGAATGGGCTGTATCGTAGGACATGGCAGACTTGGAGCAATCGACCGGTATCTTCGGCTTTTTGAACCAGCTTTACATTTTCATGTAATACAGGGGTCATTGGTTTTTCAAGTAATACATCATATCCTAAATCCAGCATTTTCATGGTGGACTCATAATGTGAACGATCCATTGTACAATTGATAATTGATGAAGCCCGTTTTTCATTGGAGGTCAATAAAGATTCCCAATCATTGAATGCCATATCAGGTGCAATATCATGGAAGGTCATCATACGTTCACGGCGAAGAGGATCCGGTTCTGCTACACCTACAACACTTAATTCCTGAGGATGTTCCATTGCGAATTTTCCATATGCGTTACCGCGTCCACCTGCACCAACAATGATTGTATCTATGGGTGACATAATCCATCTCCTTTACCAGCCAATTTATAAAATAAATACTATCACTTGTTATATTTCAAAGTCCACCGTGCTCTAATTTATCACCTAGTGAGCAATATCTGCGGTTTTAAAAATAATTTACTTACCAAGTTTATAATTAATCTAACGATTATCAACAATTATATATTACTTTTATCTCAACTATTTTATCAAAAAAACATGTCGAAAAGCGTCAAAATCTATCTACTTAAACGTTTCGATCATGAGGGTCAAACGCCCAATATGACTACTTTATAGTTATTCACAACACATCTAAGTTTAAGTTTTTGTGCAGTCTTCACAAACTTTATACTTTTAATTGACAAAGTTTTTTTAATAGGATACACTTTTTTTATAAAAAAAACAAACTAAGTCTGGACATATTTTAAAAGTCCATTATTTGCAAAGTTATTTTAAAGATATTCCTTTATGACTCGTAGACGTAATGCTGTCAATCACGAATTAATGCACAAAATCAATCGCTCTCTCATTTTGAGTAGTTTGCGTAAATCACCCTTACAAACACGTGCAAAGTTATCCAACTTAACAGGATTGACACGCAGTACAATCTCCAACCTAACGGATGAACTCATGCAAAAAGACTTTATCCATGAAGTTGGATTTGAAGAATCAACAGGTGGTAGACGTGGTATATTGCTGGAATTGAATCCCGTTGGAGGGTCAGCAATTGTCCTCAAAATTAATGCCCTATCTGTACAATGTGCACTTTCCGATTTAGTTGGCGAAATCCTATGGCATAAATTGGTTCTAATTACAACAACACAGGCGGATTATGTCTTAGCATTATGTCAAGAATTGATACGTGAGGCAATATTGATCAACGATGGGCAACGTCCCCTTCTTGGGATTGGGGTCGCGATGACCGGAATCATTAGCGAAAATGGCGATATTGTATATTCTAAATTTATGGATTGGAACAATGTTAGCTTTCGTAAAGACTGGGAAAAAAAATTCAAGTTACCTGTCAGTGTTGATAATGAGGTAAGCCTTGCAGCATTTGGGGAAAATCATTACGGGAGTGCTACCAACGATAGTCATTTTATGTATATTGAGATTGGTTATGGTTTAGGTGCTGGAATCGTAATCAATGGACAACTCTATCAGGGAATGAATGGGTATGCAGGAGAAGTCGGTTATATGACCTTTTCGACTTGCCAAGATGGCGAAACAATACAATCTACAACTTGGCAATCCATGATAAATATTCCCAGCCTACTCAATATTTGCAAACGGTATATCGAAAATGGCACAGAAACCGCTTTACACTTAGACAATCTGACATTTGATACTATCATCACAGCCGTCCATGAAAACGATACCGCCGCCACAAATACTTTGATTGAAATGAGCAAATATCTTGGCATAGGGTTAGCCAGCCTAATTAATATTTTTGATATTCCTGTTTTTATCATTGGAGGTGAACTCGGTCGAGAATTTGCCCCATATTTAGAATACGTTCAAGAAGAGATTAAACATCACATTGTAGAAATGCCTCCCTCTGGCATAGATGTCCGTATCTCGGAATTGTTGCCAGATGCTGCCTTAATGGGTGCTGTTGCACAGGTATTTGACGACATCTTAAAAGAACCATCCTTGAACGTAAATCTATAGTAAGCAACATACCTATTTTGGTATTGCTTAATGTCAAAAGAGCGTAAGGAGACGATTATCGAACAATCTGTCATGCACAATCCTACATCGCTTAATATTAATTTTAGGTTTCGGAGGAAACTAATGAAAAAACGCTTTTTAGTAATCTTTACGTTGGTGTTGGCTGTGATGGCTATGGCATTCGCACCAGTCCAAGCACAGGAAAACACTCTCAATGTTGCCTGGCCCTACACCGTCCCACCAACAGGTCATTTCAATACTTTTGCAACAAATGGTATTGTCCTAGGACAATATCAAGATCTTCATGAACCCCCACTAGCTATTCTCCTGTGGGCGACTGGTGAATATGAAGGCATGATTGCTGAAGAATTCGGCTGGGACGACGATGGTAATTATGTCGTCAAAATGGTTGAAGGCTACACATGGAGCGATGGTAGCTCTATGACAGCCGATGATCTCATGGCAACTTTCAATATCTTCCGCCTTCGTGGAGATGCTGTTTGGGCAAATATGACAGGTATTGAAAAAGTAGACGATTATACGGTTAAATTTGTAATGGATGCACCTTCAAGCTTAGTTGAACGCCTGATTCTCATTACAAATCTCCGTCCCGCAAGTGTATATGGTGATATTGCTAATCGTGCCGCAGCCCTTGAACCGGGTGATGAATGGGATGCACTACTAGCTGAATTAACTGAATTCCGTCCAGAAGCACCCGTTTCTGGAGGTCCTTACACCATTATTCCTGATAGCATCAACGAAGCTAACATCATGATGGAACTGAATCCTGGTGGTTTTGCTGGTGACATCCAAAATTTTGATTCCGTTCGTATGTGGAATGGTGAAACTGAAGTTGTAACACCATTAGTTGCTAATGAAGAACTGTGGTACATCACTCACGGTATTCCACCCACAACTGAAGAAGCATTCGCCACACAAGGCATTGATATTGTTCGCTCTGGTATGAACAATGGCCCTGGCATCTATGTTAATCACAACGTATATCCGTTGAATCTGGTTGAAGTCCGTCAAGCGATTGCTTATGTCATTGACCGCGAACAAAATGGTTTTGTAAGCCTTGGTGAATCCGGTGTGGCAGTTGAATATATGGATGGTATGAGTGACGGTCTTTCTGATGCATGGTTAAGCGATGAAACAATTGATTCCCTTAACTTCTACGAATACTCACCAGAAACCGCAGAAGCATTGCTTGAAGGCATTGGCTTCAGCCGTAATGACGATGGTATTTGGGTAGACGATAATGGCGACACCTTGTCGTTTGAACTCACCTTCCCACAAGAATATGCTGACTGGTCCGCAGCAGCAGAAAATGCAACAGCACAATTGAATGATTTTGGTTTCGATATCACAGCACGTGGTGTTCAATTCCAACAACATCCTCAAGACATCTATGATGGTAATTTTGAACTCGCAATCCGTAACTGGGGTCTTGGTGATCCTATCCCAGCACGCAGTTTCCTCGAAGCATACAACCGTTACAACGGTCAAGGTGAACTCGCGGGTGAAGGTGTTGGTGGCGGTATGGGCTTTGACGTTAACGTTGCTTATAGTGGTGGAGAGATCAACGTATTCGATATTTCCAATGCCAGTTCACAAGGTGTTGACGCAGCTGCACAAGCAGAACTAGTTACGGAATTAGCAGTTTCCTACAATGAACTTCTGCCTGCAATCCCACTTTGGGAACGTTACACTAATAATTCACTTAATCGTAACTACATCAGTGTCCCCGATGCTAGCGATCCAATCTACGCAAACTTCGGTGGTGGTGCTGACAACTGGATGACCTATCTAATTTTGACTGGTGTTGCTGCACCAGCAGATATGTAATTCTTAGAAATACCCCGGCAAGACTCTATCTTGCTAGTTTAAGGGGTAGGTCAATGACCTGCCCCTTCATTTTTTAAGGAGTTCTTTAGATGGCAAGCAACACCAACAATATCGAGACAAGTCAAGAGAATAACGTGCTCGACACCCTATATGACTTAACACAAAAAATAACTAAAAATTATACCATTCGTATTTTTGTTCAAGCCTTTTTTACGATCTTGGCTGTGATGACATTTACGTTTGTTCTTATCCGATTAATGCCGGGTAATCCAATTGATGTTTTGATTGAGCAAATACTTGTCCAAGAAGGTATATCATATCGAGAAGCCTATGACCGTGTGGCCGCAAGCTTCCAATTTGATCCCGATGCGACAATTTTTGACCAGTATATTGAATGGCTAACGGACTTATTCCGCTTTGATCTTGGTAACTCAATTACATCTCCCGGTACGAGGGTCATTGACGAGATTGCGAGGTTCTTGCCGTGGACAGTCTTTGCGGTTGGAACAGCATTATTAATTAGTTTTGTCTTAGGTATTGTACTTGGCATGACAATGGCTTATTACCGAAATTCTACTCTCGATCACGTATTGTCATTATTAGCATCCTTCATGACAGGCGTTCCCAACTACATATGGGGCTTATTAATCGTCATTATCATCGGAATCCAATGGGGCTTATTCGATGTAGGGGCGATGCGCGGTACATATGATTCTGATGTAACTCCAGGGTTTAATTCAGCGTTCATCATCAGTGCTATTCAACATGCCACGCTTCCCATCATCACATATGTCGTCAGTACGCTTGGTAGCTGGATGCTGAATATGAAAAGCAGTACGATGAGTGTTCTAAATGAAGATTATGTCAATGTCGCAGAAGCACGCGGACTCAAAGATAATCGTATTATTACCGCTTATGTTGGGCGAAATGCCTCTCTCCCCCTCTTCACGCAATTAACAATTAGTATCGGATTTGTACTCGGTAGTGGTGTTGTAATCGAAGAAATTTTTGTCTATTGGGGATTAGGGCATTATTTATTCCAATCGATTACTGTCCGTGATTATACGTCAATGCAAGGAGTCTTCCTGATGCTGACGATGACGGTTGTATTGGCAAATGTATTTGCTGATCTCACCTACGGTTTCCTTGACCCACGAGTTCGCATATCAGGAGAGAAATAATTATGTTGCAACAGATTCTTAAACTGCCGCTTAATATTCTACTCTTTGGATGGAGAATTCGAGGCAATCGCGCGGGGCTTATTGGTTGGATTGGCATCGTAGCATATTTCATCTTAACATTCATTATGCCTATGTTTGTTGAATTTGACGACGAACCTAAACTTGATGAAATCACAGGCCCACTTGGTTCCCGTATCGTATTAGTCGTCCACAAGGACGACGCAGACATCAAAACATTTGAGGATTTAGAAGGGAAAACAGTCGGTGTTGTCAGCCAAACAGGTGGACCTATCCTCATTGAACCCTACGCCGATACACTGACAGTTGAAAGCTATCGTTGGAGTAGCCGACGCGACGGACCTGGTATCCAAGCTGCTCTAGTTGATGTCGCCAATAAAGAAATTGACGCAACTTTGATTTTCTCGAAATCCATTGAAGAATTTATCTATAATCAGGAAGACGCTGAACTAAAAGACTTATTTGAAGACAACCTCGTCATCTCAAATCCAGAATTCGGTCCACCTCACATACTCGGGACAGACACTCAAGGGCGTGATATTGCGACGCATATCGTTCACGGTGGGCGAGTATTGATTCTGACAGCTGTCATCGGTGGTGTTATCTCTACAGGGATTGCGCTAGTGCTTGGTTCAGTCTCGGCGTTACTCGGTGGTGTAGTTGATAATGTTGCAACAGCACTCACCAATTTAATTTTAGCTGTGCCGCGTTTCCCCTTATTGGTTGTTTTAGCAGGTTTGATTCGGTTCGACAATACCCTACTCTTAGGTGTCTTAATTGGGCTTCTTGGTTGGCCAGCTCTCATGCGGGCGATTCGTGCCCAAGTGTTGAGCCTGCGAGAGCGTGACTTTGTAGAAGCCGCCCAATCACTGGGACTAAGTACAAACCACATCATGTTCCGTGAAATTTTGCCAAATATGATTAGCTTCGTATCCATTAATTTTATCTTCTCAATCACATTTGCCATGTATGAGCAGATTGGATTAGTTGTATTAGGACTTGCTCCTATTAGTGACTATACATGGGGCGTTATGCTCTATTTTGGACGAACTCGGGGAACATTATTTAATCCAGATGGTGCGAGTATGGCATTATCACCAGTATTAGCGATTGCCCTCTTCCAAGTTTGTTTGGTGTTGTTTGCTCGTGCACTCGAAGAAATTTTCGACCCACGCCTACGCAGTACCGCTTAACCAAAGGAATTAGAATCATGTCGAGAAAATTAAAAGACGATGTCGTACTCAAGGTTGATGACTTATCCATCGTTTATCAAACAAACCGTGGGGATGTAAAAGCAACAAATGATATTTCATTTGAACTAGAAAAAGGTAAAGCGATGGCACTAATTGGTGAGAGTGGCAGTGGAAAAACCACGGTCAGCTTATCACTCATTCGTAAATTACCCCAAAATGCTGTGGTCACCAAAGGGCA